>Ga0207667_10000807_pt1 | contig 40709 bp, 59 predicted proteins | sample KBSCornC52_FD_184301 | JGI IMG/M metagenome (GOLD analysis project Ga0207667, IMG submission 184301) | Corn rhizosphere microbial communities from Kellogg Biological Station, Michigan, USA - KBS Corn C5-2 (SPAdes) (version 2) | ecosystem: Host-associated > Plants > Roots > Rhizosphere > Soil ...
TGAGGAGGTGAATCTATTAAACATTATCTCCTGTCTTGTTTAATAGATTCACCTCCTCAACCTGTTGTGATGGGGTTAAAGGTAAAGCCTTTCTGTATGCATCTGCAACGTTAGATCGAGCTTCTTCAACGGCCTTTTGCATTCTATTTACACGCTCCTCAGTTTGAGGGAGTATTGCATTAACAATTCCACTTTTATCTAGTGCTGAAACTGCCTTACCAGCAACAATCCCTGCACCTGATAACGTTCCGCCTAGTGCAGCACCAACTCCAGCTCCTAACGCAGTGCCTCCAGCAACACCACCTAATCCTTGATTATCCTGCATTGCATTAAATCCACCTCCTAAGCCACCATAAGTAGCACCGATCTTTGCACCTTCACTAATTTTTCCAAGAGTGCCTAATTCCTTAGAAGCAATAGTATTTGCACCCCCTGACAATATTCCACCAGATGTAAGTTCCAATCCAAATTGACCAGCTTGGCCTAAGATTTGTTCAGGTGTCTTATTTATTACATCTCCAGTAAAGTCCTGTAGGTTTGGTGCAGATGCTAGATGTTGTTTTAATGCCATCTGTAACCGTGAAGGGTCTTTACCTTCTGCAATCTGTTGCTTAATTGCTGCTTGTAAATTATTAGCAATATCTGAATGCTGATTAGACGCATCTGCAAAAAGTTGAGCATTCTGTGGGGCTGCAATTGCGTTACCAATTGTTTGGCCAAAAGCTTGCGTACCACCCGTAAAGAAATCACCAACTTTTTGCAAAAAAGATTTATCTTGATTATTTGATGTTTGAGATAAAACATTTGGTTGTACCATTGCCGCATCTGCAGCACCAACGCCAAGTCCTTGCTGTTTAAACTGTTGATATAAGTCCATTGAATTCTTAACGTACTGAGGGACGTTATAAGCAACACCTTCCTTATTAACTCCAATCTTATTTTCCCAGTTATTAGGATTGCCACTATTCCATTTGGCAAAGAATTGTGCAGCGTTTAGTCCTTCGACTTCCTTATCGTGTTTAGCCTGAGCATAGATAACGGCCTTTTGGATTTCTGGTGTCATTTCCTCACTTCCGAACTTGGGAACATAACCTAAAAACTGTTTAGCTTGTGCCGCCCATGTTTGAGGCATCCACTGGCCTGCCCCGTATTCTCCTGATGCACCCTTTGCCTGAAAATTACCACCACTTTCATTTTGAATAAGTGCCTTAGAAGCTGCTACGAGTGTCGGATCGAGTGTAATTGGTTTTGTGGTTTGTGTTGGATTCATTGTTTACCAGTTAGTTGGGATATCTCCTACCTTTGTCTGTACTACGCCTCCTGTTGTAGAAGTTTGTGTTTGTCCATACTGAGGAACATTATTAGTGTTTGAGTACTCTTGAATCTTCTGTTGCATCAATAATTTAGCCGCATTAATAGCACCTGATATCTGACCTGGTGTCATATTGTCCGGTAAGACTGACTTAGCTGCCTGATTTTCAGAATCAGATGGTGCTCCACCTCCTGCTAATACCTTTGCGATTTCTCCTCTAGCTGCTTGAAGCGTTGTGTTGTATGACTGAACTGCACCTGAACCAAATATGCTTGCGATCCAATTAGATGCTCCGTTTAATGGAGTTATTGAAGTTTTAGAAGATGCTGGTAGAGCGTCAAAGTATGTCTGCAAATCGTTTAAGTGAGATACAGCTGTACTCTGAGCATTTGAAAGCGCTCGGAATGTTGTTGCGTTCTGCGTTAAGGCCGCCTGTGTCGCTCCATAGTTTGCCTGTGCTTTATTTGCATCAAAAGGCTGACCAGTAGTTTGTAATGACAACTGATTCGCTGCTTGTAATACTACTGCCTGATTTAGTCCAGCTGGAATATTGCTTGGTGAAAGTGTTCCATTAACGAGCATTTGAGCTACTGACTGTAACTGGTTTGTTCCGCTTCCTCCCTGCGTACTTCCCATTGAGTTTCCTAGACTTCCACCACTGAAAGCCATTTGTGCGGCCTGTTGGTAGTAATTTGTGTCAATCTGACCTGTTGGAGTTGTTCTAAGTGTTCCCTGTGACTGGTCGTTCTGAATAAGCTGTTGAGCATAAGAGAGAATTGCCTGTGGAGAGCCACCACCTCCCTGATAATTAACACCTGTAATAGGATTGTACAAAGATGAACCAGGTGACACTTGAGTAGGCTGTAATAGACCTGCAAGATTTTGGTAAGCAGTGAGTTGATTTCCTCGAATCTGTCCAAGAACTCCGAGTGTGTTTGACTGTGCTGACTGTGCTGTTGCGAGGTCTGCGAGTTGCTGATCTGAACGTCTCTGTGAGTCAGAAATAAACGCAGCAGCCTGGTCTTTAGTAATCTGGCCATCTTCTTGCAACTGCTGAATCTGTCGTCTTGCCGCTAGATTCGTTACATTGATTCGACTATTAATATCAGCAAGATTCTGTAAAGCTCCTTGTTCATCTGGTGAGTACTGAGATGCTGTATAAATCTTTCCAGCTAATTCGCTTAACAGACTATCTGACGGAACTCCCATATTAGTACCGTTCATCAATCCAGTGAGTGAGTTTACGTGATTATCAAGAAGTGAATTCATGTCATAGCTTGAACCTAGATGACTTGAATCAATAGTTGAAGGCATATCAACATTAAAGTTCTTTGGAGAAAGATTTGATGGTGGAGTATACGCTGGCGGAGTATCGTATGGCTGAAGAGTATATGGATTGATACCAGCATTTACCCCTGTTGACTGATATACGCCTGTATATGGTGAAGAAACTGGGGTTGCAGCTGGAATAGAGGTGCTACTTGATGCAACCATAGGCTTAGGAGAAACATTCAACTGTGAGGGACCAGGTGCCATGTTTTGAATAGAAGAATAGCCAAATGGTGCGGTGTAGTTTGTGTTAGCAGAGCCTCCCTTAAAGAAACTAGAATTAACCAAAGAACTTCCAATATTACTAAGACCATCTATAAACGAAGATGACGTATTCGTTGGTGTGTATGTTTGGAAACCTGTATTTGATTGTGTGCTTATTGGATTCATATTTTTTTATTTAGCGTCTTGTGAAGGTATTGTTTGTATTTGGAGTTCTTCTAGGTCTTTTCTTCCCGTCAGTATCATGCATATCTTTAATTGAACCCACGTTGATGTTGCCGACATTTTAAATTGATAATTAAAGAAGTTACTTGTTTGGTCATTAACCGTCCCCATTTTTATCCATTGGTTAAATCGTGCTTTAGCTGTTTGATTTGAGGCTCCCGTATATGTTTCGTCTACTGTGACTGTGTAAGTAGGATTTGAATATGAAATTGCTGTGATGTGTGAACATCTTCCACCACCAACACCTTGAGTTATTTCAACTTCATCACCAACGGCATAATTTGCCATATTCGCGTCTGTTGTTGTGAATGTAGTTGTAGATGTCCAAGTGATAGACATCTCTGTTGGATCGTTTTCTATAATTCGGTATTTAGCAATTATTTTGTCAGTTGCTGACCCAAGTCTTCGATATCTTCCATAAAGTGATTGCCATGTATTTGTAATATCTGGCGAGTAGATTTTAGGCGTTATGAAATAGCCACCCTTTTGTAAGGTGTCGTTTGAGTCGTCGTAGAAGATTCCATATTTAGTAGTAGTGTTGTCAGATTTATATGCTGCACCAGCTAGAAATATTCCATTTCTTGTTGCACCTGTTCCCGCTAAGTTAAGCTCCGAAAGTGCACCAGCTGTCACAATTCTGTTCTGTCCAAAATCATTTAATGTATCTGTCGCGTGACAGAGGCTAAATGAATTTTTATGTATCAATCCCCTACCTGGGACTCCTGCTTGCGGGTTTCCTAGATCAAGCTCCCAAACTCCTGATGGTATGGTTTCCTCGATTGTCGAACCATTATCTGAGTTAAGGTTGTTAATTAAGATATGAATATTATCTGTGATAATACTCATTCCATTAGGGTGAATAAATCTATTATTTGAGTTAGACGTTGCCCCCGTTAAAAGTTTATTGTTTTGTCTGTAGAATCCTGTTACTTTTTGAAAATTACCGCCACTCCAAAAAAGTACGTTAGCGTTTGAATCAACAATGTACGGAATATCATCTTTGATTACACAAGCAAGTGATCCTGACGACTGTAATCTATACGAGCTTGTTGCTTGGTTTGATGATCCGTCCCATGCAAGAACGTAACCCTTACCACCTGTAGAGTTTTCAGTATTAACCCAGATTCTGTTTGCTGACGATCTCAGACATGTGATAACTGTCTGTGCATTATTAGTAATAGAGAGCTGTAAGGTATATTGAACTGAGTTTGGAGAGCCAGAAGGAAATACAACCGTTCCTGATGTATTCATTGAACAAACATTCGACAGCTTGTCGGTGATATACAATCTATTTCCATAGACCGTCATCATATGTGGGGTGGCTGCACCAAATGAAGAAGATACAGTTGTCCAATTTCCGCTTGAGTCTAACTGGTAAAGAGAACTAGTTCCTGTGACATAAAGATTTCCATTAAATATTTCTATATCTGACATGTTTCCACAATCAGTAGGAGCACCAGATGAAACATCTTTTACATAGTTTCCGACAAGGCCTGTACCAGAAGAAGAAGCATAGTAAACGAATGAACCCATGACTGTGTAAATTCGGTCTGAACCGCTAACTGTAAAGAATCTGTATCCAATAGGTACACCAGCAATGGTGTTTACATCATCACTTGAGGTATTTAAAACAAGTCTCTTCCCCAATCGCATCTTTCCCTGATTTGTATTTAAATCAAGGTTAAAAGAGGCCCACAAAGAACCTAAGACATCAGAGTTATTAGGCTGATTCCATATTCGTGTTTTTGGGTCTGGGATTTTAATAGGCATGTTATTGAAGAACGATTATGTAATTCACGACATCAGACGCGACACCACCTGATGCAAAAATAACTGCGTTACCACTATTACAAACAGCTGCAAGTGTGCTTTGTCCGCCTGTTCCTACCGCATGAGATGATTGACTAGTAGCTGTAATGACGCATGTCGGAGTAATTCTTCCGTCTGTGATGGTTACTGTTCCAGAAGCAAGTTGAGCAATTCCTGCAATAATCTTTGGTGCCGTATTAAACTCACTAAGAATTTGAATACTCACTGGATCGAGCGGGTATCTCAGTTGCTGGTTACTACTCTGTATGTTTTGAATAGGTGAATCTTGCATACTAGTTATCAAGTCTTATTACCAATGTTCTGTTCTGTGTATATGTGATAGAAGTCGGAGTGATTGTTGAAGGGAGTGTTCCTGATGTAACTGTCAAAGTACCTTCTAGGATTACCTTACCTGATGGAACGTTTGTGAACTGTGTAAGACCAGTATCAATCAACCAGAAATCTGGGTTAAATGAACCTGAGACAGCAACACAAGTAACAAAGTAATAACCAACGCTTACAACAACAGGTGAACCGAGAGTGATTGTCTGAAAACCAGTACCGCTAATAGTTCCTGATGTTGCTGAAATTACCTGAGTTGAACCGTCGTAAGAATAGAGACCAATCTTCATCGTTCCACTACTTGAGAATGATTCGATTTTGAAAGTAAGTTTATTTACTGTGATTGTTGCAGGAACGAATATAAGACCAACCTGCATTGTTGTTGCTGTTGCAATCGAGCTTGATGTTAGAGACACGCTACCCATTCCAGGAATTGGGAGCAATGATGTAGCGGTTGCACCTGCTGTAATTGGTTGCCATGTTTGATCTCCTCTAAGATATGTTGATGATGTTGCTGAACCTGAACCGAGTCTTGCTGTTGCTACAGTTCCAGAGCCAATAGCAGCCGCATCTAGTGAACCACCACCCGCTGCGTTTTGGTGATTGTGCGTAGCGTTTACAAACGAAGCGATTGTCGGAGTGGTAAGTGTTTTACCTGAAAGAGTCTGTGTAGCTGTCTTACCTACAGCTGTATCACCTCCAGTAATTTCCTTAGTCTTAAAATCAAGAGAGGTATTATCTGATGAACTTGTAATACCAACTTTAGTTTCGAGTGCAACAATGGCGTTATTCTGAAAATCTTCTAATCCAGCATGGTCAAAAGTATCTACGGCATCAGTCGCAGCTGGTAGAGTTGGGTTATCTAGAGTGGTTGGATATGTAGTGTTAGGATATGACATACTAAGACTTTGTTTGATTAGTGACCGTTATTCCCGTTCCAAGCGAATTGAAATAAATACGCAATCCTGTTACCGAATCGAGTGGCCCATTAAAAGTCACTCCTGCTTGATTAAACTTCCAACCCTTTCCAGCTCGAAATAGATTAGTAGCAACTGCCGAATTCTTTGAAGTATCAGTTGGTGAAACCAAGTTTTTAGATTGATTTGTAGGAGTTACTGTCATTTCATTGATTGATAATCAGAAATAAGCTGATACTTTCGATCAGATTGTTTAGTTGAATATTGTCTTCGGAGTCTTATTTCAAAGTCCTGGTATTCTCGATAGAGTCTGTCTGCTTGTGGGAGGCCTTTAGCGGCACAAAACTCATAGGCTGCGCCATATGCGAGCATCATGTGGAATGAAGCATCAAAGCCTGGAATAACTGTTCCAGCTGTAAGTTCTGCAAGCGTAAACTCAACAGGGGTTCGGTACCATTCGATAACCATTTTTGCCCCGTTAGCTACATCTGCTGATGTTGCCATTGGATAAAGGAACAAAGAGTTGTTCTTAAAGTCGTATCGTGGAACTGTTCTAGAGAATTCACCGTCAATAGTCGTGTTCTGAGTACTTGTCGTCATTGATGGCGCATTGCCAAACTCGTAGTCGTTTAAATCAAGAGGAAACGCTTTGTAGAAATTAGTTCCGTCATAAGAGACAGAAACGTTCTTAACCTTTAAAATGCTGTAACTTAAACCTGCATTGTTAGTGAGGACCTGACCAAATGCATAGTCTCTATTTGTAGTAAGAGGAATAGTGACTGATGGATAGTCAGTGTATCGTGCATCGTCAAAATCCATTTCATCTTCTGAATCAAGAATCATCGTTACTACCTTTTGTAAGTGTAGATTGATGTCAATGAGTCGATCAGAAAGAGGATACTGGTTAGTATCAGTAGTTGTAAGGTTAGATATCTTTGTACTTATGTCCCCAATAGTCGCCAAAATTTGTTCTTTTAAACAAAATACCCGTCATCTTCTTACTGCAGGCCTTGTTGTTGCTTCTGCAACAAGGGCTTTAGTAAAGAGATGACAGGTAAGGTCGACTAACCGCCTCTAGATATTTGATTACGTCTAATATATCACATTTAAGAGAGAAAATCCAGCTTAGGATTCTCATCATATTCCGCAATAATCTTGTTTACTTCTACAGGATTAAAGAACTCTCTGAATGGGTGTTTTATGTGCGCATCATGGTCATATGCAATGGCTGGGTTTGTAAAAAGACACTTGAATTTATATCCTAATATGTCTGCGCGCTTACCCATTGAAACGTTATCCATCGACCAAAATTGGTCCAGTCTTTCATCAAATCCGCCAATCTCATAAAGAATCTTTTTAGGAACAGCGCCCCAGTCTAATTCACAGCATCTCCACAGACAGTCTGTATAATCAGTTTGATCTGCACGTTGTTTCCCTGCCCTCCAGTCCCATGCATATGGTGGTTTAAATTCTAAGTTATCGCATTTACCTAAAGGCGCTGTAAATAGAGTGTCTGGTTGTTCTTGATAGGCTTTCCACCATCTTTCCAGAGCATCTGGTGTTATTTTTGTGTAGTCTTCGTAAAAAACAATTAGCTCGCCTTTTGACTTTTTAATCATTCTATTGAAAGCGGCGTTAAGATCGTGCTTTCCAGTAACATTTATATCCACTAACCATTCCCAGTCTTTATGAGGCATTGTTTGCTTCATCAAGCTTTCACGCATGATAACAAGCCCCTCTGGTCTAATAGTTGGTGTAATTACTGTTATTTTCATTTTAAATTTAATTTATCCATCCACTTTGAAATAAATATTTCCTTGTTCCTCTGCATCATCTTCTCTTTGTCTTCCTTAAATACAGTGTTATAGGTAAGGGTTTCTAAATGAGTTAGTTTTATTTGGCTATCAACAATACCAACACCTTTATCTAAACAACTATAAAAATAGTCATCATCGTCAAAGCCATATCCCTCTGAATATGAGCTGTCCATTAGTCCTACTTTATTTAATACTTCTCTTGATATACCCCAACATGCAAAGTCTGGTCTATATAACCCAGTTAAGTAGAAAGGAATAGTCCGCCAACCACATATTGAGTTATCTTTTGTTAGTTTTTCTAACCATTTAGAGTCTTCTAGGAATACATCATTTGCAACTTGTACAATGTATTCACCCTTTGCTCTACTTAAACCCTCATTTACTGCATTTACATACCCTTTAACATTCTTAACATGTATCAATTCAAAGTCGTATTCTTTTGAATTATCAATAACAGACTGCAAACTTTTTATCGTAGTCTCTCTATTTACCCCATTCGGGTCGTATTCTAAAAACAAAATACTATATCTCATAGGTTTTCTATTACTTTTAAAATAGCGTCTGCATAGTGCTTACTTGTCCATTTTGATAATACATAGTCTCTTCCTCTTGTTCCCCAGTCGGTACTCATTGCAATCGTTACGGAGTGTTTAATCTTTGATGGTTCTGGTTCAGTAACCAATCCACAACCGCTTTCTTCTACAAACTCACGATTCTTAGGGCTATCTGACATACAGACAACTGGAATATTACAAGCCATAGCTTCCAATGTTGCTCGCTGTCCCCCACCCATTGCCGCTGATGTCTGAACACACACATAAGATTGATTAACTAATTTGCATAGTTCTTCGGGAGTCTGTTCTGGTAGAACCGTAGAACCTAATTCACGGCACTTATCGAATCCAAATGTATCAATCCTATTTTCTTGTTCTCTGCCTACTACGATCCCATCTTTACCCAAAGCCTCCCCAATAAATCCTTGTCGTTTCCACGATGCACAAGTTCCAGCATGAATACCCCACCACTTCTTTTCTAGGTTCATTGGCTTGAATATCTCCTCGTTAATTCCAAATGCTGTAGAATGGCTAATATTAAGGTCTTTTAACTCGTCTGCGTTTATCTTACTTTCAATAAATACATGATCGAAACCTTCTAACCATTCTTTTTTAATTGGACCACCTGCAAATAACAGCGCTTTCTTATTAGGTAAGCCCTGCACCTTTAAGTAGTTATGTTTGTCTTTAGGACTAACAGCCGTGCATGGTGCTTCCCAATACAGAACAATTGAATCCTCTGGAATGTCATCAGTTGGTTCTAAATAAATAACGTCATGCTTATCTTCGATAAGTTTCATTGCCGACCACAATCCATCTTTCCATTGTGTCTTCCTATTTGATATTCCTTGCCAAATAAAACTAATCTTTTTTCTCATCTTTTGATTCCTCTGGTTTTACAGATGCTTGTCTTTGTAACTCATTAATAAGTTCAAATACTTCTTGATAAGGTTTTGTCGCTAAATAATTTGCTATCGCCTGCACTAATTGTAATGTTATTTGCATTTTTATATTCCTAATATGTTTGATAATAAAACGACAAGTGGTCTTCTAATAAAGTAATAAGTACTTCCATAGCTTTTACAGAAAAGAACAAGTCTAGGTCTTATATACCTTCCTAATTTATTTGCTTTAGTTGTTAACCAGTACATTGTCTATTTTTTATTAATCCAATAAAACTGATAAATCCAATTCTTTTTGTCGTAATATCCTATTTTTATCCACCATCTATAGTTTCTCCACCAATATGGGTAGGATATAGACTTCTCAATAAAGTCTGCCAATCTAATAAGAGGTTTAATAAACCAATACTTTTTGTAGTAGTTAACACCTTCACTAAAACCAGCCTTGCGTGCATCAATTATTTCACGCAGCAAGCGGTGTCTTTCCTCCTTTGTTAGAAGTTCTTTTTCCATTGTTCTGCAATTAGTGGCCATGCAAACTTCTTAGTCCATGACTTCATTTTCTTTTCCTCTTTCATAGGAGTTTTAAGTTCCTTGACTACAGCTTCAACCCATTCATCTTGAGCCTTAGGATCATCAAGACCGAATGAGAACTGATAGGGCTTTGACCAGTTTTCAGTATTTTTATTTGAGTGAACCTTTACACCGTACTGCACTGATTCATCAAAGGCGGCAAAGTCCGTAGTAATTGGTTTACAACCGCAAGCCTGTGCCTTTTTAACCGAGATACAGTCAATCTCGTAGAACTCTGATGGATAAGCTAAGATTCTTCCCTCTAAATACAACTTGGCACATTCTGCCTGTGATAGTCTTCCCATGTTCTCAATTCCAACCTCTTCCATTTCCTTTAGACATTTATCTTTCCATTCCATCATTGTCTTGTTCTCTTTGTGGGCGTTGTCAAAGATATCGAAACCATAGGCCCATTTAAGTCGCGCTTCTGGTACTTGCTCCTTTACTCTTTTAAAGAGCTTAGGCAATACGTCCATTGATCGCTCTGGTGAAGAAGTATTTACAAGAAGATACGGGTCTTTCTTAACTTTCTGACTGAACAAATCAAAGTCCTGTCCATTAGGGATAATGGCAAACTTCTCATCTGGGATATTTGGGAACAATACTCTGTGAGCTTTTGTCTTAACGAATATCTTTTTGATTTTCTTTAGGCGCTTCTCAGTAAACTCACCCTCTGGAATAACATCGTGGAGATCAACATAAATATTATCCGTATTCATATCTACGTCTGCGTATCTAGGAGTTCTCCAAAAGATAATATGGTCGAACTTATCCTTTGCGTTAAAGTGCCAAAACGGCTTATATTCAACCCCATCACAAGTCATCGGAACTGGACCGCAAGTGTTATATACGGTTACGTTATAGCCCATATCCTTCCATTGCTTAGCAAGGTTAATCACAGCCTCTTCAGAACCTCCAATACCTTTTGTTTTTGCCATCTCTGGATTCCACTCGTGAGATGTTTGACCACAATAATATGCGATGTCCTTACCAGAGCTTTCTTCTTTGATGACGAATAGATTTTTAATCTTACAAATCATAGGGTGAGACTGTAAGTCATGGTCGAGTTTATTTATCTCAAACAAAACCTTTTCCTTATCATCACCATATCCTTTAATCCTTTCGCAAGCTTCAAGTACCTTTTCAAGTCTCTTTACCTCTTCTGCCATTCCACTAGCTAGGGCTTTTAAGTCTTCTCTATTGGGATAGAGCTTTATGCAACCTTTAAGCATTACTAATGCTAAGTCTGGCCTACTCTTATTCAAGTACACCTTTGCCAAGGCGTGCATTGGCTTATAGTCGTAGTCTCTAGGGTTATATACGATCATCTTGTCCATCTGAGGCTTCATCACAAGACCCCTAAGGAGCATTTCTTCCGCCTCATCTAACAAGTTGTAATCGAGGTATCTAATACCAAGTTCAATGTAAGCCTCTGGATAGCCCGGGAATAAACCAATAGCCATTTGTAGGTATTCAATGGTCTTACTTCTGTTTCCTAAACAGAATTCTGCAGACGAAAGTCGCTGGTATACGATGTACTTCTCGTCCTTTGATTCAGAGGTTTCCAGGAATTTAAGATATTCGTCCCGTGCCTCTTTATAGTTTCCTACCTGAAAGTTTGAGTTAGCGAGGTTGAAGTGTGATGTTGGATCATTACCTCTATCAATTACATCAAGCTTTGAAATTTCAAGGTTTCTTATAGCACTTTCTGCATTGTGCTTCTCGTCGGCTGTGTGGATTCGTTCTATTGAATCAATAAACTTAACACTTACGGCACGATTCTCCTTTAAGTCTTCATGAATTCTATTGACCCATGTCATGCAACCATCGTTCTTAATTACCTGAGTTTTCTTATGGACTACAACAGGATTCATTTCATCATCAAAAGCATAGAGATAGTTAAAACCAAATGCGTCAACAGTAGGATTTGCTTCGATAATAGGTTTCAAATCTTCAAGTCCTCTGAAAATGTCGTCAGCATCACACCAAAGAATATAGTCGTAGTCTTTAGGAACTTGTGAGAAGTTAAAGTTTCTAGCTTTAGAAAAGTCATTTACCCATTTGAAACCACTAATAAATGCTCCATATTTATTAATGGCAATATTAGCTACTTTTTGGTTTATATGTCTATCTGATTCATTGCTTGTCACTGTTACGTATATAGCATCAACATAAGGCCTCACACTTTCTAAGCATTGGTCAAGTAAAACAGCTTCTTCGTCAGTCCCTTTCACAATTAACGCTAATGCGATTTTTGTATTTTTTTTGTTCATATTCTTTAAACTGCCTTGCTGAGACGAAACTGCGGGAATTCATCTGCAAACCATCGAGCATTTTCCTGTTCCTTAAAGGCTGTTCGTTCCTCCATTGATAATTTAAGTGCGATCATCGCAGATAGTTTTTCAGATACAGTAAATAGTCCTCGCTTTACAGCGTGATTGGTTTTAATGTCGGCCATTTCGTTGTCTAACTTCTGCCTCTGGTCTTCAATGACAATCATCAAGTCTTTATATTCCTCTGGGTACATTTCTTGATAGTCTTTGACTGCCATTCGTACCTTCATCTTAGTCTTGGGGTTCACGTGGTTTTTCTTTTTTAAAGGCAATAGCGACCTCTGTTGTTAATACCGTTCCAGCAATTGAGCAGGCTGTTTTAAGAGAACTGATGGCTGTTTCAAGTGGATCAATTACACTTTCTCCAACTTTGAGTATTCCCCCAGCATTCTCCTTAAGTTGCTTGTACGGGGCTTGTATGGCCTGTGAGAGTACGTTCTGAGGCAACTTCTCTGAGATTTCTTTGAGTGTCATTCCTCCACCTTTAACAACTCCATCTCGCATTGCGTTCTGAGCGGCGTTAACGGCATTTTCCATTTTTAATTTAAAGTAAGACCGTTCAAATTCTGACTCTGCACCTACGGTAATGACAGCAGAACCACCTGAGAGTGACGCGATTCTCTTTTCCAATGCGTCCTTGTCATAGATAGATTGTGAGGCCTTGTATTGCTTCTTTAAGTCTGCCACTCGTTTCTTAGTGTCTCCCTTTCCACCAATGAGCATTGTCTTAGAAGGACCGATTACAGCTCGTTCAATTCGTGCCATGTTCTTGAAACCTACTTCTCCAATGAATGAATCAACATTAGTGAGAACATTCTTATCAATGAACTTTGCCTTAGTGAATATTGCAATGTCCAGGAAGTGATCGTCCTTCCCAAGATATGGAAGTTTAAGTGCAACGATAGGGAACTTCGTATCAAGCATTGTCTTTGCGAGGCGAGCCAATAGATCACGCGAGAAGTCAGGTGCGACAAGGATAATGCCTGTTAAGTTTTTCTTAACTTCTTCGTCCTTCATACCTTCAATGATGTTTGCAACTGTATTAATCTCCAATAGATTGTTTGTCACCAATACATATGGGTTTTCAATAACACATTCGTCATTGTCGTTATTGATGTAGTAGTCAGAGTGAAACCCTGCTTTAAGTTCAAGACCAGTAGAAACCTTATAAGAAGTTTCCTTACCTTCTTGGATATCAACGTAGCCGTCCTTACCAATGTTTTCATAAACATCAGCCACGATCTTAGCGATCCAAGAATATTCACCTGCGCCAAGTGCTACGTTATAGATTTCATTACTCTTAATAGGTCTGGCTCTCTTCTGCAATTCTTTGACGATAAGGTCACATGCTTCATCAACTGCCCGTTTCAACTGGATTACATTAGGCTTTTTAGAAACCAACGAACCGTCATCTTTGATTTGCTCGAAAAGGTCATTTACTATCGCTTGGAGAAGTACTGTTGTTGTAGTAGTACCGTCTCCTGCTTTCTTTGAGGCTAGTGATGCGGCTTCCTTAACCATCATCACTCCCAACTGTTCAATCTCATCTTCTGATTCAACATTCAATGCTATCGAAACACCGTCATTCGTCACTGTAGGGGGGATATCAAGCTTTCCAAGTACTGCATTTCTTCCTGCTGGACCAAGTGTCACTTTCACACAATCCGCTACAAGGTCAATTCCTTTCTTGATTCCGTCCCGAGCTTCCTGACCAAGTTTTATTATCTTCATTTAGTTCCTCAATTGGCTGATGCATCTCTTTGAGGAGCGACCATCAGCCAACCAAATGTTAATTTGTAATTACGCTACCAACTGGTAACCAGATGCATAGAAACATGAATCCTGGTTTCGGAATTCTGTTGTAAGAGAACCGTAAACCGCCTTCTTGTTGTAAGCACCGTTTTCCGCCAAATCCTTGATGAAAGGCATATCGAGATATGCAACTTTGATCTTTTCTGGTCGGATACCGAGAACCTTACCCTGCAAGTTGTTATCTGCTGTAGCAGATGTCTGAACGTATCGATGCTTGTGGATAGTAACTGTACCCATAGAAGTTTCGAAAGTTGTAACTGTTCGAACGATTGTAGAAATACCAGGGGCATTTACTACTACGTTTGACTTCTGGACAAAGTTATCTACTACTCGCTTCATGATACCTCCAACGTAAATGTCAGTTGTGACATCGCCGTTTGAGTTGTTCCAAACGTTATACATGTGAGCATCAAGAATTGTTGCTGAGAAGATTGTTCCTGATGTCTGCGCTGTATAGTTTGTAGACTTAGAGATACCGTTCAAGATACCGTTCATAGATGCGACTGTTCCTGAGATACCTGAGGCGAGAGTTGCTCGTACGAGGTCGAATTCGAGAGCATTACCCCAATCCTTAAGTGCCTTAGTGATCTGTCGATCGAGTTCGTTCACACCTGAGTATGACTGAACTACTTCTTCTGGTCGTGTGACCAAGAACGCCTTAGCAATTTCCTCAACGATGTTTGTGAGTCGTGTTGGAGTTGTAAGTGTTGAGAGTGAGAAGTCTGCACCCTGTTCTGTTGCCAATGAACCTGCTGTCAAAAGGGTATCTACAAGGTAGCTGTGCACCATGTTGATAGCCTTAGTTTTGCCGAGAGCCGTCTGGATAGTGTTTTCTGTTGCTGTAAGGATTTCGATTGAGTTCAATACTACGTCCTCTCGCTTAGAAGAATCTCCATAGGTCTGCAAAGCACCTGCTATTGCCATACTGTTAACGATCGCCGTTATCCAGGGTTACATTCCGTAGGCGTCCTTGATAGCTGAAACGACATTTTGTTCTACCGCTTCTTTGCTACCACCTGACTGAGAAAGTTCTCGTGCCTTTGAAAGTGCGTCCCTGCTTGCGACGACTCGTGGATTACTTTCAAGCACAGTCTTCAATTTCTGCGTTTCATCGTATCCTGAGACCTTTTCGAATATCTTTTTGAAGGCTTCTGATTCAACGACTTCTTGAGGCTTTTTGCCTGTAGATTCGATGAAGCTTCTTACTTCTGGAGAAGCAAACTGAGGGTTCTTATCATAGAATCTCTCCTTTCGCATTTCTTCAAGTTCTTGTGCGAGTGCATTTGTACGGTCAGTTTCCTGAACTCGTGACAAGACTCTCTTCTCAATATCTTCGGTTTTCATACCGACATATGAGTTTGTATCTTTCCAACTCTTTAGGGCTGCGTCCTTCGAGGTGAAGTTCTTGCCGAGAGCTGCATTGATTTCTGCGAGGGTCATTGCATCGCTGGGTACGCTTCCAACAGTCCCTTCCGCGACTGGTGCATTCAATTGAGATGCATCAGTTTGTGCGTCAGAGATAATGTTATCGTCTTGCATTTATATAAACGTGCTAACTAATAAAGGGCATTTCGATTAAATGCCCACTTAAAGCCTGTGGGCACTAAATCCCCTAATCTAGTCGCACGATGTGTGTATCTTTTGTATTAAAATTATCGTTCACCACTTCAGTCGACCCCTCAATTTGTTTGAGAAAATCGTAAAGCAATGTTGTGGCGATCTTTCGAGCCTTTACATCTATTAAGAACTTCTGCGCATCTGAATCATCAAGATTAAATGCGTTCTGTAAGTCCAGTATGCTTTCAATGAACCTCTCTCTAACCAATTTCCAACCCTGATGGTTAATTATCTCTGAAATTAGCTTCTCGTTACTTATTATTTCTTTAGTTTCTGTATCCATTATATCACAAATTAAGCATTATTCATAGTGGACTGAGGTACACCTTGAGCCATTCCAGGCATCTGCTGAGGTTGTTGTGGCTGACTAGCCTGTGCAATTGGATTAGACGGCATAGAAAGACCCATCAAGTCGTAAATCATAGGCTTAATCTCTGGTGCGTCCTCTGGTGAAATCTTGAGCATGGCCATAAGGTTCTCGATTGTCTTCTGAGTATCGAGGTCTTCGTTAGTAATCTGAACCTTAGACTCAACCTGTGAAGCGATAATCTCCTGTACAGCATTAACAAAGAGCTGAGGCTGTGACAAAAGCTTCTTATGAATCTTAACAAGCTCTCTAAGAAGTTCTTCTCGTGAAGGAATCACTGTAGAGTTCTCTAATTCCTGTGCAACGATGTTGAGCGCTACATTTTCTGCAATCTGGTCGAATCGTGAATCTTCCTTTGTGATTCGTAGAATGTCACCAGCCTTTAGAGTCTTAGCAATAATAGGTAGCGCCCCTCTATCAAGCCAACGTTCTAGGAATGAGCCAGTTCCCTCAATGAACATTGAATAAGAACTCTTTGCGCTATTTGAGGCAATAGAGTTTGCTGTCGCTGTTGCTGAGGCTGGCATAATATCGCCATTACTAATTGGAAACGCTGATGAGATGTTCTGTGCCCAATATTTAATAACGTCTTCGTCCTTGTAAGAAGAACCGTCATCTGGAGACATTTCCATTGGCTGAAGGTCTTCCATGTCAGTAAGCTGAATACCACCGTTTGCTGACAATCTTCCAAGCATTGCTGAGGTAATTCCCTTTCCTTTCTTTATCTTAAAGAGTCCAAGCTGTGAGATGTAATGCTTGTTGATACGAATATTCACAATCGTATTCAAATATTCCTGTAGAGCTAATATACGCTCTAATGGACCCATTCCATACCATCGTCCTGAAATCTTAGCCGCTCTCCATTCTTCGTAAGGCTTGATGATGTTTCCGAATGAATCTTTGTTAGTGTTGTATTCAACAAGATGAAGAGTTGGTTCTGGTGCTTCCAAACCTGAAACTACAATATGACCGTCAACTTCATCATCTGCGTCTTTCGCATTGAAGTCACCTGTAATGAGTTTCTTAGGAATCTTACCCCATGTCTCCCATACGTCTCGATAGTCTGCTGTTGATCGAGTACCAAAGTTAGACCGTCTTGAACCGTCAACACGGTTAAGAACCTGCGAGCCTGGTAGGTCATCAGTGTTAATCCAACCACTCATTGCTGCAATCTGTGAAGGCAAGAAGATACCTCGCTCAGTGAATCTGTATGCTGACTGAATATTCTCTTCTGTAGGGTCAATATAGACGTTTAGAAGGTCCACTGTTCGTCGCTTGAGAACAGGCTTACCGCTTGATTTATCTTCCCAAGTCTTCCAAACAACCGTTCCGTCAATGAGTACCTGCCTCTCGTCTGCATCAAGAGTTTCTCCAAAGTACATCTTATCCAAATACTGCTTAACGTAGATTCGTGTAAGGTCAGTAATAGCGTCTCCCTCTGGTGATCGAGCTACGAAACTAATGTCTTTCTGGTCAATATCAATGTTCTTAGTCCATGTTTCTACCGTTGCCATTGCAAGGTTAATCCAAATCTTTTCTCGTGAGGTGTTCTTGTCGTAAGGGTGATCAAACACTCCCCAAAAGTTCTTACGCAAAATACGAATGAGCTCTCTCATTCTGAATGCTACTTTTGGAGTTACGAAAGTTACCGCCTCTTCCCAGTTAGTACGCTCTCGATCAACGATAGCGATACACTGCTTCTCTATCTCTAGTTGTATTTTAGACTTTTTTGGCTTAGCCATTCTCTTCAATAAAAATTGAAGGTAAGGACTATGCCGCCTTTTGTACTACTATATCACAAAATTAACTTTAAGAAAAGTTTTGGACGTACAATTCAAATTCTTCCGCTGGTTTATAATCGTACTTTTCTTTTATACCCCAAACAGCTAATGCAAGTGACATAACTCTATCGTCTGTTGTGCCTGTGAGAATCTTTAATTTACCCTTTTCGCTCGTTTCCATTCGTACTTGTTCAAGCTCTGATAGAAGTCCCTCATCGTTTGGTAATTTAATCTTGTCCTGTTCAAGCTGGATAGCAAGATTATTAAGCAAGTTAGTTCTAGATTGTTCTGTGAACTTAAATGAGGATTCATCATCAAAGTTAAGACCTTTAGATCGCAGGTCCTCAACCACTGGATCGCCTATACCTGTTGAGTCAATTCGAATAAGAGCGTTGTTATATCTCCTAGCAGAGGCCTCAATACGTGCTTTCTGTAGTTGCCAATCAATTTGGTTGAATCTGTCCTGTGGGTAAACGTAGAAAGTATTTAAGTTAAAAGGAGTTATAACGGTCCAGTCGTTATATTTAGCTAAGTCTACTCCTAATTGGAATTGAGCATCATCGTTTAATTCTGTTTCTTTATAAACATTATCCCGTATTCTTCTAAAGAACTGACCTGCACCATCTATGAATGAACAAAGGTACTCTTGGTTAAACAAAGCCTCTGGTGTTTCCTTTCTTGCTTGCTCGATCTCTTCTGCTGAAAGTCCATTGGTGTCATAAACAGTCTTTACGTCCCAATACCAGTATTCTGGATTTTGTTTTGCGTATTCTAAAAGTCTATAAGAATGATTCTTTCCCTTAGGAGTGAATACAAACGTAGCAGTCCCACCATTCTCTCTTAAAATTGGTTGAATGATAGCGGTCCAAATAGCCTCGTCCATTTCAGAATATTCATCGAACACTACGTCAATTGGTGAAATACCTCGGTGTTTATCAATATCTTCACAACCTACGAATCTTTGAATAGAACCGTTCTTATAGTAAATGGCTAATTCACTTTCATTCTTCTTCTCTACAACTTCTAATGGCAAATGCTCACTAATGAGGCTATCCCATATAACTTGCTTAGCCTGTCTATAGGTTGGGAGTATGTAGTAATAAATACCTTTCTTAGCTACAGCTTTTCTGATCTGATCGTTTAGAGCAGTTTTAGACTTTCCACCTCGTCTGTGAATTACCAATATCCTAAATCTCTTATCAGACTTTAAGAAGTTAAGCTGGTAGTCCCTCGGTTGGTAGTTGTGGGGAATTGTTACTGTCTTTGTAGTTGATGACATTTACATTTAAAGTTTCTCCTTCCTTGCCTGTTAATTCGCTTCTCTGTGCAAACTCATTCTTAGCTTTTCTTTCTAAGTACCATTGAGAAAGTTGTTTATCTCCCTCTCTAATTGCCTTATCAATGTTCATTCTGGCTGTAATCTTTGGCATATCTCTTAAAGCGTCTATTCTTTCGGTAAATTCTGGGTGTAATTTACAGTAGTCATAGAAAGCATCTTTAGAAATATTGGCTAAAAATATAGCTTCTTTGTCAGTTGCACCAAATAGAAAAGACTCTTCTAATTTAGCGATTACCTCTGGTGTCATTACTGTTGGTCTTCCTACGTCTGCCATGTTCTATTTCTTATTAAGTTCTATATAAAGCTTTGCTACAGCTTCTTCTAGGGTTGAGCCGTCAGCAGTTCTTTCATAAGTAAATGCCCTCCAGTGAGGAGCTTCCACGCCTAGAATCCTTTTGGTTAATTCTTTCTCTTCTTCTGTCGGGGCTGTGAACCTAATCAATTTCTCAAACTTATCCCCACAAGCCTCTATGAGTTCTGAAAGAGAGGGTACTAATAATCCATCATCTCCAACATCACCCTTTATCTCATACTGTATGTATTCTCCGTCTTTAAAGTAACTGAATCCTATCCATTTTGTTTTAAACGGATATCCAGCTTCCTTTAATTCAATTAATAATTCTTTGGAGATCATAATTTATTTAGACTAACCTTTCCCTAAATATACCATATTTTAAGCCTTTATACAACTTTTGCATTAGTACAGGGTAGACACATTTTCTGATTTTCCCGTGTCTTTATGTACCCCTTACCACAATCTCCACAAATAAGTATAGGCTTCTTCCTTTTATAGTTTCCTTTAAACATTCTTAGACTTCTAACGATGTCAGTTAGTCCCTCGTCTTTCATATTTTATTGTTAAAGAACTTAATAATTTAATTCACCGAAACAGAACCTTCTATTTCTTCAGTATCCTTATCATTTCCTGTAACAAGTGATTTTGGTATTTTCCCTTGATATGTAATTGGTAAGTCCTGTATAGGGCGTTTGAAGATAAAACAGTTGCAGTCTGTATCTAATAATACGGTTACCAAATCCCAACCTTTTAAACCTAATTCGTTAGCCCCTGCAGTTGAACAGTTCTTTATTTGCTTATATTCCCATCTTTACAGATGCGTTTTCAGAACAGAATCGGCATTCATTGTTATGTTGTTCCCATTCTGGGATTTTTTCGTCATACCATTTCATAGTGTTTTAGTTAGTCTTTAATTTCTTTAATAATCATTTGAGGAGAAGGAAAATCGTCCCAAATATAGTAAGTCAGTTTATCTTCAAATATCACGTGACCACCAATCGGCACTTTAAACGACTCTCCCTCAAAATCAAAACTTATTGACCAGTGCCCTCCATCAAAAGACATTCCTGTTATTTTTAAATCTTTCTTCATATTCTATTCTTTAATTAGGTCTGATAAAGTTACTAATCTGATTTAGCGCACAATTGTGACCTTCCTTCCAAACATAAGCAACTTCTTTTGGATTATCAGCTAAGGTCAATTCTCTAAGTTCCTCTATCTTCTCAATCAATTCCTTATTCCTAGATTGTAGGGCGAGGTTGAGCTGTTTAATCCAAAAGTTAAAGATGTTCTTAAACTCTTCTTCTGGGTATTTATAAGGTGATTCGTATCCTTCTGAATTAGCATATTCCATCAAAGCACGGTCAATATGTGGGGAAAATACTTGTTCATAGAACTGAATCTTTAAATCTTTATACTTTCCTTCAAACACTGGTTCTCTTTCTTCTTTATCTTTCATAGTTTTTTAAATTATCAAGTTGTGTTGCCAAATCTCTTAACGCTGAAGCTAAATACTCGGGGTCATTAAAGTAATCTCCATTGGCAAATCTCTGTAACTCTTCTAATATCTTTTCGTAGTCTTCTTTATCTTTTGTCATGTTAGTTAATCCCATTTAGTTCTGAACTGCTCTGTTAATCCACACCTTTTACAATCGTGTTCACACTTCACCGAAAGGCCAAATCCACCGTTACTGCTCGGCATAGGTTCACACCTAGCGTCAATTAAGTTCTTTGGAAAGTCATGACCTAGCCACCGACATAGGATTTCGTTTAGTTTCTTCTTCATGGTTAGTTCTTAGTTCCTTGTGGCTCTGATAATTCAAACCTAGCTTCAACCTCTCGAATGGCTGAAAGGAATCCCTTACCAAAGTCATTAGTAAATACTCCTTTTCGTGTATCTAGGAACGCTTTTAAATCAACTTTAAATTCTTCCCTCTCCTTATCTAGTAGAGACTTTACCAATTCAATCAATACCATATGGGTCATTCGATTTGCATTAGGAGCGTCAGATGACTGAACACCATTTAGATTGTTCATCATAATTTCTCGAACCTTACTCTCCCAATCTTCTGATACGTCCTTATGGCAAGTACAAGGACAATCTACAACAGGAATTGTGTAATATTGACTAGGTTTACAGTGACCACACTCAAACTGTCTACCAGCACTGCAATAATACGCAAATTCCTTCCCTTCCTTAGACTGCTCCTTGAGGAGGGAGGATTTAACAATGCGGCCGTCTTGATGCTTATGAGGCATTGTTACATCGTTACATATACATAGCTCCTCCGTATCTTTTATGTTAGGCATGACAGTTAGAAATTAGGGCTATGAAAATTAACATAAATATCGCTCCTGCAATAAAACTGAAAATTATTTTTTCTTCTCTCATACTTATTTAGGGGTTAATGATTTGTATTGCTTCTTCGAGTTCGATAAGTGCCTTTCCATCTCGGTATTCAATGTCGTATAGGGGTTTTAATTGCATCATCTTCTCCACTAGTTCTTTCTTTTGTAGGTCTAGCTCTGATTTTACAAACCCCTCGATAATCTTTCTTTCCTCATCTGGTATAAGATAAAGTTGAAACATATAACCAATCTTATTCTCTAATCTCTCCTCCATACTCTGTGTGTTATTCATGACTAGTTTGCACAAGCTATACCTCCAATAAGATTTCCATATTCGTATTTATCTAGAACGTAACATGTGTGTACGCCGTCTTGAAAACGACTTACGCCATCGGGCATTATGTCAGACGCTGATGCTGAATTTTCAATATTTACACTTATTCTTGGCATCGTAATAATTACGAAACCAGAAAACGTTATAAATAGCACTACAATAATAATCGTTAATATTTTCATATGGTTATTTCATTAGTTTTCTTAATTCTTTTTGAGCGGTGGTGAGGGCGGTATTCCAACCCTTTTGTGCCGCTTTCGCTATTCTAGCGAAACTTTGACTATCAGAAATTATCATTAGGTCAACGTCGTTGAATACAATTCTCTTCTTTGACTCCAACATCTCATCTACTCTTTTGAGGGTTGCATTCGTAACTACTTTCTCTAGTTCCTTAAAATGTTCGATTATCTCGTTATCGTTTGTCATATAATTTTATCTTCCCTGTTATAAGCAATTTCACATACTTCCTTAATTGCCTTTGCGTAGTAGTTAGTAATTACCGACCATAGTTTTTTAAACATTTCGTATATAATGAAGTGCTACTCTAATTCTTTCTTTCATAATTTCTGGTAATTCCTTAATACAATCCATTCCAAGTGTTTCCTCGATAACAAGATTGTACTTAGCTATATCAAGAACTCTTTTATAAGTATTTACAGCTTTAAGTTCTTCGAGTTTAATAAGGTTAAATTCCTTTGCATGCGCCTTTGAGCAGAATACTTTTAAAGGGTGTTTTACTTCTTTTCCGCACAGCCAACAGTAGTTTTTAAAGGTCATATTTCATCAATGGTTATTTCGATCCGTGGGTTCGTTTTATCAAATCGCTTTTCGACCGTTGCTCTTTGAATTTGAGAATCATCTACCCATACAATTCCTGTTAAGGCGTCCATGGAAAGCTTGTGAAAGTTGTCCCAGTCGCTTTTACGTTTAGTTCCAAAGTAAAGTGTTACCCATATTTCTATATCCTTAGAACTTGGTTTCCTTTTCCATTGAGACTTTGCTTGCCACTGGTAATCTTCTTTTAATGTCTTACCGTCTGAGTTCATATACACAGTTGGAAAGTTTCCTCTACATGTATAGCGATATATATGGCCTGTGCTTTTAGGTTCGCCTTTAAGAACTATTTTGTGTGTCACCATACTTTTTATTTAACCGTATCTTTAAGAGTGAATAATTAACTGCTTTACTGATTGCATCAAGTTGTCGAAAATTAGCACGATTAAGGGCTATCCATATGTTCTTTTCCTTGTTTAAATCGCCGCTATCTTGAAATGTGTTTACTGAGTGATGATATTCACAAAGTGGAATCAAGCTCCATAGTTCATCGAGTTGGCGGCCACCATAGATGATCGTGTGTTCAATCGTGATTCGACCGCTACACCCGCCATCCATAGCTCGTGCACACTTTTTGTAGTAAGGATCATGGTCAATAGCCTCACGGTTCTTCTTAGAGATAGGCCTCATATTTAGTTGTTAAGGTGCTAATAATTTTTATTGAGATGGTATCTGAGTCGGGTTTGAGGTGAAACGTGGTTCACCGACGATTATATTGACAATGGGAGGCCTTCTAATAGTTTGTTATATAACCCGCTTCAACAGGATTCGGTAATGGGACGTTAGTAAGGGCACATATTTTGTCTAAATAAGTTCCGAAGTCCGATTTACTTAGCTTTGTTGTACTCGCTGGTATCTTCAGTTCAATTCCAAGCACATTTTTGAACTCTGGGGGAAGAAACTTTCTTTTGAACAGATCGTGTAAATCCTGTGCGGTATTTCCTGTTTCCCTTTCGATTATTCCGAGGTACAACCAGTAATAAGAATTTTGACTATCACTCCTCTTCGCCTTCACCACCTCTATCTTCACTTTCTTACCTTTGTTGTCTTCTAAGAATTGCCTGATTGATGCGCTTTTAAGTTCTAGCAGGCCGTCCTTATCTATTGTTGTTAGTATCATTTAACTCAATATCATTTGGTAATTCATTTCCCCATATATCCCAACCTTCCGTCTTTTCTCTGGCAAATAATTCTATTCGTGGTAAATCTCCGCTAACGTCAAGAATCATGTCTCTGAACATTTTAGGCTTTTCAGAATGTTTAAGTCTTTTATGTTCAAACCAAGTTGTATCAATCCTTTTCTTAGCTTTTAATATTCCTCGACGACAGAATAATAGGTGTTCTGTAGTTTGTACGAACGTTCCACCAATACCTATTCCGTGTTTAGGTTTACACCAAGTAAGTAGACAAGAAACTTTATACCCCCAAGCTTCAGCGACATCATATGATTCTTTTATATATTTATTTATCGTCCATAGATAAAGATGGCTATCAGCATCACCAAGTTCTTTTATCGGTAGATTCTTAATCTCGTCTATTGACATGGTGGGGTACGGTAGTGGCTTACTAGGGCCGTTACTATTCCAGTCAGGCCCCCTTTTTACATCCCAAGGTGGGTCAGCATAGATAACTTTATATTTCTTTTTCATAGTCCTTGGTTATGGGAGTTACTTAGTTTTAAGCCAGAGTTTATCGGGATTTTTATTGCTAAAGTTCCATTTGTTATCATCGTCCCATTCGCCTAAATCTTTAGTTTCGCACTTACCGAAACTGATTAAGTTATCATCAAGTGCATTTTCTATACCCGTCTTTATATCCTCTAACCCAAATACATTATTTATTTCTGCAACATACAAGGTAATTTTATATATTGGGGTTACTGGTTCTTTCTTGGACATCTCTTTTTAGTTAATTTGTTAATCTTTAAAAACAAGCTTTCGCATATCTTCGAGGTGCTTTTCTGTAGCTTCTAGCTTTCCAAGCGTATGTCCTTTGTCTGGTTTATATCCAAGTTGTGAGAGTTCATTAGAAAGTTCCTGAAGCATTTCTGGCTCAAGTTCTATAATTGGTTTAACGTCCATCAATTCACCCTGCTTATAGGATTTGATACTGCCATCTGGCTGCAACACATCCGTACCTCCGTTCCATCTCCTGAATATATAGACTTCCCTAGTGACCTTGTACCCGACGTCTTTTATCTTTATTTGCCAGTTTTCCATTTTTCTTAGTTAGTGGATAAAACGCATATTCCCCATCCCTCACAGCATTCATAAACTTCTCTAACCTCTGTAACCTTTCCTCAGCGTTTAGCTTTAGTTCCCTTATCTCCATTTCCTTGAAGGAGATGAGGAGTTTGTCGAAGCGGGTCATGGATTAAACTGTTCATGCTTTCTAATTTCTTGCGCAAAGTGTGCAGTAAATCTTTTCATAACCTCTCTAACCCGTTCGTCAGTAAAATCAATCTTTCCGCCTTTATTTGAGTTACATTTTTGACACACAAGCTCGATCATAGAAGATTGCAGTGTTTTCAAACCAAAGTTCTCAAGAGCTTTATTGAACCATTGTGGTACAACATGGTCTTGTGTCATTTCAGCCACCGAATCACATTTAAGACATTTTCCTATTGCCATTAGTTTATTCTCATCTTATCGGCTAGTAATCTCTTGGGTTTTCCCTTTTATCAAACTCTTCGTTTTCCTTTTCATAGTCAGTTCTAATTGGATTGAGGGTAATATTGGCAGTTCTGAATATTACATTACCTGTTCTGTATTTCCATTTCTCATATTGTTTTAAGAACTCCATATGATTGTCAAAAGGGCATAAGATTTGTTCCTTTCCATCTTCACTCATAACGACTTTTACTACTGGTTCATAGAAGGTTTTGCCTTTGTAAGTTCTTTCTTCAAGGGTTATATATTTCCTATCTCGCATAACAACCATATCTGGGTGTACGTCTAACTTCTGAGCTTCTGAAAGGGCCGATCTAAATTCTTCTTGGTACTTCTTAAAATCACCCTCGGTATAGGTTTTTTTTGGTAGAGACAATGTCTCCTTTTCAATTTTTGCCACTTTTAAGTTTTGTTAAGTCTCTTTTAATAAGCTTTCCAACCGTTGCTAAGTTCCATGGATAGTCGGCGGTCTTCATTAGGTAGTCCATAGTGTTTATCAATTGACTGTTCGTATAAGCCCCAAGGTCTGCTTGCTTGATGTGAGCTAGGCACATTCGCAAGTCTTGATGAGATGCAGTCTTTGAAGGGAAAGTCAGTTTTGCCTTAGTCCAATAGAGAGCGATAATGTTGTGATCTCTTCGAGGTGAATCCTCTAAGCTCTTGATTGCCTCCTGCAAGTTGAATTTAGATTCCTCTTCTGCGCTTTGCGCAGTATCTTTCTTTACCTTCTTTACATTCTTACATTCTTGAATGTGTCCATCTGTTGTCCGCTTGTTGTCCGCTTGTTGTCCATTCTGTTGGTAACTTTCCCAGTTAAGTATTGTTATTAGCCGAAATTTGTTGTTTTTTTGTTGTCCGATTTGTCGGTCTTTCTCGTAAAAAGTTAAAAGTCTTTCAACACTAGTTTCGGGTATTCCTGTGCTCTCTGATAGTTGTTTTCTACCTGTAACAAATTGGCCCTTATTCAGTTTTTGGGTTTTACCGTTCCACATAAACTCCGTGTCACCATGACTTGCTAGGAGTAGGAGTTCGACCCAAAGATGAACATAGTGAGATTTGTTGTAGTAGCTCTTCTTGCGAAGCTTTCTATGTATCTTAATCCAGCCTGTTTCCACGTTTATAGAGTTATTTGAATAATCTATCCTGCACCTTGTAGGGGCTTTCTACTGCTTGTTTTAATCTATAAAGACAGACTCTAGGACCTTTGTTATTTATCTGCTGGTAGTTAACTTCTAGTATTCCGTCTAGTACTGCGTATCTGCATATACGGCTGGTAGAAGAGGCTTTAGAGCCTAATTTAGCCCGCACATGGTCTTCTAGGACTCCTGCAAAGACAAAATCTTTACCTGTTAAGTATTCTTTAACAGTTTCAAGTACTGATTTTTTCATGTTAGTTTTTAGGTTTATCTATTCCACATCTGACGCAGAAATTTGTTTGGATTACCTTTGTTCTTCCTATGTATTTCATCACCTTTGTCTTTTCTACAAGAAGGAACTTATGTCCCCACAACCAGCACCAGAACGTTCCTATTTTCATTGTTAATTTATTAGAGAGAGTGACGGAGTGATACAGATAAGTGCGCCGTGTTAAACGCACAACACTTTTTAGAGTCCAGCGTATAAGTTGTTCCGCCCCTCTAACCTCTGTATCTTTCCACCACTCTCTGTGGTGGTTAAACTTTATCTATTCCGCATCTAACACAATAGTGATATTGGTGCCAACCAAGAGGTGAAGAAAATTTGTGTCCAAACAGCAAACACCAAAATGTGCCTATTCTCATATAAGTAGATATTTCTTAATTTCCCTTCCCAAACAGAAAACTGAAACCTTGTTAGATTTCAGTTCCTGCTTAGAATATTCTGGTAATGGGGCGGGTTTCGACTCCCTAGCCCAGCGAATCCAATCTTCCTTTTCTATGATTGCGTTAATCCATTCGTAGTACCCTTTGTGGTACTTTTTAAGTGGTGGGTGGATCATAGACTGGTAATAATTTGTTCTAATTTGATTAAGTCTCCTTTACTACAAAACTCGTAGTGAATAAGTTTTTTAACAGGGTCAAACTTTCCAACCGTTATTCGTTTCTTTCCATTCCACACGTCCATGAAAGTATCAGCGTTATAGAATCGAGCCTTTCTTTGTTCTTGATCTTCAAAATCAAGAATCCAGCCGAGACATGATACTAATTCGATTATTTCTTTCATGGCTAGAACGGAATATCCTCTGGATTAATCTCCTCTGTTGGATAATCTATATCAGTTCCTCTAACCTTTTCTGGCGGTTTCTGTAGGCTCTGGTGAAACTTCTCATCATCTTTATCAGCTTTTGGTTTTTGTTCAAACACTCCGAATTTAGTATTCGGGAACATGTTAAGTTCGAGAATAAAGCTATCATTCTTACCCTCTGTTGCCTGAAACCACACGAGCGCACCAACATTAGACCAATAAGTTTTTCCGTCCTTACCCTCTTTCGGAACTGACACGTTATATCGTTTCATCAATTTTTTGTTTAATTGCTAATATCTTTTCTTTTCCCTTTTCCAATCCCTCCTTTAATGCTTTGAACTTTTCTTCGTCTGGTGTAATTCGGTAGACACAAACTGACTTTTTGTAATTCGGGTTATACATCACCAAGTCCCACCATTTTCTTCCTGTAATAAGTAAGTTCATTTGGATTTGCCAAATGTGCCCGCTATCAATTTCACTTTCACCATTCAAGAGAAACTTAAAATACTTGTTATCTGCAACACATTTAATTTCAATACCGCCGTCTTCACCTATAAGGCCGTCTGGCGAACAACCAGAGAACTCATTGTGTTCGATAAATCCAACCTGTTCCACTTTTACATCGTTCTCAAACTCGTATATCTCCCTTGCGATAGGTTCTAGCTCGTTTCCGCGATCCGTATGTTCGCTAGAGAACTGTTCTTTTTCAGCGGTTGAGTAGTATTCGGCCATTAACTCTGTGATGTAGGTATCTAGGCCTTTACCGTTGTTTCCAATAGCGGTTGCGTGTGAGGCTGTCATTTTCCCCTTTCTCACATCGAACCATTCCTGTGTACCTTGTTCGTGATTATGAATTTGCATTTTTGAGGAAGTTAGACTTTTCTATTATGTAAGTATCAAGTTCCTTACCGTTACCCTTATTTTTTAAGTAGAATTCTCTAAGGACTTTTAGGTCAGTTATTTCATCAACTTGCTTCATAAGTTCTGCAACTTTCTTTGATTGTTTTGATTCGATGAACTCTTCCATTTCCTCACTTGAGGCGATTGCACCGTCTGCACCATATCCAAGGAGTGCTAATGCTCTACCAACTGCAATAGTCTCAATCTTTTCAAATGCTTTTGCGCCTTTGTTTTCACCCATTGCGTGTCCTGTAGCTTCCGCAGAATCTAGATTGCTCTTATCTTTTAAGATTCGAGCTTTGAACATTATTGTTGTTCCAGTAATAGTTGGAGTGGTTTCAATCAATCCGTTAGGATTATTTGTTCTAAACTCTAACATTCTGTCTTTCACCTGCGCGTACTCCTTTCCTTGTAAATTTATTGTTTTCATATTGGTTAAACTCTTCCGAGTTGCTTAGTTATTAACTTTGGTGACAAGTCTGCATGTCGTATGCGTCACTTTCTTCTGTCTCTTCTGCTGTTTTGCAGTCGTAGCAGTCACAGCCTGTAGCGTGTACTTCTGGGTTAATTGTCTTGTGGCACGCCTTACATTCGCCCCAAATAATCATGTCGAAGATGTGGTTTTTGTTAGAACATCTTTTCCAATCAACTGGCCTAACGTTTATTGGTTTGCTTCTGATCATGTTATTTCAAGCTAAAGAGTGCTAGTAATATCGAGCTTCCCATACACGCTAGATACAACCCAAAGGCTGAAATGATAGCGAGTCCTACTCGTTCTTGATTTGTTAGGGTAATACCTAATCTGCCCCTCTTTGTTTGAAGGTCAATCATAATTTTTTGTAATTAAACCCTTACATGTGCCCTCTCCCAAGTGAGAAAGAGGACATGTAAAGGCACTTGGTAATTTTGCTGTTCAACACAGCTTAGGAAACTCCAATCATTAAACTTTCTGGTGACAACGAGTCTTTAACTTTTGTGTGTGCGTTTGCTACGCTTTGTATCAAATTGGTTTGAAAATAAGACCGAGAAACGAACACGGCTAAGAACAAATTGTTCCACCCATTTAACCCTGGAATTTCCTAAGCTATGAACAAGCGTCTTGTCTGTGTATCGCCTCCGACCGAGGTAGTTTCTCTCAAAATGCAAATGAAAAAATCTTTGACTAATTAGTATTAACCAAGGTACTCACTGTCTCTAGCAGTGTATGTTGTGGGTCAGGGGCGAAACACAAACAAGCGTGGTAGCTTCACAGGGTTATATATTCATCGGAGAACATATAAACGAAAAACCACCCGAAGGTGGTTTCATAATCTGTGGACCCTAGCGGATTCGAACCGCTGACCTCCTCAGTGCAAAATAGTGTCACTACCTTGCTCTGACGGAGGGTCCATTTTTTATGAAAATTACCTTCTCGCTTGCTTGTTATTCAGTTGTCAATTTTCGTGTCCGTCTATCGGATATGTTTTAACTATACACCCAGCTTTACTTTTGTAAAGTGCCACCTGTGGATAACGAATTTCTCCTAATTCTAGCTGTCAAATGGTCAATCTTTTTATGACATGAACGGCACAGTGTCATCAAATTATGCGGTGAGTTATCTTTAGGATCTCCTATGTGATGAATATGCAGTAGCCCCGTATCTTCAAATAGTCTTAGGCAAATCTTGCAAGTATTGTTATCCCTTTTCTTGATTTCGTTTTTTTCGATCTGAGTCAGCTTACTTAACCCATATCTATACCACTGATAAATACTAGCTTTTGTTACATTAAAAATCTTTCCTATTTCTTCATAAGTCATTCTCTTACTAATACAATATTCAATAAATTCATACCTCTTTTTTTCATATTTGGCATTAACTTTTGCGAATTCATCGAGTTTATCAGTTGTGAATCTACTCCAGTTTGGCGTTCTTGGCTTTCTTACTTTTATTATTTCAGTCATTTACAAAAGTATAGCAGAATATTTACAAAAGTAAATTACAACTCACCTATTACTTTCTTATGGATGGGTTGCAATCTTTCTAGGTCAACTTCGTAGTAATGCTCAAGTGTTGTACGCAAACTTGCATGCCCAGCCATTACCTGTACTTCTTTAGGGTCAACCTTTGCCCTAAATAATGTAGTAACGAATGTCTTTCTAAATATGTGATGTGATAAATGCTTTCTTAATTTAAGTCTCTTTTTTAGTGACTTTAAACTGCTTTGCGCTGTTGCGTATGAAAGTCGCTTACCTGTATTAGAAACAAACAACGCAGGGTTTCCGTCCTTTCTTGTCTCAAGGTATTTTTGAATAGCTTTTTCAGCACCATAAAAGTAAACCGTTCGCCATTTTCTGGTCTTCTCATTTAAAATTTTAAGAGAACTTTCTTTCCAATTTAGGTCTTGGATATTTACCGCCAATGCCTCTGACAATCTCACCCCTGTATGCAAAAGAAACTCAAAGAAACATAAGGTGCGAGCATATGATATTTTATTAGCTTCATAACAGCCTTGACCTGCATATTTACTAAACTTAGGGGGGTTACTTAAATGACTTCTAATTACAGCGATCTCATCTTTATCAAGAGCCTCCACTGGCTTAACTCTAAAATACTGCGCGCCTTTCATTTCATCTAGGTGAAACGTGCTTCTATATCCGCAGTCTCTAGCATACGCCAGAAGGCACCTAAGGCTCACCATAGAACGCTGTGGGACACTTGCACCCATTGGGGTAGCTTTCTCTAATACCAGACTTCTATGGATGGGTAAAAGGTCCTTAATATCAAAGTCCCCTAATACAGGTAAAACAACCCTTGTAAGGAGGTTTCTATGGGATTCGACTGTGTTAGGTCTAAGCCCTATTCGTATGCAGTTTTGTATAAAGCTTGGGATTAATTCTTTAATTTTCATGAAAATCAAAAAGGTACTTCACATGAAATGAAGAGTTGCTCCCTGTAAAGCTTAATTAGTTTGTTAAATGGACATTACAAAAGCACCGTGTCCGACCACGATGGTTATGTACGTACTATATTAGGGGTATGCCGTGAGGCATTAACTAACCGAAGGATTACCACAATGATGTTAGAATGTCAAACTGATTGTCAGAATGTTGATATTTTATCTTAATAAAAATTTAATACTAATTTTTTGTTGATATCTTGTGGATAGGTGTAATAGGGTTCACTTATAAAACTATTTACTTTCTTAATAAAGGAGGTAGTGTATATTAATGCGAACCAAATACTATCTTGGGAGATTGAATGTCCTACTTAGAGGACTCAAAAAGAAAGAAACTAATTCGATGATAAATGAGGACAATATCATTGATTGGCTATTGGGTTACAAGGATAAAGGAACTTATATTGATATAGGTGCTTTTCACCCTAAGACACTAAGTAATACTAGGCTGTTTTATGACAGAGGTTGGAGTGGTGCGACTATCGAACCAAACACTGACAGGGTTGAACTATTTAAACAAGAACGACCACGAGACACCCACTTTAATGAAGCTATTGGACTAGGAACTAAAATCTATTACAAACAAGACCCTATGGACGGTGCTGGAAATACATTCAACCAAGAATGGGCTAATAAGAATGGGTTGATAAATAAGGAGGAAATTAAACTAACTCCCCTTTCAAGTATATTTGAGAAAATGGGGCTGAATCATGTTGATTTTATATCAATAGACGTAGAGGGGTTTGAAAAAGAAGTTATCGAAAGTAATGACTGGGATAAGTATGGTGCTACTGTCGTATGTGTAGAGGGTGATAATAGCGATCTGACTAAATACGGGTATAAAAAGGTTTTCTTTGACGGGGCTAATTCTTATTACAAAAATCAAAACACCACTCATAAGGAGTGATGCTTGATTGGCTCCGTCCTTTTCCACTACGTCTAGTGGTGAATTAAGTATAAGATAACTCCCCTATATTTCAAGGGGAGTTTGGCCTAAGGTGCGACTCGTCGGCCTACTGCAAATTTATTGTTCGCACAGAACAGCGGGTTAGGCTGTTAAGAATTTTTTTCACCTCCTTTGGCGACGGACTGGTTTACGTTTCCTATTAAGTAAGACGTGGTAACGTCTCATTGCTTTGGGATAGACCGTTTCGATATTATCTCCTTTCTCGTTTTGATTCGGCTTATCGTGTGTATGGCCATTGCGAGGCCATGTTCTTCCAAACAAGATGCCACTTGTAGGACTTCCGTTGGTTCAAGACCCATTAAGAGGACTTGAAAACAATGTCTACGCATTAAGCGATGTGCGTGGATACTCATAGAAATATCCTGAACTCAGTTCCCTCCAATACGTCCATTTCCGAAAAAATGGCGCATAGGCGAACAGTAGTAGTTGGTGGTGGTTGTACTGCATAAAGAACTATCTAGCTTTCTAATTCGCTAGCCCAAGAGCGTGCAAGCATGCTCAAGGGTCAGAAAACTATTCTGTCCAACTCGCCCACTTTTCCGCTGCGAGGATTACACCAGAGATGAATCCAATGAATCCAGAAAGCGCAAGAAGTGAAAGAGCTGTAGGCAAATCCGCCCATGTATGAATATCTTTTAGAATCACTGATGAAGCGGTAATAGTTGCAAGACTTCCTGCAATACCACCTTTCAAGAATCTGATTAGAATTGATTTAATTTTGTCTGTCATTTGAAATATGTTATTTTTCTTCTATTAATTTTTACTGGTAACGTTTGCCTGCGAAACCAGGAACGTATTGCCACTTTCCATCTTTCCATTCCACCCCAGCCGCATTTAATCCAACTAAGAATTTTTGATACCATGTTAATTGTGGTTTAGGTGCCGCTAGGTCTGGTAAGAGACCCGTGTCGAAATATGGCGCTGGGTCAATGGCACCAAAATATCCATTATTCTGTTCGACGTTGTACCAAGAGTTAGAAGACTCACCCTGTGCTACAGGTTTAAGGCCGAAGTGCAAATGGTCCCCTGTTGAAAGACCTGTGTTATCTGCATAGCCAATAAAGTCTCCCCTCGTAACGTCCTTGCCCCACGGAAAGTCTTGGATAGGTGATTTAAATTGAGGTTCCTTAGTTGAATCACAGAGATGCCAATAGATCGTCTTGAAATATGCCTGACCGTCCTGATAGTCGAATGGCTGGTTTGTTATGAGGACTATTCCATGACCGCCCGCTGAATCAATCTGAAAGTAAGCTCTACCATCATGACACGCGTATACGGGGGTCGCATGAGGGGCGTAGAAATCAATTCCGTTGTGACCGGGCATGCCTTCTTGCTTGTAAACATTCGTGGCGTTCGCACCAAAATATTGGTTTATCTTGATAGGGATTTTTAATGGTGAAGATAGTTGTAATTTCATTTCCAGAAGTGGTTAATTAAAAGAATGATTATTCCCATGACGGCGACGATCGTGGTATTGATTCCCCATACACGTCCAGACCACGTGTTCACCCACGTATTCAAGGCCTGGTTATCTTTTTCCAGGGTTTTCAGACGAGTATCAACCTCGTTCTTATTTTCTAAATAGGTAGAAATCGGCACAAAGTTAGAAGTGATATTCTGCAGGGTCTTACTCATTGTTAATATGTCTCGTCGCATGTACGAGAGGTGTATGGCGACACCTGCGATGTCGGTTGGAGCTTGTACGGGTGCTTCGTCTTCCATGTGGATAATCCTTTACTTTTTATTGGTAAACCCAGTTAGAATGGGAGAAGTAACTTGCATTGTGAGTTCCCTAGCTGATGGTTTCTTGCAAGTTACTCGTTGGCTAGGGAACTTTCTAATTAACGGCCTGACAGGGAACTCCGACTATGTATTTGTTGCTAAGACCTCTAAGTCCTTTGCTCATACATTTTCGGATTCGAGGAGCTACCTCTATCCACTGTCAAATAATTAACCAGTGAACTTAATCACGTGCCATTCGCTGTTATTCGGGTCATAACCGAGGGCGGCCGTTTCAAACGGTGCAACCGTCAAATCAGTACCCGATGCGGTGAATATCCTGTTCTCTGCCGAAGAACCCGAATTGTTATTTTTTATTACGAGGTTATTGGTTGGCCCTACATTGGCAACGAAGATTAAAGTTCCGCTTCCAGGCGCGGGGTTTACAATTCCTGTAATAGCATCGTTATTGTTTGATACTGTGACAAAAATCAAAGAACCTGAAATAACCACGTCGGCATTGTCACCCAAAGAGGTGGTTACTGCGTAGGGGTCTAATATGAGTGAGCCGTCGATGAATCCTGCCATATTGTTATGTGTTATAGACTAAATAAAGACTAGCGAACCAATTGATGGTCACACCAAGCGTTCCGGTAAACTTGATGTCGATGTTCTGCGTTCCCGTGTTCGCAACCATGTCGACAACGAGTCCGGGGATACTTCCACCGAGGTCGGTGATGAGGTTTCCACCTTTCGCCACGTTTCCACCGCTCGCACGATAGAACGAACCCTGGACATACCCTCCGTAGTTACCCGAGAAATCAGATTTCGCCGCAACGAACTCGACTCTGACGAACACGGACTTCAATTCGGCAACCGGAATCGAATAGACGGTCTGGGTCGTCAGGTTAACGGTCTGCACCTTCGGTAGACAAACAAACTCCATCGTCGTGTCCTTACCTCTGATTATGTTTCCTGTGTTTGCCATGTTAACTGCTTAATGTATAAGTTCGTATCGTCGCGACCCACGATACGTTGTTGTTCGCCGCACCCGTCACTTGTAAAAGGGCATTACCTGAACTCGGATTGAACGTGCAGTCCCATGCTGGCTGGTCTTCTGCGGTGAACACTGAGTTCTCGCCTATCTCCGTTGCCGTACCTGATACGTTCTTGTAACTCGAATAAATGACATATGAGGCACCGTCCTCCGCAGTACCCGACGTACCGCCCGTCCTACGGGCAACGACCCGAGCCTCTATCATCACTGTCGTTGTCGAAGGAATGGTTATAGTCGCAAGGGTCGTAATGGTCGCGTTGGTAGTAGTGGCCTTAGTCTGATAGACGGTCTCGTTCGGCGAGGTGTTTGTCGTCGTTGAAGAAAGTGACTGAACGGCGTTACCAGGAGTGGCCTGGGTTACGGCTTGACCTGAGGCGGCGGTATAGGTGAAATTCGCATCGGTCGAGAGAGCAGTGTTACCGGAGTTCTGGAATATGATTCGTTCGCTCCAAATGACGATGAAATCGTCGAAGCAGCGATGGTGGCACTAGCTATAAGCCCGATATTTTGAAGTGCCGTTATCACATCTCCCGTCGGTTTAACTATTGGCGTGGAGTTGTAGAAGGCTAACTTTTGAGTGGTCGAAGTTCCTATCTTCGTTCCCGTCGAAGTTCCAAAAATGAGATTGGCCGCGTCTGTGAATGTCTGATTCAATGCCCATGTGTTTGCCGTGATTGTTGGGTCTACCTTGCCTAGGGAAATTGGTCGCCACCTATTATTGGATGGGTCATAGACTAGAAGAGCGGCCGAAGAGGCCGGTATGACGTTATCTACCGCGTTATAAGTGAGGATTCTATTGGCCGCCGTTGAACCCGTATTCTCGTTTTTCAGGGTGATGGTCGTTGCGACAGGAGTTATTAGGATGAGATATTTTCCCGAATAGCCACCCGTGAATCCCGTGATAGTCACGGAACCGCCACCGAATCTAACTGCTGATATTCCCACTGTACTGTAGTTGTTTAGGGTACCGCTCGATGAGTTGTCGGTCGTAACGGTCGTGCCGAAAGCCGACGTGAACTTCATGGAATTATTGTCGAAGAACGCATTGATGCTTTGGAAAAGGGCATTTCCATTCCCATAGACCAAGAGGTTATTCGTCGCGGGAATGTCTCCTTGGAAGACAGAGCTCGGAAAGAAGTCACCTGTATTGTCTACTTTCCATATTCCACCTGATCCCAAAGAGGACGGCCAGTGATATGACACGCCGTTCACATCCATGTCTGCACCGTCAAAGATGGCGGCCTTTGATTTACCTATCGGGGTCGTGACGGGAACACCGACCGTCCATGAACCATCATCAGTCGCCGATGTCGTATTACCGATGGTCTCATATGTCCCTGTCGTACCATTTTGTACGACATAGCCATCTATCGGAGTGGCCGCACCACCCCATGAAAGGGCGACATTGTATGAAAGTGCGTTATATGAAGCAGAGGAAGTCCAACCTGTATTGCTGTCAGTGAACGGGAAACCACCGACCACTTGGAAAAGCCCGCTATTAGGATTACTACCAGTCACTTGAACCAGATAGGCATCAGGGCTAACTGAGCCTATCGGAGCACTCCATGAGACATCCACTGCATACGGGCTTCCATCATTGAAGTCAGACACGCTTCCGAAACTCGTGGAACCTACACTGATAGCCGTACTACTACCGTAGAGTGCCCATATCGTGTAGGTGAAATCGAATCCACTTGCGATGTAACCTGATTCCCCTGTGTTTATCACCGCACCCGCACCAGAAGGGTCGAAATCGGTACTAGCGGGCTCAGTGAAGGTGGTTGATATGGCACTCGCGAATATCGGGACGGTTGAGTTCTTGGCATATAGGTTGTATTCCTTGTCACCCGAACCGAGTAAATAGAACCCCGCTCCTAATGATGAGATTACGGCACTAAGGCTCGTCGGAGATGGTGTGGGCGTGACATGTAGAACAGCTTGAGGGGATGTTTGGCCGAGACCAACCGCTCCTGATGAAGTGTCTACCGATGAGTTAGAGACTCCACCGAAGTAACCACTATTGTTATATTGGAGTTGAGTTGGTGAACCTCCTGGTGATCCACCAGGATTCTGTTCTAATTGCGCGACTTCTTGTTCAAGTTTGTTTAGTCTGCCAATAGGTATTCCCCTAATCATCTGTTGATTTCCAGGTAGGATTGTATAGTCGTCCATATTACTTTTCGTAAATTTCGATAGTCTCCTGAATGTCCTCGACCTTTTTGTTCAACATTTGTTTTAGTACTTCTAACTCAGTTGCACTCTCAAAATCCCCAACAGCTTTTAGCTTGTCGAGTTTTTCTTCTGTGTCCTTTAGCTGGTTTAAATACCCTGTCTTTTCTTTGAGGAGATTTACGTATTCAAAAACATGGTCTATTCGGTTTACTGGCTTACCTCTTGTGGCCTTTGTAACTAAAAAACGCCGAGTATCCTCGGGTAAATCTTTGAAATATTCAATTACAGCCTGAAACCGTGCGAATCGCTGGGGTATCTGTAAGTCCTGAGTATGCAGACCTAAAAGGTCCAACATTTCAGTACCAACTATTGCGTTTACACCTAGATCATTGAATGCAGTCTCGATATTCACCGTTGCTAATTAAGCAAGGTAAGGTCAAGAACCGCCTCTAATACAACCAATATATCACGAAATCACTCTTTTTACCAGTGAACTTTAGTTTACTTTTATGTGATTTTATGCTAACTTATAAGCACTAAGCAGGCTCTATGTGAAGGGAGTTCTTTACTTAAAAAACTTAATAGCTCGGTACTCATTGAAAAGGAATGAGTAGTGGACAATAACCACCACTTCTCCTTTTCAGGAGTGGTGATTTTTGTTTAATACGAATGGTTCCCTAAATGGAATACCATTTCAGTGTCATTGGACATTGAGGAAATTCTTTTCTGCGGGGGACTTTTCTTTTTCTTATTTGTTTTACTCAGTTTTCTTTCTTCTATTTTCTTTAAGATAAGTTATTTATGCACTTGACACATCAACAAGTAGGTGTAGCTTTAATAGATATAACAAAGCGGTATTAACCTTACTTTATGAAAAAACTTGCAATAGCTATATTTATAGCCACACTTTTACCAAGCCTAAGTTTTGCGTCAATTGATACAAACCTTAAATATGGTATGAAAAACACGGAAGTATCTGAATTACAGGACTTCCTTGTGGATAAGGGATATATGAATACTTCGACTGGTTTCTTTGGTCTTCTGACACTAAAGGCAGTTCAGAAGTACCAGGCTGATAACGGCATCTCTTCTACAGGTTATGTAGGTATTCTTACTCGTACTCAGATCAACAAGGAACTTGAAGTTGCAACACAGGATTCAACTCAGGCTGAAATATCTGAAACAGGAACAACCACAAGCGCAGTAACAGCTTGTGGTAATGGAGAGATATACAATATATTTAACGGTCACTTGTGTAATCCCCCTCAGGCAACTCAGACAGTTGTAAATACATCAAGCAATACTGGTGGTGTTGTTATACCTGTACAGCCAACTTATACGATTGAAAACCCGTCTGTTATTGTTGAAAGCGATGGAACGCACGAATTGCTGTTCCCTATCTCTAATAATCCAAAGTTTGTAACTGGTTCTCTAAATGGAGTTCAGACATCTCAAGATGGTTCAAACAATTATTCTGGTGGTAGAAACCTAGAAAAAACAGCTGATGGATATATATGGGATTTAGGCTCAATGAAATCAGGTACTTACTCTTACACAATCAAGGTATATGGAAATTCACAGCCAGATGCCTTTGGAAATGGCAACGTAGATGCTACTTCTGTTGGATCGTTTACAATAAGCCAATAATATGGAAGACAAAACATCAAGAGGGGTTGGTCTTATAAATACAGAACTTATAATCAAAATGATATGCCTATTATAATTTTGATATTTGTATGTTTCTTCGGAGCTATGGCAGTAGAGCTTCTGTTTGAAAAAATAAATAAGAAAATTAAATAAGTTTATTTAATTACAGGAAGTTTTGTCTTAGCTTGAGCAGGATTACCACCTGCCTTAATTACAGGAAGTTTATCGTTTGGTATATAAGGTTCGTTTAGAAATCTTGATATTGCGTCTTTCTCAGATTGTTTTAACTGTGACTTCTCTACAAGTTGTGCAATTGATGCTTTAGCTTTTGAATTAGAGTAATTAATTTTCTGTGCTTGTGGTTCGTAACTTGTATGAGGTGTTACAATCGGTACATCACCCGAAGGTAAAACGTTAACACCATTAATCATCTGAGCTTCACGAGGGGCAGGCAGCTTGAGTAAGTTTTCTTGTTTGTTTATATAATCCCTAATTTCATTTTCCAGAGCTGCAATTGCCTTTGGTGTTGCTTTTGAATCTCCAAATCTTTCAATAAGTTTTCTATCAAAATAAGTTCTTAATGAAGGGTTTGCAAGAATTTTTGCACCATACTCACTTCCTAATTCTCCAAGAATTAATCCGCCTAAGCCTCCAGAATGTAAACCAAGGGTTCCAAATAATAACTTCCTCGCTATTGAACCACTCAAACCTCCAACGGTTTTAAATGTTTTACCAGAATCCTCAATTTTTTGTAGTATCTCCTGTGCATGAATCAATTTTCCCCATTCTCTATTAGCCTCTCTATAGGCTGGAAAAGTTCCTTCTTTCTCTACCTGATCTCGTACGGCATTAGCTAAGGCCCAACCAGCAGATTGTCCTACCTTTTCAGGGTCAGAAGCATTAAAAGGTGTCCAACTATTACCTGTTCTTCGTAGTCTTTCCATAATACTAGAATCAACCAAGGTTTCATCTTTTGATCCTTTAACTACTGAACCTTTATTTGCCTTAACGATAGCATCTATTTCAGCGTCCACTTTATTTTTTGCGGAAGCTCTTGAGACTTCTGAAGAGATCCTATTATTTATTTCTGCAGCCGCTCTATTCTTTACTTCGTCAATATTAAATAATGCATGTTCGTTTTGTTTTGCATAGTTTATAGCATTTTCAAATTGATCTCCAACTTTTTGTAATTGAGGAATTGCTTCTTCTGACCCAGCGTTTATATTGTATTTAGCAAGTGTTGTATAAACATTATCTCCTGTCTTGTTTAATAGATTCACCTCCTCAACCTGTTGTGATGGGGTTAAAGGTAAAGCCTTTCTGTATGCATCTGCAACGTTAGATCGAGAGATCGGA
>Ga0207667_10000808_pt1 | contig 40634 bp, 77 predicted proteins | sample KBSCornC52_FD_184301 | JGI IMG/M metagenome (GOLD analysis project Ga0207667, IMG submission 184301) | Corn rhizosphere microbial communities from Kellogg Biological Station, Michigan, USA - KBS Corn C5-2 (SPAdes) (version 2) | ecosystem: Host-associated > Plants > Roots > Rhizosphere > Soil ...
AATATTAGTTTTGCAGTCGAACCCAGCAGGTGTTCCGGTGGTCGTCGTATATAGCAGAATTCCGTATGCTCTCTTTGCAATAACAACATTATCACATACGTTGTTTCCTATCGGCTGCTTACCAACGAGGTAGTAATCGTGTATCGCAATTCCATTGGCGGCGTTTGCGCCAAGGCATAAATTGTTTGATACAATATTATATGTGCACGCCCCCATCAAAAAAATATTTGATGCATCATCGTTTGTTGTTCCAGTTGTAAACCAGTCCCCGAAATAATTTCCAGTAATGGTATTGTTGGATGAGTCCAGCCCAAAAATACCATGATTGTAAATATTGAATATAAAGCAATCTCTAATCTTGCATTGAGAAGAGCCGGACATGTAAATGGCTGCTTTTCCATTCACACCGCCCAGCGTCCCAGTTAGCGTCTTGCATGATAGTTTAAGCCCCCTTACCTCAACGCCAGTCAGGCCAGTAAGATCAATGCCAGTTGTATCCCCGTCCTTGATGATAATTTGTGCCTTTCTAGTAAGCCCATATATTATGGAATTATTCTGTGGAGTTACTGACCCTGAAATATAAAAGTCATCATCAGGAATAAATACTGATGTGTTAGAATTAAGCGCATTTTGTAGCGCTGTCCTCATATCAGTTGTGCCGGGAGTTGTGTTAGTCCCATAGCGCAACAAGTGTCCGGGAGGATAATACAAATTAACCGGCGTTACGCTCGCAGCAAGTTCGGCGGCGGTTTGGGGGTATTTAATAACCGTATTAGTTAATGTCCCCGTGCCTACAACCTGTGAGCCTTGGATTTGTAATAACCCAGATGTGCCATTAAGGAACGCAAGCGTTACTGCATCTTGCGGCAAAGTAGGATCAGCAAGGTTTTTAATCTTGTGAGTATTCCAATCTATGTCAGCAATTGGCTTGCCTTGACCGTCTCTGGTGATGCAGTTAGAAAGAGCTGTCGCAAAGCCGTTATGCTCTGTATCAAATCGAGACGCAGTAATAGGCACGCCATTCGCGGCGTCTTGTGTCCAGTTGTAGTAACGGACATAATTTCCATTTCCATCAAAGCCGCCGCTCATGGAATCTTCTCCACTATCATGTATGACCCTTTGCGAACATTGGTATTATTTGCATTAGAGGTTTGCTGCGACCATTGGAATGAAATTGTTCCAGATGTACTAATTGTCATCTGTCCATTTATTAAAACCCAATCTGTGTTAATGGCTGAGCCTGAACCATTTATGTTTGAAAATGAAAATGAAGATGTAGAGGGCGTTATTCCATAAGAATTAGAGACAGAGTTAACAATGCCATTAGCCACAAAAGAAGAATCTGTTATGGTCGCACTAGAATTAACAATCCATTTCAATCCAGTAACCGCCCCAGCGCCCGTATCTGCATAAAACATAATCAAACCACTTACTTTATATGTCCCCGCGATTAGCGTCGGAGTAATTAGATCAGGGTCATTTGCTAAAATAATAGTTGTGTTTCTGGATGTAGTCGAAGCCTTTACAGATTTATAGGACAACGCATTATAACGAGCATCACCAGAACGCTGGTTTAAAGCGTCCTGCGGGTCTACTGCATCAGAAAGGCTTGTTAACTTGTGATTGTTCCAGCTGATATTTGCAGAAGGAACGCCCTGACCATCACGGGTAATGCAATTCGTTAAAGCGGTTGCAAAACCGTTATCTTCAGTATCCATGCGTGACGCCATAATAGGGATCGCATTGGATGCATCAGCAGTCCAGTTGTAGTATCTTACATATGTGCCGGAACCGTTAAAGCCGCCCATTATTGAGCACCTAATGCTTGAGTTAGTTTTCTACGTTGCTCAGGGGTTAATTGAGACGCTTGTGTCGTTAGATATTGCAAGGTTCTTGTATCGCTTAACGGGACGGTTGGAGATGATAGATAATCAATAGCCTTTGCTCCTGGTTTGCTGAAATAAGCGCGGCTGCCAATAAATCCGGGGATTGCCAAAGCTAAATCGCTCATTGACATAGAGCGTGTTGCGGTACCGGAATTGCCAACAATAGGTTTAAATGCCTGTGCAAACTTGGTTGCGTCATAGGCATCAGAATTCTTGCGGCCTAAAAGAAATCCGTTTTGATCTGACTTTTGCAATGCATTAGCAATGGTTGCGCCATTCACGTTCCCTGTATTGGGGTTAACATTGTTAACTCTTGACGTAAGCTGTTTAAAAGCCCTCCATTGCTGGCGGGTAGCTTCATAGGCTTTTTTGTCTGCGGGAGAAAGACTCGCGCCAAGCATGTCGTCAACATGGTCTTTTACTTCATACAAAGCCTGTCCGTAATCTCGATCACCTTGCGGTGTAGACATTTGTTTATAGGCGGCTTTGCCAAGCTTGCTGCTAAGCTTCCCTAGTTGCTCGCCATTAATCGCGCCTTTTTGGGCCAGTTCTTCCACTTGCTTGACAAGCGGATTCTCTCTAATGCTTCCCGGATATAATCCTTGAAGGTCAGAATCGATTTGTGTTAACGCGGCATCAGTTTTCGTAGGATCAATAATTACGTTTGTGTTCTTGCTTCTAAAGCGTTCAAAATTGTTCCCCAGCCTCTCAACGGCATTATCTAGAACGGTTGAATCTAATGATTTGCCTGTCTCTCCAATTGCTTTGGCCCATGCCGAATTAAGCGCCTCTTGGTTCCCTTTCTTTATTTGAGAGATAGGTCCAGAGGTATAAGGCTGTGATTCAAGCTTGGCCTCTAATTGCTGAAGAGCTTCACTCCCTGTTTTCTGTCCTGGGGTGAGCTTCATTCCCAGCTTTTCGCCTTGAGAGGCTGCATTTTCTTGAGCTGGCGTAAGGCCAGAATCGCCAATTAAAGACTGGCCTATTTTCTTGGAAATACTAGAAACCGCACTCGGCGCGGCTTGCGTCAACAATGATGCAAGTATCGGCGCTGAGTTCTCGAATTGAGTACCCCGTGTCGCTTCTGCGGTTTTTTGTGCTGCGAGTGCTGGTAATACGTTTTGCGTAACAGCAGTGGCGGCCTGCCCCATTGTGGAAGGCTGAGCCATTAATGCCGATGGCAATGCAGAGCCAGCAACGTGCAAATAACGATTAGCGGTATCTTCAGGATGAATTGCGCGAGTATCTGTAATTGCGCTTTTGTTCATCACATTACGAAGATACTCACTAGAAAGTGCATATTTTGAACGGTCAGCAGGATCGAATATTTCCGATGGGGCTTTGCCAGTAATCGCACCTTGAACTGTCCCAACTCCGGCCTTTACCAAGTCCCAAACATTTAATGCGGTATCAACAGGAAGGCCGAGCAGACCAGCAATGCCAGCATTCGCGCCTGTTCCAACATTGGCAACTCGATCTGTTGCAGTTGCTTTGTAAGCAGGAGCGGCCTTTACCTCAGGTGCTTTCTGCCAATCTGGCACCACTGGGGCGTCTTGCCATCCCATTATGGCTTTTTCCTATGAACGCCATCAGGGCCGATAAATTCAGCCCCAGATGGAAGTTTACTATAGTCATCATCCGAATTGATTTTGACTGGACCTTTACCAGTATTTGAATTACCTGTCCCTTCCTTTGTGTTCAGGTAAGGCTTGGAATCCTCACTCAATAGGCGCTCAAAATCCTTCCGCCCTGTCGATTGTTCGTACTGGCGTTTCAACCCGCCTAACTGACCGCCCATTAACTTTTGGGCTGTTTCGATTGCGCCTTTGAGCTGAGCCGGAGAGCTAGCTTTATCAATACCAGCAAGAGCCTTTTCACGATCAGCCACACCACCGCCAGCACCAGATACAGCCTTGACGATTTCCCCCTTGATGACTTCTTTAGCCGTATCAAGGTTCGTCGGTGCTTCAGAACCGGTTTCTTCTGCCCATTTGTTTGCAATGCGGTTTAATATCCTAGTGTCAGTATTTCCAAGCGCATCGGCTAATTCTTGAGCTGTATGCAAGTGGGAAATACCGACGTTAAACGATCTAACTTGATCGCCTTGCTTGCCAGAGGAAAAGCTCTTGTAAGCAGAAACCCTAGAGCCGTACTCTTCTGCCTGATAGTCAGGGTTATTCTTGAGCACTTTTGCGAGCAATGCCTGTCCTTGCGGCGTTTGCATTCTCATTGGCGATGGAGGCGCAATCTGATAATTAGCAATCATTTTTGCTACGTCATCGCCATTGCCCTGATCGCCTAAATCGCTATACATATTCGGTGCGCGAGTCGTAATTAGCTCTTTGCGCTTGTTGTAGTCGCTGATACTAATACGGCCTTTCTCAAGGTCAGCGTTGAGCTTGGCTACTTCATCCATAGGTCCAGCGGTTTTAATATCCAATTCTCTTTGTTTGACTTGTTCGTCAGTCAACGCCTGTCCATTAAAGTCTTGAGCTTTCCCGGTTCGAGGATTAAAGATATACCCGCCATTTTGTGAATGTTGATAATCAACAGGCGCAAACTGTTTCTTGGCCTGATCAATGTAAGCGTCTACTACTTCCTTCGGAACGCCAGCAGCTAATGCTGCATTGGCCTTTGCAAGGGCTGCTTTCATACCATCTTCAGGCTGTGCAGCTGGTTGAGGAGCTACAGATTGCTGAGGCGCAGTACTAGGCTGCACAGACGGCTGATCCTGTCCTAATAGTCCTTTAAGTGCGTCCTGCTGTCTCTGTCGTGACTGCTGGGAGATATTGCCAATTTGCTGATTAATGGCATTTTGCTGTTTGCCCGCAACATATCCTGCAAGGGCTTGCACAAGCGGCGTAATGAACGACTGACTGGGAACGATAGCGCCAGCATTCTGCATAGGCGCAGGGTTTAATGCTTGCTGCCTCAATGCATCAACTAACTGTTGCTTTTTCTCAATTTCATAGGCATTGCCGCCGTCAATATTCGGATTAAGCACATATTGGAATGGGTTTAAAGTAGCCATTACTTCACTTTCCCATAATCAACATACTTGTAGCCTGTCCAGTGAGTATGAACAGCATCTGGATTGATCTGCTCAAGCTCTTGCGCCATGACGCCAATCTGAGGATTATTGTCGCCTTTGTAGTTCCATAGATGCACTGGAACGCCTTCTTGCGTCTCGCCAATAACCCCATAATCGTCTTTAAGACGACTATCACTAAATGCCATCAATGCAGTCCCAAGCAAAGAACCAACAGTGGAAGTGGTTTGATTGTTAGACGCATTGGCGGCATTGGCGGCGTTTAGATTTTGACTATAATTGTTTGCAAAAGCGCCCTGCACATCAGCGGGTTGCGTTTGCTGAACATTCGCACCAGAAAACTGCGGGACAGTTCCCTGTGATCCGCTCATTAATGCGTTGTAGTAATTCAACGGCTGGTTCTGTAAAGCAATTCCCTGTTGAATCTGCTGGCCCGTTTGTCCCGTTGCTCCGGTGATCGCATTCATCTGTGCGTTGGAATAAGCTTTTTGCTTCTCCTCACTAAACTGATCATGGGCATTTTTATATGCCTCACTGCCGGGAGTAATACCTTGTGCAGCAAGCTTGGCATCTAATCCTGATTCTTGACGCGAGAATTGAGGGTCTAGATATTGCGCCTGACTCTTATATAGATTGTCCTGATTAGCTTGTAAATTACCTTGATAATCAGTATTGATAGGTTGATAGGCCGATCTCGCAGAGTCCAAAGCATTACCAGCAAAGGCAGAGGAATTTAACTGATTTGTCGTGTTCGAGTTATATAAGGCTTGCTGTTCTGGAGAAAGCGTAGTCTGCTCTGTATAGATTGGCGCACCAGTAGTAGGATCGTTACCTTGATTCGTATAAGTATGGCTTCCTGTTGGGGTATAGGAGTTCGTGCGGGTTAATGCCGCGTTATAGGCAGCGGTATTTTGATTCGCTGCTGTAGCTGCGCCTGCGACCTGATAGGGGTCTTGTGGTGCAACTGTAGTATTCTTACCGCCCATGCTTTAACTCCAAGAAACGACATTCTTCACGCAACATTCCATACAGGATTACATCGTCGTCCGGCAACATGTGCCTTAAATAACCCTCGCGCTTAAAACCTAGATGCTCGTCTAGTCTCTGAGCTTCTAGGTTCTTACTGGCAACATAGCCAGTCAAACGTCGAAACTTCAATTGATTAAACGGATAATCGAAAGCAGCGAACAATAAGTCTTTCGTTAGCCAGCGCCTACCGGGTGATCCGGCGATGTGAATAGCGCAGCCTGCTTCGTGAAAGTCATTATATATTACAACCGCTAAAATCTGTACCTCATCAATTAACCCTATCGCCGTATAATTTCCCCAGTGGTCACAATACGGAATACGATCCTTCGCCCATTGTCCTAAAATATCCTGATGATCAGTGGTTACCCACCTCATACTCTAAATCGTGGTCCCACTGGCATTCCTTGGCCGGTTGTTTGTTTCGCCGGACCTTGCAATGCTTTGGCAATAATAGAGCTCCAATCAGGCCCACTGCCTTGCATACCAAAGTTAGGCGTTCCGCCTTGTGGATTGAAATAACCTTGAGGCTGTTGCAATCCATTTGTTGATACGCCATTCGTCGGCACGCCAAGAGAGCTATTCAGTGGCTGTAATTGTCCATTGCCCATATTGAAAATTGACCCGGGAGCATTAGGGTTACCAGCAGTCAGCACAGTAGGCTTGCCTGTTAATGGATCGGACGACCCTTTAACGCCCGTAGTTTGTTCACGCTGAATTCCGCCTGGGTCAAGTGTGTTATGGATATTAATCGCCTTATTTTGCTGCTGAGCTTCTAGCTGTCCAATCTTTCCACCGGCATTGGGGTTTCTTTGTGCAACGCCCACGCGAGTAATAGACCCAGCAGGGTCCCATAATCCACCAGCGTTAACCCATCTTTTAACGTCGCCCATTAGACTGGCCCTCCCATCTCAAACATATAGTCAGTTGAAAACCACAACATAGATATTCCGCTAATCTGTAGAGATAAGCGCCCAGTTGCCCAAAATCCTAGGCCGGTAATGCCTTGCCAGTCTTTTGACAGATACAAAGCACCGCCCCAGCTTGTGACGTCCCATAAAGAAGTATCCCAAGGAGCTGTCCCCGCAGAGCTTAAAAGCAGCGATTGATTCTGCACGTCCTGAAAATCAACATTCAGTGTCAAGATCGGAGTGGTAACTTGGGCGCTTGCCTGAAAAATGGGTCTAGCCATCGTGAAGCGCTTTTGTTGATTTTGTACGTCAAACGTACTGAAAGCAGGTTTTACATCGACTGTGATCGGGATGCCTGCATCACTGGTGCCTGAATCAGCTAAATAGACTTTGGTCGATCCGCCGTAATAAATGTTATCGGCTTGTACTTCCCAGCAGTTCGCGTTCCATGATCTAAAACGTGACCACGCATTAGAAACCCCATTCATCACCCATTGATGCGCGCTTGAATCTTCAATCTCTGGCACATTGATGATTAGTTTGTTTCCAAGCGGGAAGTAGATAGCCTGCCAACCAAAGTTAGCTTGATAGGCTTGGACATCGCTATTGATCGCATTACTGATCTTATATGTTAGGTTTGCACCGGGTTGGGTTCGATCTGTGAGCAATAATTTACTTAAGGGTGAAAGCCCATCGGTGCAAAGAAGGAGTACGTCTGAGGCATATTTACAAATACAACGGCGTCCAACAGGGCGGCCAGTATGAAACATGCCAACAAGTGACCATGTAGAGGCAGAGGAAGGATCATAGCCTTGATATAAGGCAATCTCTCCTTCGCTCGATATAAATGCCGCGTAATCGTTAATTCCTGCGGCGTTATCAATTGTCCAAGTCGCCATCTGCATTAGGTAACCGCCCATCTTGAACAATTGGCCTAATGGTAATTTGGTAAGCGATCCTTGAAATGCGGAAGGTCCTGAATACCAGACGTTAAAAGTATTGTTTTCGATATACCAACAACGTTGTTGATGGACAGTAACAGTAATTAATGTAGTGGCGTTTAGTCCTGAACCTGAAATGGTCGTTGTAGACCAACCGCCAATGGTTTCAACCTTGATGGAAAACCCACTACCCGCGCCGCCCAAGTTTGTATTACTGGCTGATAATGTATTGCCAACGACATAGCCACTCCCAGCAGAAGTGATCGTGACGGACGTTACAGCGCCACCAGACACAACAATCGTTGCTTGTGCGCCTGTTCCAGCGCCGCCAGTTAAGGGAACGACGGTATAAGTACCATTCACATATAACGATCCTCCGGTGAGGGTGTTATAGGTCAATAGTCCGCCTTGTGTGCCGCCATCATAACGAAGCGGGGCGTCGATTCCATTCACGGCTAAAAGAACATTTCCGCCACCAGCATTAAACATCGCATGCTGCCAACGATTAGAGCCTAGTCCTGTTACCGATGCCCCGCCTACTGCGCCCTGTGTGGTGATGTCATAAATCGAGTTATTACTAATCGCGAACAGCTTTTTAGTGACGAAGCCGTTATAGGCCATCACTGTTTCAACGTTAGACGGGAGCCCCGATGCCCATACGGCTGACCCATTGCGAACCTGAACATAGGATGGGGTGCAAAACACGTTATCCGCAATGATCGCGTCAGTTTCTGGCATGCCTGCCAAAGGGTCACGCGCATTCACGCCGCCAACCGGTGCGCCGACTGTGCGAACTTGAATGTTTTGGCCCATATTAATCATGCAGGCCAATTCCCTGCAGGCACAATCACGCCCGGATAAATGTCACTTTGCGCGCCAATCAGATTCAGTCTAGCCTTGCTTCCGTCTCTGCCTGCGGCGGTGTCGATAGCCTGCATATAGGTGTCATAGTCGCCGCCATAATCGAGCTTATTAGCTTTCTTAAAGCGCCAAATGCCGCCCAATACTAAAAGACGCTCGTCCAGTACGCCAATATCCGTATCTACTGTCATTGCAGTCTTCCCCGTTACGCCAGTAGAATCGGTGCACCAGTACTTGCTACACCATTCAAAGTAAATTTGATCACCGGCGGTTGGTGTAGGGAGGAAAATTACTTCATTTCCACGTAGCCGATATTGAATCCATGGCCCCTGCATGAACTGAGCCTTAAGCTGCTGCCATTCTTGAGTGGATTTAGGGCCAAATACAGGGCGGCGCTGAGAACGATTCCACATCGTTTCATTAACGATAAAATTAAAATCAGGGCCGGTTAAAGTGGTAATCGTGCCCTGAACTTCAGTGGCTACAGCGGAGAAGGAAGATTCATGCGTCAGAGACTGCCAGTCATATTTGTCTGACAGCTCTTGGCCTTCTTCATTGATCAACTCAATGATTTGCACAATGCGCGGATCAGTCGAGGTTGCGGCAACAGTGATATTTTGTGCCATCACCCTAACGGAAACTGACCTTGCGATTGTGAGTAGGCTCATGCTGCCTCAGACCTAGGACGACCAGGGCCGCGCTTTTCACTTAACTGAGATTTAAGCTGATCGATCTGAGATTGCAAATTATCAATCGTTGCTTGCTGATTGTCGATTTTCACAGCCTGTTCGGCGATTAACTGCGCATTAATACCTTTGTCCTTACCTTCATTCAACCATGCGCGGGCCATATCACGCAGAGAGCGTCCATCTAACCCAATATTGCCCAAGGCGTTATCAGGAACAGCGGCCAAGTCTTCAATAACGGTATAGCCCATTGCACGAAGTCGTGCATTTTGTTCGGGGCTAATGGCTTGCCAGGTCAGAATCGGCGTGCCTTCACGAGGGATTTCATGGCCCTTTTTCCAGCCTTCATACTGCTTCTCAAAATGTTCAACCCATGCCAGATTGTAATTACCGCGGCTAGCCTCTTCTCGCTTACGGGGAAGCCATTCCTCTACGATATGTTCGCTGGAATCTTTCGATCCGTGCGAAGTGATAATAATAAAGGTAGAACGATTAGGGATGTGAATACCAGCTTTCTTGCTGGCTTCTTCATTGCGACCCCAGTCTTTTTGTTCAAAACGAACATGGGGCATGACTTCTTGACGAATACCAATCATAAAGGGGTGTCCTCTTAAAGAAAGGGGAGCCGAAGCTCCCCGGTTAGTTAGGTCACAATCTGCATGCAAGACGGACGATTCAGGATGCCTGAACTGTAGCCCGTATAAGTACCAGTCAGCGTAATAGAACCCGTTGCGGTAGAGTTCTTGTCGCCAAACGTACCGATAGCAGAACCGGTATAAATGCGCTTACCATCGGGGTCCAAACCTGCTACGACTGTAGAGGCTGGAATACCTGTACCAGACAGGGCCATGCCTAGGAACGCGCCGTCATAGCCCTGGGGGACTAATAGGACGTTGGTTCCGTTAACGGTTTGCGTATTGGCAAATGTCTTCGTGCCCGTTGCCGAGATGCGATGACGAATACCCAATACTTGCTTACCAGTTGCTGTAGCGCCCAAAATACCCGCAGCAGCGACAGCGAGAACGCCATCAGCCGTTACAGTAGCGTTGGTCTTATAAACCGCGCGGCCTGTATGTTGTGCCCAAAAGTAAGTCCCAGATGCAGCAGGGGCCATTGCTACAGCGAATGGGAAGCCCTGAGTAACCGCAGAAGGCAGCAACGCAGCGTTGAAAGTTTCATCCCACATCACAACAGAGCCTTTTAAAATGGCATCATTGGATTTGAGATAAACGAATACACCAGTACCCCAAAATGGATCGACTGCGGTCACTTCCATTCCAAGAGGCTGGCGTTGTGTGGTGTCAGGCGCAAACCAGTCATTAAACGGTTGCGTACCGACTGTAGGGGAAATTGCAGCAAACATAGAGCACCTCTAAAGTTAAATTACTCCGCGCATCTTCGCTGGGGGAGCTATCGAAAAGGCTAAGTGAAGTCAGACGCTTGAGTCCTAATCCAACTTCACCCAGTTGCATTAAAGGCTTACGCCTTCAAAACCCCTTGCAGGGAACGGTTTGAACACAGAAGATTTCCCATCCACAAGCATGGGATCACGACTGCATCTTGGTTAACGGATTTCAGCTCATCCATGATGGTCATATTCGCATCACGATGTACGCCCAGCTCCAGATAATCAGTGTTAATGAAATAGCCGTGAGCAGTAGGAATGCCACCAGATGAATCAAAGAACACGTCTGCATTCTTGTATTTCAGGGTGACAAAGCCAGCATTAGCATCCATTTCTGGATCGCCTCCGGTGCCTACGTAACGCTTCAAGCTGGTCTGTGATTGCTCGAAGAACGTGTAGTAGTCATCCGAGAACACAATCATGTCAGGCTGATCGCTACCACGAGTCAAACGGATGTACAAAGGCAGCATCAAGCTTTCAATGGTCGTTGCACTTGGGGTAATACCTGCGCCACCTTGCAGCGGTGAAGCAGCTGACTGAACGACGTTCTGCCAGAATGGGAAAGTGCTTGAATTGATCTGGCCAACCGTGCCCGTGCCAGCATCGGCAATCATCGCTTGCAGACCATTGATCTGATTGGATGCGGTGCCGTCTGAGTAAAGGTCGGTAGAAAGGCCATTCTTAAACGAGTTCATCGCATTGCGAATCTTGGCCTTAGTGAAATTGATAATACGGGACTCGCCCATATTCGTACGCAATTCCAAACCAGAAGCGGCCACATTCACAGCGACCTGACGCCATGGAAATTCAGCAGCTGTCAGCACGTCAACCGCATTGATGTTCAATGTGTCGAAGCCTGAATAACGCTGATAGGTGGAGTTAGATGCATATTCCAGCGGTTCTACAAGAGAAAGGCCGCCATCTTCCATACGAATGCGACCCTTTTTGGTCAATCGACGGAACAATGCATTGTGTTTAGAAACGTTGTCAGCAACGTCAGATGAATGTTTACGATAAGTGGTAGAAGCAAGTTCAGTCCACGCGGTGAAAATAGATGTAATGCCTGCGGGCATGGTAATACTCCAATAAAGTTACGTGATAAGACCCAGTTCACGTGCTGTATCGGTAATTGTTTCTGCCATTGATCCTGGTTTTGCAGGGGATGGAACGGAAGCTCTACGCGGTACATTCACGCTCGCGGCTCTCTTAGCACTGGCAACTCGGTTCTGGCTCTCAGCCAGTTGCTTCGCTTGGAGTTCCGATTGCTGCTGTCCTTGCAGCGCCGCACGAGTGTCGGGGTTAGCCCAGACGGCGCGGTCATATGCTTGCTCTAAAATCTGTGCATGTGAAAAATGAGGATTGGCTTGCTTGATCTGTGGGATCAATAAAGTCATTTCATTCACCACATCGCCGATGTAGGGACGTAAGGGGTTGCCTGATGCGTCTTTCTCGGCCATCCAGCTATCAGCTACACCTGAAAGCTGTTGCAGCTCTTGCTGTTGGCGCTGTTGTTCTTGTTGCCGCATTTGAGCTAGCAATTGATCAACACGCGGGTCAGTAGACTGCTGCGGCTGTTGCTGCTGGGGCTGACCCTGCTGTGACAGTGGTGATAAATCTATACCAAACTGTTGCGAAAGTCCAATAAGGGTTTGCAACTTCTGCTGCGGCGATCCCATTTGCAAAGCGGTAGCAGTTTGCAAGAAAGCAGACATCGCTTTTTCAGGGCTGCCGTAATTCGATTCAATCACCATGCGATAAGGCTCTGTCACCTTACGCATTTCTGAACCTAGGCGTGCATCAGGAAGCAGTTGAGCTTGCCCGTTCTGGAAATCAGCCTCGCGGCGATGGATTTCAGCGCGAACAGAAGGTGTTAATTTGTCCCATTCTTGCCGGACAAGGGGCTTCCATGTTGAAGGGGGGCGATTGATGTCGCGTTGAATGGCATTGGTCTCGGCCTGTTGTTCGACCTCTCTAACGGCATTTTGGCTGGCTTGTACGGGTTCTTTAGGAGCGGCATTCTGAACACTACCTTTGGTGAATTTTCCCGACTCATCACGCGGCCTCTCTGTTTCACGTGGAACTTCTGCCGTGCCATTATCTGCTTTTACTGTTTCAGTCTCAGCGGTTTCAGCCTCGGCAGTAATAGGGGCCAAATTATCAGGCTCTTCCTTTACTGCGAACTTTTCCTGAATGGCTTTCCAGTCTTCGCCGATCTCTTCATCAATCGTCTTTTCAGCTAGCATGAGGGTTTTCCTATTTAAATTGCCTACGAATTCGTTCCGGGGAGTGCTGCCATACGTCAACGACATGGCGCTCTATTCTTTGATCTTGCTTGCGCTCTTGTTCTTGCCAATGCTGCGCAGCGATCTTTTTCTCTTGTTCTCTGCCCTCATAAGGGCGACAACCTGAGCGCTTAAGGTCTTCACGGCGCGAACTACGGCTAGAGATGACTTTCCCTGTTACAGGAGAGACGTACTCAGGGATATCAAAGTGAATATCAGGGGCGGCCCGTTCTTGGGTATATTGGGTTGGAACTTCTACTAAACGGCCTTCTTCAGGCGACCAGACGTATTTTCGTCTCATAACTTCTCATAAGAGTAAAAGGATAGCTTCTTCATCGTCATCGTCTGATTTAATCAGAACGTCGGCTAATTCCTTAGAAAGTTCGGCTCTTTCGCTGACAGACAGTGTATCTGATTTGACAGCAATTGCTATAGCAGGCTCTTCAATTTCTACCTGACGCTTCTTGAACTCGAATTTAGATGACCAGCCCCCGCCAGCGGGCTGGGCAGGATTAGAGCCAGATATAGGCGGGGAGCCTGAATATGAAATAACCGCATTTTGTCCAGCGTAGTTATAACTCCCTGGTTGACAGGCCAGTACATATGACTTAAGCAGCGATGTGCTCTGTCCTGTTACGGCGTAACTGCCTGCTTGAGCAGTTAGTGTGTAGCCAGTAGCGGCAGGCGTATAGGTAATGGTGGCGCTCTGGCCAGTTATTGAGTATGTCCCATTTTGTGCTGTGAGTAGCTTCGACCTCAGCAAGGTCGCCGATTGCCCCGCATACGAATACGTTCCATTGAGTGCGGTTAATACGCGGCCTGTAACTAGATTCGCGGACTGCCCGGTATAAGTGTAAGTCCCATTACTAGCAACAATAACCTTTGATCTGGTTAATGTTGCCGATTGACCGGTATAAGCATAAGAACCAGCTAGTGCGGTCAGTGTGTATGCATTTACTTGAGCCGCAGAAACGCCCGTAACCTGTATTTTATTAGGTGGTGGTTGGTATCCGGGCTTTCTCCCTGGTGGAGGACTCTTTAAAGCCGCAACAGGAAATGGATTGGCGTCAAATATCCCGGCAACATTCACTACGCCGGTGACACTTTGAGCGACTGAGTTGCCGACTATCTGCGCCGCAAAGCACGCGCTAGACTGGCCGAAGCCAACCATAGTGATAATGTCAGCGATAGCTGTGCCATTAATGTTAATCGTCCATGCGCCTTGCGTATTGTCGTAATAGGCGAAGCGATTAACAGGGTTTAATGATCCTGAGACTCCCTCAGTATTAAATATCGCCTGAATGTTATTGCTAGCATCGACAGTAAGTGCGCCAAACCCACCACGATTTGCTGTACTTAGCGGACTGGCTGAAATCGTATTCAGTGCCCCAGCCGAATCTAAATAGGAGATTTTGACGCCATTAGCAGGGCTGGTGTACATCACATAGGCGCGCGATGTGCCTGTGAATACGCCCATTACACAAGGTACGGTGGTGCCATTATCCGTAGCGAATGCTGTGCCTGCTACGGTAGCTGTAGGGGCCGTCCAGCCGCTAGCCCCCTTGGTAAGTTGCTTGTACCAACAATCATTAAGCGTTCCTGTAGTGGTGACAGCAAGCGTATCGCCTGAGTAAACATGCCCTGCAATAAGAAAGAGGTTTTCTGTAGAGGTCTCTTGAGCTAACCATGCTTGAAACGTATGGTTTGTGCGAATGCCTGTTAAATCTGTGAGATTAATTGCAAGTGTGTCGCTACCTGATCCATCAATCCCTGTAAAACTGGCGCTGCTTGACGGGGTAAGTGTAGAAGACTCAGCGCAGTAATAAACAAAATCCGTAGTGGGCCCGGAAGTGGTGGCATAACCGTAAATATAAGCAAGCCGTTCCGCCCCTCCGAACTTGAATACATAAATACTACCGCGCGGATCAAAGTCACTATTGGTATGGGTAGTGAGGTCAAATGAGGTCGTTACAGAGAAGCCGGTAACATGGCCGCCGCTTCTAGTTAGCGCCCAGCGCGCATACCGGCGGGCATTGGTTATGCCGGTGCTATCGAATAGAAGCGCATGCACAGCCCCGTTTGTAATGTCCTGACAAACGCCCAATAGGCCGTTTTGTACGCCAACATTAACCGTGGCTTTCTTTAGCCAAACATTGCTATTTGCAGCACAAACATACAGAAGGACATTGGTATTGGCAGTGCTATAGACGAATAAGCACCGATCCCCGGTGACACTATCTACAATGCCGTGGTTCTGACCTGCTGACCATGAAAGAGCATCAGAGGCTGGCTTATCAAGCGCTAGAAACTTTTGTACGGTGATCATGTATCACCGCCAAGTTTTACATATAGTTTGGCCACATTCTTATGGCCCTACGTTGCCGCGGATGTCTACTGTGTACCCGCGTAACTGAAATCCATTACTTGCGCTGCTCGTACCCATGGCAAGTAGCAAGTCAAGCGTATTTGCTACCGTACTATCGAATCCTGTCGAAGCAGCTGGGGCGCTATCAGGACCCATTGCAACGCCCGAACCAGCAGAATAATCAGCGCCTGCCGTAGCGCCAGCGGGAACAATCATACGGCCCCAATAAGTGCCCAGTCCGTACATAGTGGCCAAGGTTCCATTGCCTACAGTATCAACGCGCAATAGGATTGAACCACGCAAGGGGATTAATGTGCCGCCAGTAGTGGTTACCTTCATTGCGCCCGAGCTATAAACAGAAGTTGAGCCGACATTAACCGAGAATGTCATGGTATTTCCTGATGCCCAGCTACAGCCGCCCCAGAAATTAATTTCTATCTCGGTCCCTAACTGCAATGAACCCGCTGGCAAAGAGATATATCCGGCAGAGGCCCCGGTAGAGGTCGCGCTCGTTAGTAATGACTTTGCGGTCGTGTAGGTGTTATAGAGCGTGCCACTTGTGGCAATGCTGGCAATGCGTTGGTTAAAGCTCATGACAATATCCTAATTAAGTTGCCTGGAATACGCCGTTAGTGCCATCAAGCGTTACAGTAAATGTCTCACCAGCTGCTACAGATTGTGATGAACCGTAATCCCAATATCCTACGTTCGTGCTAGTAGTAGTATCGACTAAAACAGCATATTGAGCGCTGAACCCTCCACCTGATCCGGTCCACGCGGTAGGGCTTGTTAATACCAGCTTGTATGTACCGCCTGATTGAGTGGCAGAGCTTACCGCCGCTGCATTACCACCAGTCGTATAGCCGCCGCCATTAGCTACCTCAGTGAATGTCCCAGCAGCCTGATTAACTGCGGTAGCGAGCTTTATCACCCATGTGTCAGAGCCTGCGTTAATGCCTTCAAATAGGTTTTCAATGGCTGGAGTGAACTTGTTATATGAAGCTGTGGGCATTACTGAACTCCTACAATCTTACCTGAGTCGTCACGCATAACGCGTTTAGGCTTGTTTAAACTTGAAATCAATTCTTTCATGACTGGAACCAAGTTACTCTCAACCTGCTCATAAGCCGCCACTGTTGGCGCTTCAACCTGTGATTTCTCATGCTGCTGTTGCTTCTCTTGCTTCTGCATTTCCTGTTCGCCCTTGACTTGGGTCATTTGTTGATCATGGGCCTGTTGTTGTTTTTGCATTTCAGCCTGAGCATTAGCCTGAATCTGGGCGACTAAAACCTTTGTCTGGTTATTGGCATCCGCAATCATCTTTTGGACTTCCAACTCAATGGTCTTGATACGTTCTTCAGATTCCATCTTTAATTGCTCTAACTGTGCGGCATGCTCTTTCTCAGCCATGTCTAACTGGGCCTTAGTTTGCAATTCCATGTTGTGACGTTGAGCTTCGAGCTGCTGCTTACTTTGTTCTGTCGCTGCAATAGCTTGATGTTCTGTGACAGAGTTTTGAGCCTCGGCCTGAATCTTCATTGCTGCGATCTTTTCATCAGACTGCGCCTTAATCTGGGCAACTTCCAAACTATGATCAGGCGGGGGCGGGGCAGGTTGAGGCGCTTGCATCTTGTCGAACGCATCTTCTACCGCATTGCCGAGGCGCGCACGACGTATTACCGCCATGACTAGTTCTTTAGCTGCATCAACGGGAAGTGCGCCTGATTGAACAATAGGGCCTAATCCGGTAAGCATTTCAGTGACGCCGCTCATGACCTGAGTCATGCCTGACGCATCACTATCCAGCATGCCTGCAATCGTTGAATCGGTTTCGATATCTACGCGGTACTGTCGTAATACAGGCGAGCGTAAAAGCTGCATCACCTCCTCCCATGCGGGAACCTTCAATATGGAAGGGTCGAAGGGCGGAGGCTGGCCTGATTGTTGTGCCATCTGCATTTGCTGCTGCATGGCTTGCTTTTGTTCCATTGTGGGGAACTTCAAATCAGTCATCTGGGCCAGCGTGTCCTGGTTGAACTTGGATGCAATGACTTGAGCAGCAAGTCGCATCAAATCACGCATGTAACGCTGAACTTCCTTCTGCATGCGCTGTAATCTTACCGAGGCGTATTGAGACTTTAACTCCTGCGCACCATAGGTCTCATTAGCATCCGTAACGCCGCGAATAATGTCCGAAATGCCGGTAAGTTCGTCGATAATCTGCTTTTGCTTGTCTCTTGCTTCGTTGAGCGCAATCAGTACTTTCCCAGCTTGTTCAACAGGCATCCAGCTAATTGCTTTGTCCAATCCGCCAGCATTGGCATATTGTGCTGCGTTCTGTACTGGGATGAGTTCATTATCATCACCCGTAAGTAGAGATGACATTTCAGACAGCTTGCCATCATAGAACCCACGCAATTTAAGGGCGGCTACGATCTTATCGATTCTTGCGGTCAGTCTATCGAGTTCATTAGCCTGTTCTTCATACAGGCGGAACATTGGGATAGGGAGTGTTGACCCGGTATTCTCAATGATCTTGAGCGGCTCAGGACAGGGGAAAAAGCCATCAAAATCTATTGGCGGTGCTCCATCAGGATTATCAATCGGGAATAACAGATGGTCACAAGTATCATTCGTAAAGAACACCTTTGATCCATCTTTATCCCAGAACTCCCAGAACTCAGCGACTTTAGCTGTTTCTTGAGTCGGTTCGCCGGGGCGATTCTCATCACCTTGAGTCGGGGTAGTGAATTTGATTTGTGCTATGGATTCATCGCCAAACTTGGCGGCTGAATCTTTACGGGTCAGTTTATGCCTGAATGCTACCCAAGGAACTTCAGCCCATGTTCTGCCATATCCATGTCTAAAGTCTTCCCAGTCTACGTGCTCAACAATGACCTGTTCATATTCAAGCTTTTCCTCTTTGATCGGCTCTTGGCCTTCCTCAGCCTCCATATCCTGCTGTGCAATCTGGGGGATATAGCGAATACGCGATACGCCACGACCAGGGAGAAGGGTATCTAATACATCATTCTTTGCTGCACAATCGAACTCATAACCGTCCTTGAATACGAATAAGGCCCGCTCCAGAACCTCGCTAACCGCCTTCCCTACAGGATCGCTATCTCTAAACCTGCGCCTAACATCAGGCATTGGGCTAGTATTATAAATAGCAGGGCGGAGTATCTCGGTATTAGACCAGAGAATATTAAATCGGTTACGCTTACGATTCTCACCGGTATAGCGTTCATAAATCTTTTTGGCTTCTTGTCGCCAATTCTTTTCACGCTTATCAGCGATTTGTAACTCACGTTTCCATGTGGAAGCTTCTAGCTTGGCCTTGTTATCGGCCTGCTCAGCTTCTTTGATAGGCCGCTTAGCCATTATGACAATGCAACAACGACAGCTGCTGTGGCAGCATTAATAGTGCCGCCATTCAGCTCAATCGGCAGGATAGTTCCTGCTGGCATAGTCGTCTTGAAATCTACTGGCGTTCCGCCAAGCGTCTTAGCAATGGTGAGCTGCCCAGCTGTGACGATGAGAATCGCTCTACATGTTACTAACGTGGTGTCAGACGGGGTAACTGCGGCGAAATTGGGATAAGTCGCGAAATTAAGTTGCATTATTCCTCCGCCATACGTCTGGCAGTTTGACGCTTGATTAATTCAGCTACGGTTAGCTGATGCTCAAAGCGCGGAGGGCTATCCTTCGGCTTATCTCTAGTGATCGGACGTGACATACAGCCATAACGAAGCGCATCAGCTGCATGGTCTTCGCTGTCTGTATCAACATCCTCAGGCATATTAGGATCGTGCTGCAACGCAGGCAACGTACGAATCAAATTAGTACAGGTGCTAAATACATATAGCTGTGGAATGCCATCATCCCCGACCAGCCGCTGTCTAACTTGATCCCAGCCGCCCATTGCTCCGACCTTAGCCGTGCGCTTATTATCAGCCCTTCTCCAGTTATTGTCTAGCCTCTCTGCTATTGAAGGACCTCCGTCTTCCGTAAATGCAGCCGGGTCTAGTACTGCATCAGTCATTTTCTCTTCAGGCTTCGATAAATCCATCTCAGGCCATGTCTCTGGCTTGGTTAAATCTTTAGGTGATTGGCCACGCTCTACTAGCCTTATTCCCCTTCCTACTGTCACCGAATCCATCTTTAAACCAGTATTGGGAGTGCCGTTCCATCCATACCATTCACGGTAAACAACCAAAGCCCCGCGTGGGATATCGGTATTGTCTCCATCGCTAACCGCAAACCACAGCACACAGAACGGCTTTGCAGAGCCCCAGTCCATCGCCCTAAACCGTGCCCAATGCTCTGGAATCTCAAATGGCCTCAATATATGCCGTTCAGTAAACTCAGGGAAATAAGCCCCTTCAATAACAGACCAATCGCCCTCTTTAATCGCTCGTACAAACTGTTTTGATCCCGCCCCTTCTAGTCTTGCTTCATAGGTTGGATCGTTGGCAATTCCGATTTTGTTATCTCTAAGTCTGGCTTTAATAAAGACTCGCCGCATATTCGAGCCATCCTCTGCATGGAATATATGGCTCCCCATTGGATACTCGTCGATTTTGAAATGAGCACGAACCCATTGGTGCCCTGGTCCTCCAGGGTTCGCTGACGCGCGTATTCGCTTATTTGGTATTGCAACTGCGGCTCCTCTTAATCGTGCTTTCATGCGATTGTAAGGCGTAGGAGACGCCCATAGCGCGAGTTCGTCCCATCCTATCCATGTATAGGCGTGCCCCCAGTAAAGCATCCAATCATCGTCAGAGTCCATATGACGCATTTTAAGCGTCGCCCCATTGGGCCATGTCCATGTCTTGGTTTGATTAGACCAATGCACCCCGGGGAACCAAGGCGGATAGACCTCTTTACTACGGCTGATCAGGTCCTCTAATTCTGGGTAGGACTTACGAAATAAAATGCCATGCCAATGCTTACCATACGATCTTGGTACATCTTGAGCAAAGTCGCCCAATAGATAATCTGATTTACCGCCATAGACGGCACCGCCATAAAGCAGTTCGTCAATGAGGTCGTGCTGTATCGCCGTTAGTTGCGGCCCCGGCTGCGCTCTCCAAGGAGTCACTTTGCCGCTGCTCGACGGGGATTGGCTGGGCTGCATATTGTCCAATGGTGCCTTGTACGGTCATGTCAGTTGCTGCTAAATCAGGCAAGCGCTTCTTAATCAGTCCAAGCGCAGCTGTCACTTGAGCTGGTGATAGTTCAATTTCTCCCATTACAAATGAATTCAACCGGTTAATGAGCTGACTTGTCCTTATTTTGGCCTTTACTTCTTCCTCATGGAAAAGGCGTTTTCTAGCTGCCACGTCGATTCCTCGCAAATGCTTCTCTATCTATCTTTGGTGCACCACAGCCATAACATTTATCACGCTTGTCTGGTGAGCCTGAATCGCCACAATATCTGCAAATGGTCTTACGTACAGTGATGGATTCTAGGATTCTGTCTTCTTTGAGATATCCAAGAGCTCCAATATTCGCTGCGGCCTTACTCATCTTGATAAGCCTCTAACTCTATTCGCTGTATAGGCAGCTTATATTTGTTGTTCTGCTGGATGCAGTCGTTATTGACGCAATGCACAATAATATGCTCGGCTTCAAAGAAATGCTGTTCGCCTATCATGCCATGTCCGCAGGTGCCGCATCTTACTACTGGGTAATCAATTATTACTTTCACTGAGCCTCTACGACTGTTCCAGCTTTAATAGCTGCCTGTAGGCGTGATTTTACGCGCTTATAAGGTGGGCGTCCAGTTTTGTAGTCTTCCCAGCTATGGTAAAGGATTCCATTAATCCTAGTGGTAACCCAGACGCATTTAGCCTTACCGAAATTAACTATTTTCTGCTTCATAAAAAGACCCGGCTGTTACACCGGGCTAAGTCATCCTGCCATATTCGGGAGAGGGTTCTTATGGCAAGGCGCGCCGACCGGTAACAACCAATCCAAAGCGCTAAAAATGGTTGCTCTATGCGCAAAATAGAGCGAATTTGGGCTGCGTTTACTCAGTCTCTCCCGATGTCACTAGTTGAACTGTTTCAGCATGCATTTGGGCCGCCCGTCTAGTCACTGCCCTAGGTCGCAAAAGTCCCGATGGTTAACCGCCGCGGCGCGAGGGAGATTCATTTTTACCAAAATGCTCATGTAAAGGCAAGGATTATCCTACGCTATATGGCTGGATAGAAAGCGGGATTTCATACCATTTGAAGCCACAATTATTACAAGTTCTTTCCATTTTATCTGGAATCTCTATAGGAAGACGACCATGACCGCCATATTCCTTTGGTAGCCATCTGGTTGCACACATCCCGCAGCCGCATTTCTCGCACTTTGATTCTGAATCATATTTTTTCATTTTAGGTCTCTCCGTTATCTGGTGGTGCTGGTATCCAATGAGTTGGCATAGGGTCATCGTCCCAACCTAAAAACCCGTCTTCATGCCCCATACAAAAGCAGTCATTTTTTGTCACCCATCCATACATGTAGACTAGCTCATCGTTTCCATCTTCAACCGGGTTGCCGGGATACTCTCCCCACCTAGCAATGGGAGCATGGTCCCACCCATCTCGGTAAATAAATATGTCAGTCCCATCTCTCGGCGCTGTCTCTATTTTTTGCCACATCACTTCATTCCCCTCACTGTTAAAAAGCTGGAGCCTGCAAAACCTATATACTCGTGCCGCGCTTAACTAGTATGGCGATCACTGCAAAGGATACAGATTTCACAGGCTCACAAACCTAATTCATTGCATCTACCGCACTCCATGCGCAAAACGCCTCTTTACGTGATTTGTAAGCTACACCAGCGAGAATATAGTACATCTCACCACGGATGATCTTAAAGGTGATTTTTGGTTTCATAAATTCTCCGAGTTAAGCTTTTCGATGAATGCTTTGCGATCTTTATGCCATTTTTCGATGGCGCGACCATCATGCTCTGTATCTAGCAACGCCTTTGCATAGGCTAATCGGGCTTCGAGTGATTTAATGCGCATTTCTCCATTTTGCTGGAACATCTCTGGCAGGTCTTCTAGTTTCATTTTACACCCGGCCGCTTAACATTAATAAACTGATTCATGCAGCGGTCAAACTTTACATCGGCATGACTCTTTTCAGCTTTAAGCTGGGATTGCAGCTCTGTGATCTGGTTCATATTTGTTTCCCGATCTTCACGCATTCTTATATGTGCGGCTATCGCTAGTAATAGTGCTGCGGCAGCAACAACAAATAAGAAAAACTCCCCTATATCATGATCTGTATCATTGCTCATTTTGTTAGAGCCTCGTATTTTCCAACTAATTCCATGCCTCTTTTGTAATAATCGGTATTTACGCGTATCTCATGATACAAAACGTCTGCCAAAAGCTTTGACATGTCTTTGCACAGCTCGCGAAGCTGGTCTAGTTCTGAAACCGAAACGTCAGTCATTGGTAACTTTGAATAAAATGCTTGTACTGGGCTCATATGCTTTGTTTCTCTCTATTGGGCTTTGCCGATCTTTTTAAGCTCTTTCCATGAAGACGCCCTTAGCTTTTTAAGAAAATCGAAATCATCTTTAGATTGCGGCTGAACGTTACCGTATCGCATACAAACGATACGAGGCTGAATAACCAGAAAAGTTACAGATGGATTATCATCTTTCTCCGCCTCTTCGATAGTCCCGTATGATCCATGAATTCCAGAAGTGCTAAACAGGCATAGATTATATTCGTTTGCCTCTCCATCGGGGAAAAGCTGCCTAAGGCCCTTCATTGAAAGGTCGTCATCCTTAGTGCCGAAAATATTGTAATGCGCTCCTGACTTATTATAAGAAGACTTCCATACCTCTGTTTCTGATGGCTCAAACATTGGTCCGCTTAACATACATTCTCTCCCAGAGTGGTTTTAGTGTTCTATTGGTGCAAATCTTTTATAAGCTTTCAACAAATACTTCTTGGTGATAAACCCAGCAGACAATATTGTTTCTTGCCTAAACTTATCACGCCGATAATAAAACCTTGCCATCTTTGCATCTGCATAATCCGTATCGATCTTTATCACCGATTCATCATCCCTGATCCAATATCCCGCCATACTCATGCGGCTTTCCGTGTGAAATACATTTTCCACTTCTTAGCTTGCCTGGTTGCAATTGCACGGCTTGAAGCGCTGCCACTATGTACCAATGTTGTATCGCAATAATGACCGCGGCTATCAGGAGTTTCGCGATTAGTTAATTTATGGATGGTGTATGCAAAGCCGGTTTCGGTCTTTGTGGTATGCCAAGAATAAATTACGTTGCTCATTTCCGTCTCCAGTTATTTAGTGGTTATGCTTGCGCTTCAAAACCGTTTAACTTTGCAATATTCACAATCTCAATTGCCGCACTATCCGCATTCCATTTCTTTGGAGCATGCATTACGGCATATTTAACAGGATGCCTGATTGCGTCAGAATGAGACATGCCACGCTTTAAATAAAGCACGTATTCTTGTGCGGCTCTCTCTATTCTGTTCATGTTCCGCTCCCGCGCTGTTACTGTGGGTGATACTTTAACGAAGGCAAGGCGGTTTGTCTACTAGGTACTAACCGAAATATTGCGAACTGCTTCACGTTTTGCACGTCTGGCCTCACCTGACTTAATCCCGGCCTGTTTGTAATGCTCGCTGGATCGGCGTTTCTGTTGCCCCTTCTTGCTGCCGCCAATCTTCCCGCCTTCGCTCCACTTTCTTTGCAATTCTTCGATGTTTATCTGTTTCATTGCTCAATTATACACGAACGGGGTTGTGTTCTGTTGGGAATTATGGATAATAGCTGCCATTACAGCGAATCTTTCTGCCGAAGTTTGTAGACTGATTCCAGAGACAAGCGCATTTAAGAGCTTCCGGACTTACTTGCGCTTTCTTTTAAGAGATAAGTTTCTGATATTGGAATAATCCTAACGCCAGGATAGTTTTCCTTAAATGCCTCGACCATATTGTCAGGCACAATGAAGGTATGAGGGTAATCTGGTGCCGCCGCATAGGTATCTACCAATCTTTGAATAATCGCGTTCATGTCAACCATTTACCGGCTCCTGTAGTGCGTTTAAAGCCTCTTTAACCCAGCCTATAGCCTCTCCAGACTCAATATGCTGCGCTGTAACGCGAAATGGCCTATACCCTGCCAGTATGAGCAGATTAGCCTTTACGCAGTCCCTAGTGATTCCTATGCCGGTAGAATGACCTCCCTTAACCCATACTGCGCCTTCACAATCAACTGTGATATCTGGCTTGATGAAAAAGTCTACCCGGAACTTACGTCCGGGAATCAAGGTAGCTTCACGCACAAACTCGATCTTTTCAGCGCGCAGGTGGAGGGCGAGCAGTTCTTCAAGCTTGCTCATGCTGGGTTAAGATCTTCTGGGCTCCAGCCATCCGCCCCGCCATCCTCCCAGTTATCAGCAATTGTTACATTGATAATCTGCCGACAATTATCCCAATTTATTCCAGTAACTATATATTCCTCTGGCCAATCGCCAGCATATTCGTGTGAAGAATCAACCTTCACCATCATACCGACCTCTAAGGGTCTGCCATGCACGAATACAAACATTTTTAATTCATCTGTGCCATTCATTTTCGGCTCCAAACATGTGACTTGTCTCTCTTCCATCCTTGGCTTTTGAGTTCGTTTTCGGTGAGGCACATTCGAAGCGTTGGCGTTGCTTGCGTGCGATGTAGGTGAAATTGATCAACTGCATAGAACGATTTGCAAAAGGGACAGAACGTACACTGAGCTGGCTTCATTCTGATTTCTTAAAGTCTTCAGATGGGCAAAACCAATCGTCTTTAATTATATGGCCGATTGAATGAACGCCATTATGCTCTGCTCTAACACGGATGGATTTCCCAGGTAAATCACTCCACTCGGTAACGCCTGCTATCTCCATGCAGCGCCAAATAAAATGTCCTGCTGGTGATTCTAATGTGTGATGCTTAAAGCTCTTTGGCAAATATAGAGAATACCCGCCGAATCCTTGACCACTACCACCATAGTCTAAAGTTAGCCATGCAGATAAAAGTCCGTGATCATCTGATGTAATTCTAGCAGATTCAATAATTGCGTTTTGCTCTTTCATTTCGTTCTCCAAACTATATGTTTCGGCTCTTCCACTATCGCTAAAGGCGGCTCTGTTGAGATTTCAATCTCTTCCCAAATAGAGCCGTATTCGTTACGTACTTTTCTGATAACAGCATAATCGCCTAGGTGAGAGGACTTAATTGTTTCTTTTAGAATCTCTTCACTCATTTTTTTGTTTTCTTCCCACAAGTACATTCAAATGCAACTAATTCAATTTTATGAGCACTAGAGAGCTTGGCTATTTTGCCGCAGTTAGTGCAGGTTAATGTCTGTTCCGTTTCATCTCTCTCACCGGGTGGAGGGATTATAATTGATTCAATTGCATCAGCCCATTCATCCCTATCCATGCCATCGGGGCTAATTTCATCATATGGTGGCTTATGCCGTAAAAACTTAACGCACTCCGCCAGACGCTGTGAAAGCTCTATTGTTTCTACTGTTTTCATCGAATCACCAATTCTGCACTGTCGACAGTGCCATACTGCTCAATAAATTCTACTGCCTTCATGGTTGCCTCTGATGGAGTTTCTCCAGTAAAGAACTGCTGCGTATCGTTGAATATAAACTCACACACCCATGTGTTGTTATCAGTTCTTCTAACGTCTAGTTTGAGCTTATTGCTCATTTCAATTCCTCCAGATATTTACGTGCTTGCTCTATCATCCACTCAGCGTCGCAAACTCGGTCGAGCTTTTCATCGTATGACTGCCCCTTCTCGGCAATCTCTACCAGCAGCTCTATTGCTTTTATTGCCTTCCTAATTGGCACCGTATCATCACCAGTAAGGGCTATTTCATCGCTAATATGCGTCAACTCAGCTATCAGCGCTTGTGCTTTTTTCATTTCTATTTACCTTCGTCTTGAATGTCTTTTAACTTGTCACACTTCGCAGTGCCGTCATTACCCCATTGTCCCGTATGTATTTCTAGAGTAATGGGAACATCACAAGCTCTTTGCAGCCCCTTTAATGCATTGGTAAATTCATCCCCGCGATTGCTACAGCCAGTAAGTAAAATCAAAATTACAAATAACCTTTTCATCGCATTACCATCAATTGAAAATATAACACCCTAGGCTTATCGTGTGTTTCCCACATCTTTATTTATGCTTGACTTGGCCTTCCTTTCTCGCCATTTATTTCTAAGCACGTCTGGAAATATAAATCTGTATTCTTTGACTTGATAAGCAATATCATTGATTAGTTCTGCTGTTTGTTTGTCTTCACAAAACCAATGTGCCGCCGTTTCTAGCGAACCGGCAATGCGATCACTGCATTCTCCTGCGTATTTCTGCCTCAGCTTGTCATCAATTGTTTCATAGCCAACACGATAAAGGCCATACATTACAATCACCAATATCAGTGCACAAATTATCAGCCCTAAATATTGAAAAAATATCATCTCCCGCTCCTGCTGTTAAATCGCTATGATTTTGCCATCTTCTTTAATGCGTCAAAGTCTATCACTCTAGTTGTTTTGACTGATGTAATCTCCCAGTTTTTGACGCGAGTCTTGAAAGATTCAACGCTATCAATAGATCGTCTTTCGATAGGGCAGCCAATTGCTTTTGCGTTTGCCAATGCTTCTTGCCAGCGAATATCAATCTCTTTCCCTTGTTTAGGAATCGCAATCGTAGACCACTTATTCACCATTTGAATGCGAACTACGTTACGGAATTTCATTTGCCATGAAAGACAAGTAAGCGGTTCACCATAAGTTGGAGAGCGTTTGTTGTTATCACGCTGGTTAGTAGCCCATTCAACAAAAGCATCAACTGTTCTTTGTTCGTCAAGCTGAGGATATTCTCTCTCTAGCCATGCTTTAGTGGATTCTGATAGAGAGAAGTTATCAGGGATTGTATGAGGTAAGAGTTTCATTTCTTTTTCTCAGCTATGCAGATAGTATCGTTATGCGCTCCACCATGGCAGCAAAGCATTATTTCAATCAATTCAAATCCCCTTCCCTTGCCCATCCCTACAGTGTTCCAGCCGAATGAAAGCACAATTGCACCAGGAGCAAGTACCGGCATCAATGCATCGCGTACGCGCTTGTATAATAGCGCTGACTGTGTTTCCTTCATGCCAACTTCCATGCCAATTGACTTGTAACATTCACTGATCTGGCGCGGGCTATAAGGCGGATCGAATAGCACTAAATCGGCCTTAACTTTTGAATCAGCAAGCCCATGCAAAAACATTTCTGCATCCATATGGTACTGTGCGGTAGTTTCAGGGTTTAGATCATTGGTATAAGTAGCCCAATCCTTGTTACGCGCGAACGGATCAATTGAGCAAACTGATTTTTCCATGTATCGCTGCACAAATTCCCCAATTGGCTTAACGCTAAAAGTGTCATGATTTGGCATTGCCCAAGTCCTGCTGAATTTCATTGCTTGCGCTGCGCATGCTTCGTAATACTCTGAAAGGTCTTTGTAATATTGCCTAAGCGCACGCTCGTAACCACGTTCATCAGTGCTTCCATAGTGTGCTTTTGGATATGAGGCTGGATAGCGGAAATCTTCTATATCAGGCATCTTTGGCTTGACCGCATTATCTGACTCTCCGCCACTTAAATCCGCCTCTTCCCACATTCCTGGTAATTCATTCATGATTGTCTCCAGATAGTTCGCATTTCGCTAACCTGTAATCAGGATGCAAGCGGTAAGCTTTCTCGTCTGGTTACATTCGCAGGATGGCATTTATCTTCAAAATCGATATGGGCGACGTTGCAATTATGACGGCGGCACCAAATCTGTAACCCCTGCTTTGTGAAACCGACCTCGTTCATTCCCCAGTCTTTCGGAGAAATACCTTTCGGCCTTTCTTCTAAGCACTTCACACAATGCAGATAACTTGTAATCGATAGTTCATTTGAAATTTTTCTAGCCATAAATCACCTTTATTTAGAGAATAAAACATCTATGAGCCTTGGGACGCCCCACTATTCTGAATCTGTGCCGATGCATAGCTCTTGTCTGTTATCGTCATCCTTTCACCTCCTGGTACTAGGACAGTCCCCACCAGCAGTTCTGCACTACGGGCTTGCGTCTCAAAAAACGTTTTTGACCCCCGTTTCGGCACAGGAATCAACCTACGGCTCACATAGGTGACAAAAGCAGCTACTTTTCTGGCGGACCCCGATAGCAAACGGGTACGACTACGCGCGCCTTGGCGGGTTACAAGGCGTGCAGACTGATAGAAGGGGTTGCGGCTAGGGCAGGATGCCATTAGAATTTGGCTATCCGGGTGACTAGTGCTTTTAGTTACCTTCAGGGCAGTCGAGGTTAGCGCCTCGCAACACTGAGCCGCTTCAACAGCGGCTTTTTGTTTTATATCACTGTCAGTTATTCCTGACAAGCGAAATGTGCGTTGGCTGATTGTCATGGCTGGCGAATCAGGACTCGAACCTGAATTAGCGATGTCAAAGACCGCTGTCCTACCATTAGACGATTCGCCAATATTGGAGCGGCATGAGAGATTTGAACTCTCGACCCTATGGATGGAAGCCATATGCTCTACCACTGAGCTAATGCCGCGTAACCGACTCCCATAAACAGAACCGCAAATACTAGCATTCTGATTGCTGCTTGTTTATTTGACTCATTATCATCTGTGGCGATGAGAACAAACCAGATCATAAATAGGATTATTTCACACACTACAAAATTAAACTTACTCATCTCAACACCTTTTCTGGTTACAAGCTAAAGGGAGGGTTAGTTGGCTCTTCCATATCGTCATCTTCTACATCTGACCAGTAACCGCCTGCGCCTTCGCAATCGTCGCATATGTGCCACTGCTAAATAGTTACATTCCATCCGCATTCTCCATCGCAGGTTTTACAAACAATGAATTTCTTATCGCTCATATCAATACCTATTGGTGAAATCTTAGTTTGATGAATCTAATTTTTCCGCGATGTGCACCAGAAGTGCCTCAATAGAAGCTAATCTATATACAGAGACAGCCTGCATACCGGCTTCCTGTCTTCCTCGATATCCCTCCCTTATGCGGTCTAAATTACTGTCCCATTCTTTTGGATCACATATCGGGCAATTGCATTTGTTGTCGCTCATAATCTTCCTATAGTATTATAGAGTTGAGGGTTTACGAATCCATTGATTCTCAACTTCATTAAATCTTATGCATTTTTCCTTATAATCATCATAGTAATATAGCTTTTCTGAATCATGAATAACGCCAGTTATTTCATGTAAAGAGCCATCAGTCGTTAGGCTGATAACATCGCCAATTTCAAAACTCATTTTATCGCTCATGATTTTCTCTTGTCTTGTGGGTTAAGTTCGGATAGGGCTTTGGTTAGCCAGTCACGCAGGGCAATAGCTTCATCACGATTAGCTATGCAGATTTCTGTGTTGCTATCTTCAATATATAATGCGCCATTATCACCAACACATGCCGCCAATTTATTAATGATCAATTGGTCTACATAGTTAAAATATGACTCACTCATCCCCGCTCTCCTGTGTCGGTTGCAGCGATGTCGGCTAGGGCTTTACATGCAATCTCATGCGCTTGATCGTCGCAGTGGTTATCTATCTCCTTCAACGCTTCAATCGCCCGCTCTGCTCGTGCTTCGTGATACTTAGAAAGAGCATCAAAATATTCTAATAGCTCCTGCTTGCGCGAGATTGACGACTGAAACAGATACCCCTCTCTGAGCTTAGGCTTTGGTGGAATGTTACTCATGGCTTTCTCCCGAAGCGCCATATGGCGCAATTGCAGTCGAGGACTGCTGTTTAATGGCAGCGTCGAAATCATGAAGCCATTCTTCAAAGCGTCCGCCGGTTTGTAATTCTGACCACGGAGCAATATCGCCATTCAGATGTAATCCGCTTACTCCATAAGGTTCATTGATCAATGAAGCTACCGCGCCCAGTCCTTTCTGTTTTAGCGTCACATCTTGCTCCAGCTCTTTAACTCGCTGCTCTAGCTCTGCTATTTTTGCCCGCGCCTGTCTCAACGCTAATTCTTGCTGTTGTGCCGTTATGGCAAACGAGAATGTTGGCTCAATATCGTCACTCATGGCGTATTCCTCGGGTCTATGTTTGGATCAGCAAAGAACACGTCTACTATCTCAGCGGCTTTGTTTAATGGCTGGCCGTGAGCGTCATGATTAGAGCACTCTTTACACGCATCTAGCGCTCTCTCAAACCAATACTTGTAATAACACAATAGATCACGCTGATAGTTGTAGTGATCTACAGGGACATGGAGTACAGCATCACGGCTGGTAGTTTCGGGTTGTGGCTTTTTCATTTACTGCTCCAGCTAAAATATACACAATCTTCTTTCAGCTCTTCCCGGCGATTAATGAAGCCATGCGTAGGCATAGGAAGACTTCCAGATGTTGCCCAGCGCTTAGAGGCTGGCAATTTTGGAATTACAACCTCATATGTGCATCGGCCATCACCAGATGGGTGAAGCTTGCCAGCTGATGTCTTTTTCCATTCTGCATATTTGCAATATGTGCAGTTTTTCATCATTCCCACCTTAAGCTTAGTCGAATGTCATTAATGCCTCTATCCTTACCTGTAGCAATGCTGCTTTCATGGCGAACAGCAATGCCTACCTTGTATCTATTTACATTCCATTGGTAACCCAACATGACGCTAGCATAGGGGTTTTTCGTATAGTTAACATCGTACATGCGCCACATATTGAGCTTATAAGGCTTATTATCAATAGTGATATCGCAGTCTGGAAGCTGTGACAGCTGTTGACGTGCGCTTAATGCTACTTCAGCGAATGGCCCTGCATAGGCAGAGGCTGCCAGTAGGGATAGTAGAAGTATTCGTTTGATCATTTCTTTCTCCTTTTTAAATGTGGGTTATCATCATAACCATGCTTAACTAGCGATATGAAAGGCTCTCCCCTGCCACGCTTCATATTGCATGGAACGCATACAGGATCAACAATTAAAGGCTGCCTATAATCTCTATGGTCGTATTGCATAGCCTGATCGCCGCAATCGGCGCATTTTAATGTTTTGGCATTCGGCAACTCTCCGCGCCTAATGGCTAGGCCAACCTTCCCAGTAGCCCGACTAATAATCCTAGAATAATAAACATAGCATGTTGGGCATTTTCCGCCTGATTTCCTAGTTGCCGCCTTCTTGCTAATCCATCTCTTTTTCCCGCATAGTCCGCATGCAACATGGACCCTGCATTCGCTAGGAACATTCGTATATTGACAAAGTTCCATATATTCAATCCATGAATTGATCTCTCCCCAGCTCTTCGGAGGAGCTAACTCCATAAACCATTCATATATTGTTCTCATCTCTTAACCTTTAACAGTTTTTCCAGTGTTGGAATGCTTGGCAGACTTTTCCCTTTACGGATACTCCATAAGGTGCGCTCGGCAACCTTTGATTTATATGCAATGGCAGCTATCTGCTTTGTGTTACACGATTCTAGCCACGTGCGAAGCTCTTGTATTTGTTTCAGCATGGGATAACTCTAGCAGATCAAAATAGTTGTTGCAAGCTGTTTCAGTATGCAGTAGAGTTCGCTAACCAACTAGGAGATAGTCATGAAAGAAATAATTGGAATAGCAGCGATATTGGTAGTATTACTATTAGTTGTAATTTGCTTTGGATTTGGACGATCATCTGTTGTTCATGATTGTCAACACTTGGGGCGATTCTATGAAGATCAAAAGGTGTATGAATGCAAGGAGCAGAAATGAACGTATTTGAACAAGCACAAGTCCGCTTACTCATCAACCTGCGTGCTGTGGGAAGACCTAAATATGATAATAGACGGCTGGGTAATCAGATGGACTGGATCGTTGATAACTTCACTGCTGCAAAGCGTTACTATCATGCGCTCGGTGAAGTGCTAGATAATCAGTGGGACAAAGAGGCTACTGCATTCTGTAAATGTCAGTACGATCAACAAGTGTTAGCAAGAGAAAACAAGAGACTGGAGGCGGTATGATCGTTTACAAAGATTGGGAATCATTGAAAAAGCGGAAGGGTAAATTCTCTGGGCATGATCGCTATTACTATCAAGGATTTTTCTTGCTTGGAATATTCCCGCTTTATATCCGCAGGTATTATAAAGGGCCAACAGAATGAAAGATCGTAAAGACCACTCCCCCGACTTCACTGCTCCAGATGACGAACGCCCTCAGTTCAGTACGCTGCCATTTGAGAAGCAGCAAGAGATTATTTGTGATATTGCTAGGGAACGTCCTTTGCATTATCACTATTGCACTACCGAAGCCATCTCCCAAATGAAACCAGATAGCACTGTAAGCGACCTGCTCAATTACATTGCGAGATGCATAGCTAACAATTACGAGCAAGAGGAGTGGACAATATGACAATTTCACAACATCACAAAAATATATTACAGGCCATGATTGATGATAAGTTTATAGAACTTCAATCAAGTAATGGAAAGTGGGTTACATCGCGTTATCAGGATGCATATAAATTCCTTCAAGATGGGCTATTTGAAAGAATTCGCATCAAGCCAGAACCAAAGCGGTTGTATAGCAAAATGGGGGATGATCGCTATATTGCATTTGGCGCCCCCATGGAGGGCGATACGCATTACATCGACATCCTTGACGGCGATATCGTCGGGTTTGGCAAGGTGGAGAAATAATATGGAGCCAGAAATCCTTAACGACATCGACCTGCGAAACAAAGAGAACTACGAAGCATGGCGCAGGAAGTGGCTAGAGCATACTGAAACCAAGTGCGGGGAGTGGGTTCAGTATAAAGAGAATCCTGTTTTTGAAGTTCCAGCATACCTGCGTAATTTAGGTGCGTTATGAACTGGTATCAACAGCAAGAACAGAGTAGACAGCAATTGGAAGAGATGCTTCGCAAAATGGAAGGCGAAGTCGAGCAAGGGCGAGTGATTAGGAAAAACGCTTTACAGCAAATTATTGAAACTGAAAAGGTAATGAAACATGAAATTCGGACAAATGAAACCTCCTTCTAAATACTTAACCAAAGAAGACGCAGACCCAAAGAAACTGGTAACGATTCGTAAGTTCGCGATGGAGACCATTGAAGGCCGCGGCAAGGCAGATGACAAATGGGTTGTTTATTTCAATGAATTTGAAAAAGGAATGGTACTAAATCCAACCAATCAAAAGCTAATGTTGATGGCACTTGGACTTACTGCGGATTCAGACACTAATGATGCTATCGGTAAAAAGATCGTGATCTTCAATGATCCGTCCGTGCAAGACCTTAACGGCGAGTTGGTGGGGGGTATTCGTATTCGCAAATATAACCCATCTCCAAATGCTCAGCCGACGCAATCCGCGCCGCCACCTACTGAGCCAACGTTTGACGATGATATTCCATTCTAACTAACAATGGCCGGGGACTGATACCCGGCTTTCTGGAGACAACATGCTTCCTTCACTTTACACCATTGCGACTGAATACCAGTCCCTTCAAGCGCTCGACATTGAGAACATGGACGAGGAATCGTTTCAGGCCGCATTAGAAGCCCTGCAAGGCGATCTAACTGCCAAGGCCACTAATGTCATTGCCTACCAAAAGAACGTACAGGCGTTCGCTGATGCGATTAGGACGGCAGCTGAGAACCTTGCAGATCGTGCCAAGATCGTACAGAACAAAGCCGATAGCCTACATGACTATATCAAGCGCTCTATGGACGCCGCTGGCATCACCAAGCTGGAGGGGGTTGAGTTTGTCGCCCGCATCCAAAACAACCCGCCAGCCGTCATTATAGACGCTGGTGCAGTGGTTCCTGACGAGTTCATGACAATCCCGCCACAGCCCGAACCTTACCCGAACAAAACCGCTTTGAAAGACGCACTAAAAGCTGGCAAGGTCATTGATGGGGTGCGGTTAGAGCAGAAAACAAGGCTCGTCATCAAATGACCGAAATCTGCTTTATCCGACACCCGCGTTTCCTTCTGCCCGCCGATGACATGGCGCTGGACGTGTTCAATACATGGAAGCTTGGAGCAGTGATTAATGCGGATTATAAGCAAATGCGCAATGGGGCGTATTTCCGTAAGTGGTGGGCAATGGTCAATTTCGCTTATGAATATTGGGCTGATACGTGCGAGCCGATAGAATACAAGGGCAAGCCTATCCAGCCGAACCTAGATCGATTCAGGCGAGACTTGACCATATTGGCAGGCCATTATGTACCCGTCTGGAACATCAAGGGAGAGATGCGTATAGAGCCTGAATCATTGAAGTGGTCGAGCATGTCAGAAGAACGATTTGACAAGCTTTATCAAAGTACATTTTTTTATCTATTGCGTGAAGTGTTTAACGGCAAGCGAGCGATAAAGATGTCAGAGTCACAGCTATCGCATGCGCTGGAATCATTGGAGCAATTTGGATGAGCTACACAAAGGCAGACGAGGCCCGCATTGATAAGTTTAGAAAGATAGGTTGCATTGTTAGTCATATCTATTTTGGCGAGTACGAAGATTATGATGTGCATCACATTACCAGTGGTGGTAGGCGCATGGGCAACCAATACACAATACCACTTTCGCCTTGGTTGCATCGTGGAGTGGTTAAAACTGGACTGAGCGAAGATGAATGTAACGAGCTATTCGGCCCATCGCTGGCGCATAGCAAAAAGGCTTTCATCGCAAGATTTGGAACTGAGTTAGAGCTACTTGCCCGTGTAAATGAATTAATAGGTGAAAAATGAAACTGCTCGAAATGACTTTATTGTTTCCGTTTATGGTTATTGGATTTATATGCCATCGTATTTATCAAGCTTGGCGTGTAGGTAAGGAATTTTCAAAATATTTGGAGCTGTTATGAACAAAGATAAATTTATAGAATATTCACTAGCCATTAAGGACTGCGTAAGAGCTGCGCCGGTACAACAGTTTGTTGCTGATATTGCAGACGAAGCCGCCGACTTCCTCGCATCCCTCTCCGACATGGGGGATGAGCCTGATGATCGGGAAACAGACGCAGTGGTAATGAATGACGATGAAGAGCCTATTGTTGTTCGGTGTGTAGCGAGAGCAAACCGAGATTGGTACATTAAACAGCTAGCAGCAACGAAGCTTCAATTAGAAGAGGCTTGCGAGACTAGTTACAATGCAAGTGCCTCATGGCTTGAAGCAAAGCGACAGCTAGCAGCAACGAAGCTGGAGCTTGAGGAATTGCATGCTGAAAATATGTGTGATGCCTGTGGCGGTAATGGGAATCCAGTTAGCGGATTTCCATGTATGTGCGGCGGCTCTGGAAAAGCCTCTGATGCCGTTCAGCACTTACGCAAAGAGCTAGACGAGGCGAAGCGCAGGATTGCTGATTTGAGCGATCAGGTTTATGTATCGAATAATGATCCAGCCTATAAGGTGACTATTAGAGACAATGCTGGCACGTACGATTATGAGAAAGGCAGAGGCCAACCAAAGCAACCGGCGGTGCTTACGCCTGAGCAGTTTGATGAATTAGAAGGCGCTTTATGGGCGGCGCTCAGAAAAGATAGTGCTGCATTGGCTAGCTTTATTAAACGCCTTGAAAAGCTCTTGGTGAAGCCATGACCCACTACCCTAACCAAGAATCTAGCTCTGATGAATGGCGACGTGAAATTGATCATCTAGACGATAGAGACCCTGATGGGTTTTATTATCTAGGTAAGTATAACCCTGACTGGGTTGGATGTTTAGAGCCAAAAGAGGTGAAAGATGAAAAGCGAGTCATCTGTTTGCCTATCGAAAGCTAGATACTCAACAAAGATAGATGCCGCTGTCAGCGCCATTAGATATGGCATAAGGGCTAGACGTAATCTGTATTATTACAAGTGCCCTAGGTGTGGCGGGTATCATTTAACAAAGAAAGTAAGGTATTAAAATGAAATGTACTGCGTGCGGTAAGAAAGCTGGATGTATTGACTCAAGAGAGCGAGAGCATTCACGATGGAGAAGATATTCTTGTGAATGCGGATTCAGGTTCAATACACTAGAGATGGTTGAGAATATTGATAACTTGGATGACATATCTGATCTAGCAAAAAATGCAAGAATGGATAAGACGAGGCGTAAATGGATTGAAGTTGGAAAAACTCTTGCCAAGAAAGAAATTAGAGATTTACTGAATATTGGAGACAACTAATATGATTGAGCAAAAGTTCAATGAAGAAAAGCAGAGTATTGCAGCAGAGCGTGCAAGGGAATTACGGGAGTGTGCTCACAAGAAAAAAGTGAAGCCGAAAAAGAATAGTCGTAACTGGTGTAATCAGGGGTTTAGAAAATGAGTAAGTTCAAAAGGCCAAGGGTTTCGATTGAAAAGCTTAAGGAGCTTCTCTCATATGATCCTGATACTGGGCTTTTTATTTGGAAAATATCCAAGGGGAAAGGATACGCAGGAAATGTCGCTGGTAATCAGAACTCTCTCGGCTATCTTGAGACCTCCATAGGAGGAACTCATTATCTTTTGCATCGGTTGGCATGGTTTTATGTGTATGAAAAATGGCCGGATCAAGATATTGATCACATCAACGGCATTAAATCTGATAATCGCATTTCCAATTTAAGAGACGTTAGCAAAAGCGTTAACAGGCAAAATCTTAAAAAACCGGTTGCTGGAAATTCTTCAGGAATGCTTGGGGTAATGGCTATTGGAAATAAATTTAGAGCGCAGATTGGCATTGATGGGAAACCTACATATTTAGGTCATTTCAATACGCCAGATGAAGCGCATCAAGTCTATCTTGAAGCTAAACGCAAACACCATGAGGGAAATACCCTATGACTACTTGGGCTGAAGATCGCGAATCGCCTGTAACCGCGACTCTAAGCAGGGGGCATATAGAATCTGATACTGAAGGGCTGTGTCGTGAACTATTCCACTTTTTGGCAAGTCAGGAAGTTGGTCAGGCTTACCGGCACAAGGCTCGAAGTAAGAAGCAGGTATCTGGATATAGACTTCCTTCACTACAGGAGTTGGGACTTGATGCTCTACAACTTGACGCTCTGCGCAAGCAGCTAATACTAAACAAGCTGGGATAATCAATGCGTAGCGCATGGGTCTATTTCCTCTCTCCACTTCTGGCACGACGGAGTATTCTGGTGAGACATTATCTTAAGAAGATCGGCATTATGCTGCTTAACGGCTTTGGCTATTTGGTCGGCATATTCATTGGCCTGTGCCTCGGCCCTTTCCTTGGCCTCTTTGTTCTGGCGTGCAGCTTCCTCCTGTGCCTCTATAGTTGCCTTCGCGGCCTTATTCGCTTCGTCAGTAATACGAAGGGCGCATTTAGAGCCGACTAGACAATTTACTTCTGCGTCTAGTTCGGCGGTAAGCAAGGCTACTTGTTTCTTAGCCTCCTGCCCTGTGCGGTATTGATAAATCAAATACCCCATAATCGCAGCTATTACGACATAAGCACCGATACGAAAATAACTCAATCCGAATATCATTGCTCACCAGCCGGTTTATGGGTTTCACTATCGTTATCGATCATATTAATCCAGCACAACAACAGATAGAGCAGTAGCAAGAATGCTCCTACTGATATGCAAATAATTTTAACCATGTGCCACATTGTCAACCTTTGATCAGTTTTGCCACAGTTGGAGTAACCCAAGCAAGCATATATGCTCCGAAAAACCCTTCTGTGAGCTTGTCCATTAGCGTCAGGTGTATAATAACCCAAGTGGTCATTAGAAATGCGCCTAACATCACTACAGCGGCTTTTGAGACCTTACCATCTTCGCCTATTAACAGGTCATCTAGGTTAACCTTGCTGTCTGGGTCTTTGTCACGTTTGAACATGACGCGAACAATGAACAGCAGAATAGATAGCAGAGCTACTGTCATCACGACTTTAAAATAAGGATGAGTCATGATTCAAATAGCTCCCGCTCTTGTGCGCGACGCTTTACTAGTCCAAGCAATACTTTCCCTTTCTGATAGATAAATCTGTCAAACTCAGCCGCCGCAGCCTTGAAATCACCCGCATTCAGATATTTCAATAAGTGTGACGTGGAAAGGTTTCCGACCCCTTCGTTATACGTGAAGCTAACGAGGGCATCGTACATGTTTTGATTGATCCCAGCAGTGACATAGTGATTGACACCATTAGCAGCCTCTTGAGTGTCCTCAATGAGCCATTCATCAGCCTTTTGAATCGTGCAGGTGTCAAATTCCTTTACTCCTTTTGTGTGTCCCCAGCCAATTGTCCAGACATCATTAGGGGTGGGTTTAAACGCGGTTAGGCGCAGCTTCTCCCACTCCTTGATTAGATTGTAACAGTTCTCGCCAGGGGTCATTTCATGCCCAGCTTCGACTTAATCCAGTTCCAAGCCTTACTTGCCATTGATTTGATGATAATTACTCCGCCGCCTGGCATAAGTCACCTCTTACAGTTGGATAGAGAGTTTTGAAGCCCATACGCTTGAATGAGGTCATGATCCGACTTCACTTGTGCAGCTAATGGGGCGAATGTCAATGTTTCAAAGTCATGCAGATTTGACATTGCCAAATCTGATTGCTGCTCTTTGTGGTGCCATTGTGTCCATAATGCAGCGCCTTCAATCACAGCCAATGCCATGAATAACCCTAGCAGGAAGTCGGTATGCTCCTTGACGAACTTCTTGATAACAGTAACCGAACTTCCATTGTCTGCGTTAACACTATCATCAACATTAACGCCGGGATTCTCTGACCAATCAATACGCTTGCGATTGTTCATTTGTGGAACCACGCTATTAACCAGCTTCCTATCATTGCGAGAAATCCAGCTATTCCAACCAGTACAGTTTTGGCTCCTACTACTTTATCTCGATCACCAGTAATTCCGCTTACCACAGATTTTTGATTGTTAAGGTCTATCTTCAGCTCTGTAACCTGATCTTTTAAATTAGCCAGATTCGCATTGATACTCGCAAGACTAATAGTGGTTTCTCTCATGAACTCGTATTGATCACGAGGCATTTTCACCATATCAGGATCGCGCGTGTCCGGCATCATTTGCTTATCTCTGCAAGGGATATAGGCTCGCTCATAGATTGCCTTCGCTAGTCCATGTGCCGGGTGTTCCAGCTGTTGTACATCTCCATCCTTTTGCGCCGCCAATGGTAGCAGTCCGACGGATAACCGCATCTCCTACTGCCCATGTTCCACTTGCTGGCGCTGCGTCTAATAAATGGAAAGTAATAAAACCTCCACTATTATTCATCGTTGCGCCAAAGTAATTCGTCTCATCAAGTGTGCAGTCTGTTCCAGAAAGCGTTATTGATCCGGTTGAATTCGATCTGAATACATTCCCAGCGCCTCTTAGTTTGGTGATATTAGAGGCGTATAAAGGGTCTGATAGATTGCTTACGAATGTATTTCCAGTCATTGCCACATGTGTCATGTAATTTATTGCAGCAGCTCTCTTGCTTGCTGCGCTGACATACACATTATTTCCAGTAATAGTATATTCTTCGTGAGCGCCAGTTGATGTTCTGTCAATTGTAATACCGTCGCCTGCGGTTGACTCTATTGTGTTCCCAATAACTGCAATTCTTAGCATTGTTGGGATAGTTCCGAACACAGCTGTGGATAGGAAATATATCGCCGTTCCAGGTCCTGAGTGGCGGCAAGTATTATGAGATACGGAGCTATATCGGCAATCTGTCATCACAATGCAAGAATCATTGCTTGCAGACGTTTGATCGTTCTGACAGTCGTTATTTTCAATCTTTATTCCAAAGTAACCGCTAGACGTACCCCTAATGCATGGCCCTTTTAGAGAGTGAACTTGGTTATTTGAAACCGTAATAGGAGCAGTGCTAACTCCTTGAGTAATACTTGCAGTCAAGCAAGACATCGCCAAGGTAGAAAAGTCAGTGGTGTTGACGCAACAATTGTAAATCTGATTGTTGGTGCATATTGCACCACCAGCACCTTGCAGATATATGCCAGCACCAGAAGCGCCGCCAATAGCAGAGCCTAGAATTCCACTAACAACATTGCCGGAAATATTAGTTTTGCAGTCGAACCCAGCAGGTGTTCCGGTGGTCGTCGTATATAGCAGAATTCCGTATGCTCTCTTTGCAATAACAACATTATCACATACGTTGTTTCCTATCGGCTGCTTACCAACG
>Ga0207667_10000812_pt1 | contig 40505 bp, 37 predicted proteins | sample KBSCornC52_FD_184301 | JGI IMG/M metagenome (GOLD analysis project Ga0207667, IMG submission 184301) | Corn rhizosphere microbial communities from Kellogg Biological Station, Michigan, USA - KBS Corn C5-2 (SPAdes) (version 2) | ecosystem: Host-associated > Plants > Roots > Rhizosphere > Soil ...
CGATGCAGCCGCTGATGGCCCGCTCCGACGATCATCACGAGGGCGTGCAGGCATTCAAGGAGCGCCGCCCGCCCGTGTTCAAGGGCGCCTGAGCGGGCGGCCTTGCCGGCCGCACCGGTCATTCCGATATCCGCGCTATATTCTGGAGACGAAACTTGGCCGACGCCTTCATCATCGCGAGCACGCGCACCGCCGGCGGCCGGCGCAAGGGCCGGCTATCCGGCTATCACCCGGCCCTACTTGCCGGTATGATGCTGGACGAGCTGGTATCGCGCGCCGGCATCGATCCCGCGATGATCGAGGACGTGATCATGGGCTGCGTCAGCCAGGTCGGCGAGCAGGCCAGCAACATGGGCCGCAACTCGATCCTGTCGTCGAAGACCATCCCCGAAAGCGTGCCCGGTACCACCATCGAACGTCAGTGCGGATCGAGCCAGCAGGCGCTCCACTTCGCCGCTCAGGCGGTGATGGCGGGAGCGATGGACATCGTCATCGCCGGCGGCGTCGAGAGCATGACCCGCGTGCCGATGGGATCGACCACCACGCTCGCTGTGCAGGCCGGCTTGGCGACCTCCGCAAATGCAGGGCGCGAGGCGCGCTATCCGGGCGTCGAGTTCAGCCAGTTCGTTGGGGCCGAGGCGATCGCGCGCAAATACGGCTTCTTGAAGCGTGACCTCGACCTGTTCGCGCTCGACAGCCATCGCAAGGCCACGATCGCCACCGAATCCGGCGCGTTCCGCGACGAGATCTTCCCGGTGACGGTCACCACAGCGGACGGTGCGCAGACCGTGCACGATACTGACGAGGGTATTCGCTTCGATGCAACCGAGGAAAGCATTTCGGGCGTCAAGCTGATCTCGGAGAACGGGCTGTTGACCGCCGCTACCGCCAGCCAGATCTGCGACGGCGCCAGCGGCGTGCTGGTCGTCAACGAAGCGGGCCTGAAGCGACTGGGCGCGACGCCGCTCGCCCGCATCCACCAGATGACGGTGGTTGGTGGCGATCCAGTGGTGATGCTGGAGAGCCCGATCCCGGGCACGGCCAAAGCGCTGGACCGCGCCGGTTTGAAGATTGACGACATCGATCTGTTCGAGGTCAACGAAGCCTTCTCCTCGATCCCGCTCGCCTGGCTGAAGGCGACGGGCGCGGATCCAGCGAGGCTGAACGTCAATGGCGGCGCGATCGCGCTCGGCCATCCGCTCGGCGCCAGCGGCACCAAGCTGATGACCACCCTCGTCCACGCGCTGCACGCGCGCGCCAAGCGCTACGGCCTTCAGACCATGTGCGAAGGCGGCGGGATGGCGAACGTCACGATCGTCGAGCGGCTCTAAGAGTTCGCGTGCTATCCGGGCGCATGCTCGGCGGGATCAGCCCGCCGACCCGGCGACCGCCTTCGACCCACGCATCATCACCGCCCGGCCGCTCGCCATAAGGCGGCCGTCGGAATCGGCAATGCGGGCATCGACCGTGATGATGATGCGGCCCGCCCGCACGATGTCCGCCCGGATGGTGATGCGGCCCTTCGGCATCGGGCGATGGAAGTCCGTCCTGAGGTCCACGGTCGAGACAAAGCCACCCTCGTTGGCGAGCCAGGCGTAGGAGCAGGTCGCGTCGATCATCGCCGACACCACTCCCCCATGCACAAGCTCGGTATCCGGATTGCCGAGCATCTCCGGCCGCGTATCGGCTTCCAGTGTCACGCCAGCCGGGTCGATCGCCACGGCGCGCAACCCCAGCCAGCTGTTATAAGGGGAGGCAGCAATCCGCGCGTTCAGTTCTTCCAAGCTCGTCATTCCGTCTCCTTCGTTGGCGCCAGTATGGCGCATCTCTTAACCATATGCCGACCTATATATTCGGACGTGATGGCCGATCCCGCGGCTGAAGATCATGGCTCCGATGCATGGCGGGATTAAGGTATCGCCAAAGCGGTTTTTTCCGCAGCCCTTCACGTTGCCTTGACCATTGCACGGATAGAGTTCCCTGAATGCGGGTCATAATAGGCCAGTGAACGCGTCATGCCGGAACGCGACCAGGTGGGCTGGCGAAGGTATCGAGCGCAAGGTGAATCAGACCTCGACGGCAGCGGCGGCCATCAACGACTATCTCGATCGGTTCGCGCACACGGCACACAAGCTGCAGGAAGATCTCGCCGCCTGAACGCATAACATCGCGTTCTCGATATTGAGCGAATGCTACCGCGCGGCGCCATTTAATCGGCTATTCTCGCGCCAATACCGAACACCAGAGGGAAAGACATGAACGACTTCACGCCCACGCCGTGGCCGAGGGACCGCATCATCCCGGCCCAGTCGTGGACGCCGCCGGCCGGCACGCGCATCATCTCCAGCGACGACCACGTCATGGAGGTTCCTCACCTATGGGAAGATCGCCTAAAGGGTGTCGACCAGGACCGTGCGCCGAAATTCTGGCAGGATGAGGCCGGTTTCCATCTGACTTTCGACGGCAAAAACTACGATGTTCCCGGCCTTCCTTCCGACTTTCCAGAAGGTCGCGAAGGTTTTTGGGACGTCTCCAAGCGCCTCGCCGACATGGACGCGGAAGGGATCGAGGCATCGATCGTCTATCATGGCCGCCTGAACAGCCTGATCCGCATGGAGGACAAGGAATTCTGGGCGCGCTGCGTCGATGTCGCCAACGAATGGGCGGCCGAGTGGAAGGAGGCCGCGCCCAACCGGCTCTTCCCCGTGGCCCTGTTGCCGACCTTCTATTGGCCGGAGAGAACGAAGGATTATATCCAGAAGATCAAGGCGCTCGGCTTCAAGGCGATGGACATTCCGGTCAGCCCGAAGGGCGTGCGCTACAACAGCTCCCAAATGGACCCGATGTGGGCTGCCATCCAGGAGAGCGGCATACCGATCTCCTTCCACATCGGCGCCTACATCCAGTATAGCGGCCGCGGTTCGCTAGGCGCCAACCTCAACGCCAACCTGATGCCTTTCTGCGGGCTGTTCGGCCAGCTGGTCTTCTCCGGCGTGTTCGATCGCTTCCCCGACCTCAAGGTGGTGTTCACCGAGGGCGGCGCAAGCTGGGTTGCCGGCACGCTCGAAAATGCCGACAAGGTGGCGCGCGACTATGCGACCGAACTGCGTCCGAGGCTCGCGCACGCGCCGAGCTGGTATTGGCACAACAACTGCTACACGACCTTCATGGAGGATAGTGTGGCGATGGAGCAGCTCCATCGCATCGGCGCCGATCGCCTGCTGTGGTCAGTCGACTACCCTCACCCCGAGGGCGTGCTGGGGGAATCCGGCCGCATCGTGAAGGCGATCTTCGACGTCGCCGGCCCCGAGGAAGGACAGAAGATCGTCGGCGGTACCGCCGCGAAGCTTTGGGGCATCTGAATCACGGCGGCGCCTCAGCGGCGACCGCTCCAGTCGACATTGTCGCGCAGGAAGTCCGCGACGGCCTTCACCGCCGGACGTGCGGCGCGATCCTCCGGAATCACGAGCTGGATCGGCACGCCGTTGCGGTTCCAATCGGTGAGGATCGGCACCACTCGGCCCTCGGCGATCTCTGGCGCCACCAGCATTTCCAATGTCTGGCCGATTCCGACGCCCGCTGCCACCGCCGCGGCGATCGCGCCGCCATGATTGAAGGTGGCGACGCCGGGCGGGCGCAGCCAGTGCATCTCACCGTCCCGCCAGAAGCGCCAGCGATGCCCGATCGGGCTGGCGGCGGTCGCATAGTTCACCAGGTCGTGCTCCAGCAGTTCCTCCGGCGTCCCGGGTGTGCCGCGGCGCGCCAGATAGTCCGGCGAAGCGATCTGCACGAAGCGGGTCTCGCCCAGCGGCACGATATGACCCTGCCCCTCGTTCGGCGAGCCTACCCGGATCAACAGATCGAAGCCATCGGTGCGAAAGACGGTGCCCCGGTCGCCGACACTGAGATCGATTACGATTTCGGGATGCAGCGCGCGCAGCGCTGGCAGCGCCGGCACGACGAAGCGCAGGCCGATGGCACCCGGCGCATCGATCTGTACCCGTCCGCTCGGCCCGCCCGTGCCACGCCGCACTGCTGTTTCAGCTTGGGTCAGCAACGAAAGAATGGTGCGCGCCTCATCGAGGAAATGGCGGCCTTGGGGCGTCAGATCGAGCCGGCGCGTGGTGCGCTCGATCAGCTTGGCACCGAGCCGCTCTTCCAATCGCGCCAGATGGGTCGAAACCATCGCGGGCGACATGTCGAGGCGCACCGCCGCTCGGTTGAAGCCCCCGCTGTCGGCAATCGCGACCAATACTTCCAAGGCGGAAAAGCGATCCATGATTATTCAATACACCGAAATTGTCAGTTCGAAAATAAGGGTATTATTCAGCAACACCAGATGGACTATAGTCTTCCGAACGACATGATGAGGAAAGAGAGAGGATAATGGCTTATCCGCGCCTGTTCGAGCCCGTGCAGATCGGCTCGCTGACGCTCAAGAACCGGATCGCGATGGCGCCGATGGAAACCCATCTCGGCAACCCCGACGGCTCGATCAATCCCGACGTCATCGCTTATTATCAGGAAAGGGCGCGCGGGGGAGCAGGGATGATCGTCACGGAGTTCACCTGCGTCGACGGCAGCGACGGCTTCAGTTCCAACGTGCCGCAACTGAGACTCGACAACGAGATCTACAAGGCCGGCCACGCCAGGCTTGTCGCCGCGATCCACGCCGCCGGCGCCAAGGCTGTGATCCAGATTTCGCACGCCGGGCGCCAGACCAAGGAGAGCATCATCGGCCGGTCGCCGGTGTCGGCCAGTGCGATCCCGCTCAACAGCATCTACATGAGTGGCAAGCCCCGCGCGCTGGAGGATCACGAAATCCGCCGCATCATCGCGAGCTACGCCAACACCGCCCGGCTGGCCATGCTGGCGGGCTATGACGGCGTGATGCTGCACGGTGCGCACGGCTATCTGATACAGCAGTTTCTCTCGCCGCTCATGAATCATCGCACCGACGAATGGGGTGGCGATTTCGAGCGGCGGCTGCGCTTCCCGACCGAAGTCATCAAGGCGGTGAAGGCGCAACTCAGCGGTAAGCCGCTCCTGTACCGCATGTCGGTGATCGACGGTGTCGAGGGCGGCCTCACCATCGAGGATAGCGAGAAGATCGCGCCGCGCCTGTGCGAAGTCGGCGTCGACGCGATCGACGTTTCGTGGGGCTTTCTCGAGAGCGCGCACCTGATCCTGGAGCCGATGTCGGTGGAGGAAGGCGATCGCCTTCCTTATGCCCGCCGCATTCGCGAAGCGACCGGCAAGCCGGTGATCACCGCCGGCGTGATGCGCTGGCCCGACAAATGCGAGCAGGCCGTGATCCGTGGCGATACCGACATGGTCTCGCTTGGCCGTGCTCTGCTGGCAGACCCGATGTGGCCGATCAAGGCGCAACGCGGCCTGGTTGACGACATCCGCCCCTGCACGTCATGCAACTGGTGCATCCGCGAACTGGCGCAGAGCCGCTCCGTCGCTTGCGCCGAAAATCCGCGCTGCGGCCATGAAACCCAGCCGGTGATCGAGGATTTCGCCGCGGGGCTGCGCGCGACGGTGGTGGGCGCAGGGCCGGGCGGGATGGCCGCGGCGCTGCTGCTCGATCAGGCAGGCTTCGACGTTTCGCTCTACGAGAAGCGCCAGCGCCTAGGCGGCAACCTGATCACCTCGGCGGTGCCGCCGGGCAAGGACAAATTATTCTGGTATCACGACTTCCTGCTCAAGCGGATCGAACGCAGCAAGGTTCGCGTGCATACCGGCACGACCGTCACCCGCGAGATGCTGGACGCGGACATGCCCGATGCGCTGATCCTGGCTTCCGGCTCCCGCCCGGCGCCGCTCGCTCTGGCTGAATGGGGCAATCTTCCGACCTCGCCCGCGTTCGAGGTGCTGATCGGCGAGGCAACCGTGCCGCCTTCCTCCGCAGAGCGCCCGATCCTGATTTACGGCGGCGGCGAGACGGGCACCGAGACGGCCGAGTTCCTCGCCAAGGCGGGGCACCAGGTGCTGCTCGTCACGCGATCGGACCGCAAGTTTCTCGCCCGTAACGCCGAGGCGCTCTACCGCATCGCCCTGCTACAACGGCTGGCAAGCAACCCGTCGATTCGCGTCATGGATCATACCCGGCTGGCCTCGATCGACGGTGAGCATGTCGTGCTCGCGCACGGCGAAATCATGATCGAGCAGCCGGCCTCCGCCGTGCTGCTCGCCCATGGCCTGGTGCCCGACACCACGCTTTCAGACGCGCTCGGCAGCGTCGATGTTCCCACTATCCGCATCGGCGATGCGGTGCAGGTGGCGCGCATCGGCGAGGCCGTCCGCGATGCCTATCGCGCGGTGCAGGATTTGCGCCGCCTTATCGTTCAACCGGAGCCCATCGCATGCTGACCGACACACTGACCCGCACCGCGCCGATCGAGCGTCGCCCGCTCACCCCCGATTTCGGCGCCGAGATCATCGGCGTGGACTTGTCCAAGCCGATCGACGAGTCCACCCGCCGCACCATCCATGATGCCTGGATCGACGCCGGCATCCTGCTTTTCCGTGGTGCCGATCAGGATGATGAAGCGCAGATGCGGCTAAGTTCAATCTTCGGAGAAATGGAACCAGCGGCGACCGCCGACCTCAACGATCCGACCAACCAGTTCATGATGACCCTGGCCTATGATCCGGCCGATCAAACCGGGCGCCCTGCCCCATTCTACAATGTCGGCGGCATGGATCTTGCCGGTTGGCTTGGCTGGCATTGGGATCAGGCGTTCATGCCGACCATCGTTCGCGGCGCGGTACTGCGGATGACCATCCCGGCAACGACGATGGGAGAGACCGGCTTCAGCGACGCCATCGCCGCCTATGACCGGCTTTCCGACGCGATGAAGGCGCGAATTGCGGATCTCGAAGTGGTTTACGAGTTCAACCCGGACTTCTGTTCGGGCCAGTTCGGCTTCCCCAAGGATATCCGCCGCCTGGACATCAAGACGAAGGGCGGCGGCGCATGGGATTTCCCACCCGTGGTCCATCCCCTTGTCATCACTCAGCGCGAGACCGGCCGCAAGGTGCTGAAGCTCTCTCCGATGCACGCACGCTATGTGCTGGGGATGGACAAGGCGGAGAGCGACGCGCTGCTGACCGAGCTTGCCGAACATATCGGTGATCCTCGCTTCGCCTATTTCCACCAGTGGCAGAAGAACGACATGATAGTGTGGGATAATTGGCGGATGGTCCACTCGGCCACCGGCGTACCCCTCGATGTCGAGCGGCACGCACGCCGCACCACCATCGCCGGCGATTATAAGGTCGGCCGCTATCTCGATCCCGCGCTGGACCGCGACCGGGAGGTGAAGCGGTTGGTGGACTGAACGCATGTCCGCAAATGGGCGCGTGAGGAGAGGCAAATGGGCTTAGTCATTGATCGGATGCGGGATGGCCTGGCCCTCGGTAGCGTTGTCGCGCGCCTTGCTCCGGCCGATCTCGACCGGCCAGCTCTATACGAAACGCTGCTCCGGATCCGGATCGAAGCAGCGCCGATCGGCGATGTCTCGTCGCCCGACACATCGCTCTCGGCGAGATCGACTTTGCCTTCGGCGCGCTTCGCGGTGGGGCCACTGCACGCTGCATGGTGATGTTCACATGAGGACGACGAAAGTCGGCGCCGACGTCCGCACCAGCCTCTGCCGGCTGTGCACTGCCTTCTGCCCGATCCAGGTCACAGTGGAGAACGGTCGCGCGACCAAGATCATGGGCAATCCGCGCGCCCCGCTCTATGGGGGTTATACCTGCCCCAAGGGCCGCGCCCTTCCGGAACAGCATTATGGGGAGCAGCGCCTGCTCCATTCGCTCAAACGCGGCACCGACGGCGGCTTCCAGCGGATCGGCGCCGAGACGGCAATGGACGAGATCTCCGCCAAATTGCAAGAGATCGTCGATGAGCACGGGCCTCGCTCCGTCGCCGTCTATGTCGGCATGGGAACGGTGCCCTTCGTGATCTCCAACTCGATTGCGGGCGGCTGGCTGAAGGGCCTCGGCTCCCCGATGTTCTTCACGGCAGGCTCGATCGATAAGCCCGGCATCCTGATCGCGCTCGCCCATCACGGCATGTGGCAGGCGGGCCAGCGCCCCTTTGCCGCCGCCGCCGCCTGGCTGCTCGTCGGCATCAACCCCGTGATCAGCAAGTCGCCCGGCTTTCCCGGCCAGAATCCCGGCCGCGTGCTCAAGGACATGCAGGCGTCGGAAGCCAAGCTGATCGTGATCGATCCCCGCGCCAGCGAAACTGCCAAGCGCGCGCATATCCACATGCAGCCGCGCGCCGGCGAAGACCCCACGATCCTCGCCGCGATGATCCGTGTGATCCTCGCGGAGGATCTGGTCGATCGCGATTTCGTCGTCGCCAACACCAAGGGTCTTGACGCGCTACGCGACGCGGTCGAGCCGTTCACGCCCGAATATGCCGCCGAGCGGGCCGGGATCGAGGCAAGCCAGATCGTCGAGGCCGCGCACATCTTCGCCGGTGCCAAGAATGCCGGCGTAAGCTGCGGCACCGGTCCGAGCTTCGCCACCCACTCGACGCTCACCGAATATCTTGCGCTCTGCCTCGCCACCCTGTGCGGCCACTGGGCGCGCGAGGGCGAGGTCTTGGCTAAGCCCAACGTGCTGTTACCCGGCTTCACCGCGCGCGCTCAGCCCTGGCCGGCCTTCCAGGGCTGGGGCTTCGAACCGAAACTGCGCGTGCGAGGCCTGGGAGGCTGCGTGAGCGGCCTCTCCGCCGCCGCGCTGTCCGACGAGATCCTGATGCCGGGGCCGGGGCAGGTGAAGGCTTTGATAGTCGGCGGCGGCAACCCGATGATGGCCTGGCCAGATCAGGCCAAGGCGTTTGCCGCGCTGAATGCGCTCGATCTGCTCGTCACCATCGACACCGAGATGACAGCCACCGCCGAGCTTTCCCACTACGTCATCGCGCCTAAGCTTTCGCTCGAGACGCCGATGACCACCTACATGCCCGAAGGCGTGAAATATTATGGGACCACGCGCGGCTTTCCGGAACCCTACGCAGCCTACACCCCGGCTATCGTAGATCCGCCCGAGGGCAGCGACGTGATTGAAGACTGGGAATTCTTTTGGGGGATCGCCCAGCGCATGGGCACTGAGATTCCGGTGACGCTCTATTATGGCAACGGCTCGCAGGCCGAGCATGCACCGCTGAGCTTCACGCTCGATCCCAACGGCCCCAAGCCGACCACCGACCAGCTGATCGAGCTATCCTGCCAGGGATCGCGCATCCCGCTGGAGCGGGTGAAGCAATATCCCGACGGCCACATCTTCGAGAGCGACCGGCGCGTCGCGCCGCGTGAGCCGGGCAACGATGACCGGCTGGAGCTGGGCGCCGCACCGATGCTGGAGGAACTCGCCGCAGTCCTGGGTGAGGACAATCGCGCGATCGAAGCCGATTATCCTTTCCGCCTGTTGCCGCGCCGCACCAACAACATTCTCAACAGCTTCGGCCGCCAGATCGCCAAATTGGCCGGCGACGGGGTCAATCCGGCCTATATGCATCCGGATGACCTCGCGCGGCTGAAGCTTGCGGATGGGGATTGTGTGCGGCTTCGCTCGCCGCATGGCGAGATCGAAGCGATCGTGAAGGGCGAGGGTGCGCTGCGGCCTGGCATGATCTCGATGTCGCACGGCTTCGGGGCCAATCCGGGATCGGACCGTCCGCGCCAGACCGGCGGCAATACCGGCCGGCTGAGCTCGGCGGACGACGGCTATGATCCCGTCACGGGAATACCACGCATGGGTGGCATTCCCGTGCAGGTCATCCACGGGGCGATATCGCCCGAATATTGAGCGCGAGCACTGCCTGGGCGGCGCGAAATGCGGTGCCAGGCGCAAAGAACGCGCTTTTTTTTGTCGTTTTCGAGGAGGTGGAGATGTCCGATTTTGATCTGGTGATCCGGGGTGGAACCGTGGTCGACGGTTTGGGGTCGGCGCCGTTTGCGGCGGACGTGGCGGTTAAGGACGGGGTGATCGTCGAGGTTGGCCGCGTGTCGGGCAAGGGGACGGAGGAGATCGACGCCACGGGCCTGCTGGTGACGCCGGGCTTCGTCGACGTGCACACGCATTATGACGGCCAGATCACCTGGGAAAACAGGCTGAGCCCGTCGTCGAACCACGGCGTGACGACGGTGGTGATGGGCAATTGTGGCGTCGGCTTCGCGCCCGTGCGGCCGACCGACCACCAGCTGGTGATCAAGCTGATGGAAGGCGTGGAGGACATTCCCGAGGTGGTGATGGCCGATGGGGTGCCGTGGAACTGGGAGAGCTTCACCGACTATCTCGACGCGCTCGACCAGCGGGAGAGCGATGTCGATTTCGCGACGCAGCTGCCGCATTCGCCGTTGCGCGTCTACGTGATGGGCGAGCGCGGCGCCAACGAGCCGGCGACCGACGAGGATCTCGTGACGATGCGCCGCATGGTCACCGAGGCGATCAAGGCCGGCGCGCTTGGCGTCTCCACCTCGCGCAACCTTTTTCACCGCTTCCGCTCCGGTAAGCTCGCTCCATCCGTGAAGACCGAGGTCGACGAGTTGCTGGCGCTGGCGGGGGGCCTCACTGACGCAGGCGCCGGCGTCTTCCAGCTCAACCCCAACATCGACACCGATGCGGGGGGCGAGATCGCCCTGTTCCGCACCATCGCCAAGAGCTCGGGCCGTCCGCTTAACTATAGCCTCATTGCCGTGCCTTCGCGGATAGAAAATTGGGATGTCTATGTGGAGGGCACCGACGCCCTTACGGCCGAGGGGCTCGAGGTTCGCGGCCAATTCATGGCGCGCCCGATCGGCGTGATGTTCGGCCTCGATCTCAGTTACCATCCCTTCGCCCTCAACCTCAGCTTCCGTCCGCTCGTGAACCTCCCTCTGGCCGAGAAGGTCGCCCGCCTGCGCGATCCCGAGCTGCGCGCGAAGATCCTTTCAGAGGAGCCGGACGATCCGAACCCTGCCTTCGTTGGCTTGATCAAGATGAAGGCCAGTCTTTATCCGCTGGCGGATCCCGTGGATTACGACTTCCGGCCGGAAGACAGCATCGCCGCCCAGGCTGCGCGTGAAGGCAAGGACGAGCGTGAAGCGATCTACGACGCGCTGCTGGAGGATGAAGGCCGCGCTATCTTGTGCGCCTATTCGGCCGATGTCGGCGAATATCTCGCCAAGTCGGCGCCGCTGATCGGCAAGGATAACATGGTACCTGCGCTTGGCGATGGCGGCGCGCATTATGGCATGATTTGTGATGCCGCCTATACGACCTACATTCTGGCCCAGCGCGTCGGCAGCCGCGGGATCGACCTGCCGACCGCGATCAAGTCGCTGACCAGTCAGCCTGCCGCCTCGCTGGGTCTCAACGATCGCGGCGTGATCGCGCCGGGCTACAAGGCCGATCTCAACATAATCGATCTCAATCGTATCGCGCTCCACCGCCCGCAGGTGAAGGCCGATCTGCCGGCCGGCGGCAAGCGTCTCTCGCAGAAATCGGAAGGCTATGTTGCGACCGTGGTGAGCGGCACGATCACGTACCGCAATGGCGAGGCGACCGGCGCATTGCCCGGCCGCCTCGTGCGCGGTGCCAAAAATGCCCCGGCGCCACGGCGCGAACAGGCGATCGCGGCGTAACCGCGATCCGGCGTGCGGCGGTACCGCCGCCGCACCCTCCTTTTCTTGAATACGGCCGGAGCACCCCGCTACGGCGAATCGAAGCGGCCATGAACCGCATCCCCTGTGCCAAGCCGTGGCCTTAGGCGGCCTTCAAGTTCGAGCGGCGATCATGTCCGATGAAAGCGCGAGGGCACCTGAAGTCCTGCTTTTTAGAAGCCGCGGCCTTTGCACGTAATTCATCGTACGCACGATATCCTTCGGCAAACGAGCGCAATCGCTGGACGATGGCCGAAAGATCAAATGTAATGTTGATCCTAGGCCCTGGATAGCGGCGTGCAAAAGGCAGTTGCCACCCAAAACTCAACCGGGGCAACAAACAGGAGGGGACATATGACCAAGCGGACACTCATATTGTGCGCGCTTGCCGTGAGCAGCTCGGATATCGCCCTGGCGCAGGCTGTGCCTGCTTCATCTCAAATCGGCGATATCATCGTCACCGCGACACGTCGAGAACAGCGTTTGCAGGACGTGCCACTGGCGGTCACCGCGCTGAGCGCTGACACACTGCGCACGCGCGGTATCAGTAGCGCCGCTGATCTCGGCACAGGCAAGGTGCCGGGTCTGGCAATCAACTCTCTCCAGGGCTCCGAGGTATCGATCGCTCTCAATATGCGCGGCTACGGTACCTCCGATGCCTCGCAGGGTACGCAGGATATGGCCGTCGCCTTCTACATTGACGGCATCAATCTGCCGCGTGCGCAGGGCATGGCGCTCGACCTGATTACGCCCGAACGCATCGAAGTGCTGCGCGGGCCGCAGGGTCAGCTGTTCGGCCGCAATGCCGAGGCCGGAGCGATCCAGATCGTCTCGCGCAAGCCGAGCGGTCGCTTCAGCAGCGATCTCACCGCCGGCTTCGGCAATTTCGGCCAGCGGATGATCAAGGGCAGCGTTGACCTGCCTGAGATCGCTGGCTTCAAGGTACAAATCTCCGGCGTGTACCGGAAACATCAAGGCTATGTGAAGAATGTCAAAAATCCACTGCTCGAAGGCGTGACACCTTATACGAACCCCAATTCTTCCTTCCACTTCAAGCAGGGAGACTATGATCAGGATTTCAATCAGCTCGACACTCACGGCATTCGCGCCGCGGTAGCGCGGGATTTCGGTGCGCTGAACTTTTTCTACACTTATGATAATAGCTGGTCGAAGGACGATCAGGGCTTTACCTTCTTCGCCAACTCCACCGCCGATGGAACGATCTTCAATCCTGGGGGCGGCACGGGTCCAGCCAGAATCTTCACGACCTTCGGCGGAATCTTCCAGCAGCAACCGCTGGATTATGATCACTATCCCAAGAGCGCGCCCTACAGCCTCATGTACACGCCGTTCATCACCAAATCGAACGGTCATTTGCTGAACCTCACGTTCAACGCCTCCGACCAGCTGACGCTCAAGTCGATCACCGGCGTCCGGGAGTCACTTCGCTATGGCGGCGCGGCGCTGTCGATTGCGCTCTCCTCGGTCCAGCCCAGCGCGACCGAATATCTGCGCTCACGCACCTTCAGCCAGGAATTCCAGGCGATCGTCAACCTCAAGAACTTCAATCTGACCGCAGGCGCGATCTACTTCCACGAGGCGGACAAGGACGAACGCGACGCCGGTTTCACCACCAACTGCCCCGCCGGCATTGCCGGCGCGGCGTGCACGCCGACCGTCAACCAGCCATCGCGCCCACCCTATGTGAATCCGCTACTGCCGGCGGGCGTCAACAATTTTACCCGGCAGTTCTCGAAGACCGAGGCCTATGCTGCCTACGGCCAGGCCAGCTGGACACCGGAAATCCTGGACGAGCGGCTCGAACTTACCGGCGGCCTGCGCTACAGCCACGACACGAAGACCGGCAGGCGCACCATCTCCGGCGGCAACCTGCTGGCCACGCCGATCGTCAACCGGGCGAAAACCGATCGCGTCGATCCGGCTGCGATGGTCAAGTTCAAATGGTCACCGACGATCAATACCTATTTCCGCTATGCAAGCGGCTTCCGCGATGGTGGCGCGAACGTGCGCTCGCTGGTATTCAACGCCTATCAGCCGGAAAAACTCGATTCGCTGGAGATCGGCCTCAAGTCCCAATTGTTCGACCGGCGTCTGACCTTCAACGTCGCCGCCTTCCATAACACGGTGAGCAACCAGCAACAGTCGCTGCAGTCCAATCCGGCGATCAATCCATCGGTTTCGGATACGTTCAACGTGCCGTCCAAATATAAGACCAACGGCTTCGAGCTGGAAACTAACCTGCAGTTGGTGCCAGGTCTCACACTGTCGGGCAACTACACCTATTTGCATTCGAACCTGCGCTTCGTAGGCATCGATACGGCGACGCTGACGACCTTTAGCCTGACCAACCCGACCTTCGCGGCGAACGGCGCGCTGATCCCGTCGGCGGCGGACATCGCGGCGCATCCCAACTCGTCCATGCTGCAGCTTTACCCGCTCGGCGCGCCTAAGCATTCGGGCTCGATCTCAATCGACTACAGCATGCCCGTGTTCTCCGGGCCCAAGCTGGCGGTCCATGCGGAATGGGTGCGCAGCAGCGCGATGGTCGTGGCTTCCCCGGTGCGGTTGTTCACAGTAGTCAGCAACGGGGTCGCTACGCCCAAGCCTTATTATGTTGGCAGTTCCTCGAGCAACCGCGTCAACGGACGGGTCAGCCTCATCGACCTTTCGCTCAGCGGCGGCATGAAGGGTGAGTTGACCTTCTGGGTGAAGAATCTGCTCAACCATGTCGACGCCGCGCATATCTTCGGCGCGGGCAATGCACTCAATGCAACGACACCGCGTCCGCAGACGGCCATCTATCTCCAGCCACCAAGGACGTTGGGCGGTGAATTCCGCATCATCTTCTGATATGGGTGGGGCGGCCTGGCGCCGCCCCGTCCGCAAAGATTACGCCCATCGGCGACATAGAACTTGCTCAGCAGCGGCGCCCCGATAGTGATCACGGCCCGACATTCTTCACCCCCGGATTATTACGAAAGTCGATCACCGCCTTTCGCCGCCTGTTTATCACGCGGGCTATTCACGCCCCGGCCCCAGATGGGAGCAGCCGGATCAGGCCAGCGTCACGACGCTTTTCAGGAGTACCCGCACGAGGTCGGCCTGCCGCGCCGTGCCCGTCTTGGCAAAGATACGCTTCGAATAGGTGCGCGCCGATTCGATGGTGATCGGGATTTCCTCCGCAGCCTGCGCCAGCGTGAGACCCCCCGCCAGACATAGGGCAAGGCGCGCCTCGGTTTTACTGAGACCAAACAGCTCACGCAGCCGCTCGCGCTGTTCGAGGCCAATTGGCTGGCTATCGGTCCGCAGCTGAAAATAGACCGTCGCGACCGCCGCACTGGCGCCTGCGACTGAGCGCGCGAGCGGCACCACGAGAACATCCAGCCGCTCGTCGGATTCGGAGACGATCGCCTGCGCAGTATTGAGCGCGCCCGACTCGATCCGGGCGAGCAGCAGGCCGAGTTCCCGATCCGCGGCTGCGCTCGCCAGCCGCACCTTTCCAGCAGCATCGATGCCGATCGGCAGGTTCGATGCGAGCGAGCGCGCTGGACTGTCGTCGCGGCGGACCACGAACCGCCGCGCATCGACGATCACGCAGCCGAAATTCAGCTTCTGCATCACCCGATCACGAATTTCACGGGTGATGCGCGCGGCCTCGAGTTCGCCATAGCAGCGCAGCGCGGTGGCGAAATGCGGGGCAAGCAGCGCGCAGAGATTGGCGGCCGATTGTGGGAAATCCCGGCCGTCGCACGGTTGCGTCACGGTCACCCAGGCCTGGTGCCCGCGCGGCTCCACCACGCGGAAGAGCAGCATGTACTCCAGCCCGTTGGGCTGCAGGAATTCGCGAAAATAGGGATGAGCACGATAGTCGCTGCCGCCCATCAGATCGGGCAGGCGCAGCACACGGCCAGGCTTCATGCGGAAATAGGGGAAGGGATCCAGCCCGATGAAGGAGCGCTCATAATTAGCGCGGATCGCCTTGGCGCTAGCCTCCCCACCCTCGGCATCCGACCATTCGATCAGCCCTTCATCGGGTGAGCCGGGGCGGCGGAAGATCACGTTGGCGTAACGCGCGCCGAGCCGCCGGCGGAGCGCCGCGAGAAAACCGGACCACGGTTGGCTATCGAACACGCCCTCGTGAATCAGCGCAACCAGCGCGAGATCATCAGCCGCCCCGCCATCAGCGGGCCGGGCGTCGGACTGGCGGGAGCCGAGCGTCACCACGAGCCCATGTGCAGCATGGAAGCGGCTCGCTTCAAGCGGCTGTGCGAGGACATCGCGCATGCGTTCCCAAACGGGAAGTCTCCCGCCCTGCCACCACTGCATATCCTGCCGTTTCGAGAGGAGAGCCCATGACGAGGATCGAGAATATACTGCCCTTCGCGCCCAGGGCAGAGCAGTTCCTTGCGGACGCGGTGGCTGCGACGGGCCTTAGCGATTTCGGGGATGAGGCATTCCCTTTCCGCGAGGGTTATGAGCTGTTCCTGGCCGAGCTTGATCGCGAGGGCCGCCTTTCAACCGAAGGCGCTGGGGCGACCGAGACGCAGATCGGCCTGATGCTGCGCGCACGGCTGGCCACGGTCGCGGCCTGGAAGGCGAATCCCGGCTATCGGGATGTCGAGATCATGCGACCGATCATCATCACCGGAATCGTCCGTTCCGGTACAACCGCCCTCCATCATCTGATGGCGATCGATTCGCAATTCCTGGGAGTGCCGCACTGGATGGTGCGTGCTCCCCGTCCACTGCCGCCGGTCGAGACATGGACAGAAGCGCCCGACTACCAGTCCGCAAAGGCAGCGTTGGAACGGATGATCGCGCTCGCGCCCGAGATGCTCAACGATCATATGATGTCAGCCGACGCGGTGGAGGAATCGATCTTCTCGCTGGCACCGACCTTCGCCAACAACATGTATCCGACACAGTGGACGATCCCGCGCTACGACGCATGGTACCGCAGCATCGACGAACGGCATTGTTACCGTTGGCTGGCCGACACGCTGAAGCTGATCGGCCTCGGCCAGGGCGACCGCACGTGGCTGATGAAGAACCCGACCGACCTCCACGCCATCGCCGCCGTGCTGGACGTGTTCCCGGACGTAAAGATCATTCATACCCATCGCGACCCGGTGCAGGCGATCCCCTCGATCACCAATCTGCTGCTTTCGGTGAAACGGATGTTCGAGGGTGCGAATGTCGAGCCCAAGGACATCCTGGTTCGCGAGGCAAAATTCTGGGCCGAAGGGCTCGCCCGGACCGAAGCGGTGAAGGTGCGCGATCCGAACCGCTTCTTCGATATCCGCTTCGACGATTTCGTCGCCGACCAGATGGGCACGGTCGAGCGCATCTATGCGCAGTTCGGGCTGGAACTCGATGGCGCGGTGGCCGACAGGATGCGTGCGTGGCTCATCGCCAATCCGCGCCGCCCTGGCACGATTCAGCGCCACAGAGCGGAGGATTTCGCGGTCGATTCGGGTTTCCTGAAAGAAACCTACCGAAACTACCGCCTAGCCTACGGCTACGGCTGAAGCGCAGGTGCGCAAAGCGTCGTCCGGATCGGGATGCTTCTCGCGGCTACGCGTGATCGATCGGGCAAGCGATCTCCCGCATGGGCGCTTGATCGGCGTCGCGAAAAGTCCCAATTCTGCCATATGGCGCTTGACAGGAACGCGATCAGGGATCGGCTGCGGGAGTATTATGAGCAGCATGGGGCGATCCCGCCGCTGGCCGCGCTCGCCGACCTGTGGGGCTTCGCCAGCAAGTCATCGGCCGCACGGATCGTGGCGGCCCTGGTCGAGGAAGGGTTTCTCGCCCGCGCGCCTGGCCGGCGGCTGCGGTCCGGCCCGGCCTTCGACAGCGAGCCGCGTGACGTCGTCGACATCGCCGTCGATCGCTGGAGCGCCCATTATCCGCAGGAGCCCATCCGGGGCTACGACGTCACCTCGCGTATCCTCCACCTCGCCCGATCGATCGAGGCTGGGGTAGCGAGAGCTTCCGCGCGCGAGGGCATCAATGCCGGCGAGTTAATGGTGCTCGACGCGCTCTACCGCGTCGGGCCGCCGCACAGCATCACGCCCACGGCGCTGCGCCGCCACCTGCTGCTGTCGCTCGCCGGCGTCGGCAAGCGGGTCGAACGGCTGACCGCGCTCGGGCTCGTCGAACGCACGCCGGATGAGCGGGACAGGCGCAGCCAACTCGTGCAACTGAGCGATAAGGGGCGTGCGCTGCTTGATCGCTTGGTGGAAGCCGATCGCGACGAGGCGCATATTGCCTGGGCGATCGAACTCGGCCCCGAGGAACGCGCCATGGTGCTCCGCGTCCTGCGCCGGGCACAGCAGCGCATCGACAAGGCGGAAGCGCGAGCCTAGCCTGCCCAAGTCGCTGGAAGCTGTTGATGACCGGAAATCGAAGCAGATCGAGGAGATCTGGGCTGGATTCGGTTCAACCGGAACCGGGGAGCCCAGCCCCGTGGCGGGATGCATCAGATCGGCCCGATATACTGGCCGCCGTCGACGGCGAATATCTGGCCCGTGATGAAATGCGAGGCGTCCGATACAAGAAAGGCGACAGCCGGAGCGATATCCTCACTCGGATCGCCCAGCCGCCCGAACGGTATCTGCGCCATGATCGCCCTATACTGTTCCGGCTGCCTTTCCGCGAATTTCTTGGATGCCGGAGTCATCGCCGACGGCGCATAAGCATTGACCCGGATGTTGTAAGGCCCCCATTCGCGCGCCGCCGCCCGCGTTAAGGCCATGATCGCTCCCTTGCTGACGACATAGCCCAGCCCACCGGGAAAACCCTGCAGCGCCGTCGAAGAGGCGACGTTGACGATGCTGCCGCCTCCGGCAGCCTTCATATGCGGAAACACCGCCTGCATCATGCGGATCGATCCGAAGGCGCCAGTTTCGACCGCGCGGCGCAGTTGCTCCTCGCTATGATCCTCGAACGGGACATCGGCGAAGGAATTCTGCGCATTGTTGATCACGGCATCGATCCGGCCGAACGCCGCCATCGTCCGATCAACCACCATGTCGACCTGATTGCGCTCGCGCACGTCGGCGGCAAGAACAATGGCGTCCGAGCCGACATCGTCCAACTCGCTTTTCGCGAAATGAACCGTCTCCGGATTATATTCAGCGACGACCACGCGCGCGCCGCGCGCCGCGAAATGTCTGGCGAGTGCCAGTCCTATTCCTTGACCGCCGCCCGTCACGATCACGCTCTTGCCACTTACGTCCGTCATCCCATCCATCCTGTCTTTAGCGAAAATCACTAGCTGTCCCGCCACCATCCGGCGACGGCCCGCGCACGGGCCGCCTGCTGCGCCTTGCGCTCCTCGGGCGTCACGAAGCGCGTGCCGGCGGGCAGCGCTGCCTCGAGCCGATCAAGCTTGACGAGAGCATACCCCTTGATCTCGGGCGGCGTTGGATCGTCGGACGGCAGGCCCTGCCAGCGGAAATAGAAGATGCCTGCATGCAGCCCGCCGGTATCGATCCAGTTGTGGACGCCGGGATCGGTGGGGCAGACCACGAAGGTGATCGCGCCGTCCGCGTCGCGCGCGACCTGCGCAAGATTGAGGCTTGCGGTTCTTGGTGCAAAGGGCAGCGTGCACCACCAGGGATCGTGCACCATGAACGACATGTAGGTCGCGCTGCCCGGCGTCACTGTCATGACCAGCGCCTCGTCGTCGGCGAGATCGTAGTGGCCCGTGGCTCCGCTCTGCGAGACGAGTCCGCCAAACTGTCCGGTGTTGCGCACCGGACCCGGAACATTGGCCGGGAAGCCGTAAGACTGACCCATGCACATGTCCCAATAATAGGCCATGTCGTCGTCGGCATATTGGGCGGCGCGGCGCACATATTCAGCGAAGTCGGGCGCCTCCGGCCCGGCATCCAGCCGGCGGATCGCCAGCCGGTTGGCGCGCTGCGTCTCCCAGTCGGTCAGGCAGTCGCGTGCGAACAGATAACTCGCGTCCGCTCGGCTCTGGAAATGGTTGGGGCGTCCATCCGCGGCCTCCGGGCTGACGGTCAGGCGGAAAAGGTCGTCCTCCTCCTTGATGATATCGCGCCACTCGATCGTCCGAATGGTCCTGCTCATCGAGGTGCCGGCTATGAGCGTGAAAGTCACGTCGGCGGGTGGATTGGGCGCCGTCCGGCCAAGCACTTCGAAGCTACCCTGGCCGTCCACGGTGAGGATACGATAGGCGCAATCGGCATTGTTGCCGCCGCGCTCGGCGCCGGGCACGTCCATGCCGAACCAATGATGGCGCTCCCCTTCGACCTTGAGCACCTTCGGCCGGGCCGAATCGCTGTTGGCTGCATTGAGACAACAATGGAAGACGTAGCGCGAGACAGCTTGGTCGAAGCTCTCCATCTGCTCCTCGCTAAAGCGCATCGTCATTTTGCCGAGCCAGTGCAGGGCCACCTTGGCGCGCGCCGCGGCGATTTCCTGCGTGTTGAAGATGCGGATTGCCAGCCGCTCGAGATCGCGCTGGTCGCGGGTGGCGAGCGGGTTGTCGGGAACGAGGAACCCGTCCTCCAGAAGCGCCAGATCCGCGTCGCTCCAGCCCATCGTCTTTCTCCTCATCGCTTTGGCCGCCATCGAACGATCGTTCCAGATCGCATGCAAGTCTTGCTGTGATGCATCATTTTTATATCGCATTCGCGCTGGAACAACAAAGGAGCTGGCAGGAAATTACGACACTGAGTAAAGTAATCCCATGACATAAGATGGGATGGGCCCGATGCGATCACCTCTCGTCATAGCGCGGAGCGCCACGGATGCGGCACCCCCGATTTCTCTGGACGAGCTGATTAGCAGCGCGCGCTATGTCAGCGGTCAGTTCGGGCCGCTCGATCCTCGCCTGTACCGCCGCGTCGAGAAGCTCGTCGACTGGCTCAACGAGCAGCCGCCGCTCACCCATGATCGCAAGAACGAGGTGGAGCTGCAGCTGCGCAAGCTGCTCGCGATGCGACTGCGACTTGCCGGAGACCGCGTGCGTCTGCCCGGCATTGCGCAGGAGAAGATCGATCGCCCGATCTTCGTGATCGGCTTCGCGCGCACCGGCACCACCCTGCTCCATTCGCTGCTCGCCGAGGATCCGGGCGTACGCGTGCCGGTCTGGTGGCACACGCATGAGCCCTGCCCGCCGCCGGGAGAGGTGACGGTGGTGGATGCGCGTATCGAGCTGGCCGCGCGGGATCTCGACCGCCTGCTCCGCCTCGCGCCTGGACTGCTCCAGCTCCATCCCTATTGGGACAAGCGCGGCCATTGCCCGATCGAGGACGAAGAAATCTTCACGATCGACTTCCAGAACGCTTATCCGTCGCTGCTTTATCGCGTGCCGGCGCTGGCGATGATCCTGGATGCGGCGAACATCGCCGACGCCTATGATTTCCACCGCCAGTTCCTGCAGCACCTGCAATGGAACTGCGAGCCGAAACGCTGGGCGGTGAAGGGCATCTACCACCAGTTCGTGCTCGACGCGCTGTTCGAGGCTTATCCGGATGCGCTGTGCATCTGGCCGCACCGCGATCCGCTGCAGGTCCACCCTTCGACGATGGCGATCACCGCCGTGCTCTATGGCGCGATCACCGATTGGACGATGGATTTCAAGGGCCTGGGCCCGGCCTTCGTCGAGAGCATCCGCCAGTCGCTCGACGCGACCCTCGACAATCCGCTGGTCGACGATCCGCGCATCTTCCACGTGCCGTTCAAGGACGTGGCGCACGATCCGGTCGGCGTGATCCAGCGCGCCTATTCGCACTGGGGGCTGGCGTCGACGCCCGAGCACGAGCAGCGCATGCGTGCCTGGCTGGCGGATCCTTCCAACCGGCCCGATCGCTACGGCCGCTACCCCTATGCGCTGGAGCCGTTCGGATTGACGGAGGACATGATCAGGGACGCTTTCGCCAACTATCGCAAGCGGTTCAACCTCGCATGACCACGCTCTCCGGCAAAGTCGCCATCGTCACCGGCGGCGCCTCGGGCATCGGCCGCGCCTCGTGCGAACTGATTGCCGCCCGCGGCGCCGCTGTCGCGGTGGCCGACCTAAATCTCGATCTCGCAAAGGAAGCGGCCGACGCCATAACGAACGCGGGCGGGCGCGCGATCGCCCTTCGGGTCGACGTACGCGACGAGGCGCAGGTCGCGAGGATGGTGGCCGAAACCGTCACGGCCTTCGGTGGTATCGATCTGCTCGACAATGTCGTTTCCTACAACACGCCGGAGCAGTCCGGAGCCGACGGCGAGGTCCATCTGATGGAGATCGCGATCTGGAACCGCGCGCAGGAGGTGAACCTGCGCGGGCCGATGCTCGCAGCCAAATACGCCATCCCCGAAATGCTGAAGCGCGGCGGCGGGGCGATCGTCAACATCTCGTCCACCGCCGGCATCCTGGCGCTCGGCGTGGTGCCGGCTTACGCTGCTTCCAAGGCCGGGGTGCACAGCCTCAGCCAATCGATCGCCACCGCCTACGGCAAGCGCAACATCCGCTGTAACACGGTGGCGCCTGGCTTCATCGACACGCCGACGACGCGCAACATGGGGGACCAGTTCTTCCAGATGACGCTCGACAACAATGTGTTGCCCTATCTCGGCAAGCCTGAGGACATCGCCGAGGCGAGCGCCTTCCTGCTGTCCGATGCGGCGCGCTACATCACCGGTCAGCTACTCCCGGTCGATGGCGGCCAGACCATCCACTTGCCCGTGGTGGCGGACATGTGGCGGCTGGCCACGGGTAAGCCGCTGGTCCAGCAACAATCCTGAAGGAGAGGATCATGACCACAGCGCATGGACGCTTGAACGGAAAGGTCGCCGTCGTCACCGGCGGCACAAAGGGCATCGGCCAGGGCATCGTCCTGCGCTTCCTCAAGGAAGGTGCGGCGGTCGTCTACTGCTCGCGTGACGCAAAGAACGACGAAGACAACAAGAAGCGGATCGCCGCCATTCCCGGCGCCGCCGAGCGCGCGCTGTTCGTGGCGGCCGACGTCGGCAACCGCGCGCAAATGGAGGCGCTGGTCGAGACCGCGGTCGAGAAGTTCGGCCGGCTCGATATCGTCGTCAACAATGCGCAAGGCATCGCGCCTGCCCGCAACATCGAACAGAAGCCCGACGCCGACTTCGCGATGACGCTTGCGACCGGCTTCTACCAGTCGCTGTGGACTTCTCGCGCCGCCGTACCACATATGCGCAAGGTGGGCGGTGGCCGGCTGATCTATTTCAGCAGTCATTGGGCGTTGTGGGGCATGCCATTCGGCAGCGACTACAACATCACCAAGGCCGCCAACGAGGCGCTGACCCGCAGCGCCGCGCGCGAGTTCGGCAAGGACAATATCACAGCCAACTGCATCGTGCCGGCCGGCGACAGCTGGGCCTACCAGAGTTGGGTCGCGCAGAACCGCGAGATGGCGGAGGAAAGCGTCCGCCAGTTTCCCATGCGCCGCATGGGCGATTGCGAGCGTGACATCGCCGGCGCGGTACTCGGCCTGGTCAGCGACAATGGCCGCTTCATCACCGGGCAGATCTTCAACGTCGACGGCGGCGTCTATCTGAACGCGCCGACCCAGAACCAGAAAGAAGGCACCAACATCCACGAGGGCCACGAGCAGGCGGCCATCGAGCCGGCCGCGGCTTGAACGAGGGAGGTACATCATGGGCTTGATCCAGGGACAGGTGGCTATAGTCACCGGCGGCGCCAACGAGGTTTCGCAGGGCATCGCCCGCCGTTTCGCGCGCGAGGGCGCCAGGGTGATCCTCGTCGATCACGACGAGGCGGCAGCGAAGGATGCCGCCAAGGGCATCGAGGGCGCGGAAGGCCGGTTCGTCGACTTTGCCACGCCGGGCGCCGCCGAGGGGCTGGCCAAGACGGTGGCGGACAGCCACGGCCGCATCGACATCCTCGTCAATGGCGTGCACCCGGCGCTGAAGTGGGGACGGTTCGACGCCAAGCCGGTCTCCGACTTCACCTCCGCCTTCGTCGAGGTCGTGGCGAGCGCGCTGGCGATGATGAAGGCGGTGAAGCCGCACATGCTCAAGGCCGGAGGCGGCCGCATCGTCAACCTCGGCTCGATCTACGGGGCGAGCGCACAGGAAGGTGTGACCGACGCGATCACCACGGACGGCGCGCTGGCTGCTCTCACCCGCTCGATCGGCGTCGAATGGGCGAAGGACCAGATCCTCGTGAACTTCCTTCAACCGGGCCTACCCGACATCAAGGTGTTCAACGATTATCGGGCGAAGCGCGACGTCGCCTATCTGATCGACAACACGGCGATGCAACGGCTGGCCGATCCGGTGGAGGATATCGGCGGCGCGGCGATGTTCTTGGTTTCTGACGAGGCTTGCTTCATCGTCGGTCACAAGGTGTTCGCCGATGGCGGCCAGCATCTGACTGCGGCGGTGTTCGAGCCCGGCGCCGACCGGTGAGGGACACGCTGGCGTCGATCGCCGCCCACCGGCCCGGCAAGATCGTCCAGGTCTGCTACACGGTCCCGGATATCGATAAGGCCGCCCTCGCCTGGGCGGCCGACGGCGTCGGGCCGTTCTATCGGGCGCGGTTCGAGCTGGACGTGATGATCGCGGCGCATCGCGGCTGGGACGGGCGCGATCCCTTGCGCCCCTACGCTGCCCTGCAGTCGTGAGCCGACAGCGCTCAGGCCGTCGGCGCAGCCTCTTGCCCGCCGCGCCCAGCACGCGCCATTTTCACCGACATAATCCGATCCCCGAAGTGAGGCCCTGATGTGCGACCTGTCGATTCTTTTCGAACCGGTGACGATCAACGGGCTGACTTTGCCCAACCGCATCGTGATGTCGCCGATGGGCCGCAACTTCGCGGAAGGCGGTGTACAGCCCCCCGGCTTCGTCGACTATTTCGTGCGACGGACCAAGGGCGGCGTCGGCCTGTGCATCGGCGAGGCTTCGGCGATCGACCATCCGGTCGCATCCACCGATGTCATGCATGCCGCCTTCTTCGGCGATGCGCCGCTCGCCGCGTGGAAGACGGTGGTGGACGCCATCCACGCCGCCGGCGGCCATTTCATGCCGCAGCTCTGGCACGCCGGGCTGCTCCGTCCCCCGGTGGGCGACAACCCCCAAATTCCCAACCCGCATCTCCCACCCGTCGGCCCCTCTGGATGGGCCGAGCCGCTCGTCCACGTGATCGGCTGGGTCGATCCGATCCGCGAGGCCGCCCAGATCGCCGAACCGATGACCGAGCGCGACATCGCCGATGTAATCGACGCCTTTGCGCGCGGCGCTCGCGCTGCCCGCGACATAGGCTGCGACGGAATCAACCTGCACGGCGCGCACGGCTACATCATCGACCAGTTCTTCTGGGACCGCACCAATTGCCGCGCCGACGGCTATGGTGGCGACATCACGGCGCGCACCCGCTTCGCCGTCGAGCTGCTTTCCGCCGTGCGCGCCGCAGTCGGTCCGGATTTCCCGATCACCTTCCGCTGGTCGCAATGGAAGCAGCAGGATTACCATTACAAGCTCGCGCCCACGCCGGCCGAGCTCGAACGCTTCCTGTTGCCGCTGGTCGACGCCGGTGTCGACATGTTCGACTGCTCGACGCGCCGCTTCTGGGAACCGGAGTTCGAGGGCAGCCGCCTGAATCTCGCGGGCTGGACCAAGAAGCTCACCGGCAAGCCGACGATGACGGTTGGCTCGATCGGCCTCTCCAAGGAGAATTTCGCCGACGACGGCGAATTCTCGATGAGCGATTCCGGCCTCGCCAGCCTCGATCCCCTGATCGAGCGGCTGGAGGCGGACGAATTCGATCTGGTCGGCGTCGGCCGCATGCTGATCACCAACCCGGAATGGCCGAACCAACTGCGTGAAGGACGCCATGCCGAGATCAAGCCTTACAGCAATACCCACCTGATGACGCTGGACTGAGCGGGAGAATGACGATGGCGGGCGACTTGGCCGATCGCATGGCGGTGCGCGAGACGATCGAGGGCTACAGTGTGGCGCTCAACCTGCGCGATTTCGAGGCGATGCGCGCCTGCTTCCTGCCGGACGGCGTGTGGCAGGTGGACCCGCCGTTCAGCATTCGGCTGGAGGGCGACGCGATCATCGCCGGCATCAGCCAGATGGTCGGCGCCATGCCCTTCCTGTTCCAGGGGCTGATGGGATCGATCGTCGAGATCGACGGCGACGGCGCGACGGCGAAAACCTCCGTCCACGAGCTTGGCCAGCGCGGCGCAGGCGAAGGCGGGCTCGACAGCTACGGCCTCTATCATGACCGGCTTATCCGCACCGCCGAGGGCTGGCGTTTCGCGGAACGGCGCTTCCAACCCTTCTACCTCGACGTCGGTGCGATGCCGGGTGACGTGATTAGCGGCTAAGGCCTCCCAATCATCCTAGACCGCGACAGCCCCTCGCTGCATCATGCTGCGCTGCAGCACGATAGCAAACCCGATCAGCAGCGCTGCCGCGGCGAACGCCAGGAATACCCCCGTCACGCTCGTCTCGGCCCTGATCCATGAGGAGAGGAATGGGAAGAGCAACTGCGATCCAAACATCACGCCGTTGGCGAGGCCCATTGCCTGGGAGCCCTTGCCCGCCGGGCTCAACGCCAATGCCGTGGCACTGACATGCGGCGCGAGCAAGGCGACGGTCGCGCTGTGGACAATGATGGCGATCGTGAACAGGGGGATTATCGCTGAGGTGCCCGCGACCGCCAGTGCAAAGCCCATCGTCAGCATCCCGGCCACCGAAACGCCGGAAATCCCCAGCTTGCGGTGCAGGAAACCGTAACCGGCAGAGGCCATCACCGCGCCGATCGAGCCTAGCGTCACCGGGACGGCGAGCAACCGCGTGTCGCTGATGCCCAGCGTGCTGAGATAGAGCGGCGCGTACATCGGCCCGATGAACATCGCCATGCCGACCAGCACCGACATTGAAAGCAGGCCGATCATCGCGGGCCTGAGCAGACTGCCAGATGCCTGCGGCTCCGCCGCGGAACCCTGGTCGACCTGGCCGAGGCTGCGTGGCAGCAGCGCCACCAGCGGTACCACCGCCGCGGCAAGGAGATGAACCACGAAGGGAAGATGCCAGCCATAACGCGCAAGCACGCCGACGACTGGGAAAAGCAGGATCGCCGCCGCGCCGCCGACCATGGAATACCAGCCGAACATCCGTGCCCGGCTGCTCGCCGGCATGGCGCCGATACCGGCTAGGCCGGCCGTGAAGATGCCGGAGAGCGAGAGGCCCAATATTACGCGCGTTGCCAGGATCGTCCAAAGATTGTCGAGTAGCGCCGGCGCGGTGCCGGCGATGGCGAACAGGATGAGCGACGGCAGGATCACCCTCCTGCATCCCATTCGCGCAGTAAGGGCCCCCGCCAAGGGTGCGCCTACCGCGAAGGAGAAGCTGGCGATCGCGCCGATCAGCTGCACGAGCAGCTCGACATGGGGCGTGCCTGCAAAGGATTTCTCGATCTGCGGCAGCACCAAGCCTGGCGAGAAGAGGCCGATCGTGGTGAACAGGCCGCAGGCGAGGAGGCCGGACTGTGCGCCGGCGCTTAGCTTCATGACGCGAATCGCCGAATCCCCGCTCCCGATCATCGCCTCTCTCCCTACACGCTTAGGCGGGCGAATCTTTTGCGTCAGCCCGTTCAGCCCAACAGGACCCATACATGCAGCATACAGACGGACTGGCCGACAACGTCTGCCCTGGATGAGAAATGCGGCATAAAACGCAGATGCGATGGCCGTTTGCTGCACAGCGGTTGCGCCCACTATGTCGCTTCGCGGATTTGGTGGCCGGCGTCCCGGTTCCTAGTCTCGCGAATGGCCGGGCTGGTCATCGTCGGCCTGTCCGGAATGGACGGCACGCGGTGGGACGGACGATTGGCCGCTTGAGATCGAATGCCGGCGTCAACGCGCGGACCGTCGCCTGCTCCTCCTGGATTCCTTGGGATCGAGGCGGATGGGTTTGCGCCGTGCCGTTTCTGGGCGCAGGATTGAGCCGGCCATTCCCAAATAGGAGAGGCCGCCGATGCAGCGATCGGATTGATTGATATTGATACGGAGCCGACAGAGCCATGGGAGCCCGAGGATGCGAAGCTGGAGCGAATATGTCGATCTGCTGAAGCCGGCGGCCGAACTGATCGACAGGACCACGGCGCCGATGAACGATCAACTCAAGGCCGAGCTTTTCCGGCAGTTCGCGATGAACCTGTCGCAAGGCTATCTGATGTATTTTCAAACGAGCCCCGAATATCCCGAATTCGTCGCATTCGAAAATTCGGCCTTCCTGGCCCAGCCCAATCCGGACGCGATCTATTATTACACCCGCGTCGACGGAAAGGGCACCTATCGCATCAGCGGCGAGCGCGGCGATTCGATCGTGGCGGGCTTCGCGATCGGCAACCGCATGATCGGCACCAAGGGATCGCCCGGTAGGGGGCTGGGCAATTACGATATCGACCATCTCGATATCGAAGCGGATGGCAGGTTCGAGGTGATCTTCAGCACCGAACGGCCGGAGGGTCATGAAGGCAACTGGCTGCGGCTCGATCCGGAGGCCGACTTCATCCTCGTCCGCCAGTTTAATTATAGATGGGGCCATGAGACCGACATGCGGCTCGCGATCGAGCGACTCGATCCAGTGCCGGTGAAGCCGCGCCAGTCGGCCGACTTCATCGACGAACAGCTTGCCGAGCTGTTCGGCACCTATGCCAAGGGCCTCTCGCAGATCGCGCTCGGCGCGGTACGCCGCCCGCACGAGATGGGTCTCATCAACACGATGCATCTTCACAATTTTCAGGATCTCGGAAACAGCGAGGACTGGCCGCAATCCTATTTCGAGAGCGTTTTCGAACTGGCCGACGACGAGGCGCTGGTGCTGGAGACCGAACTGCCGGAGAAGCGCCATTACTGGAACGTGCAGGTCGTCGACGGCATCTGGAACCAGGCCGAGATCCTCTACCGCCAGACCAGTCTGAACGGGCACACCGCCAAGATTGACAGCGACGGCAGGTTCCGCGCGGTGCTTTCCCAGCAGGATCCGGGCTTCGCCAACTGGCTCGACACGGCGGATCACAATTATGGCATGCTGATCGGCCGCTGGTATCGCTGCAGCTCGCACCCGACGCCGACGCTCACCAGGATGAAGCTCGCCGACGTCTCCGCCCATCTCGGCGATCGCAGCCCGCGCATCACGCCCGATGAGCGCAAGGCAGCAATGCGCCAGCGCCTCATCGGATCACAGCTACGCCGCCGATGGTAGGCTGATCCGGTAGAGCGCGGCGACGTTGCCGCCGAAGACACGGTCGCGGCTTCGCGCGTCGAGGCCGCCGATTTTGACGAATAGGTTCGGCACCTCTGCCGCCCGGGCGATACCGTCTCGCCAGGTCGACTCGGTGCGGGTGATGTCGGCTTAGGCGCCGGTGCCGAGCGGCGTGCCGGCCTGATCGAGTACCATGGGGCAATCGGGCACCGCGCGGGCCAGCGCTGCGACATCGCCGATCTGCGGGTAATAGACCCATGTGTCGAATACCATCCCGCGACCGGCCAGCACCCGCAGCGCCGCCGCATAGCGGGGATCGGTCAACATGCTTGGCCGCGTTTCCAGCGAGGCGAAGGAAAAAGCCGGGTCGTCGTCCCACGCGGCGCAGGGGCGGATGCCGCGCAGCCGGCCGCTGGCCGCCTGGACATGCGCATCCAGGATCGTGCCGAAATCCATCTCCGCGAACGGATCCGCGTTGGCCACGATCGCGGCGCAGAGCTTGGGTCCGCCCGGTGCGTCCGCGGCGGCGGACGCTGCGAACCGCGTCTCACCGACGGACCTGAGCGGCAGCGGCAAGGCGGGATCGTATCGGGTGAGGCATTCCTCGAAGACGGTGGCCTGCACGCCGAGCCCGGCAATATCGGTCGCATAGTCGGGGGCCTATAGCCGCTGTCGTGGATGCCGTCCGCCGCCCCCGGCCACAGATGGTGGTCCGCGTCGATCGTCACACCGATATTTTTGCGGACGTCAGCTCCATTTTCGTGGGGTTATGGACAGTTTCGTTGGCCGGCCGGTAAGGAAAGCACAGGGAAAAGAGGGGGGAGAATATGCCGATAGCCGTCAGGCGCGACCCGGCCGCGTTGCTGGAGAACATCACTCGCTGGCTTGGCGATCGTCTGCCTGGCGCGGACAGGATCGATGTGCCGCCGCTCAGCGCCGCAGAAGGCGGCTCGTCCAGCGAAACACTGTTCCTCAACCCGCGCATCACCGAAGGCGGGGTGACGCGTGAGGAGCGCTGGGTGCTGCGCGTCCAGGCGACAGGCTATCAGGTTTATCAGGATCCCTCCGTCGAGCGGCAATACCGGGTGATGGATGCGGTTGATCGTGCGGGCCGGACGCCGCTGCCCCGCATGCTGTGGCTGGAAACCGATCCGACCGTGCTCGGCGCGCCCTTCTTCGTGATGGACCGGGTTGATGGTGACGTCCCCCACGAGCGCTACCACAGCCGCGGCCTGTTCGCCGAGGTGGGGCCGGCGGACCGTGAGGCGATGTGGCTTTCGGGCATCGAGGCAATGGCCGCCGTGCATGCCACCGATCTCGATCGCGTCGCCTTCCTCGCACGCCCGGAGCTGGGGCCGACCGGGCTGGACCAGGAGATCACCGCGTGGGACAATTATCTCCGCTGGGCGAAGGTCGCGGAGCATCCGGTGCTTACCCGCGCGCGCGCGTGGCTCGACGACCATCTTCCTGCCGAGCGGCCCACTGGGCTTGCCTGGGGAGACTCGCGGCTCGGCAACATGATCTTCCGCGACAACAAATGTGTCGCCGTGCTCGACTGGGAGACCGCGTCGCTCGGCGGGGCGGAGACCGATCTCGGCTGGTGGCTCTATTTTGACTGGTGGGTCACTGAGGGTACGGGCGTGTCGCGGCTCGACGGGATTGGCGACGGTCCGGCCACTGTCGCAGCATGGGAACGCTTCGCCGGGCGGCCAGCCCAGGCGATGGAGTGGCATGAAATGTTTGGCACCTATCGCTTCGCGATCATCAGCGAGCGGGCCATCGCATTGACGGCGGCGGCAGGCGGCACCATGCCCGTCGGCGGCGGGGATTCCAACCCCGCGATCGTGCGCCTGCGCCAGCTGCTCGGTTAAGCCGCGGTCCCGCGCGTCAGCGAGATCAGGGCGCTGGTGACCGCGCGCGGCCGGTGAGAAGGGCGGCCGGTGACGACGAGGATGCGGGAGGCCGTGCGATGCTCCTCGAGGTTCAGGTCGCTCAGGCGGTGCGGGTGAGGGGGCGACGGTAGGAGATGTCCTGCTTGTCGCGACGGCTGGGACCTGTGGAGAATATCTTTTCCGCCCATTCCGCCGGGATCGGCATCGCTTCCTGATTGAAGGTCGCCTCGTTTACACAGACGCGGTGGGCGATCGCCCACTTACCGTCGCGCTTTTCGTAGCGATCGATGTAGCGGCCAAACGAGAGTTGCGGTGGGCCCTGCCGGTTCTCGCCCCAGAATATGTAGTAAGTCTCGCCGTGCGCGGTATCGCCGTCGAGCTCGACCGTATGATTGGTGATGATGTGCTGGTGTTTGGTCTGGAACTCGCCGTGCCATCCGATCGCCCACTTGCAGAAATCGTCAGCCAGGCCCTCGGCGACGCCATGTTCGTCATAGGCGTCCGGATGATAGGCGGAGACCATGAGTGCATGATCGTGCCGGTCGACGCCGCGCGTGTAGCGCAGCAGGCAATCCCAGATTTCCTGCCGGTCCTTCTGCTCGCGGATGAACTGGACGAGATCGGGGGTTAGGGTTGCTTCCGTCATGCCATCTCTCCTTCGCTAATCGTCATGTACACAGGCGTTGCCGCCGCACCGTGCCAGCCCGCGGCGATCGCCCGGATCGCGGCGACGAGCGCGATCGGCTGTTCCAGCATGATGTGATGCCCGGCCGCCGGCACGCCGATGAAGGGCGTTCCTGCCGGCGCGTGGCGGATTTGCTGAGCCAGTCGTTCGGGCGTCACGATCCGTGATGTCTCGCCGTAGATGAAGGCGAGCGGGCAGAGCGGTGCGCCGATCGCGCGCCAGCTGCTATCGTAACTGACCTTATCCCAGAAATAGGGATCGAAGCGCCAGCGCCAGCGCCCGTCCTCCGTTTCGACGACGCCAGCGCGGGCTACGTCGTCGAGGATGTACGGATGATCGCTGGGCTCGGGCGGGGCGAGGCGAAAGCGGCCTAGGATGGCAGGAAGATCTGGCCAGATCCTCGGCGGGTTGATCGTCGGGAAGGTCAGCTCGGTCGGTGCGACCGACGTATCGACCAGGATCGCGCCGGCGATTTCGCCGCCCCGTGCCTCGGCGGCGAGGCTGGCGGCTTTGGCGCCGAAGCTGTGCGCCACGAAGACCGGTTGCACGGGCCCCTCGTGCAGCCCTGCCACGCGCGCGGCGGCGAACAGTTCCTCGATCTCGAGATTGGTATCGTAGTGATCGCGCCAGCCCGACCCCCCCATGCCGGAGAGCGATACGGACGCGACGCGATATTCGCGTGCCAGCAGCGGCGCCACGCCGACCCACCAGTGCGCGTGCGCCCGCGCGCCATGCACCAACAGCAGGCCAGGCCGGCCGTGGTCTCCCCAGGCGAGCACCTCGATGGGAGCGCCCTCCACATCCACCGTCAGATGCTCCATCGGCATCCTGCGCGCCGCCTCGTACCAGGCCGGCGCCGGTGGGCGTTCGCCCTTGAAGGGGGCCAAAGGTGCCTCGAAATCCGTCACTCGCCGCCCATGCCGGCCAGGATGCCCATCCCTTCGATGATGAGGCCGTGGCCAAGCTCGCGGTCGAGCTGCTCGCGCAGCCGCTCGGTGAGCACCATGCGCGTGTAGCGGTTCGCCTGCGCCGGCCGCGCGGCGATCGTACGGCCATGCTCCCACGCGCGCTCCAGCAGCCTGTCGGGGGGCAGCACCTCGCCGACAATGCCGAGCCGCAGCGCCTCTTCCGCGCCGATCTCCTGGCCCGTCAGCAGGAAGTAGCGGCCGCGATTGGGGCCGAGCAGCAACGGCCAGATCGTCTGTACGCCGTCTCCCGGCACCACGCCCGCGATGCCGTGCGCCTTGTCCGCGAACACCGCGGCTTGCGAGGCGAGGACGATGTCGGCCATTACCGCCAGCTCGGCATGGATGAAGGCGGGGCCGTTCACCGCTGCGATCACCGGCACCTCGATCGCCATCAGGTTGCGGAGCAGCGCGCGGCCCTCGCGGAAGATCACGTCCCATGTCGCCGGCCCCATGGCGGGCGGCTGCTCGCCTTCCAAGTCGAATCCCGCGCAGAAGCTCCCGCCGGTGCCGGTGAGGATCACCACTTTGTTGTCGGGATCGTCCGCGACGTCGCGGAAGGCCGGACCCAGCTCCTTGTGCAGGCCGCCCCAGAAGCCCCACAGAGCCGGCCCTCCGCGCGTATGGATGCGCATCTCCACGATGCCGTCCTCGCGACGGAAAGCTATGCCGGGATAACGATCGAAATAGGCTGGTTGCATGCACGGCCCTCCATCGGCCGGGTTAGCAGAGTGCATGCGCGAAGCGAGCGCAACGGCGATGCATAGCGCAGACACGATATCGGAGCGACGAGGCTTGGGCAGATGCCCCGGCTCGTGCCAAAGCGGAAAGACACAGGCGGGCAACCGAGCAGATCATGATGAGCAACCGACCCACACCCGACGCATCCACCCAGATCGAAATCTATCGCCGCGCGGCTTTGCTGAAGGCGAACGACGAACGCAGCCGCAAGGTGATCATGAACGGTCGCCTGGTGATGCCCTACTACAGCTATCGCGGGCAGGAGATCATCCCGTCCGCCACGATGGTAAGCCTCACCGACGACGACTATCTCGTCACCATCTATCGCGGCATCCACGACATGCTCGCCAAGGGCATGCCGCTGAACGACCTCTGGGCCGAGGTAGCGGGGCGTGTCGACGGCACCTGCAAGGGCAAGGGCGGGCCGATGCACCTGACCTACCCCGCCAAAGGCATCATGGTGACGACTGGTATCGTCGGCTCGTCCATGCCGATCGCCAACGGTCTTGCGTGGGGATCGCAGCTGTCGGAGGACGGCCGCGTCGCGGTCGCCACCTTCGGTGATGGCGCGTCGAACATCGGCGCTTTCCATGAAGCGCTGAACCTCGCCGCGGTATGGAAGCTGCCGGTGGTGTTCCTCTGCCAGAACAATCTTTACGGCGAGCACACCACCTACGAGAAGGCGACCTCGGCACTCAGGATCGCCGATCGCGCCGCCGCCTACAATATTCCGGGCGTGCGCGTGGACGGTAATGACCCGATCGAGATGTACGCCGTCGCGAAGGAGGCGATCGACCGCGCCCGCGCCGGCGAGGGGCCGACGCTGATCGAGGCGATGACCTTCCGCTTCCACGGCCATGTCTTCGGCGATGCCGACGCCTATATGGACAAGGCGCAGAAGCAGGCGGCGGTCGAGGCCGATCCCGTGCCGAGATTCCGCGCGCGGCTGATCGCCGACGGCTTCGCCACCGAGGAGCAGCTCGCCGCGATGGAAGCGCAGATCGAGGCCGACATCGACGCGGCGGTCGAGTTCGCGCTGGCCTCGTCCTTCCCCGAACTCGACGAATTGACCCGCGATGTTTACGCCGAAGGAGTGGCGGTATGAGCGATGCGATGACCAGCGAGAAGCCCGCCGAGGCGAAAGTGAAGCCCGTCACGATCCTCCAAGGGATCAACCAGGCGATCGCCGACGCGATGGAGGCGGACGACAAGGTGCTCGTGCTCGGCGAGGATGTCGCCGATCCCGAGGATGGCGGCGTCTGCGGCGTCACCAAGGGCCTCTCCAGCCGCTTCGGTGACAAAAGGGTACGCTCCACCCCGATCGCCGAGCAGGCGATCATCGGTGCCGCGATCGGCGCCAGCCTGGTCGGCTACAAGCCGATCGCCGAGATCATGCTGATGAACTTCACGACCGTGGCGATGGACATGATCGTCAACCACGCCGCGAAGCTCCGCTTCATGTCGGGCGGACAGACGCATGTGCCGATCGTGATCCGCACCATGACGGGCACCGGGTTCGCATCCGGCGGCCAGCATTGCGACTATCTGGAAGCCTGGTTCGCCCATACCGCCGGCATGAAGGTGGTGGCGCCGTCCAATCCCGCCGATGCCTACGGCCTGATGCGCGCCGCGATCGACGATCCCGATCCCGTGCTGTTCATCGAAAACCTGCCCAATTATTGGCTGCCCGGCACGCCACCCGAGCCCGGCTCGGTGGTGCCGCTCGGCAAGGCACGGATCGCCAAGGAAGGGTCCGACGTCACCGTGCTCAGCTATTCGCGCATCATGAACGAGGCGATGGCCGCGGTAAAGGCGATCGAGGAGGCCGGTGTCTCGGTCGAGATGATCGATCTGCGCACCATCTCGCCGTGGGACACGGAAACGGTGCTCGCCTCCGTCCGCAAGACCGGCCGCTGCCTGATCGCGCACGAGGCGGTCACCCAGTTCGGCGTCGGCGCCGAGATCGCGGCGACGCTCTCCTCGGAGCTGTTCGGAGTGCTCAAGAAACCGGTCGTGCGCCTGGGTGCTCCCTATGCGCCAGTGCCTTTCTCCAAGCCGCTCGAGACCGCCTACACGCCCGACGCCAAGCGGATCGCCGAAGCCGTCATCTCTCTCGCCCGATAAGGATCAGACAGTCATGGCCACCGAGGTCCTCCTGCCCAAGCTGGGCTTCTCGATGAACGAAGGCACGCTCACCGAATGGCTGGTGCCGGATGGCGGTCAAGCGGTCGAGGGCCAGCCGCTCTATGCGCTGGAAAGCGACAAGTCGACCAACGAGGTCGAAAGTCCGGCGACCGGAACGCTCAAAATCCTGAAGGAAACGGGCGAGACATACGAAGTGGGCACCGTGCTGGGGCTCATCGAATGAGTCGCTACCAGATCCATCTCCATACCCGCGCATTGCCGGGACAGGAGGAAGCCTATCATCGCTGGTATGACGAGGTGCATATCGTTGAGATGCTGGGCCTTTCCGGCTTCCTCACCGGCGAGCGCTTCGCACCCGTGCCGCTCGTACCCGATGCGCCGGCGCCAGAGACCTATCTCGCAATCTACGAGGTCGAGACCAATGACGTCGGTGCGCTGCTGGCGCAGCTGAATAGCGCCAAAATGGAAATCTCGCCGGCGCTCGACACGAACAATGTGCGCATGGAGCTCTACCGCACCATTACGCCCAAGATCGCCAGCTAATGAGCGATCTCCTCGAAGGCCTCGCTCCCTGGCCGCAGGGTGATTTCTCTGCATTCGGCGAGGTGGAGATCAAGAAGGTCGGCAAGATCCAGCGGCTGGTGGGCTCTTTCCTCGGCCGCAACTGGGTGGCGATCCCGCACGTTACCCACCAGGACGAAGCCGACGTCACCGATTTGGAGGAGCGTCGCAAGGCTCATAACGCCAAAGGTGGCACCAAGCTCACTATCGTGCCGCTGCTGGTGAAGGTGCTGGCCGACGCGCTGAAGCAATTCCCGCAGTTCAACGCCTCGCTCGATCCCAAAGCCGGCGAGCTGCTGCTCAAGAAGTACGTCCATATCGGCGTCGCAGTCGACACGCCAGGTGGCCTGCTCGTGCCGGTGATCCAGGATTGTGATACCAAGACGGTCGCCGAGATTGCGACCGAGGTGCAGGCCGTGTCCGAGAAGGCTCGGACCAAGGGCCTCGGCATGGCCCAGATGTCGGGCGGATGCATCACGCTGACCTCGCTCGGCCATATCGGCGGCACCGGTTTCACGCCGATCGTCAACGCGCCCGAGGTCGCCATTCTGGGCGTGACGCGGGCGCGGCCGGTGGCGACGCCGGGGCCAGGCGGGCAGTTGGTTTGGCGCCAGATGCTGCCGCTCTCGCTCAGCTACGACCACCGCGTGATCAACGGGGCCGATGCCGCGCGCTTCGTACGCTTCGTCGCTGATCGCCTGGACGATGCCTCGCTGTTCGGTTGACGATACCGTGTAGTGATCACTTGATAGGTGCGCCTTCGCGCGGCAGCCTCCCGCGATTGGGCGATGCAACGAGGAAAGGGCGGATGACCATGAAAGTGAAGACCCGCGTCAATGACGTCGTGCAGGAGTTGCTCGACAGGCTCGTAGCCGAGGGCAAGGAGATCGGCGTCCAGGTCTGCGCCTGGCAGGGCGAGGAGCAGATCGTCGATTGCTGGTCCGGCCTCGCCAACGAGGAGACCGGCGAGAAGGTCGACGCGGACACGCTGTTCAACGTCTATTCGGTCTCCAAGGCGGTCACCGCCACCGCGATGCACATCCAGGTCGAACGCGGACTGGTCGATTACGACGCACCGCTCGCCCATTACTGGCCCGATTTCGGGCAGGCCGGAAAGGGTGATGTCACCGTCCGCCATGTCCTCAGCCACGTCTCAGGCGTGCTGCGCATGCCACCCGACGTCACGCCCGAACTGATGACCAACTGGGACTGGATGTGCCGCCGCATCGCCGAGATGCCGGGCGTCTATCCGGCAGGCAGCCGTTCCTCCTACCAATCGATGACCTTCGGTTGGCTGATCGGGGAGGTGGTGCGCCGCACCGATCCGAAGCGCCGTCCGTTCGGGCAGTTCATCAAGGAGGAGATCGCCGATCCGATCGGGGCAACGGACCTCTGGATGGGTATTCCCGACGAGGCTGAGCCGCGCGTGGCCAAGCTCAGCGACGTGGCTGTCTATGTCGTGCCGGACGGCAATGCGATGCGCGAGGCGCAGCCGCTGATCGTAGATCTGATGCCGGATCCCTTCGAGCGTCCCTATGTGCGTCGCGCCTGTATCCCGGCGGTCGGCGGCATCTTCAACGCGCGCAGCGAAGCGCGCTTCTGGGCGATGCTGGCCAATGGCGGGCAGCTCAATGGCGTGCGCCTGCTCTCGGCGGAACGAGTGACCAGCTTCGCCGCGCCGCGCCCGCATTTCGAGGATGCCGATCCGGTTTTCTTCGGCATGAAAGTACCCATCAGCTGGTCAGGCTTCTGGCTGGGCGGGGCGGAAGCCCCGCCGGTCTCGTCCCCGCGCAACATGCGTGCGCTCTGTCATCCGGGTATGGGAGGATCGATCGGCTGGGCCGACCCCGACAGCAAGCTCGCCGTCGCCTTCTGCCACAACCGCATGTTCGATACCGTGGACATCGAGGAGGACAGCCGCACCATCATCGGTGACGCGATCCGGGCCGCGCTGTGAGCGGACAGGCCATGGGCGAGTGGGATTATGTGATCGTCGGCGCCGGATCGGCCGGCTGCGTGCTCGCCGACCGGCTTTCGGCAAACGCCCACAACCGCGTGCTGCTGCTGGAGGCCGGGCCGGAGGATAGCAGCCCCTATATCCACATGCCGCGTGGTGCCGCCAAGCTTTACGGCGACCCCAGGCACGTCTGGTATTTCCAGACCGAGGCGCATGATGACGTGCCGGCGGAAACATGGATCCGCGGCAAGATGCTGGGCGGCTCTTCCTCGGTGAACGGCATGATGTATTTCCGCGGCCAGCCCGAGGATTATGACGAGTGGGAGGCGCTCGGCGCCAAGGGCTGGAGCTGGAAGCACATCGCCGCCTCCTATCGCGCGATGGAAGGGCATGAACTGCCCGGCGACGAGGTGCGCGGGTCGGACGGTCCGTTGCGCATCACCATCGAGCCCGATCATGATCCGCTGGGCGAGGCCTTCATCCACGCCGGCGAGCAGATGGGCGTGCCACGTGTCGACGACCTCAGCCGTTCCGGCCGCGAAGGCGTCGGTTATGCCAGCCGCACGATCTGGAAAGGCAAGCGTCAGAGCAGCGCGCAGGCCTTCCTCAAGCGCGCGCGCAAGCGGCCCAACCTGCGGGTCGTGACCGGCGCGACGGTGGACAAGATTCTGTTCGATGGCCGTCGCGCTATCGGCGTACTGGCGAGCGTCGATGGAGCCACGCAGACGTTCGCCAGCGCGCGTGACATCATCGTTTCTGCCGGTGCGCTGATGTCGCCCCAGATCCTCCAGCGCTCGGGCGTCGGCGCGGCGTCGCTGCTCAATAGCCTCGGCATATCCGTGGTGGCCGACAGCCCCGGCGTCGGCGAGCATATGCTGGAGCATCGGCTGCTCCAGATGACCTATGACCTGCACGGCCCGTTCAGCCACAACATGCAGCTGCGCGGGCTGAGGCTCGTGGGCAACGTGCTGCGCTATTACCTGACCGGTACCGGCCCGATGGCGGCGGGCTATGGCAATGCCGGCGCGTTTGCGACGGTGCTGCCGGAATCCAAGACACCGGACATCGAGATACTGCTGTCACCGGCTGCCGCGATGCTCGACACCAAGGGCCGGCTGGCGCCCGACACCGTGCACAGCGCGACCCTGTTCGGCTATCCGCTCCGCTCGCGCAGCGAGGGATCGGTGCGGATCACCTCGGCCGATCCTTCGGCGCCGGCAATCATTCGCGCGAACTATCTGACCGATCCCTATGATCGCGCGGTCACGATCGCGATGCATCATTATCTTCGGCGCTGGATGGCGCAGCCGGCACTCCAACCCTTCATCGCCGGCGAGCGCGAGCCGACCCGATCGATGGAAACGGACGACGACATCCTCGATGGCTTCCGGACGATCGGTCAGGCTGGCTACCACGCCTGCGGCACCTGCCGTATGGGCGATTTCCACGACGCCGTGCTTGACGAGAAGCTGCGGGTGAAAGGGGTCGACGGCCTGCGCGTAGTCGACGGCTCAATCATGCCGACGATGGTCTCCGCCAATACCAATGGCCCGATCATGGCGTCGGCCTGGCGCGCGGCCGATCTGATTCTGGAAGGGCGCAACCGGTGAGCCGTCCCATCGTCGTCACGGGCGCGGCCTTCGGCATCGGTGCCGCCACCGCCGCCCTCCTCCGCGAGCGGGGCGAGATGGTGCTTGGCGTGGACCTGGCGGGCAGCGATATCTGCGTGGATCTGGCGACGGAGGCCGGCCGGCAGGCAATGTTCGATGCCGTGCGGACACTGGCGCCGGACGGCATCACCGGCATCGCCGCGATTGCAGGCACCGCCAAACTGGACCGGCCGGCTCACATCATCTCGACCAACTATTTCGGCGCGGTGGCGACGCTGGAGCTTCTGCGGCCCCTGCTGGCGGATGCGAAACGCCCCCGTGCCGTCTTGGTGTCATCCAGCGCGGTGCTGCTGCCCACCGACGGGGGCATCATCGATGCATGCCTCGCCAATGACGAGCCGGGCGCCCGCGATGCAGCTGTCGCTGAACCGATGAACGCCTACGCATCCGCGAAACGAGCGCTCGCCCTCTGGATGCGACGCGCGGCGATCGGCGCGGACTGGGCAGGATTGGGCATCCCCCTCAATGCGGTCGCGCCCGGCGTGGTGAAAACACCTATGACACAGCATCTTCTCGAAACCGACGAGGGTCGCGCCATCCTTAGAGCTTCGAATCCGATAGCTGTTGCAGATTATGGCGAGCCACACGATCTGGCGGAGCTTCTCGCCTTTTTGCTGACCCTACAATCGGGCTATCTGCTCGGCCAGCTGGTCTTCATGGACGGCGGCACCGACGCCGTGATGCGGACAGAGACGATCTGATGACGGAGCGCGCCGCATGATCCGCCTTAACCATGCCGAGATCACCGTGCCGCCCGGCTTCACACAGCGCCGACGCGCGGACTTCGATGCGTTCTTCATCGGCGTCCTCGGGTTTGAGAAATCGGCCTTTCCCGGAATCGAGCAGACCAGCCTCGTCTACAAGACCGATCCCGATGCGAGCCAGTTCCTGTTCATTGCCGAGCATGAGCAGCCGATGGTGCGTGTGTCCGACGATCATCTCGGCCTGCATCTGGACAGCGAGG
>Ga0207667_10000813_pt1 | contig 40503 bp, 36 predicted proteins | sample KBSCornC52_FD_184301 | JGI IMG/M metagenome (GOLD analysis project Ga0207667, IMG submission 184301) | Corn rhizosphere microbial communities from Kellogg Biological Station, Michigan, USA - KBS Corn C5-2 (SPAdes) (version 2) | ecosystem: Host-associated > Plants > Roots > Rhizosphere > Soil ...
TGCTCTTCAGGTTGCCCTGCCGAGCAGATCACTCAGCTTACTTCGGACTGGCGAATTTTATTAAGCCAACCCTTTCAGCCGTCGACGGAAGCAACATTAAAGAGTCGCTTCATCCGTGTCAACGCAGTTCTTACGACAATTGCAAGATTTCTGTGAATGCTTTTGTGGAAAACCCGGGATCATTTCAATGGGACCCTAAATTCGGCCGATCCCGCTTCGAGAGCTCTCGAGAGCAGGCCTTTCCGCTTCCTCTCAGACAGTGCGTGCTTCGCCATCTCAGGTGCATTCAGGTGAACCTTGGAGCCGTGAAGATCGCATCGGATGACTGGCCGCGCGCCGCCACCTACGCATCCCATACACATGATGCCGTTGAAAAAGCACATGCGGCGACTGTCTTCGATAACGCCACCGATCCCAGGGCCGCCCGGACCTGCACCGGATCCAGAACCGTACCCGGGAACGGATCCGGACGTAACCCCGCCCATCCATCCCGACCCAGAGCCGGACGTTGGGCCGATGCCGGTTCCTGAACCCGAGCCGATGCCGCTATAATCAAGACTGGACCGCGCAGGAGCGAGAGGGGGACGAAGCAGACTTGGAATTCCCCCAGCTTCGCATTCAGCTTCTGAGAGAAGCGCACGGTTTACCTCCCGAAGCAACTGTCGGGCGGCTTACGCGACTTTTTCCCTTGGCCTCTCGTGCAAAGCGGCTTGATAGACCCTCTCGTATGCTTTGGCCATGCGGGAGGTGGAGAAATTTTCTTCCACGTACTTCCGCACCGTCACCGGATTCAGGTCCAGATTGCGGGCGCGTTTGGCCATCTCGATGACTGAGCGGCAAATGTACCCAGAGACTCCTGGACTAACGATTTCCGGCACAGAGCCGCCCGGCATCGCCAGCACCGGCGTGCCACAGGCCATGGCCTCAACCATGACGAGTCCAAACGGTTCGTTCCACTGGATCGGGAATAGCATCGCTAAGGAGTTTCCGAGCAGTTCATTCTTCGTCGCTAGGTCAGCCAGGCCGATGTAGTCGACCAGCGTCCCGTCTATGTGCGGCTTGATCTTCCGTTCAAAATAGTCTCGATGCACCGGCTGAATGTCCCCTGCCATCTTCAAGGGAATCCCTGTCCGTTTCGCCACGTCGATCGCGATATGAGTTCCTTTAAGGGGAGCGATTCGCCCGATGAAGCTTAGATATTGCTGCTTCTGCTCAATCAGCCGGTACTGATCGATGTCGATGCCGTGATGAACCGTGTGCATGCGGGGCATTGTTTCTTCTCGGCATTGCGCATGACTGATGCACACATAATCGATATCCGGGAAGAAGGAGTAGAGCTCACTCAACTTCGGATCGTGTGGACCATGGAGGGTCAGCACCATAGGGCGATCGCTGAAGCGCGAAAACGTGATGGCTCGCTCTGATTGCACGTGAAGGATGTCGCACTCGCGCTCGGCATCATGGATAGCCCATGACGTGTGATTGTTGTCGCGCATCCAGGAGTGCTCTGCGTTCTTGATCGGCCATTCGGCATGCTCGTAAAGCGAGCGACGCGGAACCGGTACTGTCGATTCTCCATTGGCGTAAACGACGACCTCAATACCCATGTCCTGCAGGGCGGTTGCAAGGTGTGCTACGAACAGTTCGGTGCCGCCGTAATCGGCGGGAGGGACGGAAATCATGGGGGGTGCAATCAGTGCAACTTTCAAAGGATCTCCTGTGGGCAGCAGCCGCAGCACCTGCAAACCAGACCCTTCTTGGATGCTAAGCGAGGAGATCAGGGCAAACCAGGTTCGCGACAAAAACCTCAACTGCACGAGTCGTCCTTGGCTTTCTCGACGGCTGCCCGGATCGAACGGACTCGCTCGGTGACCTCTCCCGGCGCTATATACAGAAGTTCGAAGCCCAAGTTGCGGTAGGTGTCCTCATGAACTTTCTCAAATTCGAGGCTCTCTTCGAAGGTGATTCGCCGGGCTGCTGTGAGTGTGATGTGACCAAGATTTTGTATGAAGAAGACCTGCGGCTGATATACGCATTCCCTGCGAATGCGCTCCAACTCGCTCGTTAGGAATGGGGACAGGCTGTGCCCGAGATAGGCGGCCAAAGCCGCCGTGCACACGATAGAACGATCGTGAAACTGGATTTCGTCTGGCAGCGAAGCACCGCGAATCACGCGCTCTCTCTGGAGAAGAGCGATTGCATCAAGGAAAGCTGGATCCGTCCAGGGTTCTCGCGTGCCTCGGGCGTGGGCGACCGCAATGATGTCAGTGGCGGCTTCTTCAACCACTCCAAAACCATCGAGTTCTAAGTGGCGAATAATTGCAGTTTTCCCGGCGCCAGGAGCGCCGGTAATGATAAATCTCTTCATGTTCTTACCTGTCGCGCGGCTTTTTTCCGGCTTGGGCGCTCGGTAAAGAGCGACCTTCATTATCGTCATCTCCCCGCGAGTTTGCATGATCGTCCTGGCGGTAGATGCGCGTTAGCGTTAACTATGACACTGGTTCGGACGAGCGCTGAGGGAACGGCACGGATTTTGTTGTGACAACTGTCACGTCAGAATCGCGCGGATCTCGCTCGGGGACTAAATCTCATTGCACGTTGCGAAATAACTGGACCGCCAATGCTATCCGTAGCAAAGCAGCGCGAACCGATCCCATGTTGCTGATTTAGGGCAGTCTTTCTCGATCCCACACCGCCCAGGCACATTTCTCAATGCAAAACTGTGATGCTTGAACCCCTGCGGGTTGACTCCATTTGTAAAGCGATGGGAGTATCGCCGCACGCAAAAGCACCTTTGTGGGTCCTTATGCGGCAGCCTGACTGTTTCTTGCGCGCGCAATGGCTGCGTCCAGGTCGAAATCTCGCCCTTCCGCGATGAGGAGGCAATTGCATATGTTCAGCAAGATTCAAACAGCGTGCTTGCTTGGGATGTTGTTGACGTTTGCAGGTTCCGCATTTGGCCAAGGCGGCGCTAACGGCACGATTCTTGGAACTGTCACCGATAACTCGGGCGCGGTCGTGGTGAACGCTACCGTTGATGTCACGAATACAGCTACCAATGTTACCAACCACACACAAACGACATCCTCAGGAGACTTTACCGTTCCCTACCTGCAGCCTGGCACTTACAAGGTGACCATACAAGCACCCGGATTTCAGAAGGCGGTGACTGATTCGATCACGCTCGTTGTGGGTCAACAGCAGCGCGTGAACGTATCCATGAAACCCGGCGCAATCAGTCAGAGCGTTGAAGTCCAGGCAAGCAGCGTGACATTGGATACGGACAGCTCGGCGGTCTCACAGACTGTGACACAACAGCAGGTCGACCAACTGCCGCTGAATGGCCGCAATTTCGTAAGCCTGTTGTTTATTGGAGCCGGAGCGGTACAAACCAATGGGGAACAAGGGCAGATGCGGCAGGGGGAAGGCAACGCCATTAGCATCAACGGTGGTCGGCCGACGTCCAACAACTATACCCTCGATGGCCTCATCAACACGGACACAGCGCTCAACACGCCCGCGGTGATCCTCTCGCAAGACGCCATCCAGGAGTTCAAAATCCAGAGTGAAACCTACTCTGCCGAATACGGATTCAGCGCTAACCAGGTCAACATCGTTACCAAAAGTGGTACAAACCAACTGCATGGCACTGCTTTCGAATTTCTCAGAAATGATGCTCTCGATGCCAAGGCGCCGTTCCAACAGCAACTTCCTGAGCTACGTCAGAACCAATTTGGGTTCGTACTCGGGGGCCCCATCTACATCCCGAAGGTCTATGACGGCCGCAACAAAACCTTTTTCATGGTCAATTACGAAGGCTGGAGAATTCGGAACGGATTTAATCAAGCAACCTTCAATGTCCCTACTGTAGCCGAGCTGAATGGGGACTTCTCAGCTTCTGGACTGGCCTTGCCCACTCAAATCGGCGGTAGTTGTACTCCGAGCCCCACCAGTCCTTGCATGCCTTTTGATCCGACCACCAATGCACCGTTTTCCGGGAACAAAATACCGTCCGCGCAGTTCTCGATTCTTGCGCAACAAGCCATGGGACTGAATATGTTTCCTGCCCCGAATTGCACGACCTGCGGGCAGTTTAACTACCGTCTGTCGGTTACGCTGCCCCAAACTACAGACCAGCAGACTTACCGACTCGATCAAGACCTCGGCCATTTGGGTAAGGTTTTCTTCCGCTACACAAGCGCCACCTACAACAACACAAACATAAACGGATCCATCTCGAGCCCATATGGCGTCGGCGTGTTTAACGAAAAAGCCGAGAGTTGGATGATTTCGCATACCAAGGATATCGGGTCCCGGATGGTTAACAATTTTCGCTTTGGCCGGCTGGAACCGATCGCCATACAAGGCGGGAATCCCGTCACCTCCTCGCAAGTTTCAGCTTTGGGAATCACCGGCGTGTATCCAAACTTGCCTGCGTACGCACGTCTTTTTCCGACGATTTCGTTCCCTGCAACCTTATCGAGCTCGGTTGGAAGCCAGGGAAATGACACCACAACCAGTGACATCCCGACCTGGCAGTTTTCGGATTCGCTCACGCTGGTGACAGGCAAGCACACCATCAGCACCGGTTTCGACTATCGCCGTTGGCTTCAAAAGCGCGATCTTTCAGCCGATTTTCTCGGTAACTTTGGGTTTGCGAATGAGACGATCATCACCAACAGCAATAGTGGAACCTGTCCCACCACCTGGTGCGGGACGGGCAATGCCTTGGCCGATTTCCTTTTGGGCTATTACAACAACGCATCCACCTTTCAGCCTGGGCCGTTCAGTCCCACCAATGTTGCTGGCAATTTGAACCAGTATCGGTTCATGTACGTTGCTCCTTTCGTACAAGATGACTGGAAAGTATCTCCCCGCTTGACGGTGAATCTGGGCCTGAGGTGGGATTATCGGTCAGTCCCTACCGAGAAGGACAACAAGATGTTCTGGTTTGATACCAGTAATCCTCTAGGAGGACTATGCTACGCCGATAAGGCGCTGGGAACGCAAACCGTACAGAGTCTCGGCGGCCCAATCGCTCCAAGTGGAAACGACTTTTACAGCTACTGCGGGCGGCCGAATCCAATGAGTGGATCGAAAAAGCCTTTTGCACCAAGAATCGGGCTGGCTTACCGACTCGGTGACAAGACTGTAATTCGCGGCGGTTACGGGATTTTCTTCGATTCATTTGAAACCCGTGAAATCGACGACTCAGGCGATATCTATCCTTTCGTCGTCCGTGCCACGGACAATCCCACTCTGGACACTTCCAGTTCGTGCGGCGGGCCAGGACAGAACCCTTGCCTACCAAAGACCACCAACCAGATGTTTCCCCCGGTTCCTCTCCACCAGGTGAGCGCAGCCAAGGATGGCGGTCAATTTTTTGCGGTGATTATCTCCGAGCATCCTCACAACCCCTATGTCCAACAATGGTCCTTTTCTGTGCAACGGGAGCTGGCTCGCAATACGACTCTCGAAGCCAATTACGTTGGAAACAAAGGCACGCACCTGCTCAACCGAATTAATATTGGGCAGCCGCTACCTCCACTGGATCCATCCGCCTGTGACCCGCTCGCGAATGGGAACCCCTCATCCGGAGATTGTCCGGTCGCGGCCCGAAGGCCGTTCCAGCACGTCACTTCGGGACTCGGTTTTCTCGACAGCGAATACAACGGATATTCGAAGTACAACGCCGGCAACCTCAAACTGGAGCATCGAACAGGCTCGGTCGCGCTTCTTGCCGTGTACACATGGGCGAAGAGTCTTGACGATAAGTCGGCTGCCGCGGGAGTGGGCTCCACCAACGCCTTCGCAGGACACATGAACGAACATGACGCGCGCCTGGACTATGGGCGCTCCGATTTTGATGTTGATCACCGCTTTGTGACAAGCGCGGTTTATCAACTTCCAATCGGCCGCGGGAAACGGTTCGGCGGCGGTATGAGCAAGGCGCTGGATGCAGCTGTGGGCGGCTGGCAGCTCACCACCATCGCGACATTCCAGCGCGGTTTCCCATTCTCTATCCTTTGCAATGATGCCAATGGATTGCTGCTGTCGTTTACTCAGCGTTGCAATGTCATCGGCAATCCCTATCCGAGTGGATTCCACAAGGATATTAATCATTGGTTTAACAACACGGTTGGTCTGAGTCCTCTCGATCCGGCAAACCCGCAACATATACCCGCGTCGAGCTGCGTGAACCCGAGCCTTGCCGGCGTAGCGTTCTGTCAGCCGCTGGCGGGACAGTTTGGCAGCAGCGGACGTGATATTCTGCGCGGCCCTGGAATCAACAACTGGGACTTGGGTATAGGCAAGGATTTCAAGTTCACCGAAAGAGTGTCGTTCCAGTTCCGCACCGAGGCGTTCAACGTATTCAACCACGCACAATACGGGTTTGATCCATTCACCAGCACAGGAATCGGTGCCCCGATAGGAAACAACCCGAACAACCCCGGCTTTGGCCAAGTTCAGGCAGCACGACCGGGTCGAATTCTTCAGCTTGGAGGAAAGCTGGTCTTCTGAGTCCAGGAGTCCTAACGCTCCGAGAGCTTCTAGGCACCGCCAGGCTAGTCCAGCCTGGCGGTGTTTTTTGAACTAGAATTCCTGCCTGGCGAAAGTTGACGGAGAAAGAGTCTCCCCATGAATGGTTCTGGAAAGCGCCTCCTTGGAGTGGCGCTCGTGTTCTCACTAACCTGCTTCTGCTTCCCCCAGGAATCGAGCTCGCTCGAACAGCAATCCCAGGCGGCACAACAGGCACTCAATGCCGGGCGGTATCACGACGCGCAACAAGCGTTCGAGAAGCTGGCGGCCGCCAATCCGCAGATCGCGGAGGTGCACGCAAATCTGGGGTTGATCTATTTCGAGGAACGGATGTATGGCCCCTCAGTGAAGGAACTGCGGCACGCCCTGCAACTTAAGCCGGGACTTAGGAAATCGGCAGCAGTGCTCGCCATGGCGCTTTCCGAACTCGGCCGGTACAACGAGGCTGTTCCCGCTCTCGAGAAGGGCTTCCATTCCCCAGACGCGGAGATCCGACGAATGTGTGGCCTGCAGCTCGAGCGCGCATACACCGGCCTGAAGCAGGACAGCAAAGCCGTAGAGGTCGCGTTGGAACTGAATCGTCTATATCCCGCCGATCCGGAGGTCCTCTATCACAACGGGAAAATCTTCGGAAATTATGCCTACCTTACGATGCGACAGCTGGTCCATGCCGCGCCAAATTCGATCTGGCGGCATCAAGCACTGGCTGAGGCAGCCGAGAGCCAGGAATCTTTCGCGACGGCGATCGCCGAATATCACCAGGTATTGAAGATCAACCCGAATCAGCCAGCCATCCACTACCGGTTAGGACGCACCTTGCTCGCACGTGCGCAGGAGTCCAATTCCAACGCAGATCTGGCCGAAGCCGAGCAAGAATTCCAAACGGAACTGCGGCTTGATCCGGAAAACGGCAATGCGGCATATGAAATCGCACACGCCCGGCAGACCGAAGGACGGTTTGCCGAGGCCCAGCAGCTGTACGAGGAGACGCTTAAATTTCATCCCGACTTCGAAGAGGCACAATTGGGGCTAGCATCGGTTCTCTCATCCCAAGGGAAACTCCAAGAAGCCCTGCCGCAATTGCAAAGGGCAATCGAATTGAATTCAAAGAATGAGGTTTCATGGTACCGGCTGTCGCAGGTCGAGCGCTCTCTTGGCAACACGGAGGATGCACGGAAAGCGATGACACAATTCAAAACGCTTCACGATCAAAAGATGACCGAAGAAGGAGCCGGGCGCCGGTTCTTTTCTGGCGAGGATGAGGTTACGCAACAAATGCTGGATGGGGACGCTCCAAAGTAGGACGCATTCCACTTTTAGAGGGCCAGCGAGGGGATCCCCATGCCTGATTTCCTCAATTGCAGCACGTTGGGGGGCAACAAAACGATGCCGTGGGTTTTACCGCGCGCACAAAGGCACTCATGAATTTCCCATCGATCTGAGGAGCGATTCCGGCAAGGTCTACGCCTTCATGGAGAAGAATCTCGCCTGCATCCTCGGCGCGATAAATACGAGTCGGTTCGAGTTCAATCCCGCCAAATCCAGCGGCTTTCAGCTTTGCACGGTACTCGTTCTCTTCGAGAGCTCCGGCAATACATCCCACCCAGGCAAGCATGCTCCGCCGAATTTCAGGGCGCATCTCACCGCGGGTTACGACGTCGGAGACAGCAAACCGTCCACCGGGTTTCAGAACTCGAAAGGCTTCGCGAAGCACTCGATCCTTATCGGCGGAGAGATTGATCACGCAGTTGGAGATGATGACATCGATGGAATTATCGGGAAGCGGAATGCTCTCAATCTCTCCCTTCAGGAACTCCACGTTGTCCATCCCTGCCTTTCGCCTGTTCTCATTTGCCAATGACAGCATCTCATCCGTCATATCCAATCCATAGGCCTTCCCTTTCGGCCCGACGCGTTGGGCGGACAAGAGCACGTCAATTCCACCTCCTGAGCCAAGGTCAAGAACGACCTCGCCGGGATGCAAATCGGCCAACGCCGTTGGATTGCCACACCCCAGGGAGGCACGCAGCGCCTCCTCGGGGATGTGAGCGATCTGTGCGGTGTTATAGAGATTGGACGTGATGGGATCAGCACATCCCATGTTTAGACTCGCGCCGCAACAAGAGCTCCCGCCATCCTTCACTCGTAGGGCAGCCTCTCCATATTTCTCACGGACTGCTGCCTTAATGTTGGTGCTGCTCATTGGATCCTCCTCACTTGCAACATGAAACAACTTCTTCTGGTTTCAGGGCATGGTTCCGTGTGCAACATTCTGCAAAGAGGAACCCGAGCAATTGTTGAAGGGCCTCGGCATTTGCCGTGTATCGAAGGAAAGTACTCTCTCGTTGTACCTTTACGAGTCCTTCATTCCGGAGCTTGTCGAGGTGATGGGAAAGAGTCGAATTTGGAATCTCAAGCTCTTCCTGGATTTCTCCGACGACAAGCCCGTTAGGATGGGCCGACAACAGCAACTGCATAATGCGGAGCCTTGGCTCGACGCCCATGGCTGAAAACATATCCGCGAACCTCGCAATGGATTCGCTGCTTTTTTTGGTAAGAGCGGTCGCCATAATTTCCATAATAGCGGAAATACGGTATCTTGGTCAACACCCGAAGCTAGCGTCGGTGAATTCCGAAGTAGGCACACCTCCGGGATAACCGACCGGGGGCGCGCAATTCGGGATGCAGGTTCTCAGCTGGTCATTCCCTTAATGGGATGGTGTTCTGCAATGGCATCATTCAATGCGGTTGCAATGCGGGCAGTCTGCCCGGAGGAACTATCTGGAGTAATCATGGTGTTCTGGAAGGCTACGATTTTCCAGCCGTCGGGCGTTCTCTGGGTAACCAGAGTGGGGCGAGCATGCAACACCGGGGGGAAGCCTTCCCGTGAAACCTTCAACTCTGCCAACACGAAAACCACCGCGCTGTCTGGGCTCGTGAACCGCACTTTATTCACCGTGTACTTGTTTGTGCTGCCCTTGTAGATGGTATCGAAGATGACGCGATGACCTTGCTCGATCGCGATTCGACCGCTGAAATGTCCACCCAAAATATGAATGAAATCCGCGTCCTCGGCGAAAAACTCTGCCCAAGCCACGCTATCGCCCCGATTCCACGCCGTTTCTAGACCCCTGACAACATCCCGCAAAGCCTGTTCATCCCTAACACTCATCGATTCCTTCCTCCTTCGACCCCTCTATCTTGGCGTGATTAGGCGGTCAGCCAATTACTGAAGGACCATGTCGACCTCTTCCCAAAACTGTGCCGTGACTCGGCATAGGGTTAGCGAATCTCGAGTAGAATCTGCTAAATCGGCTTATGGAAAATACATCTCAGCCCTTCTGGTCAAAAGCAATTCGTCCGGCTTGGGAATCTCGTTCGATCCTGTTCATCCGGCTGGCCGTTGGCCTGGTCTTCCTCACTCAGGGCATCCTTAAGTACATCGCCCCCAACATGGGCGTGAATCGCTTCACCAAGATTGGGTTTTCGCATCCGTATTTTACCGCTCACTTCGTGGGAACCTTCGAGATCCTGTGTGGGACTCTCGTCTTAATCGGTCTTGCCACTCGATTTGCAGCCATGCCGCTCCTAATCGTGATTGGCACCGCCATAGCGACGACCAAAATTCCGGAACTATTCCGGCCCAATCAGGGCTTCTGGTTCATGATTAGCGACGCACGTACAGATTTCGCCATGCTGATGTCCTTGCTTTTCTTGCTGCGAGCGGGAGCAGGCGCCTGGTCGATAGACGGGCGTTTGCTAGATCGCGCTCACAGCATGAACTCCCGCTGAGACCGGCTGGAACAGCTTACGAATAAGCCTGACATGCGGTTCAGTACATCTGCATCAACAATTGGGGTATTTTCTGAATTGCCGACGTTTCCTCTGAAAGGTTATCCGTATAATCCTGCTTTGGATAAACCTGCCCACCAATCTCCAACCAGCAGGCATTCGGTTGCCGTAGCCGCTGGCATTCTGCTCAGCCGTTTGGTTGGGCTGGTCCGTGATCGAGTCTTTGCGCATTATTTTGGCAACTCCGATGCTGCCGACGCCTTTCGTGCAGCGTTCCGCATTCCCAATATTCTGCAAAATCTTTTTGGCGAAGGTGTCCTTTCTGCGTCCTTCATCCCCGTCTATGCGAGGCTGAATGCCGAGGATCGCCGCGAGGAAGCCTCCCTGCTGGCGGAGGCCACATTCGCTTTATTATTCCTGGTTACGGCAATTCTGGTGGCGATCGGAATTTACACGACGCCCTGGTTGATCGACCTTATTGCCCCTGGTTTCCACGGGGATAAACGGCTGCTTACCATCCGTCTGGTACAGATTCTCTTTCCAGGCGCTGCCTTGCTGGTCTTCTCGGCATGGTGCCTGGGGATCTTGAACAGCCACCGGAGATTTTTCCTGTCCTATGCCGCTCCGGTTGTTTGGAATGTGGCGATGATAACGACGCTCCTCTGGGCAGGACGCTACCACTCACAACCCCGCCTCGCCGTCCTGCTCTCCATCGGTTCCGTTCTTGGAAGCGCATTGCAGTTCGCGATTCAACTTCCGATTGTCCTCAAGTTGTTGCGGCCATTGCGTCTTCGATCGGATTTCGCCAATCTTCACTTAAAGACAGTCGTAAAGAACTTCTTTCCGGTCTTTCTCAGCCGAGGCATTGTTCAGATCAGTGCCTACGTTGACTCATGGCTTGGAAGTTTTCTGGGTACCGGCGCGGTCGCCGCCCTTGCCTACGCACAAACCCTGTATACGCTGCCGGTCAGCCTTTTCGGCATGGCGGTTTCGGCTGCAGAGCTTCCTGCCATGTCGAGCACGACGGGAAGCCCAGAAGAAATTGCCTCCGCTTTGCGCGGACGACTCATGCGGGGTTTCGAACAGATCGCGTTTTTCGTCATACCATCGGCTGTTGCCTTTGTGGTTTTGGGTGATGTAATTGTCGCGACGATTTATCGTTCGGGAAATTTTCAACACGCAGATGTCTTATTCGTCTGGGCCGTTCTCGCGGGTTCTGCGACCGGCCTTCTTGCCTCGACCGCGGGCCGCCTATACTCGTCGGCCTTCTATGCATTGCGTGACACGCGTACGCCGCTCAGGTACGCGGTTCTGCGAGTAGTCCTCACACTCGGGCTTGGGTATCTGTGCGCGCTGCCCTTGCCACGGCTACTCGGACTCGACCAACGATGGGGCACAGCTGGCCTCACATTCTCGGCTGGTATCGCCGGATGGGTGGAATTCGTACTGCTGCGTAGTGCCATGCACGGGCGCATCGGCGTCGTGCCATCATCTGTAAGTCGCATCGCGAAACTCTGGTTAATCGCCCTTGCCAGCGCGCTGCTAGCGTATCTGATCAAACGGCTGTTGCCGTTTGGTAAGCCACTGCTCGTGGGGCCTGCCGTTCTCGTCCCCTTCGCTGCAATGTATTTTGGATTTTCGCAACTCATGGGTGTTGCAAGCGCGGGAGCGCTTACGCGAGTTTTCAAGCGGCGCGTCTAACTCCATTTCCCATCGCCGTCGATTGAGAGCCCAGCCACGATTGAGCGAATCAGCAGAGCTGCTCCCACGAAGCTCCCAGCACCCAGTATCAAGATCAGCGTGACTCTTCGTTTTCTGGGAGCCGAGGAATCTGATTCATAAGCACTTGCGCCTACTCCTTCGCAATTTTTCGAGTGCGTTCATCTGTTCGTCGAAAGCCGACGCCTACGCAGTCTAGAGGAGTGAATCTGGGTCCTGTTTGCAGGCAGGTGCAAGACGTCCCGGCAAGTTCTTATGGTTCGCGATTCTTTGCTGCGGGAATCGGACGAAGGCGCTCACAGAGTGATTTAATGGCTTCGCGCTGGTCGGGCGACGTTGCCAAGAATTCGAACCCACAAAAATGACCTCGGCGATAACGCACCGCCGCCCGAAGGCTTACCGACTTCTTCTCGATCTCGACTCGAATCAGCGCAATCTCACCAACTTCCAGCGTCTCGGACAGCGTGGCCGCCACTCCACCTTCACTGATGTCAGCAGCACGACCCCACAATTCTTGTTTTTGGCCGCAGCGATAGACTGTTAGAGTCAGCGGGCAATCGAACGAGTATCGCGCTGGGCGCATCGTTGCTTCCTCAAGCCGTGCGAGAGTTCCAACCCTTCAAAATCTATTATCCGCCGGTTTTCAACAACCCGTCTGAGCGGAGTCAATAAGTGGCCCGGCAATTTATCAATCACCAGGCAAAACACCATCGCTCAGGCATCTTCCATGGACAGGTTTCCGCCTGGTCGGAACTCCGGACTGATCAACGCAATATGCTGTAAACCCCGATGTAGTCGGCGGACCACCACCTGGTATCGGCAGTTTGGGCTCACCTGGGTGCTGTGCTTCGCAACCGGGGACTTCGAATGGCGATTTTGCAACACTTGAGAATTCCTCGGACAAAAAGATCAGGGCATACAATCGCAAAATGGGCGACTTCAGGTAACAGCAGTTCCAGACTTGAATGGGAATCTATGTGAACCCTGAGCAGTGCATCCGTTGGGCAGACTAGCTGAGCCAATTTGTCGACTTTTCGGCTCTTCGGGCGCGATGAGTCATGCTGCGATTTTTGGATCAAGTTATACTCCAGGGCGGTTTAGAAAATGATGATTTCGCCTCAGAAGGCGAGTAACATATCGCCTACCTTCACCTGCTCTCTTGGAAATGAATTGCCCACGCTTCGTCGCGGCGGTTGTGCTGACCATTGTCATGCTGGCGTCTGTCAATCGGACCCTAGGGGCTGGGAATGCATCTGAGTGGCAGTCCCTTTCTCCCGGCCTCGACCTCAGGCTCCTGGCGCTCAATGCTTCCAACTCTCCTGGTGGCAGGTGGATCACCGTATTGCGCATCGATCCGAAACTATGGGAGTTGCAGATGGTTGGCACCGGCCTGAGTGGTGAGCAGCGAGGGCAAACGGCGCGCGAGTGGTGTGAAAGAGAGAAGTTCACAGCGGCGATAAACGCGGGAATGTTCGGGGCTGATCAGAAAACCCATCTCGGATATGCCCGCTTCCGGGAGCACGTCTATAACAATCGAGTCAACACCTATCAGTCTGTCGCCGCGTTCGATCCGCCAAACCCCCAAGGCCATCCCCGTTTCCAGATTTTTGATCTGGATGCTCCGGGAGTCAGCTTTAAAAACATCCAGAGGGACTATGCGTCCGTCGTGCAGAACCTGAGATTGGTTAAACGACCTGGCCAGAACCAATGGGGCCAACAGGCCAGGGAATGGAGTGAGGCAGCTCTGGGTGAGGACGACCAGGGGCGGATTCTGTTTGTTTTCTCTCGTTCACCATTGTCCATGCATGATCTAAATCGCGAGTTGCTCTCAGGCGGCATTGGACTCGTGGCCGCTCAGCACCTGGAGGGCGGCCCGGAGTCTCAACTTTATCTGCACGCCGGGGGAAAGGAGCTTGAGATATTTGGCAGTTTCGAGACCTCGTTTAGAGAAGATGACAAGAACCCGGCGGCGTGGCCGATTCCGAACGTTTTCGGCATCCGGCCCCGTTCCTCCAAAGCCCAAAATTGACCGTCGCCCGAGTGCGTTTTTCCTCGCCGAGAGCCGAACAAAGTTTCGTCAGCTGACTTTCCAAATGCTAAGCTCTTGCCATTGACGGTGCGACTAAAACCTTGCTTCCAAATTTGATCATGGGATCGCCAGATTCGAAAATCTCGGCACCGCTAGATACCACAGAATTTCCCACGCCAAAACCCCGCGGCCGCTGGCCGATTATATTCGCGCTATTGGTCTTTCATATTTCTATTTTGGCCACAGTGATCTCATTGGCCCCACCCGAATCTGCCTTTAAGTTGGGCGAATACTCTGGATCGATTCTAGTGTTTGGTTGTCCCGCCCTATGGTTGCTTTTGTTCTTGACGCGACAACGCTGGGGAATCTCATGGTTCTGCATCCTTGCACTTGCACAGACCGGCTTTATAGGCTTGGTCGTGCATCAACTTCGAGCTGAGGATCGGGCATTGCAATTGGTCGGGAAGACACTTGCGATGGAAAGGAGCGAAGGGGAATCGCAGATGCAGCAATTCCGCGTGGACTCTCTATTTGAGATGACTTCAGGCAAGCGCCAGCTCAGCATTGCAGAACTCCGGGAACTTCAGATTCGGGCGCGATCCGGGGAGGAAAAGTGGTTGCAACTGCACTCCGATCATGTTCGCTCCCTCTCGGACGCGGAGCGACGTCTGGCGGCCACGGGTTCCAGATTGGCTGACGACTTTCGGCGCGGCGTAGAGACGCGCAGCCAACGTCTGACCAAGAGTTGAGGCTAATGCAGGACTACTTCACCGGGATCGAACAGTTGACCGGCTTTTTGATCAACCGCCAAGGTCACGATCTTCAAACATCGAACGGTGTGGTTTTCAAACAGAGGAAGACGCGAAAGCCTTCAATCAGCAGCTGGATGCGGTTGCAAAGCAAGTGGATGCCATCGCACAGTTAGAGGCGAAATTTCGATCGTCCGACCGCGGCTTTGCCCAACATTGATATTCCTGCGGAAGGGCTCTCATCCCGCCGCCCCCGGCCCGGAGCAAAATTGTAAGCAGCAAACCCGTAATCCGTGGCGAACGGGAGAGCCTGGAGTTTAAGGTTTCGCTGGGCTACGGGCAAGTGAGCTGGGCCGAATCAAAGTGCGACAACTGCATTCCGCCATCTGGATTCATGACTTGCCCACCAGAGCCCGCGAGAATCGTCACGGTGCCGCTGTGTCCAGCAAGGCATTGGGCTTGCCCGTTAACGTCGATTGTGGCGATTGAGGCGATATTGCCGTTACAGGAGCCGTTTGCGGTTCCGATGCACCAGGTGGGCGAGGTCACGCCAGTGGCTTTGAAATGCACGATGCCATTGGGAAAGTTTTGCGCATCGGCGGATGCCGGGCTCACGGTTATGGGTCGGGTACTGCCGCAGGCGGTCAAAAACAATACAGTCAAGAGCATCCCTGGGATCAACTTGCGAATCATGGTGCTCCTCCGGTTATGTCAAGACTGATGCCGGGATCAGTTACATAGGTTGTAGCCAACAAATGATACCCACATTGAACCCGAGGTGCGCCGCGTAGTTGCCTCACTGCTAATTAGTTAAAAGCTTTCTTCTGAAGCTTCCGGTGCGATACGATGCTGCGGCATGAAGCTTTCGATCATGGTGGCGGCTGTTCTCTTGTTTTCAATGCCAGATTTGCTATGTGCCGATAAGAATGCAGCAATGCAGCTGCTCACCACTGCGGAGAGGCAAGGTAATCTTTTTCGCGATGCACGGAGCCCATTGCGGCTAGAAGTCAGTTTTGTAGCGCAGCAGGCAATACCTACCCAGGGGCATCTGAGCTTACGCTGGGCAGCAAAGGATCGATGGTGGCGCAAGGTTAGCCTCAGCAATTTCCAGCAAGTCGACGTTCGTAATGGCGAGAAGCTCTACACGATCCGCAACATGTCATTTACGCCGTTTCGAGTAGGTGAACTCATCAGCTTGCTCCAGTTCGCGCCCAATCCATCTCCCGGATCTTTCGTGGTGAAAAAGCCGAAGCAACAGATTGGAAACGGGACATTACGTGTATGCAGGTCAAAGCTGACGGAGATCCGTACAAGCCACGCGAGTTTTGCATCGACAGCGCCTCTCACGACATCCTCAAGGTTGATTGGAAAGAGCCACCAGGCGAACTGCGGCGCGAACAATTCGCTGACTACTTCGAGTTCGATGCTCATCGGTATCCGCGCCACCTCGACTTAATCGTCGATGGAAGTAAGGCGATAACGGCCCATGTGGATGAAATGACGATAGCCCCCATCGATGAACAATTGATGATTCCTCCCAAAGGAGCAATTGAGCGGCGTCAATGTGAGGGGATGAAACACGCCATTGCGGTGAACATGCCTGATCCGATGTACCCGAAGTCTGCTAGTCAGAACAAAATCGGCGGGGACACCATCGTTGCAATGACGGTGTTAACAGATGGCTCCGTCACGGACATTCAACTGGTTGGGAGTTCTGCGCGATCTTTAGATGAAGCGAGTCTCAACACGCTGCGGAGGTGGAAGTTTAAGCCAGCGATGTGCGGAGCAGAACCCGTCGTCTCCGACATTAACGTCGTCGTCAGTTTCAGGATGGAGTGAACCTAAGGACGATTGCCCGTATCAGGCCCTTTTCCCCAATGAGTTCTATCGAGATTTCTCAAAACCTTCCGCCAGAAACGGCACCATTCGGTACATTTTAAGATGAAGCTCAAATTCAGGCCTTTTTTGCTTTTGGCACTTTCCTGTTTTTCTGGGGCTATACCGAGCTAAAGCAAGGGCATCTAGTTCGTGCTGTTGGGGTTTTTGCCATCAGGTTGACTTTGAGCCAGGAGAGCCAGGCTGGCAGCAAGCAGGAGTGCTACTGTCAGGGAAACAGGATTGGGCTTCACGTGCCTACCCCCTCGTTCGTAGGGATTGTACCTCTAAGGGCGGGCCGCCGAAGGGTACAAACCGGGGAATCACCGTGATATCCTTAGAAATAACAGCTGTGTTTTCGTATTCAAGGATATTCAAGATCCTGCCCCGCTGTTCCCTTAAACATCATGATTTCAGTCAGCAACGTGTCCATGCGCTACGGCGCCAAAATTCTGTTTGACGAAGTTTCTACCGGCTTTACACCGGGCAAGCGCTATGGCCTGACTGGACCGAACGGTGCCGGCAAATCCACATTCATGAAGCTTCTTTCCGGCGAACTCGAGCCGCAGAAGGGCACGGTCGTGCGTCCGAAGAAGGTCGGGATCCTTAGCCAAGACCAGTTTGCGTTCGACCAGTACCGCGTCATTGACACGGTCATCATGGGCAACAAGCGGCTGTGGGCGGCGCTGGAAGAGCGCGACAAGCTTTACTCGAAGACCGAAATGACCGACGCCGATGGCATGCGGCTGGGCGAACTGGAAGGCATTGTCGGCGAAGAGGACGGCTACACCGCCGAGACCGACGCGGCGGTCCTGCTGCAGGGTCTTGATATTCCCGATGAGTTGCACGAGCGCAAGATGGCCGAATTGCCAGGTGGCCAGAAAGTCCGCGTGCTACTGGCGCAGGCGCTTTTTGGACATCCGTTGGCGCTGCTGCTCGACGAACCTACCAACTATTTGGACTTGGATTCGATCCACTGGCTGCAGGGCTTTCTGAATCAATTCGAAGGAGTATTGATCGTCATCTCGCACGACCGGCACTTCCTGAACCGGGTCTGCACCCACATAGCCGACATCGACTACGAGACCATCATCACCTACACCGGTACTTATGACGACATGGTTGTCGCCAAGACCCAGGTACGATCGCAGATCGAGAGCCAGAATGCGCAACGAGAAAAGAAGATTGCGCAGTTGAATGATTTCATCGCGCGCTTTTCAGCCGGCACACGCTCCAGCCAGGTGCAATCCCGCCGCAAGGAAGTAGAGCGGTTGCAGGTAACCGAGCTGGCAAAGTCGAATATCCAACGCCCGTATCTCAAGTTCGAACAGAAGCGCCCCTCGGGAAAGCACATTCTGGAAGTCGAAGGCGTGAGCAAGTCGTACGGGGCCGCTACGGTAATACGCAAGTTCACCGCCAGCGTCACGCGAGGAGAGAAAGTCGTTTTAATGGGACGCAACGGCGCGGGCAAAACAACTCTGGTGAATGCTCTACTGGCGAGTTCTCCAACGGTCACGAACACCGAACTGCGTAAAACCAGCGGCTACGATGGAGCATTCCTCGACGAAGGCAAAGTGATCTGGGGACACGAGGCCGCAGTCGGCTTCTTTGCCCAGGACCATAAAGCTCTAATCGAGCCCGGAACCACGGTATTCGAGTGGCTCCATCAATGGGATCCTTCTGCTGCCCACGAGGAGATCCGCGGCCTGCTGGGGCAAATGCTGTTCCCCCGCAATGACGCCGACAAGCGTACCGACATCCTCTCTGGCGGGGAAGCCAGTCGCCTTCTCTTCTGCAAGCTGATGCTGCAGAAGCCGAACGTTCTCGTGCTCGATGAGCCCACAAACCACCTGGATCTTGAGTCCATCAACGCGCTGAACATCGCTTTACAGCGCTATCAGGGCACCGTTCTGCTGGTTACGCACGATGAAGACTTGATTGACGAGGTAGCCACAAGAATATGGCACTTTGAGGGCGATCACCAGCTCACCGACTTTAAAGGCGCCTACGAAGAGTACCAATCAGTGCTGGCCTAAATCTTGGAGCCTTCCCCCACCACGCGCTATAGCGACTGGTCGGACTTTCGTGGTCAGCGCTTCGAGAAACTTATCGGAAGCGGTCATGAATGCAAAGTGACCCGCGTTAGGGATCAGGATTAATTCTTTCTTTGGTGCCTGGATGCACTTGAAATACTCGATGGCCGCCGGCGTGGGGGTAATGACGTCATCCTGCCCCTGGATGACGAAATAAGCGGTATGAATGTCGCAGGCAGTCTTCGGCAGATTCGTGGCAATCTGGTCGGTCAGGACGTGCTCGCCCGTGAACTCCATTCCGTCTTCAAGATTCTTGAATTGTTCAGGCTCCCTAGCTTTCAATTCGGCTGCCTGGCCGCGCAGATGCTGCAACCACGCTTGGTCGGAGGCAGCCCACAGCGAACGGAAATTGTATTTGTTGATAAAACTCCAATGATCGCCGTTAGTCGGGCCGGGGCGGCCGATGGTCTCAAGCTCTTTGACAACGGCCTGATTCCCCTCCCTACGCGCTTTGGCCAACAGCAGGTCGTATTGGGTGTTGACCAGGGCCATCCAGCTCGAGACTTGTCCTGTCCCAACATAGGCGGCGAACAGATCGGGGCGTATCTGCACCATCCGAGTGGCGACAAGTGACCCGAATGAGTGGCCGAAGACGATGATCTTCTTTTTGCCGAGTTCGCGGCAAAGATACTCTGCGAGTTCGACGCCGTCCTTCGAGATACGATCGAGTGTCACATCGGGGGTCTTTATGCCGTAGCGGCCGAAGGTGTGGCCGGCACCACGCTGGTCCCATTGCACCACGATAAATGCCTTCCCCCATGGCCTGTAGACTTCGGCTTGCGGCCATTGCGCTTCGCCCGGTCCACCATGAACAACCAGCAGCACGGGATTGGTACGGTTATCGCCCCGAATGCTGATCCACTGATCGATACCACCAAGTGGGACAAACAACGCTCGATCGATTTCTCCTGTCTGCGGTTGCGCGTTCGCGCTGATGGCATTTAATAACAGCAGAATAGCTGCCACGCGGAACGAACTCGCAAGGAGGCGAATCATCACTTTGCCCACCGGCTCCTAGTATTTAAACGAAATCGAAATGCGGTTCACCGTGCCATTGTTGATGATGACGGTATGGTTAGACGTGAGTCGCGGAAGGGCGTTAGCGCGGTTGCAGTAAATTGTGTCGATGCAGTTTTTTGGGCTCAACACGCGATGACGGTTTCCGTATGTGGACAAACTGAGCCGGGCGGTTTCTCTTCGCCATTTCGGCTCAAGCAGCAACATGACGATCTATCCGATTGATAGCGAGCCAGCAGCCCCGCTGTCTACTCTGCTAATCTAGCAAGCCTCGAACAGATCCTTGTTCACCCACATTGCTCTGTTCTCAGGAGGTCGCATGTCCTTTCGTGGAGCGACAGTTTCCGCGATTCTAGTATGCCTAGTATTTCAAGTGCCACACACGGCTGGGGCGCAAGCGAGTGCTTCCGGAGAATACGCGAAGCACTTCGGCGCCCTCAGTCAGCTTTCCGTGGCCGTTGCCCAAGCGATGCCGCGGGACCAATACGGCTTTCGACCGCATCCTGAATCAATGGATTTCGGACAACTGATGTCGCATATTGCGACCACCAACTACCAGTTCTGCGCTGGCCTGAAGGACTCCACTCCACCAAAACTGCCCTCACCGAGCGACAAGGGCGCAATTGTCAAGTTCTTGAGCGACTCCTTTGAGTATTGTTCCAATGTGATCTCATCCCTGAGCGAAGAACAGCTCAGAAAAACCCACAGTTCTCCCGACGGGCAGCTCCCCGGTCGCGAGGTGTTGCTGGCTATGTTCATTCATGTGGCGCATCACCGGGGACAGGCGGAAATCTATCTGCGCGACAAAGGCATTAAACCTCCGCCCTATAGAATTTGAGCGAAGCCCGGGGCAATGTGGATTCCTGGCCGAGGGTCTGCAATCCCGCGCCTCTGCACATGCAGCCTAAGCCGCCCTGGGCCCGACCATTCTGAGTGAAGTGTCCATTTGTTGGCGGTCTGTTTAAAGATTTCGTCCTCGAAGTTTGGCGGTTTCTCGGACCGAACGCACCACCTGCCGGATGGCATCAATGACTACTTCTGGCTCATCAATGATGATGAAATGGCCGCTGTTTTCTGCCACAAGCTGTTTACTGTTGGTAGATAGTGACATCAGCTTGGTCTGCAATTCCGCATATTTATGGCGCCAGTCTTCCGCCACGGGCGGAGGTAGCGGCGGAGCCAAACCGGCAGTGACATCCGCAATTGGTTTGTTCCCCAGCGGGTAAATCCCTTCTTTCATGACCCCATCGGCCTGCTCAATGCAGTCCATCAACATGTCCACGGTGTCTTGTGTACTTGGTTGATCGCGGGCCTGACTTGTCCACCAACGATGCAGTTCCCGGTCGCGGACTGCCATTTTGCTGACGTTCGGATCGTCTTCTATGGTGCCGCCAATCTTGGCGCCGGGAGGCAAGGTCGGCGGCGGGATTGGCGGTGCTGCGCCGCCAACGCGTGATCCACGAAAACGATGCCCGCTACGTCGTTCGGATATTGCCCAGAATAGATACGCGCAATGAGCCCTCCTAGCGAGTGCCCGACCAATACATACGGGCCGGGAATTCCTGCATTTTTCAATGCCGTGTGCACCTCGCTGACCCGTAGCTGGCATGAATCCTTTGGGCCAGGATCGCTCCAAGCTGTTCCTGAGTGATCGTAAGAGCACACATGAGTGAACCCGGAGACTCCGGGCTGGACGAGTCCCCAATCGAAGGAGGATTCCGCGCCCACGATGACGACAGTTGGACTTCCCGTGCCGGTGCAATAAAGGTGAACCCGGTAGCCACCGAGGTTCACTAACTGGCCGATAGGCGGGGGTGGGCTCTGAGGGAATCAGGATTCGAAATCAAGGCGTTACCACTCATTTACCCGGAACATGCCTTTGCCGGCCGGAACGGCTAGGCCGCAATCTCCTCGGCTGATGTATTCCAATACACCTTCTTGCCCGACCAATACGATTGCGCCGCCATGATGCAGGCAACCGAATGGGCAAAGCCGTCGTGCACCGAAGCGTGGGGCGTTTTCCTTGAGCGCATGCACTCAAACCAATTGGCCATGTGTTCCAGGCTCATATCGTCGATTCCCATGGGAGGAATCTTGCTCTCTCCCGGCAACAGAATGAATTTTGATTTCCGCTTCTCGTCGATGTCAACGTCGGCTTCGTGTGTTCCTTTTTCTTCAATCACCTCATACCGGGGGCTGCCTTCGCCGCCAATATTGGTCAGAGTCGCCTGTTTGCCCATGTATCGCGTAAAGCTCGGGGCATCATTGCCGAAACTGGTCGAATAGCTGACCAGGAAACCTTTGGGATATTCCAGCAGTGCCACAAAAGTATCGGCATTCTCACGACCGTCGTGCCAGGCGAAGACTCCGCCATGCGAGACGACGGACTTAGGGAAGCTGTCGTTCATGAACCAATGCACGAGATCGATGGCATGACTCATCCACTGATCCGGAATTCCACTGGAAAATTCTTTGTAGAGACGGAACTCAAAATACAGTTGCGGATCGAATGGTCGTGCGGGCTTGGTCATTAGCCACTTCTTCCAATCGGTGTCTTGCTCGCGGATTTGCTGGACTTCCTTGCGGCCACGCCAGCGCGGGCCGTGGTAGTTCCACACAATTTCGACTTTGCTGATATCCCCGAGAGCCCCGCTAGAAGCTACTTGTTGCGCACTGATCTGATACGGCTCACTGCGATGTTGTGTACCCACCTGCACAACCGTCTTCGCTTCGAGCACCGCTTGGCGAGCCGCCTTGATTTCAGCGAGAACATTCCCCATTGGCTTCTCCACGTACGCGTCCTTGCCCGCTTCCGCCGCCAGTTGGAGGATAGGCGAGTGGGAGTGTTCCGGAGTGGAGATCATCACGCCGTCAATGTCTTTCATCGCCAGCAAGTCTTCGACATACTGAACCGGCCGCGGAGCACGGCCGTAATAGCTTGTGTTGGTGACGACGGCCTTTTCGCGATTTTCCTTCCACAAGTCGCAGACCGCGATCATCTCTACGTTGTGGCTGGATTTCAGCTTGGACGAGATCTCGTCAAGCTCCCTGCCGCGGTTCCCAATACCAATATGGGCAAGAGCAATCCGGTCGTTCGCTCCCAGCGTTTTGCTGTAGGAAAGAGCGGTGCGGGGCAGAAGGGTGCTCGCAGCCAAAGCCGCAGCCGAGTTGTTCAAAAAAGCTCGCCGATTGATTTGCCGGGAAGACTCACTCATAGATCATCTCTCCTGTGCGGACTCCGCCGGCAATGAGTATAGTCTCAGAAAACTCCTCGAGCCGCGCGCGGCAAAACCCTCGGCGATCGCGGAATTGTCCTACCTTGCTAGGACGTCCCCGTATTGAGGTTCCAAAAACAATCGAGTGCGAACTGTCGAATCGGAGCGATTCAAAGCGGTCACTCGCAGGCGAAGAGGATTCCCTAAGAGATACTTCTCCTTCAAGCCATCCAATCGGAGGGCGAGTGGCTGTCTCAACGTGCTTTTGAGAGGTGGTACGTCAGGCTGAGACTGCGACCGACGGTTCGAAACGCCAGCGCTGAAACGAGAATGGCTGCGAGAAAGATACGCATGGATGTTCTCCCGAACGTTCCAGAATTCTAAAATTGCTGCTAACTGAGCGCGCGATTTCAAACTCCTCAGCTGCTTATTAAGTAGTTAACACTACAGCGTCACTTCCACTTCGCTATCTCCTATCCCGCACGTTGTTTGACCCTGCGCTAGGAAGCTCATAAACTTTCTCTCAGAGATCCACTCGTGCCAGTCCGATTAAGGGAGGCCCTCCTGACTTCGAAGTTGTTTTTCCGGCATGCTGCCCTGGTAGCGGCGATGCTGTTTGCGTATCCCCTGCTGGTGCCGGCGCAAGATTCCCCGGTGACCATCGGCCAGAACGAAACTCTGTTCGCCGTGATGGCGGCCATCAACAACTGCGGATATGACGCGGAACTTGGTTCCTCTGATGCCTTGCGCGAGAAGATTCGCGAGGAAGTAGGACGACAGGTCCAGGCTAGCCTCGGCGCACAGGAGGCCGCGGGATCTGTCTGTTCGTTTTACCGTGACCATCAGCAGGCCGACGACACTCACATGTTGTCTCAATATGTTTCGCTTGCACTCTACCTTGGTCCCGCGCCGACCTTCGCCCCTAAAGTGAAAGAAGCAGACCTGCCTCCTGATGCCAGCGGTGTGCTGGGCATGGTTCCCTTGGTGGTGAAGTTGTACGCCCAGGCCGGGCTCCACGATGTCTGGCAGAGTCATCAGTCGGAATATGCGGAGTTGAACGCTCGATACAAAGACGCTCTGGCTGCCATGATTCGTGATACCGAACTCTATCTTCGTTTGCCTTCGGGAAGCTATGGTGGACGGACATTCACGATCGTGGTGGAGCCGCTGATAGCTCCTTCTGAGGTCAATGCTCGCAGCTATGGCAACGACTATTACGTGGTGATTTCGCCAGGGGAGAAGTCAGGGTTGAAGATGGAGCAGATACGGCACGCTTATCTCCACTATCTGGTGGATCCGCTGGTTGGACGGTATGCTGCCAACTTGGCCAATCTCACGCCGCTCATGGATGCATTGAAATTGGCGCCCATGGATGAGAGTTTCAAGTCGGATCCGGTTCTGCTGGTAACCGAGTGTGTCATTCGCGCGATTGAAGCTCGAACCGGCGAGGGAGGCAAAGCGGCCGTCGCCGACCAGCAACGCGCCGTTGAGAGATCGATGGACCAGGGCTTCGTGCTAACCCGTTATTTCTACGACAACCTGCACGAGTATGAGAAAGGTGAGCCCGGGTTCCGGAATGCCGTCGGCTTGATGATCGCGAAGATGGATGCGCGCCGGGAAGAACGGCAGGCATCGCAGATCCAGTTTGCATCGGCTGCGGATCCGGAACTCCTTCAGTTAGCACGCCCGAAACCAGGCAAGCTGCTCATCAATGCCGAGGAGAGGCTGACGGCTGGCGATCCGGAAGGGGCAGAAACGCTGGCCAAGCAGGCCCTCGCAGAGAAGAGCGAGGATTCAGGGCGGGCGTTTTTCATTCTGGCAGAGGTTGCGCTGCGAAATCGCGATGTGGACCTCGCGCAACACAATTTTGAGCAAGCTGCTAGCTCCACAAAAGATCCCAAGGTTGTCGCATGGTCGCACATTTATCTTGGCAGGCTGCTTGATGTGCGGGACAGGCAGGAAAATGGCCCCGACCGGGCCGCAGCCCTCGAGCATTACAAGGCGGCCGCTGCCGCAAGCGAAACCCTGCCCGAGGCCAAAGCTGCTGCTGAAGACGGCTTAGCCAAGGCTTATGTGCCCAGAAGCGCACCGAACAAAGATCCGCAGAAGGACGACAAGGACTCGGGTAATCCATAAGGTCAAGATGACCCGTTTTTCGATCACCGTCGCAACGGCGCTGCTGGCCACCTCGACTGCTGCTGCCCAGCCACAAAACGCGGGCGGCGCGGCCAGCCCGGAAAACGCCCCTGCAGCGCAGAGCGGGCGGACCCAAAAGCCTCGTGTTCCCATCAAGGCGAGAACCCACGAAGAATACGTAGCTTATCAAGAAGCCATTGCCAAGAAGCAGGACGCCGATGCGATGGCGAAGGCGGCAGCCGAGTTCGCATCCAAGTTCCCCGACAGCGACGTCCGCGTCCTGCTCTACCGTGCCAGCATGAAGTCTTATCGCCAGGCAGGCGAGGCACAAAAAATGATGGATGCCGCCCTCAAAGTGCTGCAATTGAGCAAAGACGATCCCGAGGCCTTGCTGGCCGTGGCGCAGGTGCAGGAGGAGCATACCTCCCAAATGGACCTGGACCGGGATGAGCGCATGGACCAGGCCATCGCGAATGCACAACATGCTCTAGCAACCATCGACACCGATCTGGTCGTTCCGGTAAACACCCAACCCGACAGCATCGAACCCTACAAGAAGTATTTGCGCGCATCCGCGCTGGCGATCGTGGGCACCATACAGTACCGGCGCGAGCAGTACCCGGAAGCGGAAAGGACCTTGCGCCAAGCCATCGACGCCAACCCTACGAATGTGGACGGAGTTATCGTGCTGCGGCTTGCGCTTGCCCTGGACCAGGAAAAGAAGTATCAGGAAGCCCTCGAACAGGCCAATCGTGCGGTGGAGTTAACGAAAGAAGATAGCGAGGCTGGACGTCTGGCCCGAAACGAACGTGGACGATTAACTGCGCTCCTCGCTCAAAATAGCGCACCAGGAACATCAGACGTGGTGCCCGCCTCAAACGATTCGTCGCCGGGCCAGTAGAGCCGGAGCAAACTGGATTTGGACACCGCAAGCGTGATTTCGTCATCTTCAGAACTTCTCACATTGCAGCAGGCGCTTGGCCATCAATTCCTTTCGCCAAAACTGCTGCAGCAGGCTGTCACTCACAGCTCGCAGGCTCGCGAACTGGAAGCGCAGCGGGCAGGTGCCGAGCGTGCCGAAGACAATGAACAACTGGAATTCCTAGGGGACGCCGTTCTCAGTCTGGTCACCACCGAGGAGCTCTTCCGCCGCTTTCCGCAGTTCAGCGAGGGTCAGCTCTCGAAGTTGCGCGCTCATCTCGTCAGCAAGAATCACTTGATCCACATCGCCGAGCGTCTGGAACTGGGGAAGTATCTTCGCCTGGGCCGCGGCGAAGAAAAAAGTGGCGGTCGGGCAAAGACCGCACTTCTGGTGGATGCACTCGAGGCGGTGCTTGGCGCCGTCTATCTGGATGCTGGGCTGGAAGCCACCCGCGCCATTATTTTGAAGCAGATCGTCTGGCCGGAACTTCAGCACTTCCTTACCCTTGGAACCGCGGGGAAGGTTACTGATTACAAGTCCGCATTGCAGGAGCGGTTGCAGGCTGGAGGTCGGCCGCAACCCGCCTATGCCCTGGTCAAGGAGTCCGGCCCCGAGCACCGTAAGACCTTTACCATCGAGGCCCGCCTGCTGACATGGTCGAATGGCGAAGTGGAATTTACGGCGAAGGCCGAAGGATCGACGAAGAAAAATGCCGAGCAGGACGCGGCCCGGCAAGTGCTCGAGTACCTCGATTCGCGCGATTCGCAAGGGGAACCGGTTTGACCGAAGCTTCCGCTCCAAAGAAATCTTCGCCTTGGGCCGATTTGTCCAAGTCGCTCGCCGGTACGCTCGTGATCGCGATCTTTGTCGTCGCATTCATCGTCCAAGCCTTTCAGATTCCATCCGAATCCATGGAAAATACGCTTCTGATCGGAGACTACCTGCTGGTCGACAAGCTGCATTTTGGAGGCGACGACTTCTGGGACAAGCTCGTTCCTTACCGCCCCGTCCGCCGCGGCGACATTGTTGTATTCCATTACCCGGTCGACCCGTCTGTTCATTTTGTGAAGCGCGTGGTCGGAGTACCGGGTGACAAGATTCGCCTCATCGACAAGAAAGTGTTTGTAAACGGAGTACGGCTGGATGAGCCATACGTTCGCTACCTGCTGTCACATAACCCCTATCGCGACGAGTTTCCCAAGCTGGATCTGGGTGTAATGGAGGGGGTCACGGGCGAGTGGTGGCAGGAAATGCAAAAGCTGCTAGTCGACAACCAGCTTATTGTGCCCCAAGGCAATTACTTCGTTATGGGGGACAACCGCGACGACAGCTTGGACAGCCGCTATTGGGGATTTGTTCCTCGGGAGAATATCGTAGGGCGGCCGCTGCTGATCTACTGGTCGATGCGCGCACCCGAGCCCCTTCCGGCTCACCTTACGCCCAGTGATAAACTGAAGCGATTCCTGTATGACATGAGCCACATCCTGCAGATCACCCGTTGGAACCGGACTTTGCGCTTGGTCAAGTAAATTTTGTTGAGGGACAGAGATTGAAGAAGAAAGCTCAGCTAAAGGAAGAAAAGCCGCGCGAAACCACGGTCGAGTTCCTGGCCTCGCTCGCCGGGGTTCTGGTGACTGGCCTGTTCATCATCGCCTTCATTTTTCAGGCGTTCGAGATTCCCTCCTCGTCCATGGAAGACACCCTTTTGATTGGCGACCATGTATTTGTGAACCGTGTGCAGTTTTCTCCCCATACTGGTTGGATTCAGCCGATCGTCAAGTATGGCAGCATCCAGCATGGTGACATCGTCGTCTTCTTGTCTATGGATCCACGCACGCCTGATATGTACATCGTCAAGCGAATCATCGGTCTGCCCGGGGATCGAATTCACTTGCGGGACGGCATCGTTTATCGCAACGGGCAGAAACTGGATGAGCCCTACGTCCGGCCAGGCAGCCGGGACCAGTACGAGCCTTACCGCGATAATTTTCCGGCCGTGCCGCCGGAGGAAAATGGCAATGTTCTTGACGATTGGAAGCTGACGATGGGCTCCCACATCGAAAATGGAGATATCGTGGTGCCTCCCAACAGCTACTTTGGCATGGGGGACAACCGTGATGTGAGCCTAGACAGTCGCTACTGGGGCTTCATCACCCAGGAGCACGTCATCGGACGCCCGATGTTCATCTACTGGTCTTTCGAGACCCCGGAAAGCCAGTACGCGCAACGGGAGTTCGGCCAAAGGATTTCCGCATTCCTACGCACCATCATTCACTTCTTCGACGAGACCCGCTGGAACAGGACGCTAAAAGGAGTCCGGTGAGCCGACTGCTGTCCAAACGCGTGATCGCCGCGTTTTGTCTGCTCCTTCTGCTTCTTTTCCTCCTGCGGCCAGGCGCCGGCTGGATGAAGGCGCGGGTCACAAATTCCATTTCCCAGGCCTTGGGCCGCAGCCTGGAAATCGGTTCGGTGCGTTTGCGCTTTCTTCCCCGCCCCGGATTTGAAATCAACGACTTGCTGGTGCGTGATGGCTCTGGCTTTGGAGCAGAACCTCTTCTCCGGGCGCCCGATGTGACGGCTGCCGTGAGTCTGAGTGCGCTTTTGCGCGGACGGATGGAAATCGCGCGCCTGAGCCTCAGCGAGCCGAGCCTGAACCTTACGCGCAACCAGAACGGCCAGTGGAACCTCGAGGACCTGATTGATCGCACTTCGCACAGTTCGATGGCGCCGACAGGAGCGGACCGTCAAAAAAGCAAAGGCCCGAGTTTTCCCTACGTCGAAGCTACCGATGCTCGTGTGAACCTGAAGCTGGGTACGGAAAAGACCCACTTCGCGCTCACCAACGCAGAATTCGCTCTCTGGCAGGAATCAGCGGACACGTGGGGCGCTCGTTTGCAGGCGCGCCCGATCCGCACCGATGCCAATCTCACCGACACTGGAATCATCAACCTGACTGCGCTCTGGCGGAGATCGGCGCAAGTTCATGAGACTCCCATTCAAGTTTCTTTTCAGTGGAGACAGGCGCAGATCGGCCAGGTTTCTAAGCTCGTCTACGGGACCGAGAAAGACTGGCGAGGAGCCGCGTTGTTATCCGGCACGGTTGCAGGCACTCCCGCACGCCTGAGGGTGGTGGCCGATGCCACCATCGATAACTTCCGACGTGAGGACGTGATCAATGGCGAAAATCTTCGCCTCGCGGCCCACTGCGTTGCCGAATATGCGCCCGCCTCGCACGAAGTTGGCGGCCTCGATTGCACCGGTCCGGTCGGCAGTGGATATCTCCAGCTAAAAGGTGGCGCGGGTGGACTCCTTGCCAACGGGCAGGTGGTCGCGGCATCGAACCTATGGTTGGTCCTAAATCGCGCGCCCGCCCGATCGCTCGTGAATTTGCTTCAACACGCCAGACCTGAATTCCCGCAAGACCTCCAAATCAGCGGGGAGATCACTTCCAGTATTCAATTCCTGCGAGAGTACCCGACCCGGCCGCTTTCCATTCAGGGCAAGGGATCGATCACTCAGTTGGAGATTGCCCGCAATGGGGGCGATGCCATCGGATTTGGCTCCATTCCCTTCAGCGTGAGCAATGGAGCCGACAGCGGGCCGCTTGAGGGTTCTATGAAAGCCCGGATGAATGGCAGCCGGTCCCAAGCCGCTGACCCACAGCTGCAAGAGCTGCGAGCAGAAATCGGGCCAGTCAATCTTGCATCCGGGCGGCCGGGGCCTCTCACCGCTCAGGCAATCTTCACCCGTACCGGGTTCACCGGTTCCGAGCATGGTGACGCCAGCATCGCTCGCCTGCTGCTGACGGCAAAGGCGCTGGGACTTCCTTCTCCCGGGTTTTCAGGGGATGGAATCGCGAGCGTCAACCTGCACGCATCCGGCGCATGGTTCAGCGACGAAAAACCGCTCGTCACAGGCACAGCACACCTGCGGACCGTTCATGCGCAAATAAGAGGCGTGAATGCGGCCGTTACGATCCAAAGTGCCGATCTGGCGATCGATCCCGGCGCGGTTACCGTGCAGAATCTCTCGGCCAACGCCGGAGATTCCAGGTGGCACGGTTCCCTGCGCATTCCGCGTCCTTGCCCCAATCCCTCCGATTGTGAGCTGCAATTCAAACTCCGCGGCGACAAGCTCTCCTCGGCCACGCTGAACAATCTGCTGAACCCTTCCCAGCGTCCAAAGGCCTGGTACCGTTTTCTGTCTCTCGGAAAAGAGCAGCCTTCCTATCTGTTGCAAGCAAGAGCATCGGGCACCATCACGATTGACAGCCTGTCTCTTGGGAGCGCTTCTTGCGCCCATTTCACCACGGATCTCGAGCTTGAGGCTGGTAAGGTGGCGGTTCAGAATTTCAGGATCGAATGCCTGGACGGAACGGCAACGGGCGCTTGGAAAGCTGATTTTACAGACTCCCCTCCGATCTTTACGGGGTCGGGTGGACTTGACGGCGTATCGCTTGGCACCATCGCTCAACTGATGCACGATGGCTGGATCGAGGGTAGGGGTCACGCCGAATACCGGTTCAAATCTTCCGGATCGAACCTACAGGATCTGCTCAACTCGGCCGACCTCAATGCTGAGTTCAGGATTTCCGGAGGAAGGTTTGCGCACATCGTTTTCACACGGGATTCGGGTCCTCTGCGGGCTTCAGACTTCTCCGGCGCCTTACAGCTTGCCGAAGGTGCAATTTCATTCCGGGATGCGAAACTTACCAGCGGCGGCGAGGTTTATACCGTCAGCGGAACCGCATCTTTAGGAGGCGCTCTGAATCTGAAAGCGGTCAATGACAATGCCGGGGGATATGCCATTGGCGGCACCTTCGTGAAAACACGCGTTTCCGCCATTCCCAACGCAGAGGCATCTCTGAAACCGTGAACCTCCGCTTGGGATGCCCCCTTATCGCCGCCTGCCTGTTCGGCCTCGCTTTATCTGCGCCAGCCGCCAACAAACCATCCCCCGACCTTGTCAGCGCAGATCGCAAGATTGCGCACCTTGAGGCGAACGGACGCGCGCAGCGCCCCGATCCTAAACCCACAACGATGACAGAAGCCGAGATCAATGCATATCTTGCCTCAGACGAGGTGCAGTTTCCCTCCGGCGTGCAGTCGGTTCGGCTAAGTGGGACGAGCGGGGTCATTTTCGGGGTGGCGAAGGTTGACTTTGACAAAGTTCGCGAAGGAATCCATTCCTCGAATCCCCTCCTCAGCATGTTCAGCGGAATTCATGACGTTCAGGTTGAAGCCCATGGCTACGGCCGCGGTGGCCAGGGCTACCTGCACGTGGATTCGGTCTCACTCGATGGCGTGGAAGTACCGCAGTTCGTTCTCCGGCTATTCGTGGAGAAATACATCACATCTCGCTATCCGAACATCGGCATCGATTCCCAGTTTAAGCTGCCCGATCGCATCGATAGCGCCCTGGTAGGCCAACATCAGGTCCAGATGGCTCAGAAGTAACACCCGATCCACCAAAGCCAGGAGGATGGGCCCCTGCGAGGCGACGCCGGCGCTAGAGGCATGGAAGAGGCAGCCAGCCATCGTCTCAGCTGGCCCTTGTCGACAGCCTTGGCACACTCCGCAGCGTGATAGTATCGAATCCAAGCGGGGCGCGCGCCTCGGTCAAAATTACTCCAATTCTTTCGCCTTATCCTTCGATACGGATAATGACTAATCTAGTCCGAAAAAAACGTGTTTTGAGCGGCATGCGCTCGACCGGAAAGCTTCACCTCGGGAATTACGTGGGTGCTTTGGCCAATTGGGTCAAGATGCAGGATGAAAACGAATGCTACTTCTGCATCGCAGATTGGCATGCTCTTACGACCGACTACGCCGACACCTCGCAAGTGAAGCAGAACTCGATGGACGTGCTGCTCGACTGGCTGGCGGCGGGGCTTGATCCCGCCCGCTGCGTTATGTTCATCCAGTCGCATGTGCACGAGCACGCCGAGCTGCATCTGCTGCTCTCGATGATCACGCCGCTCGGCTGGCTCGAGAGAGTACCCACATACAAAGAGCAACAGGAGAACATCACCGGGAAGGACTTGAGCACTTATGGATTTCTGGGATATCCCGTGCTGATGACCTCGGACATTCTCTTGTACAAGGCGGACTTCGTTCCCGTGGGGGAAGACCAGGCAGCGCATGTCGAGCTCACGCGAGAAATTGCGCGCCGGTTTAACAATTTTTACGGAAAACAGTCGCCGGTGTTCCCCGAACCCCAAACCGTGCTTACGCCTGCGCCCAAGCTGCCCGGAACTGACGGGCGGAAGATGTCGAAGTCCTATGGCAATACCATCATGCTCACCGACCCGGAACCAGTGGTCAGGCAAAAGCTGAAGACCATGGTGACGGACCCCGCGCGGGTGCGGAGGACTGATCCAGGTAACCCCGATGTATGCCCGGTCGGGGATTTGCACAAGATCTTTAGTGACCAAGACACCAACGAAAAAGTGAACGCCGGCTGCCGCAGCGCCGGCATTGGCTGCATCGAGTGCAAGGGTTGGGCAGCGGATTCGCTACTCAAGATTCTCAATCCGATGCAGGAGCGCCGTAAGAAATATGAGGAAAACCCGCGCCTGGCTTGGGATATCCTTGAAGCCGGCTCAGAACAGGCGGGCAAGCGGGCGGGCGCAACCATGGACGAAGTGCGTAGTGCCATGGGAATGTCGTTGAATTTTTAAGGATTCCCGCCCTGCGAAAACTGTCCAGGGCGGCTCACCATCAGGGAGTGCAAAGTAGCATGGCTGAAGAGGCGCGGGTCCCGATCGAAGAAACCAGTCCATCGAAAAGCGCGAGGGGTGGAAGACCCTCGGTTCCGGGGGCAGGTCCCGTCGCCGTTGCTTCGAGCAGCGGCAGCGACTTCCCTTTTGCCGTCAGCGTTACCGACGTCTATGAAGGTCCCATGGATCTGCTGCTCGACCTCATTCGCAAGCAGGATATCGACATCTATGACATTCCGATTGCGAAACTCACGGCACAATATTTGACCTACGTGGAGCGGTTGCGTGAGCTGGATGTGAACGTCGCAGCCGAGTTCATTTATATGGCCGCGGTGTTGATTCATATCAAGTCGAAAATGCTCTTGCCGCGAGATCCCGCGGTTGCATCGGAAGCGCAGGAAGATCCGCGTGCGGAACTCGTCAATCGCCTTATCGAGCATGAGAAGTTTAAGTCCGCCGCGCAGATGCTCTTACAAAAGCAGCAAATCGAGGACGCAGTCCGGACCAATCCTGCTATTCGCGAGTTCATGCAGGCCGAAGGCACGGAGCCGGAAATTGCCGCCGACGTGATCGACCTGGTGAAGACGTTCCAGCAGGTGCTCGAGCGTGTGCGCGCTCGCCCGATGATCGAGGTCAACGAAGAGACGATCACCGTCGGGCAGATGATCTCATACATAAAGCGGCGGCTCAGTTTGGAGGACCGCCCGATCCGAGTCAAGCAGATGCTTTCGGGCGTACAGTCCCGGCAGGCGCTGGTGTGCATGTTTCTCGCCCTATTGGAGCTTGTACGCCTGCAGGCGATTCAACTGCGGCAAGAACGGCTCTTCGGGGAGATCCTAATCCGAAAGCATGCCCATTTCGAAGAAGTAATGGAAAACCAAGCCGTCGTTAGAGATGATTGGAGATAACATCGCGGCTCGAGAAGCTTGCAGGCTTGAGCCATGGACCGGTAAAAACCATACAACTGCCGCGGATTGGCCATGATGCAACGATTCAATGATTCTATTTTGCGAGGCGCACGAGATACCGAAGCGACATGACCCTGAAACCCAAACTCGAAGCCATCATTTACGCAGCCGAAACACCGATCACCCTGGACCAGATGGTCCAATTGCTCAAAGAAACCTCCGGCATCGCGGGCGACACCGAGCTTCGCTCGGAGATTCTGCGCGCATTGACCGAGCTCAAGGTGGAGTACTCGGCGGACTCGCGTGGAATCGAAATTCGCGAGATCGCGGGCGGATATCGCATGTCCACCAAGCCCGAGCAGCACGACCTGGTGCGTTCATTCGCAAAGAGTCTGAAACCCCCGATCCGGTTGTCGCTCCCTGCGCTTGAAACTCTGGCCGTGATCGCTTACAAGCAGCCGGTGACCGTGCCCGAAATCAGCGAAATCCGTGGTGTAGATTCAAGCGGGGTCATTGCCACTTTGCTGGAGCGCAAGCTCATCACGACTTCCGGACGCAAGGACGTGGTTGGTCGTCCCATCCTCTACAAGACCACAAAAGAGTTCCTGCTGCGCTTCGGGTTGAAAGACGTGAATGAACTTCCCAGCATGGAGGAGTTCGAGAAGCTCGTGGCCGAGTCGTTCCAAAGCGATTTGCTACCCGCAGAACAGGCCGAGACGAGCTCAGCAAACCCGCCGCAGCCATCTCGGGAGGTTGTTTCGCCATCCGGCGCTCCTGGCGCCGCGGCCGATGGTAACTCCGATACGCCAGCCGTCGAGGCGGAGAAGAGCGCCTAATCAGCGCGAGTGCCGCCTTGGCGAAAAGCGAGCGATTGCGCTCACAATTGCGAGCGGACCGGGCTGTTCCTCCATTAAAGCTGATAAGCTTTCTGGAGAAATGGCTTCTGAACGGCTACAAAAAATCATCGCGGCCGCCGGTATCGCATCTCGACGCAAAGCCGAGGAGATGATCGCCTCTGGGCTGGTCGAAGTAAACGGACGGATTGTCACCACCCTAGGAAGCAAGGCCGATCCCGAGTGCGATCACATTCGCGTGAACGGGAAGCTGCTGCACGGGCCTGAGCGGCAGGTTTATCTGCTGATGAACAAGCCCAAAGGGTATGTGACCACAGTCAGCGACCCGGAGGGACGGCCAACGGTAATGAATCTGCTCCGGGGCATTCGTGCGCGTGTGTACCCGGTAGGGCGGCTCGATTACGGAAGCGAGGGCCTGCTGCTACTCACCAACGACGGAGAGCTTGCGCATGCGCTCACCAAGGCTTCCTCCCATGTGCAGAAAGTGTACTTGGTGAAAGTGGCTGGTGTGCCGAACGAAGCAGGACTGCAGAAACTAAGGCGCGGCTTGATGATTCCGGAGGGCAGGGTGCAGGTCTCAATCGCGGTTCAAGGAGCGGACGACCGTAGCAGGGAGGACAATCGGTCCTTCGCCTCCGACTCCGGTCGCCCTAAGACCCGGGAACGCATACGCACCGCCCCTGCCAAGATCCGGCTGGTGCGGGAAGCAGACAACCCCTGGTACGAAGTCACGCTCATCGAAGGCAAGAACCGCCAGCTGCGTAAGATGTTCGAAGAGATAGGACATCACGTCGAGAAGATACGACGCGTCCGTTATGGCCCTCTAGCCCTGGATGTGCCGCCGGGAGAGTTCCGGCCCTTGAGCCCCGCCGAGGTGGGGAAGTTGAAACGCGCGGCCGGAATTAATAGATGACAGACATGCCGGGTATAAGAGAAAAGGCACGGGCGTCCCGTGCCTTTTTCTCATTCCGGTCTTCTGAATCGCGAGCTTGATCGCTAAGGCGTTTACAACTGGCTCATCTTCGCCAGGAACTCGCCATTGGTTTGCGCCTTGGCCAGCCGTTCGATCAGCAGTTCCATGGCTTCGACCGGCGAAAGCGGATTCAGAACCTTACGAAGCACCCAGATGCGAGCCAGATCATCCTTGGGGATGAGTAGTTCTTCCTTACGGGTCCCAGAACGTTGAATATCGATGGCCGGGAAGGTGCGCTTATCGACCAACTTGCGGTCGAGAATGATTTCCGAGTTGCCGGTGCCCTTGAATTCTTCAAAAATCACGTCGTCCATGCGCGAACCGGTGTCAATCAGCGCCGTGGCGATGATGGTCAGAGAGCCGCCTTCTTCGATATTTCGTGCCGATCCAAAGAAACGCTTCGGACGCTGCAGGGCGTTCGAATCGACGCCGCCTGAGAGAACTTTGCCGGAGGGCGGAACAATGGTGTTATAGGCGCGCGCCAGACGGGTAATAGAATCGAGCAAGATCACGACGTCGCGCTTGTGTTCAACCAGGCGCTTTGCCTTTTCAATCACCATTTCGGCAACCTGAACGTGTCGGGCGGCGGGCTCGTCGAAAGTTGAAGAGATGACCTCGCCCTTCACCGAGCGCTGCATATCGGTAACTTCTTCAGGGCGTTCATCAATGAGCAGCACCATCAGCACTACTTCGGGATGATTGGTGGTAATGGAGTTCGCCACGTTCTGCAGGAGCATGGTCTTGCCGGCGCGGGGAGGCGACACGATCAATCCGCGCTGACCTTTGCCGAGCGGTGTAAGCAGATCCATCACGCGTGCACTGATGTTCTCCTTCACTGTTTCGAGCTTGATGCGCTCCTGCGGATAGAGCGGCGTCAGGTTGTCGAACAGAATCTTGTTGCGGGCCTCATCCGGAGATTCGAAGTTAACCGCCTCGATCTTCACCAAGGCGAAGTACTTTTCGCCCTCGTGCGGAGGACGAACCTGGCCGCTGATGGTGTCGCCGGTCTTTAAGTCAAACTTGCGGATCTGGGAAGGAGAAACGTAAATATCGTCGGGCCCGGGAAGATAGTTGTAGTCGGGCGAGCGCAAGAATCCATAACCGTCAGGAAGGATTTCAAGAACACCCTCGGCGAAGATGTGCCCTTCCTTCTCGCTCTGCGCTTGCAGGATTTTGAAGATCAGATCCTGTTTGCGCATTCCGCTCGCGCCGGGGAGGTCAAGCGAGCGTGCGATCTTAGTGAGTTCGGTTATGTTCTTTTCTTTGAGTTCTGCAATGGTCATTGGTTCACCTGCGAAGGATCAGAAATGAAGGCGGGTTCTTCAGAATTTTTAGGGGAATTCAGATTGCAACAAGGCAGGAAAGCGGGACTGCTGGGTTAAGCAGCCCGCCGTTGTGCCTCAACAAAATGTTCTGGTTCCGACAGAACCGTCTGCTTCTCAGAGCTAGCGATCCGGTCCAGCACTTCGTTCATTGTTTCCTGGATACGGGTGTTCGGCTTATGAAATTTGCGAGTTGCCTTTGAAGCAAGCTGACAAAGCATATAACGATTCCGCAAAGTGTGTAGTGCGTCAAAAACGCGATCCGAGCGCATTAGCAATCGTCCTTTCTCTCCAGGAATGTGTCCACGTTTTGAGGAGTTGCTCCTTCGGAGAACCCGCAAGCGGCACGAGACAGCCGACCAGAAGACGTAAGCTACTGATTACAGAAGAGTTCTACCGGAAACAAGCTCTGGTTACCTGTATAGATGCACCGAAGAGGCTGAAAGTTTCTCTATTACCCTTTGATAAGCCCGGCTCGGAGAGATCCTTCTAAGAACCGGCTTCGTAGGCCTTCGGAACGTTTTAACGTACAAGGAATCGAGAACTGCGTCAAGCGATTTATTCGATCCCCTTGGCCACCTTGGTACACTGCGGACTCCCTAAGCACTACTTCCTCATCTGCGTTGTATGTAGTTGAATAAACATCGTTTGCAAAGCTGACCGGCAGCACTCGCGCTTGGCAACTCGCACCCCCCGGGGCTCGGGCCGGGCCCAAATTCAGCAACGCCTGAGGAAAAGCAGGGCTGTACAATCGTTTCGCTCGGGGGCGAACCATCCTCACCTTGCCGGGGTGACGCTGGAGATAACATCACGCACTTCTGGAGAAAGAGCATGACTCGGACGAAAACCCCAGGTTTCATCAGCCTTGCGATGGTCCTCGTTTTACTTCCTGCCGTGGCCCGCCCGCTGCGCGGACAGAAAATCTCTATCGAATTTGACCAAGCCGCGGACTTCACCAAGTACAAGACATTTGCGATTCGCCGGGGGGAGTTGAACAGCAAGAACCCCGCTCTCAACAGCGAACTTGTGAAGAAGCAAATCGAAGCTGAGCTGGTGCGTGACTTCACCTCGAGAGGTTTGTTCCAGACCCAGAGCGGACCAGCCGACCTGAACCTGGTCTATCACTTCGGGACAGCGCGCAAGACGGAAGTCGAAGCCTACCCTGCCGGCTGGCGGGGCTGGGGGACTCGCTATGTGCGGGTTCCTTACGCCGATGGGACCCTGGTGATCGACCTGCGCGATCCCTCAACGCATTCTCTCGTGTGGCGCGGAATCTCCCGGGAGGAACAGAGCGACGCTACTAAGATCAGAGGCAAGCTCGACAACATGGTTCGGAAGCCGATCGAGAAATACCCGCCTAAAACGAAAAAGGCCGCCGGCTAGAATTCCTGCCTTCGAGCCCATAAACCTCATTCGGCAGAACGAAGTCCATGCCCGAACTCGCGTGGACATCTGTTTACCGCGTCAGCAACTCTAAGCACTTGTGCCGCTTCCTACCGAGGTTCCGACATCGGCAAAAGGAAACCGCCATCAAGGGCGGTGGATTGCATGGACGGCGCTGGCGCTCGGGCTGGCGTTTGCCCTCATTCTGGTGATTTCGGCCTACGATGCCGGCCCCATCCTCCGCGGAAGAGTAATTCGCACGCTCACGGACCGCTTTCAAAGCCGAGTGGAGCTGGACGTATTCCACGTCACGGTCAAGAACGGTTTTCACGTTTCCGGTCAGGACCTCCGTATCTACGGGAAGAACGATCCGAACACGCATCAACCCGGCGTGCAGCCCCTCATCGCGATTGCTAGTTTCCGCTTCACCATCGGATGGTGGAACTTGTTGCACACGCCTACGCACGTCGACACTGTGCACTTGCAGGGACTCTCGCTCAACATTCCGCCCGCTGAGAACCGCCAGCAAATCACCAGCATGCGAAAACACGGGAAGGCGAAGATCTACGTCGACCACTTTCAGTGCGACCACGCGGAATTGGTGATCAACACCAGCCGAATGGGAAAGCTTCCGCTGGTATTCGATATTCAGAACCTGGCCATGAACAACACCAGCGCTGCAGGAGGAATCGAGTTCGAGGCGGATCTGGTGAACCCGAAGCCGGTGGGCATGATTCATGCGAAGGGCGAGTTTGGGCCGTTCAATGAGAATCGGCCGCAAGACACTCCGGTCAGCGGGATCTACTCATTCAGCGGAGCCGACCTGAGCACGATCAGGGGCATTGCCGGGATCCTTTCCTCGGTGGGGCGGTATTCAGGTTCGCTCGACAACATTGTGGTCGATGGAAAGACGGTCACACCCGATTTCAAAGTAGCGCGCAGCGGGCACGCCGTTCCCCTGGAAACGGAGTTTCATGCCATTGTAGATGGAACTACCGGTGATACCTACTTACAGCCGGTTACGGCGAAAATCCTCGACTCCTCCCTGATTGCCCGCGGAGCCGTGGTGAAGATGTCGAATCCTTTGGGACATCGTGTGACCCTGAACGTTGAAATCGGGGCTGGCAAGATTCAAGATCTGTTGAAGCTGGGAATCAGGACCGACCCTCCCGTGATGACCGGAAAAGTCCGGCTGCTGGCCAATTTCGATCTTCCACCCGGAGAAGAAGACTTGAGCGACCGGTTGAGGCTTGATGGCAATTTCCAGGTCTGGGGTGCGCACTTCTCAAATGACAAGATCCAGGACAAGGTTGGCGCTTTGAGTTTGAGAAGCCAGGGCAAGCCGAAACTCGCAAAGACCGAGCTCGCCGATCAGATTCAATCTCATCTAGGCGGGAGCTTCCGGCTGAGGGCAGGAATGCTTTCGTTTTCCACGCTGCAGTTCACCCTTCCGGGGACCGAAGTCACCATGAGTGGACGGTACAGCCTGGACGGAAACGAATTTGATTTCCACGGCAAAGCTCGGCTGCAGGCCAAACTTTCGCATATGACCACCGGATTCAAATCAATCCTGCTGAAGCCAGTGGATCCGCTGTTCAGCAAGAACGGCGCCGGCACGGAATTGCCAGTGAAGATCACCGGCACGAGGTCTGAACCTCACTTCGGTCTGGATTTTGGCCATCACGAGGCAAACAATGAGGCCGAAGGCAGGTAAACTGGATGGTGGCTCCCAAAATCACCCTGCCTGCCGGGAATTTCAAAGCATACTTATTCGACTGCGACGGCACCGTCGCCGATTCAATGCCCTTGCATTACGTTGCCTGGAGTCAGGCGCTCGGGGAATGGGGCTGCAAGTTCCCTGAAGAACGGTTTTACGAGCTTGGCGGCGTGCCCATCGTTGAGATCATCGAGTTGATTGGGCGCGAACAAGGTATCGAGATGCCGATCGCGCGGGTGGCCAAGCGAAAAGAAGAGCTGTATTTTGAATTTCTCCCAAAGCTTAAGTGCGTTCCCGAGGTTCTGGAGCACATGGAACTGCAGCGTGGACGCATTCCTTTCGCGGTGGTCTCTGGCAGTACTCGAGATTCGGTGGAAGCCTCGCTGCGCGCGATTGGACTTCTCGAAAGATTTGCGGTGCTGGTCTGCGCCGGCGATTACGCGAAGAGCAAGCCTGATCCGGAGCCGTTTTTGATCGCGGCCGAGCGACTCGGAGTGTCTCCCGGGAGTTGCCTGGTGTTCGAAGATACGCAGGTGGGCCT
>Ga0207667_10000814_pt1 | contig 40498 bp, 47 predicted proteins | sample KBSCornC52_FD_184301 | JGI IMG/M metagenome (GOLD analysis project Ga0207667, IMG submission 184301) | Corn rhizosphere microbial communities from Kellogg Biological Station, Michigan, USA - KBS Corn C5-2 (SPAdes) (version 2) | ecosystem: Host-associated > Plants > Roots > Rhizosphere > Soil ...
GGCTTTTTTCCTTCACGCGCCACTTTGGCAATGCGCGTGCCTCAAACGCGCTATTCTCTCCCCTTACCGCCAAGGATAAAAGTCAGTTATCCTAGGGCGATGAGTACCTGTATTGCAGCGGCTTGCCGCGATGAAGGAAAAAAGCCTAGGATTATCATTTGTTCCGATAGTCGGGAAACTTGGGGGTATACGTCAAGCGACTTCTCGGTAAAGATGGACGTTGGCGCACGCGGATGGGTGGTTCAGTGGGCGAATCGCGGAGACTCAGCTAAGGAATTTGTAGCAAGGCTCCTGGAGTGGTTCGATAAGGCCGAAGATCCGCAAACGGTACATGCAGCGGTGTCTATTGTCGGAAACGCATTGGCCGAATTCAAGTCCTCCCCACTTTACGAGAAGAATTGCTGCCAATTGATAGTTAGTGGGTTTGTCGGCAATGATGCAGTTATCCTGCTGATCGAAGGGGATAAGTACGGAAACCTAAAGATGGGAAGGCCAGAAAGCTTCGCGGCAATAGGAGCGGGTAGCACCATAGCTACCGTTTTGTTGTCTTGTAGACAACATCACTACACGGATACCGTTGCGAACGCCATTCACGCAGTGTATGAAGCTAAGAGATTGAGTGAAAAGGCAGATGGAGTTGGCCCGTTTACAAATCTTTGGTTACACTCTCCTGGATATACAGGCACTCATCCCCCCACCGCCAATTTAGTTTTTGTAAGTGTCCGTGGGATAGAGACGCTAGAATATTCTTATCGGTCGCGGTGGGGATCACGCAATGAAACGTTATCTAATGGCTTTTGGGTTCCTCAAGCAGAGATAGAATCTGTGTTATATCCCAAAGGTGATCCGTCACTCCCGCCGCCATCGCCGGAGTCACCCGAAGCGAAGAATGAATCCTAACGAAGTTGTAGTGCATGTAAAAGATTGCCAACGCTGCCGTGTGGTTTTCGATTTTCTTCGAGAACGCATTAGTAAGCCGAGTGAAGCGCCGGTTCCCCATCCGAAGGCTTAGGTTTTGGCGTTCAATGTAGGACGTGCTGATGTGTTTTGGATCGGGGTAGCCAGTAACCACTTTGCGCTCACAACCGATGCACTCAGCAGGCGAGTACCGCTTCTCGCCGTCAATGGGCGACCCAAAAACTTTGACGATCTGCGCGTAGTCAATGTGCCCCTCAAAGGAACGCTCAATGGCAGCGGCATAGGCCGGGAATCCATCACTGGTGATCTGGAAGCGCCCATAGACGCGGTGGCGAAGATCGCTTATGAAGATTCGAGCAGTGACGGCATCGCGCCCACCAACGACCCATGACGGAATAAGTTTTGTATCGGCGTCGATTGCGATCCAAGTCCAAACATCACCAGCGCCGGGAACCTTCGCAGCAATCTCTGCCGTGACATTCTTTTGCTTGGCATAGCAGAACGACCAAATCTCATCGACCTGGACGCGCTCACATGCTAGATGACGCAACTTCCTGTCTTGATACTCAGAACAGGCCGCGCCAAGCTCTACGAGAAGCTTCGCAATCGTGTTTTTGGAAGCGCCCGTGATACGGACGATTGAACGGATAGAACAGCCTTCGATCATCGCCGTAACGATCTGTACTCGCTTGGCTGTGTCTAGCTTGTTCATGAACCAAGTATAGCTTAACGCTAAGCATAGAGTCAAGTAGTAAAATGCGCTAGACTTCCGGGATGGATGAAAAATTAACCATCGATGTTCTCCATGCCTTTGGCCTGAAATACTACGAACTCCAGCAAGGATTCGCAGCGATGTTCAACCTCTGCCTGAAACGGGGCGTGTTTACGGAAGCCCAATTCCATAACGAGCGCGAATTCATTTTGAGCTTTCCCGAAATGAAGAAATGGGAGGCGTTTCTTGCCGCTCTGAAAACTGCCAAGGTGCAGGTAGACCTCGAAGAAGCGTTACGAAAATACGAAGGGCCGATTCAGTAATCGGTGGTTTCCGTTTCAGGGGTGTCCAAATTTTCACGCGCAATTCTCCTCTATACTGAGATTGCGCCAAGGCTCACCCTTGCATGGCTAGGTAGTTGCGATGTCCTACCATCACAACGACCACAATGGCCGTGAACGCTAGTAGTGTATCACGGTATAGAATGTGCCCATGCGAGAAAAACTATTGTGGTTTACCGTGATCCTATTTGGCTTGATGCTGATGCTGATGCTGACGCAGGCTCAAACCCCTTCCCGCACCGACACTCAAGCAGGTCGATTCCAAATCGTCACCTCCACTAGCGAAACATATAGGGACGCCTTTAGAATTGACACAACGACAGGTAAAACTTGGGCGCTGGTGGGTACGGGACGAATCGGATGGGTTCCGATGGCGGAATATCCAGAACCTAAGTAGGACTGCTGTTAGGATTTATCTTTCCACCTTGCCTTCGCACCCTTGGCTGCGATCTGTGACCGTTTCTTGGGTGCAAGTGCAGCCGCACGCGCTAGACCGCCCCGACGCCCCAATGAAACGGCTGCGGGGTCCTTCTTGGCCGGGGGTGGCGTCTTAGGAAGTTCGCCGATGGATTCCAGGAAAACCCGATGGGCATTCTGGATTGGATCACGGGAGGGGCGTTTACTTGCCATGAGCCTAGTATGCCAAGCTTAGCGGTAAGCGCAAGCCTTTTGAAATACTCCAAAATTCAAACTGACCCACTACCCGCACACGTCTGCTATACTTTTATTTTAGATTCCTAGCCCTTGCGCCTTCGCTGCTTGCGTTGCGCGCGTCTAAGAAGGAATAAAGATGCCGAAACGCACATTTCAGCCGAACAATCGCAAGCGCGCCAAAGTACACGGTTTCCGTGAGCGCATGAAGACCAAGAACGGGCGCGCCGTGCTCAGCCGCCGCCGCGCGCGTGGCCGCCATAAACTGACTGTCAGCGACGAGAGAGCTGTCCGGTACGCTAAGGCCAGCAGCTAAACCCGCCTCCGGCGGCGCGCTGAAGTTTCCGCACGCTTCGCGGATCCTGCGCTCTGCCGAATTCCGAGCCGTCTATGATAACGGTATCCGCCTCTCCGGTCCTTTGTTCGCCGCCTTTTGTCTGGCGCGTCCGGACCCGGCCCGAAGCACCGCCCGTTTGGGACTCACGGTACCGCGAGCGATCGGCGGAGCCGTGGTCCGCAACCGGATCAAGCGCCGCATTCGGGAAGCGTTCCGGCTGCACCGCGCGGAAATCGGATCGCAGTGGGATATCGTGGTCAATCCCCGTCGGGCGGCGCTCAATGCTTCGTTTCCGGAGATTCAGCGGGCGCTCGGGAAGGTAATCGAAAAATGCGGACCTTAGTGGTGGGGATATTACGTATCTATAAGCGATGGATCTCGCCGTCGCTGCCATCGGCCTGCCGGTTCCACCCGACCTGTTCTGAATACATGCTGCAAGCGGTGGAAAAACACGGCGTCGCCCGAGGGGTTTGGATGGGTACGATGCGTCTGTTGCGTTGCCATCCGTTTCATCAAGGAGGATTCGATCCCGTCCGCTAGGGTGTCCCGGGTATGCAATCGCTATGAAAAAAGACTTGACCATGGAAGTGCGGCTGCTGATCGCCCTGGTGCTGGTGGGCCTGGTGCTGCTGGTCAGCCAGTATTTCATCAAGCCGGTGCCTGCGCCCACGGCCACTAAGGAAGGCGCGGCGAAGAGCGCGCAGCCGGTGACTCCGGCCGCGGTCGAGAAGCCGGAAGCGGTCATTCCTTTGAGCGCGAAGCAGAAGGCGGCGGAAACCCTGAACGCGGTGCAGGCAGCGGGCGAAGAGATGATTCCCGTGGACACGGATGTCTTCCACGTGGTGTTTTCGAATCGCGGCGCGGTGGTACGAAGCTGGATTCTCAAGGATTTTAAGGATCACGCCGGCAAGCCGCTTGAACTGGTGTACCAGCCTGCCCTTGGCCGCGTCACGGCGCCTTTTGCGGTTGATCTCAAGGGACAGACTCTGGCGACGGATCCCAACACCGCGCTGTTTAAGACCACCCGCTCGGGCGATGGACTCGAACTTTCCTTCGAGTTTTCCGATGGCCGCGCGCTTACGAAGAAGACTTTCCGCTTCACGCAGAAGAGCTACCTGGTTGGCGTCACCTCCGAGATCACGCAGAACGGAACTGCCGTGCCGCATTTGCTCACCTGGCGCGGCGGTTTTGGCGACCCGACGGTGCGCAATCCCCAGTCCGTCCAGCACGCCCTTTACTACGATCAGCCCAATGCCAAGCTTAAGTCGATCTCATATGGAGACGCGAAGAACGGCCCGGTTTCCGTCAGCGGCCAATTTTCCTTTGTAGGAATCGAAGACAGCTACTTCACCGCCGCATTCCTGCCGGGCGATAACAAAACCTCGGTGGACGAAACTACCTATGCCGACGCCGTTCCCGATGCGGCCGGCAAGGACGAGAAGCGCGTGGGCGTAGGCGTGGGCGGCGAAGGACTCAATTCGCTTTCGCTATTCGTCGGGCCCAAGGACACAGATTTGCTCCGCGACGTGAATCCCAAGCTAGTGCAGGTGGTCGATTGGGGCTTCTTCGGCGTAATCGCAAAACCGCTATTTCTGGTTCTCAGCTGGACGTCGCGCCATTTGGCGGGCAACTATGGCTGGTCCATCGTACTGGTGACGCTGGTGATCAACATGGTGCTGTTCCCGCTGAAGATCACGGGCATGAAATCCTCCAAGAAAATGCAGGCGTTGCAGCCGCAGATCAAGGCTATCAACGAGAAGTACAAGGGCATTTCCATGAAGGACCCGCGTAAGACCGAGCAGAACCAGGAAGTAATGGATCTGTACAAAAAGAACGGCGTGAATCCGGTGGGCGGATGTCTGCCCATGCTGTTGCAGCTTCCATTCCTGTATGCGTTCTATAAGGTGTTGGCGGTCGCGATCGAAATGCGCGGTTCCCATTGGTTGTGGGTAACCGATTTGTCGCAGCCGGAATCCCTGGCGATTCACCTGTTGCCCATTCTGCTGGTGATCACGCAATTCGCGATGCAGAAGATGACGCCGCAGCCGGGCGTGGATCCCGCACAAGCGAAAATGATGATGTTTATGCCGCTGATGTTCGGCTATATGTTCTACTTCGCGTCGGCGGGACTGGTACTATACTGGTTAACCAGCAACGTGGTGGGCATCGTGCAGCAGTGGCTCCTGAACAAGACCATGCCGGCCGCGCCCGTAACAGCGCCGGTTCCTATTAAGAAGGGCAGGAAATAAACGTTGGCCCAAAAGAAATATACGGTTGCCGATACCGGACCGCGCATAGACGAATTCCTCAAAAACGTCTTTCAACTGGCCGGATTTCAACTGGCCTTTACCGTGGCCGAAGGTGAGACGCCGCATCCGGATTTTGAAAACCCGGACTTGATGGTTCGCTTCACCGGCGCCGACGTGGACTTGCTGCTGGCGAACAAAGCGGAACTGCTGTTGGCGCTGGAGCAGTTGACCATGGAAGCCATCGGGATGGCTCCCGAGGAGCATTCGCGGATCTGCTTCGATGCCAACGATCGCCGCATCCTGCGCATTGAAGAGTTGCGTATGAGTGCGCAGGCCGCCTCTGAGCGCGTTAAGAAATCACGCCAGCCGTTTCACTTCAGTCCCATGAACAGCCGCGAACGGCGCATCCTGCACCTGGCCTTGCGGGATGAAACCGACGTCCGCAGTGAAAGCGTCGGCGAAGGCCCCATCCGCCAGGTAGTGATCGTGCCCGCTGAGATGAAGACGCTGCCCGAGCCGGTGATTCCGCCCAAGCCGCGTCCCGAACTGGATGCAACGGGCGGCAGGCCGGGATTCCGCGATCGTGGCCGTGGCGGACGCGACGGCGATCGCCGCGGTGGCCCGTCTCGCGGTGGTCCTCGCGGTCCGCGCCGCGATCATCGCTAGTGTAAGTGAAGCTCCACGACACGATTGCCGCGGTATCGACGCCGCCGGGGCGCGGAGGCATCGGCATCGTGCGCATCTCCGGACCGGACGCCCGCAACGTTGCTGAAGCGATACTGCGGTTTCCGCCGCAATCGGAAGCGGGTTCCTGGAAACCATGGTCGGCAATGCTGGCGGAGCTTCCCGACGCGGCGGGGCATGCTGTCGATCAAGTAGTTGTGACGTATTTCGCCGCTCCGCGATCCTACACCGCCGAAGACGTGATCGAGATTTCCTGCCATGGCGCTCCGGTGGTTCTGCGTTTTGCGCTGGAGCGTGCCTGCGCTTCGGGAGCCCGTCTGGCCGAACCCGGCGAGTTTACCTTGCGGGCGTATCTCAACGGCCGTATCGACCTGCCGCGAGCGGAAGCGGTTCGCGATCTGATCGATGCGACCACGCTCTACCAGGCCCGCATAGCGGCGCAGCAAATCGGCGGATCGGTTTCGCTGCGCCTCAAACCGGTGAAGGAGCAACTGCTGGAGCTGATTGCATTGCTCGAAGCCGGCATTGATTTTGCCGAAGATGACATTAGCGTGGCGGCGCCGGAGGAAATCTTGCGGCGCATCGATCCGGTATTGGCCGCCGTGCGCGCGCTCATCGCGAGTTTCGCCTACGGTAAACTGGTGCACCAGGGATTCACACTGGCGATTGTCGGCCGGCCCAATGTTGGCAAGAGCAGTTTGTTCAACCGGCTGCTGGAGCAGGATCGCGCCATCGTCACCGAAATAGCCGGCACGACGCGCGACCTGGTGTCGGAGACGGCTGTGATTGAAGGGATCCCGGTCAAGTTTGTGGACACGGCGGGCATTCGATCGGGACAGGACGTCGTCGAGAAGCTTGGCATCGAGCGAAGCTATCAGGCGATGGCGGACGCCGACTTGACAGTGGTAGTGGTGGATCTATCAGCGCCGCTTGGTACGGCGGATCGGCAGTTGATCGAAAGAGCGCAGCAGCAGGGGAAAAGGATTGTCGCTGGCAACAAGTGCGATTTGCCTACACAGGCGGACGCGCCCGGCGCGCTGCGTGTTTCCGCACTCACCGGCGAGGGTCTCGTGGGACTGCGCCGCGCGATTATTGACGCCATCGCTCCCGCCGGAAGCCTGGAACAAGAAGGTGGTTTTATCACCAGCCTTCGCCACGAACAGCTCTTGCAGGAAACCCGCGAAGCTTTGGAGCAGGCTCGCACCGCGACCGCTCTCGGCATCCCCCACGAGATGCTGCTGCTGGACTTATACGCGGCGCTGCGCCCCATCGATGGCATCACTGGTGCCACCACGGCGGACGATATCCTGAACCGGATTTTTTCCACCTTCTGCATAGGAAAATAAAGCGCGGCGAAACATGACCCGACGCGAATCCGAGTTGCGGGCGATGTTTGCGCTGGCTGCTCCCTTAGTGCTGACGGAGCTCGGCTGGATGGCCATGGGGATCGTCGATACCATGTTCGTGGGCCGTGTCAGCGCGGACGCGATTGGCGCGGTAAGTCTCGGCACCTCCGTTTTCTACGCGATCGCGATCTTTGCCAGCGGATTGTTGCTGGGGCTCGATACTTTGGTTTCACAATCCTTCGGCGCGGGCGATCTGAATGATTGTCATCATTCACTGGTCAGCGGTGTCTGGCTGGCGCTGCTTTTAATTCCCACCGTGATGGGCGCGGTCTGGCTATTCGTTCCGGCGATGGCGGCATTTGGCATTAATGCGGGCGTGCTGCGCGATACCACTCCCTACATTCGCGCTTTGAACTGGAGCGCCGCTCCGCTGTTGCTGTTCTTCTGCCTGCGGCGTTATCTGCAATCGGCCGGCATCGTGCGCCCGATTCTGCTAGTCCTGATCACCGCAAACCTGGTCAACGCCGCCGGCAATTGGGTTTTCGTCTTCGGCAACCTCGGCGCTCCGCGGATGGGCGCGGAAGGAGCCGGCTGGTCCACCTGCGTTTCGCGCGTATACATGCTGGTAGCGATGGTCTTGATAGTCTGGCTGCGCGATCCCAGAGCGTTCGCCGTGAGCTGGCGCCCAGACTGGCGCCGCATCGGCAGGCTGCTGAAACTGGGACTCCCCGCCGCCGGGCAAATTGGTCTGGAGATGTCGGTATTTGCAACCGTCACGGTGCTGATCGGAAAACTCAGTGCCGATATACTTGCCGGACACCAGATCGCATTGACTGTGGCGTCGACCACTTTCATGATGCCGCTCGGCATTAGCTCAGCCGCCGCGGTGCGCGTGGGACATGCTATTGGAAGACGCGATCCCGAAGGTGCGTCGCGATCCGGTTGGACGGCGCTGGCCTTCGGTGCGAGCGCCATGTCGCTGGCGGCGCTGCTGCTCCTCAGTTTTCCGCATGCGATCGCACGCCTGTTTACGCCGCAGGCAGCGATCCTTGCGGCAGCGGTTCCACTGCTGCGCGTCGCCGCATTCTTTCAGCTCTTCGATGGCTTGCAGATCACCGCCACCGGAGCCTTGCGCGGCGCCGGCGACACCCGCACTCCGATGCTGTGTCACTTCGCTGGGTACTGGATACTGGGCTTGCCGCTGGGCGCATTCTTATGTTTTCGCGAATCGCTGGGCGCAGTCGGGCTGTGGATGGGTTTGTCGGCAGGGCTGATTGCGATCGGTCTCATCCTGCTCTGGGTTTGGCGCCGGAAGGCCCGCGGCTTCAGCGAAAGCGTGGCTGTGGCTCGAGCCGAAAAATGAGTCCACTGCCGCAGCGGTGTTACAATGAGTGAATTCGCTGTGAGGTCCTAGGCCAGGTAGCTCAGTTGGTAGAGCGCAGCCCTGAAAAGGCTGGCGTCGGCGGTTCAAGTCCGTCCCTGGCCACCACATTCTAAAGCACTTATCGGCGACCAAAAACATCAGTTTCTACTCGTGGGAACAATACGGGAACATCTAGACTGCTACTGTCTCCCGCTTCCCACCTTCTCCACTGCCTTCGATACTTATACGAAGTTCGTGCTGAAGAAAGGCCAGACGACCAAGCAATACGAGGACGAGTCCAAGCGCCGTTTCATCGAGGAGCCGGCGAATATGAAGCTGCTGATCGTCGTCAGCAAGCTGCTGACGGGCTTCGATGCGCCGAGCTGCACTTATATCTATCTCGACAACGAACTGTACGACCACAACCTTTTCCAGGCGATCTGCCGCACCAATCGTCTCGATGGCGATGACAAGGACTACGGATACATCGTCGACTTCAAGGAGCTGTTCGGCGACGTGCAGAAGGCCATAGCCGTTTATAGCTCGGACGAACTGGACACCGATCCTGGCAATGGTGGCGACAACAACGTCCATCTCAAGGACTGGCTTGAAGAGGGCAAGAAGAAGGTGGAAGTGGCCCGCGAGGGCCTGCGTTACCTCTGCGAACCGGTAGCGCTGCCGCTCGAGGTGGAGCAGTTTCTTCATTACTTCTGCGGCGATGCCGCCAACCCAAATGCGCTGAACGAGACCGAGGCGCTCCGGGTTTCGTTTTACAAGGCCGTTGCAGTGTTCGTGCGTGCGTTCGCCGCCATCGCGCAGGACCTCGCCGAGGCCGGGTACTCCGACTCTGACGCGGACGCTCTGCAGAAGGAGGTCGAATTCTATAGCGAGATCCGTTCTGCCATCAAGAAGCACTCGGGAGAGGAGCTCGACATCAAGCCCTACGAGGCGGACATGCGCCACCTCCTCAACACGTACGTTCAAGCCGATCCGGCGGCTGACCTGGGCGAGCTGGGCGAGATGTCGCTGACGGAGCTCATCATCGAGACCGGGATCCATGACGCCATTGCCAGGAAGCTGAACGAAAAGGGTAAGCTCTCGAAGAACGCCATAGCGGAAGGGATCATCAACAACGTTCGCAAGACCATCATCCGCGACCAACTCACGGACCCTCGATTCTACGAGCAGATGTCAAGGCTGCTGGACGACCTCATCAAACAGAGCCGAGCCGATACGGCGGCGTATGAAGAGTTTCTCCGGAGGGCCGAGGCGCTGGTGAAGCGGTTGGCCGCGAAGCAACCCGATGAGGGGGTGCCTGCCGCGCTGCACGGGAAGCGGGAGGCGACAGTGATTTACAACAACCTGCCCCGGATTCTTTCCGGCGCTAGCGTGGCGGAGCCTAACATTGAAGATGGAGAGAAGCGCGCCATGCTGGCGCTCGAAATCGACAACGTGATGCGCGAGTGGGCTCCGGCGGGCTGGAAGGGCGACCAGGGGCGCGAGGCGCAGGTCCTGAATGCGCTCTTTCCTTTACTCAACCGCGACCGCGATGCTACCCTCGCGCTCTTCGAACTCATCAAGAACCAACCGGGATACTGATGGCAGAGACGATCCAGATCGGAGAGATCGCCATCGCTTTGGCGCGTAAGGACATCAAGCATGTCCACCTGTCGGTGCACCCGCCCAGCGGCCGCGTTACGCTTGTCGCGCCTAGGGGACGCGCCCTGAGGTGGCACGTGCCTACGCTGTGTCCAAGCTCGGTTGGATCCGTGATCAGCAGGCGAAGCTGCGCGGGCAGGCGCGGGAAACGCCTCGGAAGTTCGTCGAGCGTGAGAGTCACTACCTCTGGGGAAGACGCTATTTGCTCTCTGTCAGGGAAAAAGAGGCGAAGCCCTCCGTGCGGCTTGATCACCACAGGATCGTACTCACGATACGTCCCGGGACGAGCAGGCTGAAGCGTGAGGCGGTGGTGCATGAATGGCACAAATCTCTCCTGCACGGCGCTGTACCCGGCCTGATTCAGAAATGGGAGCCGAGGTTAGGCGTCGAGGTGGCCGGATATTTCCTGCAGCGCATGAAGACCAAGTGGGGCAGTTGCAACCACCGGGCACGGAACATCCGCCTCAATACTGAACTCGTGAAGAAGCCCAAAGACCTGCTCGAATACGTGGTCGTCCATGAGATGCTTCACCTCATCGCACCCACCCACAGTGAGCAGTTTCTCGCGCTGATGAGTAAGCACTATCCAGCATGGCGGGAGGCCCGGACAGAGCTGAATGAGCTGCCGTTAGCTTCGGAGTCATGGAAGGAATAGCTTGGGGGTTCTTCAAGCAAGGAACAAGTACACAAAACGACGGGGTGAAAACTCCGCTACACCGCCACCCTCAGCTTGATGACATCGTTGGGCGCGTGGACCAAGTCCTGCTTGGTTCCCAAGTAGCGTTCCGTCGTCTGAACTGAAGCGTGGCCCAGCAAGAGTTGGATCTGCTCTAGCTCGCCACCGCCAGCGCGGCATAGTTTGGCGCAAGTGCGGCGGAGATCGTGTGGGGCGATACCTGGCACGCCGGCCGCTTCAGGCGTAGGGCTTGATGAGCTGCCAGACAACCTTCTCGCCCAATCCTTCGCCAGTAACGCGATCCGCGCGTTTCACGGACCGGAACACATAGCCATCTGCCACGGCGGCAGCAGAGGTCCACGCGTCGATTGCGACTTTCACCCACGTTGGCATCGGCGCCGTGCGAACTCGCCCGTGCTTTCCGACCAGGTCGACAATGCACCAACGACCGTCGCGCTGCTGGAGATGACTGAACGTTAGTGCTGCCACTTCGGAGCGCCGCAAGCCGCAGCCCAGGAGCACAGCCAAGATTGCCCGGTCGCGCAGCCCACGGATGGTCGTAATGTCCGGCGCGCTCAGGAGCGCCTGTGCCTGCCGCAACGATAGCCAATTGCCGACTCGGATACCTTGCGTCTTGGCGCTCTTCACACGGCTGATTCCCGCCGCCAACTCCGGTGCTAGCAACCCGTTGTCGGCGGCCTCGGCAGCGAGCTTGCGGATCGCCGACATTCTAATAATGATGGAGGACGAACCGAGGCGGCGGTCTTCCAGGGATACCCGCCAGGCGCTAACGGTAGCCTTGGTGAAGCCCGGTCGCGGCGCCTGCTGGAACCAGCCCATGAACTCATCCAGCGCCATGTTGTACACGCGTTTCGTAATCGGCGAGGAGACGCTGTCGAGCACTAATGTCTTCAATTTCTGCCACTGTGCTATCTTTTCGAGGCTAATCAATTCATTCATCCCGGCTCCTGTTATTGGGCATTATCGGTAGCGTCATCAGGACATTACCTCTACTTGACGTGGACATCAAGGCGAGAGTTCGAAGGGATCACTTGTTCAGGAATGGTGCCGTTCGTTAACCAACTTCCTGGGAAATGATCGTGGCGACGGGCTTGCTCCAATCGGTTAATCTGAGTTCGATTGAAAGGGAGAGCAGTGGAAAACCGATCGCATAAAACTCATAGCGTAGTGTCCATACGCCCGCGGTTATGGGTAGGCGACCCGCCCCAACAACGTCAAGGGCACTGTTCAGGTATACGCCCTGATCTATGAGCGTAATAGGCGGTCCTTCAAACGCGCCGCCGGCTGCGGGTACGCTCAAGCCGGGCTCGATGAGGTTTCGGTGTGTTCCAACACAGAGCAGATCGAATGCTTCGTGGGATTTTGGAAAGATTGTGTGCGAGTAGCCGGGTCGAGCGGTTGCTTTGAGGGGACTACGTATCGGAGATGGTCGTAAGGTCTTGCCAGCTGGCCCGTACTCGGAAAATCTGGCTGTGGCTTCGAGGGCCGCGATGTCTGGACGACCATTCCTGATATCAACGTATAGGAAGCGGCCGACGAGTTGTCCGTACGAGCCTGATTTAGTCGAAGTTCTCGCGGTCATGCTGGCAAAGATGGTTCAACACGTTACGCGGCGTGGCCTGTTAAATGGCTACCAATGCGAAGAGGATTCCTTGCAAGGGCCGCGCGGACGTATTTTATTCGAATGAACAGATCCGCCGGAATGGCTCCCCCTGTCGAAGTGCGGCATGACGTTTTTACGGCCGACATCATTGAGAACCGTTTGCTGCTTGCAGCGCTAGTCTCTATGCTACGCATTCCTCATCGCTCGCATCTAGCGAAGAGCGAGATCTCGCGCGCTCGGAGACTTTTCGGTGGTGTGCAAATGCTCCATTTTTCGTCTACAGCTGTCCCAGAAATCGTGTTTACGCGGCTGAACCGCCACTATCAGCCCGCTATCGCATTGGCGACGCTCCTCCTTCGATCTGGGTCTCTCGATCTCGGTGCTGGAGGTGCCCGAGGCTGTGCTTTCCTGATCGATATGAATAATGTCTTTGAACGATTCGTCCGCAGAGCCTTGCGGACTGCCCTTCGCGTCGACGCCGCCAGATTCCCTGATCGGCCACCGAAGATTTATTTGGATGAGGCAGGAGTCGTTCCTGTCAGGCCGGACCTATGCCTCGTCGACAACCGACAAGTTCTCTGGGTGGGCGACGTAAAGTATAAGCGTTTGCCAGCTTCTGCCTATCTGAATGCGGATTTGTACCAACTCCTCGCCTACGCACTCGCGCTAGACTTACCTGAAGGGACCTTGATATACGGCGACAACGAAGGTGTCTTCGCCGCTGAGCACGTTGTCGTCCGGAACCGTAAATGCTTGCGCGTGATTGCGCTCGATCTGTCAGTTCCTCGCATGAAGCTTCTAGATCAGATCGCCTCAATCGCTAAATGCATCCCCGTTACACACCGAATGTAACATCGTGCGTCCGGGTTTACTTACTGTCCCGTTAAGCAGCATTAACGGCACTCCTGAAACACTTGTCGGCCTTTTGATAGCGTGCTTAAACAGGCCGGGCTTCGACGATGCTGAAGGCTCCCGTAGTAGGCACTACGCGGACCAACTCGAACTGGGTGGGCTCGAACAGATTCTTATACTCGTTTACCGTTCGTTGGCGCGCTTCGCCGAAATACATCAGCATCGTCATGTCAATCAGGCTGACCCTCTGATTGGGTTCACCGGGCACGGTGAGCATTTCTATCACGAGCAGCCGGTCCATCTCACGCATGGCCTCCCGGCAGCGACCCAGGATTGTGCGGCAGGCCTCATCGGGCCAGTCATGGAGAACCTGGCACAGCGTCCAAACGTCGCCTACGGCTGAGATCGGGTCGAAGAAGCTGCCAGCGCTAAGCTTGCAGCGGTCGCGCACACCGCGGTCGGACAAGACGCGCTCGGCGTCAGGCAACACCGCGGGCTGTTCGATTAGCGTGCCGCGGATCGCCTGCTGTTTTCTCAGAATAGACGACAGTAGCGAGCCGACGCCCCCTCCGACATCCACCACACTGCTCACGCCGACCCAGTCATAAGCATCGGCGATCTGCTGGTGCTCTTCGCCGCGCAACTCGGCCAGAGCGCGGTTGAAGGTATCGCCTTCTTCGGGATGTTTCCGCATGTGTTCCCAAGCGGATTCCCCAAAGACATGTACCGTTGCCGAATCGCCGGTAACGGCGCTATGACCGAGCGCTGCGGCAGACCGTACAAAGTGCGCGGAGGAATAGTGAATCGCCACGTTATGGAGGCCGCCCGGTCTATCGCGAAAAATATCGGAGACGGAATTATTGGCGAACACACCGGGCGAGACTTCCTGAAAGGCTCCGGCAGCTGAGAGTGCGCGGAGCACTCGCGTCAGCGACAGTTCGTCCATTTTGCTGTGTTTTGCCAGTTCTCCGGCTGGCATTGGGCCTTGATCGAGATGATCGGGCACGTTACAGCGAATAAGCGCGCCAATCAAAGGATTGAAGTACACGTGGTGCAGCAGAGCAAGTGCAGCGTAGAAGTCTCGCGGTGAAGGGGGTTGGGCCATTGGCGCTTGGAGATCCTTTCTGAATAAAGAACGCTGATGGATTCCTCCCGATGATAGCGCTGCTAGGGGCGTTAACGAACATTATCGGAACCTATCCGCGGCTCCGTTCGTGACGTTCAGGCAACCAAAGGTTAGGCCGATTGCGATAAGCGAGAAGGAAACCCGCGGGCACAAGAAATACAGTTAACAGCACCGAGGCGAGTAAACCGCCAATGAGTGCACGAGCCAAGGGCGCGTAGGATTCACTCCCCTCGCCCAGTTTCAATGCCATCGGCATCAAACCTATGATAGTCGCGAGAGACGTCATTAGAATGGGGCGCAGACGAACACGACAGGATTGGACGATCGCTTCAAGCACTCCGCGCCCCTCGAATTTCAAGTGATGAGCGAATTCCACGATCAAAATACTATTGGACATCGCAACTCCTGCGAGCATGACGACCCCCATTAGAGACATGACGTTCATGGTCGTTTCCGTGAGAACCAATGTGACCAAGACACCGGAAATGGCGGGCGGCAGAGCCAGCAAAATAATGAACGGATCGATGAATGAGCGGAACTGAGCCACCAGAATCAGATACAACAATACGATCGACAGGGTAAGTCCGATCCCAAAACTTCTGAACGAGGCGTTCATGGCTTCCGCGCTTCCCCGGATGGCAACCGAGACGTTGGTGGGAATATCTTGGTGCGCAATCACCTCCCGAACGTAGTCAGCCGCAGCGCCAAGATTCTCACTCGCCGGGCGCGCATAGATATCGAGCTTGCGGCGAATTTGATAGTGATCCACCTCGGTAGGCGCCTTGATGCGTTCGATATGGGCGATCATGTCCAACCGCGTCGGCCGCGAGCCGCCGTCGGCGTGAAGCGGAATGGACTTCAAATCCTGAATGGACTGAATCTGGGCTTCGGGATATTGAACGGTCAAGAAATAGTTATTTCCGTTGCGTGGGTCGATCCACAAATTGGGCGCGATCATCTGGTTCGACGTTAGAGAAGTAATGACATTGGTCAGAACTTCGCGTTCCGTGAGGCCGAGCTTGGCGGCATGCAAACGGTCGACGTCCACGCGAAGAGACGGATAGTCGAGATCTTGTGGCATAAAGACGTCCGCAATGAGGGGCGACGGCCGCAACTTGCTGGCGATCTCCTGAGCAATCCGGTTATCGATTTCCAAGTTTGCGCCTACCACTTGCACGTCGATCGGCGCCGGCGCGCCCATACTGACTACCGCATCCACTAAGCTGCCGGTCGAGAAAAAAGGAGTGATTTCGGGCATCTCGTCAGTGATGCGTTTTTTAATCCGGCGAATATATTCATAGCTGCCCACCTTGTGTTCGGGCTGCAGGCCGACCTGAATGAATCCCGTGTGCATGGCTGCATTCGACGTGTACACGGCCGAGAAACCATTGTCGACCCCGATGTTATCCACAATGATTCCAAGATCCTCCGGCCGTACAATTTCTTTGATGACTCTCTCGATCCCGGCCGCTTCTTTTTCAGTTGCTGTAAGCTTCGTCCCCGAGGGCGCCTTGAAGGTGATTACGAACTGCCCCGCATCCGTCTGCGGGAAGTACGCAAAACCGAGCTGACTGTAGAGCAAGAGACTCGCAGCGAAGGCGACAAAAAAGATCGCGAGCACGGTTGCCGGTATTCGAAGAGCCTGCTTGACCAGAGCTTCGTACCAGACCAACATTCGATGAAAAGCTCCGTCGAACGCCTCGTTGAAGCGCGCTCCCCAACCGGGCGAATGTTCCTTCAGCGTTCGGGCCTCGGCAGACTCGGATTCACCAAGATGTTCCGGCTGATCGAATTTCAGATATCGAGCGCAAAACAGCGGCACCACCGTCATTGCCACTAAGTAAGATGCGAAGAGAGACACCACGACGGCCAATGCCATCGCCGAGAAAAGAAACTTGCTGACTCCGACTAGCAGAGTGACCGGGAAAAAGACCACTGCGGTTGTCAGCGTCGATGCGAGCACTGGAAGAGCCACTTCCTTCCCGCCAGTTTCCGCTGCGACCCGGGGGGGCTCTCCCATCTCAAGATGACGGTAGATGTTTTCGAGCACGACCACGGAATTGTCGATCAGGCGGGACAGTGCCAGCGCGAGCCCCCCCAGCACCATGCTGTTGATAGAAGAACCGCCTAGCTGGAGAACGAAAAAGGTCGCGCACACGGATAGCGGAATCGAAAAGAAAACCGCCAACGTCGCACGCATGCTGCCCAGGAACACCAGGATCATCACGCACGTGAGGAACAGGCCGATTCCGCCTTCATGCAGCAAAGTCTCAATCGCGGTGCGCACGAAGCGCGATTGATCGAAAACGACAGCCGTCTTCATTGCCGGAGGAACATCGACGAGATGCGATGCGATCCTGCGGACACCGTTCACCACGGAAATTGTGTTGGAATCACCGCCCTGTTTCATCACCGGCAGGTAGACCGAACGCTGGCCGTTGACGTGCACCACGTTGTACTGAAGAGCGTGAGCATCTTTAAGTTGTCCGACATCCGACATCAGGACCGGGTTCTCACCGTTCATCTTGATGGGATATTGATCCGCGTTCTTCAAATTGAATTGCGCGTTGGAATAAATGTTGTAGTCCAGGTTACCGATTTGCACATCTCCGGCCGGCAGAATCACGTTGGCTTGGCTTAGCGATCGAACCACATCCATCGGGCTGATCTGACGAGCCTCCAACTTGAGCGGGTCCACATAAAACTGGATTTGACGCCACGGGCCCCCAAAAGGCTGTGGAATGGAGGCGCCAGGCACACTCGCAAGCTGGTTTCGAACAAAGTTTTGCGCGATGTCTTTCAGATTGCCATCCGTCATGCCGTCGCCGTTCATGGTGATCAGGCACACAGGAAGACTCGAAGCGTCGGATTTCAGGACCACTGGCGGCAAAGTGCCCGGAGGCAAGTCTTTCATGTCGGAGACGGCTAAATTAGCGATAGTCGCCGCGTCGATATCCGCATTCGTGCTGGATTGAAAATAGATCCGAATGATGCTGACGCCGTTCAGCGATCGCGATTCGATGTGGTCGATTCCGCTGGCGAAAGTGAAGAAACGTTCCAGGTGGAAGGTAATGTCGCCTTCGATTTGTTCGGGCGGCATACCCGGATAGAAGGTCGCGACCACAACTACCGGAATGTTCATCGTAGGGAACATATCAACCGGCATTTGAGCCACGCTGACGCCGCCGAGGATCGCAAGAATCAGGCAGGCGACGATGATCAGGTAAGGCGTGTTGATGGCAAACCGGGACATGTGCGTTCCTACGGTTTTGGCGCCGGATCGGCGTTCAGCGCGATCACCTTGGGCTGAACTTTGCTGCCCGCCTTGAGTCCAGCTCGTGATCCAACGATCACGCTGTCGCCTTCGTTCAAGTCGCCGGACCGAACCTCGATCCGCTGCGCGTTCTCGATACCTAAGCGGACCGGAACGATTTGGATCACGCCGGAAGGCTGGACCACAAATACGCTAGAGGAATCGCCAGAACCATCAATCGCCTCGACCGGCACCGACAACACGTTTTTTCGCTGTTCGGTAGTGAGGTCCACCTCTGCGTACATCCCCGGCACCAGCACCAGCGAGGAGTTCGGGACATCAACTTCCGTCTTCATGGTTCGAGTAGACTGGTCCACTCTATCCTCGAAGCGAGCAACTGTGCCCGGGAATGTTCGACCCAGCGCAGAGACTTTGACATTCACCGGTGCACCCAGGCGAACCAGCGCTACAGCCGATTCAGGCACCGGCAGCGCGAGCCGAAGCAGACCATTTTCGGATAAGCGGATGACCGGCATCGCTTGCGTCTGCGAAGCCGTCCCAGCTTGGATCAGCGAGCCTACGTTGGCGTAGCGTTTTGTTACGACACCGGCAAATGGAGCGGTGATGACGGCGTATTTGTAGACGGTTTTGAATCGCGCTTGCTCGGCTTGAGATACATGGATGCGCTGCTCAGAAGCCGCAATGTGCGATTTGGCGCCGGAAACCTGCGCTTCGGCCACCAGGTCGCGCGAGTGCGCCTCATCTACTTCTTGTTGCGGGACGAGCCCTACTTCGCGCTTAGAAACGCCTAAGATGCGCGAGTACGATAGATGCGCCATGTCATGCGCCGATTCCGCGCGCTGCAATTCGTCGCGGGCGGTCGCCAGTTCCGCGTTTGCTTCCTCAATCGCAGCCGCGGCGCGCGTGAGATCATCCTGCATCTCCGGTATTTCGAGAGTTGCGAGCAGTTGCCCTTCACGGACTCGATCACCGATGTCTACCTTGATCTCCCGGATGTAGCCGGAGACCTTGGCCATAACATCGATCTCCTGAAACGGCGCGAACTCGGCGGTCAACGCTAAATCGCTCGACAAGTTGACACGCGCGGCTTTGACGACTGCCACAGTGGGAATTGCGGCCGGTTGCGGCATCTCCGCGTTCCCGCGGCGAGCGCAGGAGGCACTCACGATCACCATCGAGGCCGCCGCACCAATGGGAAAAATGCGTCTTGCGAGTTTCCGTATCATGCGATTCACCGTAGGATTCCCATTGCGTAACTCAGCACCCCCCGCCGGCTGAGGTATTCATATTTAGCCGCGGCGGCAGCGATCTCAGCCGAAGTTTGATTCAGTTGTGCTTGATTCAGCTCGACGATACTGCCCAGCGCGTTTTCGTAGCGAGTCTGGGCCAAGCGCAGGGCTTCATTCGCCTGCGCAACCAGACGCGCTGTGACATCCAGCCGCTGGAACGCGTCATTCGCGTCGAGCCAGGCCACCCGCACATCCCGAGCGACCTGCACCGTCAAATCTTGAATGTCCTTGCCTGCCGCCGCCGCGCGCGATTCCGCTTCTTCCCTACGGGCTTTGAACAAGCCGCCGTTCAGAACCGGGATGTTCAGGTTGACGCCCGCGGCACTATAGGTTTCCGGCAACCGCTCGTCGCGGACAGGCGCCACGCCGGCAACCGCCGCCGCAACGAGCGTGGGATTCCGAAGCTTCTTCTCGGCATCCGCGAAGCGGTCGAGCGCATCCCGATTAAGGCGCAGTGCCGCTAAGTCCGGCCGCTCGCTGAGCGCTTGTCCGATCAATGCTTCAACGTTCGGATCGAGCGGTGACGGTAAAGCTTCATCCGTGAGGGAAAACGGCTGGTCGCGATCGTAACCGATGGCTGCTGACAAACGCGCATGGCTGCCTTTCGCATCATTCTCCGCCCGGTACAAATCAAGTTCGGCTTGCGAGACGTTCACTTGGGCAAAACTAACGTCGAGCGTAGAGCGGAGAGCACTTTGCGCCAGGGCGCTCACTTGGCGTAAGGTCAGGCGCCGCAGATCGAGCGTCGCTTGCTCCACTTTCAGAACCGATTCCGAAGCGAGCGCCTGGTAGTACGCTTGCTGGACTTCGATCAGCACCTGGGCGCGAGTATTGTTGACATTTTGATTCTGCGAAGCATTGCGCAGCTTCGCGCTCTGCTCCAGGCTGGCCGTCCGTCCAAAATCGGTTAGCAACTGATTAGCAACGATCCCCGTCGCCGCCCGGCTAAAGAGGCTGGATGTGGTGATCGCTCCGGCCGACACCGTTGAATTGTGCTCCGAGCCGACACCGGTGAAGTTTCCGGATAGGGTCGGATAGTATGCCGACCGCACCTCCCGCGTGGCGAACGCACCTGCTTGCGCCACTAGTTCGGCGGAAGCGATCCGCGGATGATTGCGCAGGGCGAGCCGTTGAGCTTCCGCGAGAGAGATGGGAGCCAGAGCCTGCCCCCGCAAGCTCACGCAGACAAGAAGGCCTACGGCAAGTGCCCGGAACTCTGAACGCCAAAAACTCATCGAGACGTTCCGATAGCCACCTTGAGAATGACAGTATCCTGGACTTCGATTAAACCGTCCGTCACCAGTTCTTGTAACGCCGGTAGGAACCTTTCGACGTTTTGCACGGTATCGATGAACTCGATGCGCAACGGCATATGCTGTGCGGTGTCAGATCCCCGCTCACCGCTGTGCACTCGGTGGTGCGTGCCGAAGCCTGCTTCCGGGCGCAGTAGAGTAGCGCCTGCGACTCCCTGTTTCAGCAACAGCGCAATAATCTCGTTGCTCAGAAAGTCGCTTCGCGAACCGGTATCTTCGTTAAGATGAATCGTTACCTTCTTAGCCGGACCCGGATCGAGCACAGTACTACGTATACCGGCAGTACGCTTAAAACACCACTGAAGAGTTTCTGAAGTTTTCCTTACGGATTTGTCACGGTGTCTTCAGGGAGTCTTCAGTAGGCAACCATTGCCGCCTCGCATATAAAGGATGTAAAGGGAAAGAAGAAACCGTGCGGATTCTGGTGATCGAAGATGAACAGAAACTGGGCCAAGCCTTAAGGGAAGGTCTGCAGGCCGAGCAATACACGGTGGCTTTGGCGAACACGGGTGAGGAAGGCTTCTACCTGGTTCAGACGGAAACCTTCGACCTGGTGGTCTTGGACGTGATGCTGCCCGGCAGAAATGGATTCGAGATCCTCGCCACCATGCGCCGGCATGGCTTTAAGACGCCAGTTCTCATGTTGACCGCCAAGGACGCAATTGAAGATCGGGTGCGAGGGCTCGACGCGGGAGCCGATGACTACCTGGTAAAGCCATTTGCGTTTCCGGAACTTCTCGCTCGGGTCAGAGCGCTTTCTCGACGGGGCACGCCGGAGACGAGCTCTAAAATGCGCATCGCGGATCTTGAAGTGGATGTTGTCGGCCGTTCCGTAACGCGAGCCGGACAAACTTTAGATCTTACCGCCCGCGAGTTCGAACTCCTGGAGTATTTGTTGCGCCATCGGGACCATGTCGTCTCCCGTGAGATGCTAACCCGCGACGTGTGGAAGGAAGCGGGCCGCCACAGCCCATTGGATAACGTCATCGATGTCCATGTGGCGCGCTTGCGGCGCAAGATCGATGACCAGTTCGAAGGGAAGCTGGTCCATACCGTGCGCGGTGTCGGGTTCGTGGTGCGCGAGGGGAAAGATTAGTTAGTGGTTCAGCGGGTACATGCTCGAACCGTACAGAACATAGTTCGCATACGCTTTGTCCACTCCCGGATCGTCCGCCAAGTGGCGACGCAGTATCCAGATTCCATCGGCGTTGGCCACAAAGACTAAACCCCGGTCATCGGTGCTGGTCGCCGTGACGCCGGTGAATTCGCGCGCGACCTTTGGGCTCTGTGGAACCGAGAAGTCCATGATCCGGAGAGTTTGCGGTGCAGACGCCGCCACCGGAGCGGCGACCTCACTGGTGACCAGCGCCGCGGTACCGGCCACCATCGAGAGACTTTCGGAACCGCTACCTGAAGCGTTAGGAACATTCGCTAACACCAAGGGCTGATTCGTTTTCGTCACATCGATGAGCGTCACGTTCTTACCGGCGCCGTGTTCTGCGTACAGATAGTAGCTGCTGTAATGCTGCGTCGTGAGGAAACGAGTCACGGGTCCATCCGTCAGCGGAATGTGGCCGACCACCTCGATGGCGTCTTTGGGATCTTCGGGCGCAGCTTTGGTTTTTTTGTCCTTGGCGCTCGCGAAAGACGCCAGTGTGATTACTCCGGCGAAAAGTACGAAAAGAGGTATACGCATTGGCAAACAGTCCTTGAACACATGTCGTTTTTAGCATCGAAGCGCCTGTATTGCGCCTTAAGAGTTTCTGAAGTTTTGGTGACTATAGCCGCCCAGAAACAGATAGAAAGCGGTTGCGCGGTTACGCCGCCAACGCTATAAGGGAAGAGGTGATGTGATCTCAGAGCCCAGCATGACGCGATTGAGCCGCCCGCAAAGTATCCGCACACGATTGACGGTTTGGTATTTGTGCGTATTTTCCGCAGTCCTGTTGCTTTTCTGGGGACTTACGGCCTCGTTTCTCTTTTTTCAGTTGAGAGGCCAGCTTGATCACTACGCGATCCAAGATATAGAAACCATCGAAGGGCTGCTGTATTTCGATTCCTCCGGCCACCTAGCCATGCATGAGGACTACCACAACCATCCAGAGTCGAGGGCAGGTACTGGAAAGGCTGGTGGAGGTGCGGTCACCGGACCTGCTCTATCGCAACGAACGCTTGCATGATCAGGCGCTGGGTGGAACTCCACTCCCGGGCGAAGGGGAAGGCGGGTACTCTCCGCGGTCCTTGCGGATTTCGGACGGAACGCCGGTTCGAATGGTAAGCCGCCGTCACGTGATGGATGGCCGCCCTCTGATGATCAGGCTGGCGTATAGCGAGGAACCTATCCGATCCCGCTTCGATGAGCTGGCAGTTGCGCCGCTTCTCGCGGTGCCAATCGTGTTAGCGATCGCCGGTCTTGCGGGCTATCTGCTGGCCAAGCGCGTACTCGCTCCCTTGCAGGAAATGGCATCCCGCGCCGAGCAAATCACATCCGAGCGGCTTGACGAACGCTTGCCACAGGGCCAGGTCGATGATGAACTCGGACACCTCGCTCGCATCTTTAACGGGCTGCTGGCTCGTCTCGAACAATCTTTCGAGCAATTACGCCGCTTCACTTCGGATGCCTCGCATGAACTGCGAACGCCACTGACGTCGATTCGAAGCGTCGGCGAGGTCGCGCTTCAAAAGGACGGCAGCCGCGAGGATTACCGCGACACCATCGGAAGCATGCTTGAGGAAGTGAATCGCCTTACCGCGTTGGTTGATAGTTTATTGACGATCTCACGGGCGGATGCCGGCCGTATTAAATTGCACCCCACTGCCTTTTCGGCCGTGGATCTCGCCCGTGAAGCCGCCGGCCTGTTTGAAGTCCTCATCGAGGAAAAACGCCAGCAGATTACCGTGAACGGAGATGATCGCCTTCGGATGACCGGTGACCGCGTGTTCTTGCGGCAGGCGGTTGTGAATATCATCCACAACGCTGTGAAATATTCACCAAGCGGGGGGGCCATTTCGGTGCGGATGCATGACGATCCGGGCGGAGGTATTCGGCTGGACGTTGTCGATAGTGGTCCAGGGATCGCCCCGGAGCATGCGGAGAAAATATTCGACCGTTTTTATCGTGTCGATGAATCTCGATCGCGCGATGCCGGAGGGGCTGGCCTCGGTCTTGCAATCGCCCAATGGGCCGTTCGTCTGCACGGCGGTGATATTTATCTGCAGACGGCGCAAGGGCAAGGCTCTTCATTTCGAATCTGGTTGCCGGGGTCGTGACCATCTGCGGCTGATAAGGAGCATTAACGGAACTGTCCGCGGCGGCGACAGACTGCCACTTCTACGGTTTGCGTCAAGTTGAAGACCGAAGAGCCTATAGCGCACATCATCAGTTCGGACCCTGTCCGGCTATGCAGCTATCTGAAGCACGATCTTGCCTGGAGCATGCTTGGCGGCGCCATGTTCGAAGGCTTCGCGTGCCCGGGCGAGCGGCAACACTTCGGCTATCACTGGCTTTAGCCTCCCACTATCGACCAATGCGCTGATTTGATCCAGCTGCCCTCGATTACCACTCACGATGAAAAATATGCCGCGCACGCTGTTCTGCTCAGCTTCGCCGATCGGAATCGGCGAAACCAGTGTTACCAGCACGCCCCCTTTCCGAAGCACGCGCCAGGAACGCCTCCGCGTTTCACCGCCGATAGTGTCCAGCACTACATCGATGTCTCGCAACGTATCCTCGAAGAGCATAGCGTGGTAGTCGATGACAAAATCAGCTCCGAGGCTATGCACGAACGCCGTGTCGCTCGCAGACGCCGTGGCCACTACGCGGGCGCCTCGCCAATGTGCCAGCTGCACTGCCAAGGACCCGACACCGCCGGCGCCGCCGTGGATCAGGACGCTTTGTCCGGCGGCAAGGTGAGCATGTTCGAAGAGCCCCTGCCAAGCTGTCAGCGCCGAAAGCGGCAGCGCCGCGGCCTGTGCGTGAGGGATGCCGCGCGGCTTCAATGCCAGATTGATCGACCGCACTGCCGCGAACTCAGCAGCCGCGCCGTCACGCGGAAAATCAGCGAGTCCATAGACCTCGTCGCCGATCCGAAAATCAGTTACATCAGCCGCCACCCCCTCCACCATCCCCGAAACCTCATGCCCCGGAATACTAGGGATTCTTGGCGCCCCGTCCGCGTTCTGATAGGTCTCGTCCCAGGTCAGTTCCGTGGGCGTGATGCCAGTGGCACGCACCTGCACCAGCACATCCCCACGTCGGACCTCCGGCAGCGGTGCATCCTCGTAAAATATCTGCTCCGGTCCGCCCCGGCCATGAGTTCTGGCGGCTTTCACGAAAATCACTCCCTTCGATCATATTTTGGCATGCGATCGATTCAAGTGGGTGAAGCGGTGTGACAAGGCAACTCTGACGCGTCATCGCCAATCCGGTACTAGTTCCTTGGGCGGGAAGTCGGGCAAACCGCCGAAGTGACCGGCCGCATTCGCTGCCCGATGTCCAACATTATCGGAAGCGATCCAACGGGTTACTTCCGAGTTGCCGACCACACGGGAGCTATGCTTGTTCCACAAACTACCGTGTCGGTGGGAGTGTCAACCGATGGCCATCGGCGCATACTTGAAGATGTCCCTCTTCGGGAGTGGCGAATTCGACGAATCGGAATGCTTTAAAAAATGTCAGACGCGATCGAGCTGGGCCACTAGCTTATTGTCGATCTTAAGAAGTAGCGAGACATAATCGCGCTTCGTCGCCTTACATCTTTTATCGAAAATAGTGTAATTCCGACTCGCGAAGCCGCGATAAATTTCGTCAGGGAGGCTTATATGGCTGCCAGATTAACTTCTTCCGATCATAGGTTGATTGGCAAGGACTATTCGACACCAGACCTCGTCGCGAAGGTGACCGGGAAGGCGAAATACGCCGAGGACTATCGCGCCGCCGGCATGCTGTTCGCGCGGCTACTGCTGAGTCCTTATCCGCACGCACGAGTCCGCAATATTGATAAGAGCGCGGCGCTGGCGATGCCTGGGGTGAAGGCGATTCTCACCGCCGACGACCTGCCGCAGCCGGCCGATAGCCTCTCCGACGATGGCACCGTGATCAAGGCTAACACGTTGGGCGATCAGGGGCTCACAAACGAGCCGGTGTATCAGGGCGAACCGATTCTCGCCGTGGTCGCCGTCGACGAACTGACCGCGGTCGAAGCCATTGAAAGAATTCGTATCGATTACGAGCGGCTGCCTTTCGTGGTCGATCCACTCGAAACCTTGAAGCCGGGCAGCCCAAATGCGCGAACGGAAGGCAACGTCTGGGTGCATCATCCCGCACCGCCACCGGCCAAAGGACAGCGGCCGTCCCGCCCAGTGCCTACGCTGGAGGAAGTCAAGTGGACTGACGCCGACTTCGCCGACGCCAAGGAAGGCAAACTGCCGATGGGCAAGGGCGCCGACGAGTGGGCCTTCGGCGACGTCGATGCCGCCTTCAAGAACGCGGCGTACACGATGGATCACACCTTCGCGACGCCCAACACCAGTCACATTTGCCTGGAGACGCGCACCGCGATGGCCTACTGGCAAAACGGGAAAGTTTTCGTTCATACCGGCACACAGAGCACCGCGCAAACGGTTCCTGCGATCGCGCGCTGGCTGGGTGTCAGTACCGATAAGGTAGTGCTCATCAGCGAATATACCGGCGGAGGTTTTGGCAGCAAAGTAACGGCAGGCATTTCGCTGATCATCCCGGCGCTGCTCGCCAGGAAAGTCAACGCGCCGGTCATGATGCGCATCAGCCGTGAGGAGGAATACTACATTGGACGCGCTCGTCCCGCCGTGCTGGGCCGGATGAAAATTGCCTTCTCCAAGGAAGGTCGCATCACGGGGCTCGACATGTTCGTCATTTGCGACAATGGCGCGCGTGACGCGGTCGGCGATGCCGCTTCGACGGGACGAATCGTGTCGTTGCTGTATCAACCGCAGGCGATGCGGTGGCGCGGTTTGACAGTGCTGACTAATACGCCACCGCGCAGCGCCCAGAGTGCGCCCGGCGGAATGCAAGGTATCACCCTCATGGAAACGGCGCTCGCGCAAGCCTCGCGCAAGCTGGGGATCGATCAGGTGGCGCTGCGGTACGTCAATGCTCCCTCGGGCAAGGCGCACTTCGGACCTCCCACCGCCAACGGGAAACTGCCGTACTGCACGAGTTCATTTATCAAAGAAGCGCTTGATCGCGGCTCGGAGCTCTTTCACTGGAAGGAACGGGCGGCGCTACCCAAGCGCAGCGGAACCATGGCGCGCGGCGTGGGTGTTTCGATGAGTTGCTATTCGGGCGGAACAATCGGCTTCGATGGGCTGTTTGTTCTCAAACCCGACGGCAAGCTGTATATTCAGTCCGGCATCGGCAATCTTGGCACCGAATCGGTATACGATGTCCACCGGGTGGCCGCGGAGATGATGGGCGTGCCATGGGAAAAGGTCGTAGTCACGTGGGGAGATTCGGCGAAGAACCTGCCATGGACCTGCGCCTCGGGCGGCAGCCAGACCACCCATGCGATGACGCGCGCGGCGCATGCGGTTGCCACCGAGGGCCGGAGGCGGTTGCAGGAGATTGCGGCCAAGGATCTCGGCGGCAGGCCGGAGGACTATGAGGTCGCCAACGAGCGCGTCTTCCGCAAGGGGGGCGGCGCTGGTATGAGCCTGGCGCAGGCCGCACAGCGAGCCATCAAGCTGGGTGGCGTCTATGACGGTCATGAGTTGACCGATCCGGAGGTGAATCAAGTGACTAAGGCGTCGGTCGCCGGGCTAACGGGCCAGGGATTGGTGGTGGCCGCCCGCGACAAGTATCCGCATGATGGCCAGACGCTCTCGTTTGTCGCCAGCTTCGCCGAAGTCCAGGTGGACCTCGAAACCGGCAAGTATCAGCTTACGGATTTTCTGGCCGTTGCCGACGTCGGGACGGTGATCCATCCGCAAGCGCTGGGCGGCCAGGTGCTAGCCCGGTCAACTCTGGGTATTGCACACGCGATCGGTCAGAAATGGGTGTTCGACCAGCATTGGGGCCTGCCGATCGCCAAGCGGATGCACTACAATAAGCCGCCGACGATTATGGATCTCCCCGTGGATATGAAATGGGATGCGGTGAACATTCCGGATCCGGAAACGCCGGTGGGAGCGCGCGGTGTTGGCGAGCCGCCGGTGGGAGGCGGATGCTGCGCGGTCCTGAACGCCCTTGCCGACGCGGTGGGGGACGAAATATTCCGCCGCGCGCCGGTCAACCTCGACACGATTCTCGCATCGCTCGAAGCAGGACGGCCGATGCAGGATGGCCTCCGGGCGAACATATAAGTCAGCACCGAAGTAGTCCTGGGCTGCTCGCCGTCCGCGGCGCCATGCCGATCGGTATCGAGTTCTTGTGTCCACCCGGACCCGTATCACGCGTAAACCGGAGAAGTGGCGCGCGCCGAAAACGCCCGATAATCATCATTATCGGTAACCTCAGCGCTTCTCTGGCGGACACATGTCCGGTTTGCGCGTTACACGGCAAGACCGTCGAAGTGAACCGCAAGAGCTAAGCTTGTACCGGAGGCATCTGCTGTCCTGGATCGGAGTGAGTTAGATGGGAATCAACGCGAACGAGCCGGAAACAGAACGGCAATCTCCGACTGCGGATGAGCTCGTTGATCGAGTAGGAGAGGCATCCCGAGAGTCATTCCCCGCGAGCGATTCGCCCGCCTGGGCCATGGGCATTGAGCCTGACCCGATCCTCGATGTCTCGAACGACCAAGCGAGTAACCGCTTCGAGGCGCACATTGGCGGTAAGACCGCGTTCCTCGCATATCGGCGTATGCCGGGCAAGCTCGTCCTCGTTCACACGGAAGTCCCCACCGAGTTCGCAGGGCATGGATTCGGAAGTAAGCTGGTGCGCGCTGGCATCGAATTCGCGCGCGAGCATGGGCTCACGGTCGTTCCGCTGTGCCCGTTCGCCATCGATTACTTCCGGCGCCATCAGGAATATTTAGATTTGGTTCATCCTGATTATCGAGCTCGCGTCACAGCGTGATCGCGTTCCGCTACTTCCGGGCCGGCTGTGACAATGTGACAGAACCCCACCCCAAGGATTTCACTGCGGACTATATCCTGCGGCGGGCTGCCAGTCGTTTACTACAACGCCATTTTTGGTCAATGCCAAGTGGCGGAAATCGAAGTAAATCTATTTGGAAGCCGGAAATATGGCGATTCGGTCACCCCGGAAGGAACCTACCCAAAGGTCACTGCCGATCGGGATTGCCACGGTGCCCGACGCGAAGGATTCGGTGTTTGGCTGATTGATGAGCTCTGTTATCTTCAGTGTTTTCGGATCGACCCGCACTACGTTTGTAGTCTGTTGTCCTTGGCCTGCTGCCAAAATGGAGCCATCGGGAGCAAATCGGATGTTGTCTACGCGAAAGCCCAATGGAATCGTATCCCGCTTTACCGGAGTTTGACCCCGCGAGAGCCGTAAGAAGGATTGGCTTCCCCACGCGGCGACATATAGCCACTTCCCATCCTTGGAAACCTCAACGCCGTTAGCCCCCGCGGCTTCACTGCCCGGCACTTTGCGCCAACCTTTTCCGGTGTGCCATTCCCAAAGTTCGCCATTGTTTTCGCCGGCCATCATTCTGGTGCGAGCAGCGCTCGCATTCGCTCCGCGCTCTACAAAATTGGTCGTGACAAAGCCGCCGCCCGGCAGCGGAACGACGGAGTTCAGTCCAATCGGGTCCGGGGCGATTGCGCATCCGATCCAGGTCAAAGTCGGGGTCTTGCCGCGGGCATCGACCTGGAACACTTCGATCGATTCTCTTTTCCCATGGTGAACCGCGTATAGCGTATAGATCGAATTCCGGACGGTCCGCATGGCCAGGCCGTGCGTAGTGAACTTTGCCTTGTCTTCGGGCTCTGGCGCTCCGGGACATGAATCATAGGTTTTCCTGTCCAACTGATCTTTTGCGCTGGAGGACGGGTAGAGGAGCGTGGATGTCTTGTCCCGAACGCTGATCAACCGGATGCCTCCGTTGCCGGCCAAGGAGGACGCGATCACCCAGTCGCTGCCGGGCAAATGAAGCAGATCTTCCGGCGCCTCCTGCCCACAGACGAACTGGATGTTTCCTGCCGGCGCACAGCTTGCTACGGTTTGGGCGCTGAGCGGCTGAACGAGGGCATACGTGACGATGAACACAAGCAGAGCGATGACTCTCATACAGACCTCACGTTCAGGATATTCCACGTGAACAGCAAAAGGTAAATTGCCAGAAGCGCGGTTTCGCTCAGACGAATAACGCGCATCTCGGGGAAGTGACCGAGATCTGGTTCCGCAAAGGCACTTGCGTGCCCTGATAACAGCCATTATCGGCAGCTAACTTTGGTTTGCGGCGACGGGACCAGCCCCATTGACCGTGCGAGAATGAGCGATGTCGAGCCGTTAAGGAAAGACATGAGAATTACCGCGTTGCTCGTCGCTCTAATGACCATCGTGGTTGGCATGGTGGGGATCGTTTCTCCCGACAGCGGGATGACGGTTCGCCGATTGTACTTCGCGACGCCTGACCGATTCTACGCAGCCGGCGTGGTTCGCGTAGCTATGGGGCTAGTGCTGATCTTGGCCGCCTCGGGCTCTCGCTGGCCCAGGACCCTGCGCGCGTTGGGAGCCGTGATTTGCCTGCAAGCACTCGCGGCGACGCTTTTCGGACTTGAGCGCGCGCGAGCGATCATGGAGTGGGAGGCGATGCAGGGAACCGCGCTCCTGCGCGCCGGGGCGGCGGTGGCCTTAGCCACCGGGGGCTTCATAGCGTTTGCGGTTACAAAGAGGCCGTGCGAAGAGCAGAAGAAGATAGCTCATTAGCGGATTCAAACTGCCCCACTTCGATCAACGGCCCCGCGAGAGCGTCCTCTAATCACCGCTCAAGTCCACGTTTCCACTGCCGGAACCAGGGATCGTCGCCGACGGTCGGCAGTGCTGTCTCCACGCACTTCGATAATCCTGTCCGGCAGGCCTACGCAGGTCAGGCGAATTACCAGCGCTGGTTCATCGCTTGGCGGGGCGAGGTAGGCTTCAAGTCGCTCCAGCCAGAAACACTCTATTCTGTTGGTGTGTGGAACGTGTACGCTATTTACATAATCTTTACTGTGGGAGTTGAGCTATGAGCACACAAAGATGCCTCGGCGTTCTTTTGATTATTTCCGCCACGTTCTTCATATCGGGCTGCCCCGACCACGTAGCCGTCGGTATCGGCGGTGCCCCGGTCTGTCCGTATGGATATTACGAGGGACCTCCTTATAATTGCGCCCCAGATGGTTACTACGGCCCGGAATGGTTCGCGGGCGGAGTATTTATCGGTGCAGGCCCATATTTTCACGGGCCGCAGCGCTTCTACGGACACGTTGATCATAATCTCGACTATCGGAGGGGCTACCGGGGGCCTATGCCATCCCGTGGCGCATCCCCAGGGCCAAACCGCGCGGAGTTCCACGGCCAGGCAATGCACGATCCTCGTGGACGTGAGGCTCGTGGTGGACGCCGCTAGAGAGAGTCCGAAAGCTACATCGTCTCGCAGCTAGTTTATTGGCTCTGGAGCCGCCCGTACTAGCCGCATTTCAGAGATCGGTGCCGAAAGCGCCCGATAATTGCCATTATCGGAACTCACGCTTGCACGCTCTTATTCGCTCAAACGCCAGGTTCATCGTTGAAGCTTTTCTTTCGCGCCCTTAGTGCCGCGGCGATGTCCGGTCCGAGCGGACCTAAAATTCATAGCTAGTTTACTTCGAGCAGCGATTCGCCGGTGGGGCATCGATGCGGCATTGGCATCCTCCTGCTGGAATTGATAGACGTACAATTGATAACTGTTGTTTTTGGCGAGTTCAATGAAGTGGCTTTTGTTCGACCGCCACATCAACCGACATAGTTCTTCGAGAGTAGATCCCTCGGATTGCGCGGATAGCAAATTTTGAAGTTTCGCAACTCTCTTCAGTCTCTGCTGTGTGTTCATAGCCACACCCTTCTCATCGTCTTTGTCCCTTCGTTGCCTCGGCAGTCCGCTCCAACTCCGTTAACCGGACGTCGATATCCTCGATCTCGATTGCCTTTGCCGAGTGGTCCAATACGCTATCCGCTGCCCGCACCTTAGTGGCAGGCGGCGTAGCAGGGTCCACCATAACTTTCAAGAGAGTCGACACCGCGGCACTCGAGGCCTGCTGAAGTCGCGCTACCGACTGCCCAAATGCTGCACGCCTCGCTTCCCGATAGGCTGCCTCAAACTCCGGCTCCTTCATCCACCGCAGCAGTGTTCGGGATGCTATTGGTATCGCCCGGGCAGCATCATCGATACTGCGATGCGATAGGAGTGCAACAATCGCTTCCTCTTGTTTCCTTCCGAATTTTGACCCGTGACCCTTCATGTGGTGACTTCTGATGACATCTGCGCACTTTTGAGCGTCGTCATAGCCAGTCCGAATTTTTAGCCGTGGCCCTTCATCTGCCCTACTCTGCACTAAACTGCGCTTGATTTCACCAACTGTTGTCGTGCCTGTATGCCACTTCTGAACCGCCATGCCTTTCGTTGCCGGCGCAAGTCTGGGCGCCGTTCTTCCGTAGGTACTTCTCCAGTTCCTTGGCGTCGAGGCCATCTGGAACCCCGCAAAGATTCACGATGCAAAAACGGCCCTTGGGCAGAAACCCGCATTCATCGAGGATTTCAGCGCATCTGTCCAGGTCTAATGCGAGCTCGCCACCCACCAGATTCATAAACCAGAGGCGTTGCTGGCCGTCATTAGGGCAGAATCTATCCTGAAGCCGGCGAATTCTGCTATCGATGGCTTTCATTTGCGATTCCCCCAGAATTGACTTGCATCTTCGGCGCACCAGAGTGATTGATGTCCTCACCGCGGCGATTACCGCGAAAGGAGATCACATGAATACAGCTATTGAAGAAACCGGAACCGCTCAGGCGGCCCAGAAGCCGAAAGCCACGAAAAGGGCTCGTGTCGGCGCACCGGGCGCGCACGTTGCGCCTAAGAAGGGGAAGGCGGCCAAGAAGGCCAGCCCCGCGAAGAAAGCGCCCAAGGCCGCTAAAAAGGCGGGTGCTACCCGCGATGGCAGCAAGACGGAGCAGGTGCTCGATCTGCTGAGAAGAACCGAGGGCGCAACCCTCGCCGAACTGATGAAGGCGACTGGCTGGCAGGCGCATAGTGTGCGCGGCTTTCTGTCGGGCACCGTCAGCAAGAAGCTGGGCTTGGCTGTAACTTCGGCCAAGGTCGAAGACGGTGAGCGGACTTACTCGATCAAGGCCTGACTCTCGCCCACCCCTTCCAATTCGCGCCGCCGGGAGGAAGCCCGGCGGCGTTCCTCGTCTTGTAGGATTCTCAACTCCGCAGACCAATCCGAGAGTGCCAGGCACAAACCCCGCAGATCCGGATTGCCAGCGAGGATCTCCGCCTCGATAGCCGCGATCTCTCGCCGGCAGCGTTCCATTCATGCGGCGACTCCAACCCGCTCGGATTTGATCTCCTCGAAGCTTCGTCCGTCGCCGTCGAGTACGGCCTGCTTGCCCGTGAAGTCTTGCCAGCGGGTGACAGCCACATCGACGTAGGCTGGCTCCAGTTCAATAGCAAGGGCGATGCGCGCTTCCTTCTCGCAAGCAATGATCGTGGTTCCCGATCCGGAGAAGGGCTCATAGATCGCCTGCCCGGGACTCGAGTTGTTGACGATCGGACGGCGCATGCATTCAACAGGCTTCTGCGTGCTGTGGATGGTTTCGGCGTCTTGATTGCGGTTCTCGATATGCCAGAGGGTGCTTTGCTTCCGGTCGCCGTTCCAGTGCCCACTGCCGCGGACAGCGTACCAGCAAGGCTCATGCTGCCAGTGGTAGTGCCCGCGGCCCATCACCAGAGATGGCTTCGCCCAGACGATTTGACTGCGAATTTCGAATCCGCAGGATTCCAGGCTGTCTGAGACCGTTGAAGCGTGCAGAGCGCCGTGCCAGACGTATGCAACATCGCCGGGAAACAGAGCCCACGCCTCGCGCCAGTCGGATCGGTCGTCATTGCGGACCTTTCCCATGCGATTCGAGTTATTCACGCCCGCGCGCTTGCGCCACTCTGGGTCATACTGAACGCCGTATGGTTGGTCGGTGACCAGCAACGTCGGTTTCACGGATCCGAGTACTCGCGAGACAGTTTGCTGGTTCGTCGAATCACCGCAAAGTAAACGATGGCGCCCGAGCAGCCACAGATCGCCCATCTTGGAAGTCGGTGTTTGGGGCGCAGACGGCGCGGCATCTTCGTCGCACAATCCATCGGTTGCGTCCTGCGCTGCGAGGAGCCTCGCCAACTCCTCCTCGTCGAAGCCGGTCAATCCTAGATCAAAATCTAGGTTCTTCAAATCCAAGAGTTCTAAGCCAAGCAGATCACTGTCCCAATCTGCCCAGGTCACTGAGCGGTTGACCATCAGCCGGAACGCCTTTACTTGCGCATCGGTCCAATCGTCGCAGGGAATTACTGGAATTCTCGCCTTGTCACCGCCGGGCCACGATCCCAGCTTGCGGGCGGCTTTGAGACGCAGGTGGCCGTCGATCACTTCGCCCGACGAACGGGCCAGTACCGGAATCGCAAAACCGAACTCCGGAATCGAGGCACCCATCTGGTCAACCGCCGCGTCGTTTCTCCTGGGGTTACGTGGGTAATCGACTAGCCGTTCAATCGGCCAGTACTCGATGCGCAGCGCCGCTAGGCTAGTAGGCATACCTCTGCTTCCAGTAAGTGATCTTGGGGATCCTTCGGAAGCTGCACCTTTGGCGCCGGGCTAGCGAACTGAACCTATAAGCGCATTCTAATACGAAACCTCACAATTTGCATAGAAAATGTTTTGGCGGTCATTTCGAGGTAGCTTTTAGGCGATTGTCCTTCTCACTCGCTATCCTGCGTATCCGTTCGGCCTCCTTTGCCTGCCAATCCTTCCTGAACTCGGCCGTCGAGCACTCTGGGCAGGGCTTGATCTCCTGTTCCGTCAGGACGAATTTCTGTCCCTTGCACCCTCCGCAAACTTCGATCGGCGTGTGCGCTGCCGGCGTCGACGAGATCGGAACGATGGCCGGTCGCGACAGCTTTTGGAAGTGGCGCGCTCGATCAATCAGAAAGCCGCTCGGATTGAGGATGTTGTTTCGGAAGTGCGGCCGGACATCCACGGCAAATGCGTCGAGCGTGACTCCGCGAAGTTCTAAGGTGTCGCGGATGAGGCGCAGCGTGTGTTCTGTCAAAACTTGACCCTTGCTCTGGGCTAGCGCAATCAATTCCGCTTCGGGACCAGAACGTTCATGCGGTCTATTTGAAAACTTCTCTTGATGATGATTGAGATTTGTTCTTCGCGTCTGCATTTTCTCGAACAACCTGTTTTGTCTCGCGACCCACAAGCCGATGCTTCAGAGGGAGGGAGCAGACAGACGGAACCTCTAGCCTGGGTTCCGTCGCTAAGCGCTGCCCCGCCGGTCGGTCGCTTTCACGGGCACCTTCGAGCTGAGGTATGGTGCCAACCTGTACGGATTCTGCCTCGCCTGGATTAACGACCTTCGCAGGCCGCCGGCCCTAACGAACCGAAGCAATCCCCAATACGCGTGGTTTCCCGGTATACCCTTCGGCTAAGCGTCCTTCCGAACGCCACCATCCCCGCGCATCCCGCTTGTGGCCCGCAACCTCCTCGGCCGCCGTCTATTTCAACCACTCGCGACGTACTGGATCTTTAGATCCGGCCTGCCTTGCAGCAGACAAATGCCCAGCGTCAGCAGTCCGTCACATCGATAGGCCTCCTGCCTCTTGAAAGCGTTTTTCAAATGTGACTTTTCGCGGAAGTCCCGCTCGAACTTCTAGCCGCGCGATTTTTCCGTCCCGAATCGTGTCGAGCAGAGCCATCAAGCGAGCAATTTCGATCGCAAGGACAAAGTCAGATGCGGCGATCTCCGCACGAGGAAGGTCCCCAGAATCGAGCTTCACGTCGACGAAGACTACCCATTTTGAATCACTGAAAATTGGCTCACGGTCGCGCACTGCCAAGTCCTGGATATGCCCGTAATTCGTTGACTGACAGAGCCGAACTAGCGCTTGGCGCGATGCAGAAAGGTGGGAAAATCGTGGGCTTTCAGGCGGTAGCATTCTTCAACCCAAGCGCTGGATCGAGATGAATGCCGGTGAGGGGGATCGTCAGGGCGGTGTAATGCTGTTCAAGTCCGTCCCTGGCCACCACATTAACCTTCCTATTTTCAACACGTACGGGCTTCCTTTTGTGGCTGTGCCAAATGTGTGCCGTGGATTTTCCGAATTAGGTCGTCCTGCAGCGTCTGGAACTCCGGCGTCCACTTCGCGTAGTAACGGCGGATTGTTGCTGGGCTGTCACCAAGAATGCCGGCGACCTTCTCGATCGACCCGTCCTTGGCAAGAAGCTCGCTCGCCAGCGTGTGGCGAAAACGGTGGGGGTGCGCCCCAACGACGCCGGAACGCTTCCCTCGGTGACCTTCGCGTTCTCATTGGCGAGGGTGGGGAACAAGTCTATCGGCCGCACGGCGAATCGATGGAGGTCGGCGTGGGCGTGCTCGACACCTTCACCGAAGTGGAGTTGTTGAACATCGGGGGCATTGATGAAGAAACAGCCTGCGTGGGCTGGGTGCTCCATCATGGTTATACCGGCGCGCTTCCTTCCGCCTGCAATGTGCGCGGCCTTCGCGTCCGGTGTGGCAATATCCAGTTTGGCGATGACCGTATGTTCGAGGAGTTATTCCCGGAGGCGCGGTTCAATGCGTGGAGCGTAGGCGAGCTTCATATCATCGACCCGCGCATCGTACCCAACGGGAGACGTGATCACTTCGAGCAAAGCGTGCATTTCCACAACCTGCTGACGCACCTGACACCGGTCGCGCGCGAGATTACCCGGAGATGCCGCACTAGCAGCGTCCAGCGAAAGTGGGCACGAGATTTTGAGCTTCGGGAAACCGCTATCCGAGAGAAAGCAGCCATCATTAAGCAGGGCGCGCTCAATCGGGGAGACCGCTACGGTATGACGGAGGAAATCAAAGCCGGCGTTGCCTTCTTGAATGCCATCATCTCTAAAGGAATTCTGCCCGCGCCGGTTGTCGTGGATCTGAAGAAGCGCAAAGATAAGGTGGAGCGGGATGTAACCAAAATCCTGAATGCGCCAGTCAAAGTTAGCGCCCTCGCGGATGTCCCTTCCTCCAAGCGCCGCGCTTACGAGGAATTGATCGGCCTGATTTACAAATGCAGCGCCAGCAGGCGAATGCAAAACTGCTTGTCGATAAGATCCTGGCTCGAATCGTCTAGGTTATCGTGCCACGCGAAATCGGCATGTTCGCTACAAGGACCGCCTGGGCTCCTGGGATGTGCCGGGCAATCTCACACTCGACGAATTTCGTGCCAAGTGAAGTAGGGCGCGTTGAACGCGATCAGACTGTAACCCTCAACTTGATCGCATCGTTGGGCGCATGAACCAAATCCTGCTTGGTGCCGAGGTAACGCTCAGCGGTCTGAACTGATGCGTGGCTCAGTAACAACTGAATCTGCTCAAGCTCGCCACCACCAGCGCGGCACAGCTTGGCGCACGTTCGGCGTAGATCGTGCGGGGCAATCCCAGGGACGCCGGCTGCCTCTGCATAGGGATTGATGAGCTGCCACACAACTTTTTCTCCGAGGCTTTCGCCCGTAACGCGGTCCGCGCGATTCACTGACCGGAAAACATGCCCCTCAGTCACGGCTGCTGGAGACGACCAAGCGTCAATCGCCACCTTTACCCAGGTTGGCATCGGCGCTGTGCGGACTCGGCCGTGCTTGCCAACCAAATCAACGATGCACCAGCGCCCGTCGCGCTGCTGGAGGTGGGTGAAGGTGAGCGCGGCCACTTCGGAGCGCCGGAGCCCGCAGCCGACGAGCACAGCCAGGATGGCGCGGTCGCGCAACCCGCGCACAGTGGTGATGTCCGGCGCGCTCAGTAGAGCCTGTGCCTGCCGCAGCGATAGCCAGTTACCGACGCGGATACCCTGCGTTTTGGCTCTTCACGCGACTAATACCGGCGGCCAGTTCGGGCGCCAGCAGGCCATTGTCCGCCGCCTCGGCGGCCAGCTTGCGGATCGCCGACATTCTAATAATGATGGACGACGACCCGAGGCGGCGGTCTTCTAGGGATACTCGCCAAGCGCTCAGAGTAGCCTTGGTGAAGCCGGGGCGCGGCGCCCGCTGGAACCAGCCCATAAACTCATCCAGCGCCATGTTGTAAACGCGCTTCGTAATCGGCGAGGAGAGGCTGTCCAGAACAAGCGTCTTCAGCTTTTGCCACTGTGCGATCTTTTCAAGGCTAATCAAATCGGTCATTTCGTCCTCGTTATTGGGCATTATCGGAAGCTGCGTCATGAGCACATTACCTCTGCGCGACGGGAACATCAAGAAGAGAATTCCCGCGTTGGATCCGATGCAGGTTCCGCTGTGTTACGGTCAATCATTGATGAGAACCACTCGACGCGAAGCATTGGTTCTTTGCGCCACTCCGTTGTTCGCGCAAACTCGGCCGAGGGTTGCCATCACGATGGACGATGTCCGGTGGCAAATCATTCCTGAGGAGCACCGATCCGAGGCGGAAGAGCGCCTTCTGACTCATCTGGGGAAGACGCGGGCGTTTTTGTTCGCGATCGGCCAGAGCGTGGACAATTCGGAAGGCTCAAGTATCCTGAAGCGCTGGAGCGCAGCGGGCCATCGCATCGGAAACCACACGTATAGCCATCAACCTTTGTTTAGAAAAATCACGGCGGCGGAATTCGAGGCAGACATTTTGCAAAATGACGGCGTGCTGCGCAGCTACTCCGGTTTCCGGAAGTGGTTCCGCTTTCCGGCACTCAACGAAGGCCAGACGCGGGAGCTCCGCGACCGTTTCCGTTCCTTCCTAGCCAAACACGGATACCGCAACGGCGCCGTTACCATTGATGCGTCGGACTGGTATTACAACCAACGTCTACTCGCGCGATTGAAGCAGGAGCGAGGGTTCGATGTGACACTGTACCGGCAGCCCTACCTTGACCATATCTGGGATCGCGCGCAGTTCTACGACCAGCTCTCCCGGGACGTGCTGGGGCGTGGCGTGCCGCATACGCTTTTGATTCACTACAACATGCTGAATGCCCTTTTCTTGGGCGATCTGTTGACGATGTTCCGCTCCAAGGGATGGGGAGTTATTGACGCGGAAGAAGCATTTTCAGATGAAGTGTTCACTCGCCAGCCGGACACCGTGCCGGCAGGCCAGAGCCTGATTTGGGCCCTGGCGAAGGAAACCGGCAAATTCGAGGTCCGTCTGCGTTACCCCGGCGAAGACGACGTCTACGAAAAACCGGCGCTGGACCGACTGGGACTCTAAGAGTTTGAGCTCAGACCCTGGTGCTATGCCCGTTGTGCAACATTAACGAACTCTATATCGACATCCGGAATTCTAGCAGGAGTACCTTGATCAAGGCCAACCGAGATTTGGAGTTGCGTGACTACGGTAGGTCGTTTCCGCTAGGCTGGGACAAGACAATCGGCTGGATGGATTCCCGGGTGAAGAAGTGAAAGCAATACTGATTTTGGTTTTTCTGGCGGTCTCAGGGATCATTTCCCTTTGGGTAGCGTCTTCCAATACTGCGCTGAGCATCACGCCAGCCGTCAAGACGATCGGCCTCAGCACTCCTGTAACGGTTCATTTGACCAATGCGCACGGGGTGAGGCGGGTGCACGCATATCTTGAGCAGAATGGCGCACGCTATCCCGTGTACGCGGAAAGCCAGCCTTCGACCTGGATCCTCTGGAGCCGGCACCAGCGGCCACGTAGCGTGACCTTCGAAGCGGGCAAAAACAAGGCACCGAATCTCAAAGACGGCAACGCGCGGCTGGTGATCGAAGCCGTTTCTAATGACTTGCGGGCGAACACTACAGTCAACGCGACGGAGGTGGATGTTGTTCTAGAGGCGCCGCGCGTCATTGCCGACGAATTCCAGCACTACGTCAACCAGGGCGGTATGGAGTTGGTGACGATGACCTCCAGCGGATCATGGAACGATGCCGGCGTCAAAGTTGGAACATACACTTTCCACAGCTTCCCTCTTCCCGGAAAGAACGTGAATCAGCGCTTCGCCATGTTCGCCTATCCCTGGGACTTGCCGCCGGACGTCAAGCCGCGGGTTTATGCGCGCAACCTCGCCGGCACTGAAGCCACGGCGTCCTTCTGGTTCAAATTGTTTTCGAAAAAATTCCGCACGCGGGATTTCGAGATTTCGGACGCGCTCATGGAAAAGCTGGTGCACTCAGTTGATCCGACCAACCAGGTTCTGCCCGGCAAGGACCTACTCTCGCGTTTCCTTTATATCAACGGGACGATGCGCCTTCAGAACAACCAGCAGCTCGCCGATCTCCGATTGAAAACCGAGCAGAAGGTGCTTTGGAACGGCCCGTTCATTCATTGGGGCAAAGAGGAATCGGTTTTTGCCGACGTGCGCAATTACATCTTCCACGGCAAGAAAATCGATCAGCAGGTGCACCTCGGCTTCGATCTTTCCGATGTCCAGAACTCACCTGTTCAGGCTGCCAATGACGGCCGCGTGGTGTGGGCGAAGAATCTCGGCATCTACGGCAACTGCATCGTACTGGACCACGGCTATGGCCTGCAGTCGATCTACGGCCACTTGCGCGAGATTGACGTCAAGGAAGGCGAGATGGTCAAAAAGGGACAGAAGATGGGGATTGCCGGCGAGACTGGCCTCGCCGGCGGCGTGCACGTGCACTTCAGCATGCAGATCGACGGCGTGCAGATCAACCCGCGTGAATGGTGGGACGAACACTGGATCCACGACCGCATCATGAGCAAGCTCTAGAGTCCCGATCCGGGTACTATTCAGGTTCGACGTTCGCTTTAAGCTGTCTGTATGGCCGGGAAACGGGCGAGAGTCGGATTTGTCGAGCCGATGCTCCTTCTGCGAACGGAAAAGTTACCCGAAGGCAAGGCGTGGCTGTATGAACTGAAGTTCGATGGCTATCGCGCCTTA
>Ga0207667_10000817_pt1 | contig 40211 bp, 36 predicted proteins | sample KBSCornC52_FD_184301 | JGI IMG/M metagenome (GOLD analysis project Ga0207667, IMG submission 184301) | Corn rhizosphere microbial communities from Kellogg Biological Station, Michigan, USA - KBS Corn C5-2 (SPAdes) (version 2) | ecosystem: Host-associated > Plants > Roots > Rhizosphere > Soil ...
GCTTGCACGATCCCCGCGCGATCGTCGGCAGGATCGGCCGGAATTTCCTGCTCGATCCGCCTGGCGCCGGGCTGCCTCCCGACGCCAGGCGGGCGGCCCGCAGGCCGCCTGGGGTCAGCGGCTCTGTTCGCCGCGGCTGCGGTTGGTGTTGTCGCTACCCTGCTGCAGGGAGGAATCGCGTTGCGAACCTTCGGACTGCGACGACTGGCCCTGGTTGCCGCCAAGTCCTTGCTGCCCGCCGCGGCTGGCATCCTGCTGCGACTGGCCGGGGTTCTGCGAGCGGCTGCCCTGCTGGTCCTGCGAGCCCGACTGGCTTTGCTGGCCGCTGCTGCCCGACTGGCTCTGCTGGCTGCCCATGCCGCCCGACTGCCCCTGCTGGCCCAGGCCGCTCGAGGCCTGGTTCTCGCGTCCCTGCTGGTTCGACTGGCTGCCTTGCTGGCCCTGCGAGCCCGATTGATCCTGCTGGCTGTTGCGGCCCGACTGGCCCTGCTGGCTGCTGCCCTGGTCGAGCGATTGCGAGCTGCCCTTGTCCTGGCCTTGCTGGTTCGAGTTCATGTTGGCTCCTTGATGGATGGATGAATGGTTCGCCGGCCCGATGCGCACGCAAGTGGCATCGTTCGGCGCCCTTTGGTGAGGCAACGGATGTACCCAGATGCAACGCGCGCCAGCCTGGACGAACGACCAGCTGCAGCGCGTGGCCGCGTCGCGTTCAGGACACGTGATCGACCAGGGCCTGCATGAAGCGCCGCGCATTCAGGCCGTCCGCGAAGCCCTGGACCTGCGCCGCGCGCATCGCCTCGCGCATGTCGTCGCGCCGCACGAGCCGCATCGCCCAGCTCGCGAACTGGCGGTGCCGGATGGGTTCCTCCAGCAGCGTGCGCACGCCCAGGTGGCGCGGGTCGCGACGGATGCGCGACATCAGCGCGTGCACGGCCTCGGCGCGTCCTTCGAGCACCTGCGCGAAGTAGCCGTCGCTCTGCGCGAGCATGCCGGTCAGGTCGTGGCGGCGATTGTCATCTGCGCCACGCCCAGGATCACCTGGACGTCCACCTCAGTGACCCCGGGGGCGATCTCGCTGACATAGAAGTGACGAACCAGCAGCACGGCGGTGCCTCCCTTCACGCGACGGCACCTGGAGCCGGCGCATGCCCGGGGTTCGAAGCAATCCACATTCCGTCGCGGGCATCGCCGTCGCCATCGTGGATCGATGGTCCGTCCTCACCCGGGTGCCGCCCCGCTCGCAGGAGACTCCGCCGCCGCGCGGCGCGGCGCCTGCCTTCCCGTGGCGAGCGCCTGCAAGCGCATCGCGTCGAACGGCGCGTGCACCTTCACGTCGTTGTCGAAGTAGCAGTAGACATCGCGCCGCGCGACCGCACGCGGCGGCGGCGCCGACGTCGTGCGTGCGTCCTCCACCTGGCCGCCCTGGCGCCAGGCCTCGATGCGGCGCGCCCATCCGGCCAGCGCCTCGTCGCCGTAGCCGCTGGTGTACAGCGCCTGGTCGCCATGCAGTCGCACGTAGACGAAGTCGCTCGTCACGTCCTCCAGCAGCGGCCAGCGCGACGCCGTGTCGGCCACCACCAGCGCCGCGCGGTGGCGGCGCAGCAGCGCGACGAAGGCGGGGTCGACGAAGCTCGGATGCCGGATCTCGAACGCGTGGCGCAGCTTGCGCGACGGGCCGTCGGGCAGCCAGGCGCGGCCGGCCATCCGCGCGTCGTGTGCGCGACCCAGTGCACGCGCCGCGTCGGTGTCGCGCGGCAGCTGGGCCAGGAATTCCTCGAGTCGCTCGGCGTGGAACGCGAGGTTGGGGGGCAGCTGCCACAGCATCGGGCCAAGCTTGTCGCCCAGTGCGAGCACGCCCGACGCGATGAAGTTCGCGAGCGCCGTGCGCGCGTTGCGCAGCTTGAGCATGTGCGTGATGTAGCGCGGGCCCTTGACGGCGAAGACGAAGTCGTCGGGCGTCTGCGCATGCCAGGCCTGCCAGGACCGGGCCGACTGCAGCGAATAGAACGACCCGTTGATCTCCGCGCTGTTCATGCAGCTCGCCGCGTACTCGAGCTCCGCGCGCTGGGGCAGGCCCGGCGGGTAGAACACCCCGCGCCAGGCGGCGTAGCGCCAGCCCGAGATGCCGATGCGCAGCGCGCCGGGACGTTGGTTCATGCCCGCGTTCGGCAAGGCCGATGCCATGCGGCCCGCGCGGATTTCCGCTACGCTGGCCGCACGCATGGCCTCAACGATCGTCTTCGGCGCCTTCGACCGCCACAACCTGGGCGACCTGCTGTTCGCGCATGTCGCGGCGGCGCTCCTGCCGCGCGACGAGGCGGTGATCTTCGCGGGACTCGCGGCGCGGGACATGCGCCCGGTCGGCGGCCACGAGGTCCAGGCGCTGCACGCGCTGCGCGACGACCCGCGGCTGCGCGGCGCGCGCCTGCTGCACGCCGGCGGCGAGATCCTCGGCTGCCGGGCCCACGACGCGGCCGTCATGCTGCTCGATCCGACGCAGGTCGATGCGACGCTGGCCTGCCTGGCGGCCCATCCCGAGGCGGCGCCGGCGTGGCGCCGCACGATGCTCGGCACGGACGACGAGCTGCCCTACGTCGTCGGGCGCGACACCTTCCGCTGGCTGGCGTCGGTTGCGTTCGCCGGCGTCGGCGGCGTCACGTTCGACACCTTGCCCGCGCAGGTGCGCGCAGCCGCCCTCGAGCGCCTGGTGAGTGCCGACGCGCTGACCGTGCGCGACGCGGTCACGCAGGCGCAGCTGCATGCGGCCGGCGTCGTCGCGCCGTTGATGCCGGACCCCGCCGAGCTCGTCGAGGCGCTGTTCGGCGACGCGGTCCGCGCCCGCGTCAATGCGCCGCCCCTCGCCGGGCTGCGCCAGGCCTTTCCCGGCGGATGGCTGGCGGTGCAGCTGTCGACCGAATTCGCCGACGACGCGACGCTCGCGCAGGTCGCCGACCAGCTCGCGGCCATCCCGGACGATACAGGCCTGGGCATCGTGCTGTTTCGTGCCGGCGCGGCGCCCTGGCACGACGACGCGGCGCTGCTGGCGCGCCTCGCGGCCCGCCTCCCGGGGCGCCACGTGCGCCTGTTCGATTCGCTCGATGTCTGGGACCTGTGCGCCTTGCTGGCCCATGCGCACGCGTGCCTGTGCAGCAGCCTGCATGGCGCCGTGGTCGCCCGCGCGTTCGGCGTGCCGACGCTCGGCATCGAGCCGCCGCACCCGGCGCAGGGCCGCAAGCTCGCGGCCTACGTCTCGACCTGGCACGCGCTGGACGCCCCGGTGCTGCGCCACTACGGCGACATCGGCGCCAGCCTGCACGAGGCCCTCGCCGCCGACCCGGCGCCGCGCCGCGCACGCGCGCACGACCGCGCGGCACGCGCGCTCGCGGCCCTGCGCAGCCTGCTGGCGCGCGACTGACGCCTGCCCTACCGGCGCGGCGGCGTGTGGCCGCGGTCGGTCGCCACCTTCTCGTGGTAGACCTTGTCCATCACCGGTCCGCGATCGGTGTCCTGGGACGGGCCCAGCTCGTCCTCGAGCGCCTGCTTGCCGACCTGCGCGTGGCGCGGGCTCGCGCTGGCCTGGCTGCGGGCCGATTCGTCGTGCTCGTGCGGCAGCGAGGGCTCGACGCGCGGCCCCACGCGGCCATCGCCGCCGCGCGCGGCGTCGGGATCCAGGCTCTGGTTGTGCGTCGTGCGCGTCTGGCCGCGCGATCGATCGTCCGGCGAGCCCTTGTCGGGCGGTGCGGCGTGCTGCTGGTTCATGTCGGCTCCATCGATGGTTTCTCGCCTTGTCGGGCAAGGGATGTACCGGTCGCCCGCGCCGTGAACGAACGTGCAGCGGTAAGGCCTTCGGCAACGAACGCGCGCCCACGCGGCGGATGCCGACGCCGGGCCGGCCGCGCGCACGCTTCCTGCCGTCGTGCGACATGGCTGCCTCCGACCTGCCCGCGCCCCCGATCGAACCGATGCTCGCGAAGATCGCGGACGCACTTCCCGATGAACCCGGGTTCCAGTTCGAACCCAAGTGGGACGGCTTTCGCGCGCTGGCCTTCCGCCAGTCGGACAGCCTCCTGCTGCAGAGCCGCGACCTCAAGCCGCTGAACCGCTACTTCCCGGAGCTCGAGCAGGCCTTGATCGCGCAACTGCCGCCGCGCTGCATCCTCGACGGCGAGATCGTGATCGCGACGCCGCGCGGCCTGGACTTCGACGCGCTGCAGCAGCGCCTGCATCCGGCGGCCACGCGCGTGCAGCGGCTGGCCAGGGAGACGCCCGCGAGCTTCGTCGCGTTCGACGTCCTGGCGGCGGACGGGCGCTCGGCCTTGGCGCTGTCGCAGGCCGAACGACGCGTGCTGCTGGAGGCGCTGCTGGTCGATGCCGCGCCGCCGCTGCACCTCACGCCCGTGACGCACGATCGCGCGCAGGCCGCGCGCTGGCTCGCGCAGTTCGAGGGCGCCGGCCTGGACGGCGTCGTCGCCAAGCTCGAGTCGGCCGTCTACGAACCGGGCAAGCGGGCCATGCTCAAGATCAAGCATGCGCGCAGCGCGGACTGCGTCGTGGCGGGCTTTCGCTGGTACAAGGATCGCACCGACGCGGTCGGTTCGCTGCTGCTGGGCCTGTACGACGACACGGACACGCTGCGCCACGTCGGCGTCACATCGTCCTTCACGCTCGCGCGCCGGCACGACTTGCTGCAGGAACTGGCGCCCTTGCGCGCCGGCGCGGCGACGGCGCACCCGTGGCAGGCGGCGCTGGAGACGGCGGGCCAGGGGCCGGGCGCGCAGAGCCGCTGGAGCCGTGGCAAGGACCTGAGCTGGGTACCGCTGCGCCCCGAGCGGGTCTGCGAGGTGCGCTACGACCACCTGCAGGGCCTGCGCTTCCGCCACGCCACCACCTTCATGCGCTGGCGCCCGGACAAGCCGCCCGCCGCCTGTCGCTACGACCAGCTGGCGGTCACCACGCCCTACGAGCTGGCGCGCGTCTTCGGCGCCTGAGAACCTGTGAACGAATCCGGCGCGGCCTGGCGCGCCCGGCGCGTCGCGCCGTCGCCCAGCTCGATCCATGTCGGCGCGTGGTCGCTGGGCTTGTCGCGCACCCGATGTGCCGCATCGACCTCGCAGCGGCGCAACCGCGGCAGCAGCCCGGGGCTCAGCAGCAGGAAGTCCATGCGAAAGCCCGCGTTGCGGCGGTACGCCTCCTCGTTCACCCAGAACGTGTAGAGGTCGCGCTGCGTCGGATGCAGGTGCCGCGCGGCATCGATCCAGCCCTGGGACATCAACCGTTGCCAGAGCGCGCGCGTCTGGGGCTGCAGCACGGCATCGAAGCGCCAGGAGCCGGCGTTGTAGATGTCGGCGTTGGTGGGCACGACGTTGAAGTCGCCCGCCAGGACGACATCGCCGCCTTCGGCCAGCAGGGACCGCGCGTGGGCATCGAAGCGCGCCATCCACGCCAGCTTGTAGTCGAAGTTGGCGCTGGGCACCGGGTTCCCGTTGGGCAGGTAGACCGAGGCGATGCGCAGGTCGCCGACGTCGGCCTCCAGGTAGCGCGCCTGCCCGTCGGCGTCGTCGCCCGGCAGGCCGCGGCGGCGCTCGCGCGGCGCGTGGCCGCGTGCCAGGATCGCCACGCCGTGGTGGCGCGGCTGGCCGTGCCAGGCGAGCTCGTAGCCGGCCGCGCGCAGGGGTTCCGCGGGAAATGTCGCATCGCCGGTCTTGACCTCCTGCAGGCAGGCAATGTCCGGCTGCGCCTCGGCCAACCATTCCAGCAGGCGCGGCAGGCGGCCCTTGACACCGTTGACGTTGAACGTGGCGATCTTCATCGGGCGGCTGTATTCCATCGGGTGGTCGGCGCTCGCAGGCAAGGCGAATGCCGCACTGCGCGCCCCGGAGGGGACGCCCGTCCACGCATCCGCGCCCATCGGGTCGCGCGTTTGCCTGCGCAGGCGATGGACGACCTCCTGGACCTGTTGCAATGGCCCGCGATGCTGGTCACCGTGCTGGCGTCCTGGTGGGTCGCCTCCACCCATCGCCACAAGCGCGCGTGGGGCTTCTGGGCGTACCTGCTCAGCAACGCCCTGTGGTCGGCGTGGGGCTGGCGGACGTCGGCGAGCGCGCTCGTCGTGCTGCAAGCCTGCCTGGCCGCGATGAACATCCGCGGCTACATCAAGGCGAGCCGTTCGCGCACGGGCGTCGCCGGCGGCGGTTGAGCGCGGTCAAGCCGGTGACCGCAGCCATCGGCCGCTACGCGTCGCCTTCCTTCCCGGGCCGGCGGATCAGGCTGATCTCGCCGTCCGACTCGAGGTACATGCGCTTGACGTGGCCCAGGTCCTCCAGGCCTTCCTGCCGCACCTTGGACATGAGTTCGTCCAGCGAGATGAACTGGCGCCGCATGTTGCGGCGGTCCAGTCGCCCGTCGCGCACCAGGCACAACCGCGGCGGGGCAAGCACGCGTTCGACCGCGGGGAAGCGGTAGCTCGCCCAGTCGATCAGGACGTTCCAGGACACGAGGGTCGCGATCAAGGTGATGGCGTCCGTCGCGGAGCTCGCGTCGCCGATCATGCCGTTCTGCGCGGCGTCGCCCAGCAGCACGATGAACAGGAAATCGGTGAGGCCCATGGCGCCGGTGTCGCGCCGCAGGACCAGCCGGAACACGGCGAACAGGAACCAGTACATGACGGTGCCGCGCAGCACCAGTTCGAGCACGGGCATCGTCATGCCGAAGACATCGACCAGGTCCTTGAAGTCCATGCGTTCATCTCCGGAGCGGGGAACCGATGCTGCGCGACAGGCAACGACGGTGCCCGATCGGGCGCGCACCTTGCCTCCTGTTCCGCGGCGCGGCCCGTCCCGATCGTCGGCGCGCCCAACCCCTTCATCGGACACCGACATCATGGAACAGACCACCACCGCTCCTTCCTACACCACCAACGAGGCCGCCTCGGGCAACGCCAAGCCCTTCCCCGTCAGCGGCCAGGCCGCGAGCGCCACGGCCGGCGGCGCCGCCGCCGAAGCGCTCAGCCACGATCCGGCCGCCACCGCCGCACCGGCCGCGCACAACCTGCTCGACCGCGTCACGCAACGCGCGCACGAGGCGGTGGACGGCGTGTCCAGCCGCATTTCGTCGACGCTGGACAGCCTGCAAGGAGGCGTCTCGAACGTTGGCGACACGCGCGACGAGTGGGTGGAATCGGCGCGCGAGGCGATCCGCCAGCATCCGTTCGCCGCGCTGGGCGGGGCCGTGCTCATCGGCCTGGCCCTGCGCAGCCTGATGACGACGCGCGAGCGCTGATCCCCGGCGGCGGCCGGCGACGCCGACGGCCGCCGGCACCGCGCTTGCTGGACGCAAGTCACCGCATCTGCACAGGAGGACGCCATGTCCGACGACATGAAGAACCGGGGCCCGCAGGACCGGGCTCGCATCAGCCTTTCGGAAGAACACGAGGTCCGCTACTGGACACAGGCCCTCGGGGTCGACAAGGAGCGCCTCGCCGCGGCCGTGAAGGCCGTGGGCAGCAGCGCCGACCGCGTACGCGAACATCTCAAGAGCCGTTGACGCCTCCCGTTCGCCGTCGCGACGCGCGCCACGCCACGGACGGGGAACGGGCATTGCCGAAGGCCATCATCCACCGCAGGAGCAAGCCATGGCATCCCTGACCCCCGAACGTCCCCTGGCCGTCGTCACCGGCGCGTCCTCCGGCATCGGCCGCGAACTCGCGCGGCTCGCGGCGCAGGATGGACACGACCTCGTGATCGCTGCCGACCAGGGGCCCCTGGACGAGGCCGCGGCGTCCTTCCGAACGCTCGGCGCGAACGTCGAGGCGGTCGAGGCCGACCTGTCCACGTCCTTTGGCGTCGACAAGCTGATGCTGGCCGTCGCCGGCCGGCCTGTCGACGTGCTGGTCGCCAACGCGGGCCACGGCCTGGGCCACGGCTTCCTGGACAAGCCGTTCAGCGAGGCCAAGCACGTGGTGGACACCAACATCACGGGCACGCTGGACCTGCTGTACCGCGTGGGCATCGGCATGCGCCAGCGCGGGCGCGGCCGCATCCTGATCACCGGCTCGATCGCCGGCCTGATGCCGGGCTCGTTCCAGGCCGTCTACAACGGTACCAAGGCCTTCATCGACTCGTTCTCGTTCGCGCTGCGCAACGAGCTCAAGGACACCGGCGTCAGTGTCACCTGCCTGATGCCGGGCGCCACCGAGACGCACTTCTTCGAGCGCGCCGACATGCTCGACACCCAGGTCGGCAGCGAAGAGAAGGCCGCGCCGGCCGAGGTCGCCGAGGAGGGCTGGCGCGCGCTGAAAAGCGGCCAGGACCACGTGGTGGCGGGCTGGAAGAACAAGGTCTCGGCCGCCATGACCAACGTCGTCCCCGACAGCATGCTGGCCGAACAACACAGGAAGATGGCGGCGCCCGGTTCGGCCCGCCACTGAGCACGCCATGACCGACATCCCCATCACCGACGCGCCGGCCACCCCCGCGGCCACCGTGGCGGACGGCGCGACCTCGCGCCGCGAACGCATTCTCGAGGCCGCCGCGCGCGCCTTCGCCACGCACGGCTATCGTGGCAGCAGCCTGCGCGACATCGCACGCGACGCCGGCTGCTCGCTGACGCTGCTCGACCACCACTTCGGTGGCAAGAGCCAGCTGCTCGACGCCGTCCTGCAGCTGCAGCACCAGAACTGCGAGAAGCGGCTGGACGGCCTGAAGGCCTTCGTCGACAGCCCCTCCGGCTTCGGGCTGGAGGAGTTCGTCGAGCGCTGGGCCAACTACGAGTTCGACCTCTACACCACGCCGCAGGGCCGCCTCTACCTGCAGCTGATGATGCGGCTGTCGATGGAAGCCGAAGTCGAGGCCCAGCGGCGGCGCGACCTCGACTGCGCGCAGGTCCTCGTGTTGAGGGCGTTCCAGCGGACGCGGCCGGCGCTGGACGACGATGTGCGCAACGCCGGCTGGTTCCTCGCGAGCGCGGCGCTGTACGCCGCCATCGTGCGCGCCGATGAAGGCACCCCGCCGGAGGGCGTCACCACGCCCACGCCGGAGCGCCGCCACACGATCGCCTTCCTGGTCGAAGGCCTCAAGGGCTGCTGGAACGAGCGCCCCGGCGTCGGCGTCCCGTGAGCGATGGCATCGGGCCGGCGCCACCGCGCGGATCCGCCGGGGCCGGGAATGCCCCGCCGCGCCGGCGGCGCGCGACGCCCTAACATCCGCCTGCGAGTGTCCGGCATCCCGTTCGGCGCGACGCACGCCCACCCCCTGGCACGCCGCCTGCCCCTGGCGCCGCGCCGGATCGACGCCCGTCGAGTACCGGCGCCAGACCATGGAAACCGAAGACAAGCCGCCTCCCTTCAGCACCCTGCACGCCAGTGAAGAGCGCTTTCGCCTGCTGGTGGAGAGCGTGCGCGACTACGCCATCTGCATGCTGGACCCCGCCGGCCGCGTGCTCACCTGGAACCTGGGCGCCGAACGCATCAAGGGATACGCGGCCGACGAGATCATCGGCAGCCACTTCTCACGCTTCTACCCGCCCGAGGACCTGATCAAGGGCCTGCCACAGACGGAGTTGCGCCAGGCCGCCAAGGACGGCGCCTTCGAGGACGAAGGCTGGCGCGTGCGCAAGGACGGCTCGATGTTCTGGGCCAACGTGGTCATCACGGCGATGCGCGACGAGGCCGGCGAGCTGGTGGGCTACGCCAAGGTGACGCGGGACCTGACCCAGCGCCGCAACCAGGAAGAGGCGCTGCGGGTCAGCGAGGAGCGCTTCCGGCTGCTGGTCGAGGGCGTGTCCGACTATGCGATCTTCATGCTCGACGTCAACGGGCACGTCGCCAGCTGGAACGTCGGCGCGCAGCGCATCAAGGGGTACGCGGCCGACGAGATCATCGGCCGGCACTTCTCCATCTTCTATCCGCGCGAGGTCGTCGACAGCGGCTGGCCGGAGCACGAGCTGCGCGAGGCCGCCAGGAACGGGCGCTTCATCGATACGGGGTGGCGTGTCCGCAAGGACGGCTCGACGTTCTGGGCGAACGTCACCATCACCGCGATGCGCGACGAATCGGGCACCCTTCTTGGCTACGCCAAGCTCACGCGCGACCTCACCGAGCGCAAGCGGGTCGAGGCCATCGAGATGGCGAGCCAGGAGCGCGAGGAGATCCTCGATGCCGAGCGCAACGCGCGCATGACGGCGCAGCGCGCCACGCGCCTGAAGGACGAGTTCCTCGCCACGCTGTCGCACGAGCTGCGCACGCCGCTGAGCGCCATCCTGGGGTGGACGCAGGTGCTGCTCAAGGGCCACGCCACCAGCGAAGCGGACCGGCGCCGCGCGATCGAGGTCATCGATCGCAATGCCCGCGCGCAGGTGCAGTTGATCGGGGACCTGCTGGACCTGAGCCGCATCATGTCGGGCAAGCTGCGCCTGGACCTGCAGCAGGTCTCGATCCACGACGTGGTGCAGGCGGCACTCGATTCGGCAGCGCCGGCGGCGGACACCAAGGAGATCCGGCTGGTCAGCCTGCTCGATCCGGCGCGCGCCGTCGTCAATGGCGACGCCGGCCGGCTGCAGCAGGTGGTGTGGAACCTGCTGACCAACGCGATCAAGTTCACGCCGCGCGGCGGACGCGTGCAGGTGCTGCTGCAGCGCGTTAACTCGCACGTGGAGCTGAGCGTGTCCGATACCGGCATCGGCATTCCCGCCAGCTTCCTGCCGCAGGTGTTCGACCGCTTCTCGCAGCGCGACGGCTCGAGCACGCGCGCCCACGGCGGCCTGGGCCTCGGGCTGGCGATCTGCAAGCAGCTCGTGGAGCTGCACGGCGGCGCCATCCGCGCCGCGAGCCTGGGCGAAGGCCAGGGCGCCACGTTCTCGGTCACCCTCCCCGTGTCCATCATGCAGGTGGAGTTCGAGCGCGAGCGCGCGCATCCGACGGCCGAGAGCGGGGAGATGGACGCCGTGGCGATGCCGCAGCTGGACGGGATTCACGTGTTCGTCATCGACGACGAGCCCGACGCCCGCGAGCTCCTGCAGCGGGTGCTGGTCGAGCGCGGCGCCAACGTCACGGTGTTCGATTCGGCCGACAGCGCGCTGGCCGCCATCGCCACCTCCCGGCCCACGGTCATCGTCAGCGACGTCGGCATGCCGGGCACCGATGGCTACCAGATGATGCGCACCCTGCGCGCACGCGAGCCGAGGGAGTCGCGCATCCCCGCGCTGGCGCTGACGGCGTTCGCGCGCGCCGAGGACCGCAAGCGCGCGCTCGTCGCGGGCTTCCAGGCGCACCTGGCCAAGCCCTTCGACGTGGCCGAACTGGTGCTGCTGGTGGCGGACCTGGTGGGCCGGCGCTGAGCCGGCCCACGCCGGCCTCAGGACGACTTCTTCGTCGTCTTTCGAGTCGCCGTCTTGCGGGCTGTCGTCTTGCGGGCCGCCGGCGCCTTCCGGGCGGCCGTCTTGCGCGCGCTCGTCTTCTTGGCGGCGGCTTTCTTCGCGGGCGCCTTCTTGGCGGCCGTCGTCTTGCGCGCCGTCGACTTCCCGGCGGGCGCCTTCCTGGCAGCGGCCTTGCGTGCCGGTGCCTTCCTGGCCGCCGTCGTCTTGCGGACGCTCGACTTCTTCGCGGGAGCCTTCCCGGCCGCACTCGACTTCCTCGCGGGTGCCTTCTTGGCCGCCGACTTCTTGGCGGGCACCTTGGCGCCCTCTTCCCGCGCCTCGGACAGCCCGATCGCGATCGCCTGCTTGCGGCTCGTCACCTTTTGCCCCGACCGACCGCTCTTGAGCGTGCCCGCCTTGCGTTCGTGCATCGCCTTCTCGACCTTGGCGCCGGACTTCTTGCCATACGTTGCCATACGCGTCTCCTTTTTTATTGATTCGCGGCGCGGGCAAGCGCCATTCCCAGGAGCGCGCAAATGGGGACTCGCCCCCCGAGCGCCGCTGGAAATCGCGGGACGCGTGGGGCGCGAGTGGGAACGAGCGCCGTGTTCCGGCGGCTCGGCAGACCCGCCGCAGGGATCGCCCGCGGGCAGCCTCAGTTGCTGACCTTGACCCAGTCGTAGACCGCCGACCCGCCGCCGCCGTTGTACTGCCCAAGGAAGCTCTTCGCGCCGGCGGAGTTGTCGCCGACCCAGTGGTTAAGCATCAGCTGCATCGGCGCCGAGATCGTCGTGTTGACGCGCCGGAACTCGGTCTCCACGCCGCTGTCGTTCACGTTGAACCAGCGTACGTAGGTCGGACGCCATTCGAAGCCGATCGTGCGCCAGCCGGTGGACACGGCGTACTGCTGGTAGTTCTGCCTGTCGGCCGTCCACACGTTGGTGTGCAGCGTGCGCCCGCCGTTGATGAACTCGATGTCGATCTCGTTGTGGCTGGGCGTGCCCGCCGTGCCGGTGTAGAGGAAGAACGAGCTGTCGGCGCCGGCGATGGTGCCCGGCTGCATGCGCACGACGAACTTGCCGTACGTGAAGCTCTGCCAGGTGCGGATCTCCGAGCACTTGATGGCCGACGGCACCGAGCTGTTGACGTTGAGGACCAGGTTGCTGTTGCCCGCCAGCCAGACCTCGCTGTACGCGAAGGTGCAGCCGAACGGCGACCCGTTGCTCCAGTTGGAAGTCTGCCAGTTGCTGCCGTTCGGGCCGCCGCTGCCGTCGAAGCCGTCGAAGAAGTTGGTCGCGTGCGCGGCGGGCGCCAGCGACGCGGCCAGCGCGAATGCGGTGATGAGTTGTCGCATGATGTCTCCTGTCTTATCGTTGATCGGTGCGATCAGGGAATGAGCGACACGCTGCCGACGGTGACGTCGTGCGAGCCCGCGGACTTGGCGTCATTGATGACGTCGACGGCGTACAGGCCCGTGAGGCGCTGGTGCAGGGTGGTCGTCGACGCAGTGCAATAGCCAGGCAACGCGAACGTGGCGTCGGTCAGGTCGATGACGAACTCCGACAGCGTGCCCGAGACGACCGCCTGTACCATGGGCGCGCAGCCATCCGGCGCGACCGGCGAAGGTTGCAGCTTGATCGTCAGCGTGCCGTCAGTCGTCGAGGCGAGGTGGATGCGCAGCTTCGAGAAGCCCGAAGCGTCCATGGGCACGGGGGTGCCACCCGAGGTGCTGCCCGGGGCGTACAGGCGCAACGCGGTGCCGGCGAAGCCCGTGGCGCCCTGGTCGTGCGCGAGCGTCGCGGAGAACGTCTCCGTGCCGTCGGCGTAAGCGATGGTGCCCGCCGTCAGGTCGCTGCCGTTGGCCGCGAAAGCATACGAGATGACCGATCCGGCCTCGGCCGTGTCGCTCGCATCGATCGGGGTCGCGAAGGCGGTGTCGGACGCTGGAGCCGGCGTCGGGGCCGGGGCCGGGGTGGGTGCGGGTGTCGGGGCCGGCGTCGGGGCGGGCGTCGGTGCAGGCGTCGGTGCTGGCGTCGGTGCGGGCGTCGGGGCCGGCGTCGGTGCGGGCGTCGGTGCCGGTGTCGGTGCGGGCGTCGGGGCCGGCGTGGGCGCAGGCGTCGGGGCCGGGGTGGGTGCGGGGGTCGGCGCGGGGGTCGGGGCCGGGGTCGGCGCGGGCGTCGGCGTGGGCGCAGGCGTGGGGGTCGGCGTCGGCGCGGGGCTGTCGTCGCCGCCGCATCCGGCCACCGCCAGGGAGGCGACGAGGCTCATCAGCAGTCCCAGGCGCGCCAGCGAGTTCGAATTGTCCATCGTGAAAGTCTCCGTTGTGGGTAGCTTGCCTCGTCATCGTGCCGACGGGGCCGCGCGCTCACCGGTGCGGGCTTGCGGAGGACTTGATGGATCTTGCGAACTTGCGCGTTCGCCGCTCAACCCATGCGCGGCTCGACGGGCATGCCGAGCTCGCAGCGCACATGGCGTACGCCGGGCGTGCATTGGCCGGGGTCGTAGCGCTCGCGGAACGGGCCGATCGCCAGCTGCCAGGCCGTCTGCGGGAGCCACCGCCCCAGCAGCGCGTGCCAGCCGTCGGCGATGTCGGCGGCGGAGCCGTCGTACTGCAGCGTGGCCATCCAGCGTGCCGGGATGCGCTTGTGCAGCAGTGGCGGCGGGAACGAGCCCGCGAATCCGAAGCCCGGCGGCAGTTGCACGCACGCATCCATGCGGCAGCGCTCCGACCCGACGATGCCCGGATCGTCCAGGCCCATGAACAGCAGCGGCTGGCCCACCAGGCCCAGCGCGCGCACGGCGCTCATGAAGCGATCCCACAGCGCCGGCGCCACGAGCGCGAAGTCGCCGCGGCCACGCATGAACAGCACGTCCATCTCCGGCTCGCGTGCGACGGTCACCGGCGGCATGCCGCGCAGCCAGCCATCGTCGTCCTGCGCGCGGCCGCGCCAGGTGGACGGCGTCATGCCGAAACGCTCGCGGAACGCGCGCGCGAAGCCCTCGGGCGACGCGAAGCCGCAGTTCAGCGACAGCGCGGTGATCTTCTCGTCCGGGCAATGGCGCAGGCGCCCGGCCGCCACGTCCAGGCGCCGGCGCCGCACGAACTCGTTGAGCGTCTCGCCGCTCCACACGTGGAACAGGCGATGGAAGTGGAAGGGCGAGATCGCGGCGACGGTGGCCATGCGCTCCAGCGACAGCTCGTCGTCCAGGTGCGCATCGACGAAGTCGACCACCGCCTCGAGCCGCCTGACGTGATGGCCGTGCAGCGCGAGCGCCGGACGGGGGGCCGGCAACGGAAAGTCGGCGGCCGCGGCGCGCATCACTTGCGGCGCGGGCGCGTGGTGCCCCGCACCACCAGCCGCAGGTCCGGCACGGGCTCGCTGCGCGGCGGCGTGGCGCCGAGCGCGGCGAGCAGCTGGTGCGCGGCCGCGCGGCCCATCTCGTAGATCGGCTGGTGCACGGTGGTCACTGCCGGGGTCATGTAGGCCGACTGCGGCAGGTCGTCGAAGCCCACCAGCGAGATGTCCTCGGGCACGCGCAGGCCGCGTTCGTAGAGCACCTGGCGCGCGCCCCACAGCGTCTGGTCGTTGGCGCAGAAGACGGCGGTGAACTCATGGCCTTCGTCGAGCAGCTGCGCCATCGCGTCGCTGCCGCCCGTCTCCATGTAGGTGCCCACGCGCAGCAGGCGCGGGTCGACGGCCAGGCCCGCCTCGCTGTGCGCGCGCATGTAGCCCTCGCGGCGGTCGATGGCGTCGGGGTAGGACACGGGGCCGCCGATGTGCGCGATGCGCGCGTGGCCCAGCTCGATGAGGTGGCGCACGGCGCGGCACGCGCCTTCGACCTGGTCGCAGTGCAGCGAGAACACGTTGGTCGCGTGCAGGTCGCGGCCGGTGATCGCGATGGGCAGCTTGCGCGCCATCTCGCTGACCTGTTCGTCCTGCAGGTTGCCGCCCAGGATCACCATCGCGTCGACGCGGCGCGCGATGAGCAGGCGTGCGCGATCGAGTTCCTCGGCCGGGTTCCAATGGCCGGGCACGACGATGGGGGCGTAGTCGCTGCCCTGCAGGCCGTCCTCGATGCCGCGCGCGCCCCGCGTGAAGTACGGCGACTCGAGCTCCTGCGTCAGCACGCCGATCGTGCGCGTGGAACCGCTGCGCAGGCTCTGCGCCGCGAAGTTGGGCCGGAACTGCAGGCGCTCGATGGCCTTCTCCACGGCGGCACGCTTGTCCTCGGTCACCCGCGCGGTGCCATTGAGGATGCGCGACACGGTGGCCGCCGACACGCCCGCCAGGCGGGCGACATCGAGCAGCGTGGCGGGTTCGGCGAGAGGCTTTTCCTTGGGCGGCATGGGCGAGGGGTGACGACCGGAGTGACCGCGACGAACGCGGCGCGGCGCCGCCATGTTAACGACGACCGCACGAGGCGCCGGTGCGGCCTCCTGGTGCGACGAAGTCTAATTCGTGAAATCGTTATCACGCCAGGAGGGAAAACATGGAGTGCGCTGGTTTGACGGGCCGCAGCATGCTTGTTTTGCGGTTGTCGTCCCGCCAGATCAGGGTATTCACCAACTCGACCATCAACCCATTGACCAGATGACAACGTTGTCTCACACTGAATCCTGAAAACGATATCAGAGCCATCCCGGAGACTGCTTCCTCATGCGCCGACGCGCCCTGCTTCCCCTGCCGCTCGCCTGCCTGGTCGCCCGCCCCGCGCTCGCCGCGACGGGCCGCACCCAGCTGACGGTGGCTGCGTTCCCCGACCTGGACCGCAGCGCCAAGATCGCCATCGAGTCCTGGGCCGCGTCGCACCCGCAGGTCGAGGTGCGCCTGACCACGCGTGCGTTCGATGACCACCACACCGCGATGACCACCGCCATCGCCACGGGCGCGAACCTGCCCGACGTGATGGCGGTCGACATGGACTACCTGGGCAAGTTCACGCAGGCCGGTGGCCTGGAGGACCTCGATGCGTCCCCGTACGACGCACGCGCCGTCGCGCCGCTGCTCGCGCGCTTCACGCTGGGCCCGGCCACCGGCCTGGGCGGCAAGCTGCGCGCGCTGCCTGCCGACATCGGCCCGGGCGCCCTGTTCTACCGCGCCGACCTGCTGGCCCGCGCCGGCCTGGCGGAGGACGACCTCACGCGCGACTGGGCGTCGTACGTCGCCGCGGGCGTCAAGCTCAAGCAGGCCACCGGCAGCTACCTGTGCGCCAGCGCGATCGACCTGAAGGACATCCTGATCCGCGCCGGGCTGTCGGACGGCCAAGGCGTCTACTTCGACGCCGCGGGCCGGCCGCAGGTGACAACGCAACGCTTCGTGCAAGCCTTCACGCTCGCGCGCGACGCGCGCCGCGCGGGCATCGACGCGCGCATCGCGGCCTGGAGCAGCGAGTGGAGCGAGGGCTTCCGGCGCGACCGCGTCGCCACGCAGATGATGGGCTCGTGGCTCGCGGGCCACCTCAAGAACTGGATCGCGCCGGCGCAGTCCGGGTCGTGGCGCTCGGCGCCGCTGCCGGCGGGCGTGTCGGCGTCCTGGGGCGGCTCGTTCTGGGCGATCCCGGTGCGTGCCGCGCACAAGCCGCTGGCCTGGGACTTCATCCGCACGCTGTGCCTCGATCGCGCCCAGCAGCTGGAGGCGTTCCGCCGCCTCGATGCCTTCCCCGCGCTGCTGGCCGCGCAGCAGGACGACTACGTCGCGCAGCCGATCGCCTACCTGGGCGGCCAGGCCGCGCGCCTGCAATGGCGCGCGGCGAGCGAGCGCGTGCCGGCGCTGCACGTCGACCGCTACGACCAGGTCGCCAAGGCCATCGTCGAGGCCGAGCTCGACCAGGTGCTCGAACACGACAAGCCCATCCCGCAAGCGCTGGCCGACGCCCGCGCCGCCATCGAGCGCCGCGTGCGCCGCTATTGAGAGCGCCCATGCACGCTGCCGCCAAGCCCCCGCATCGCCGCCCGCTGATTCCGGCGCGCTGGGCGCCCTACGTCTTCATCAGCCCGTTCTTCCTGCTGTTCGCAGCCTTCGGCCTGTTCCCGCTGCTGTTCTCGGTGGCGCTGGCGTTCCACCAGTGGGACCCGGTGGGCGGCGTCTGGAGCATGCGCTGGGTGGGCCTGGACAACTTCGCCTATGCGATCGCGCGCGACGACTGGCTGCGCAAGGCCATGTTCAACACCGTGTGGATCGCGCTGGTCTCGGGACTGCCGCAGCACCTCGTGGCGCTGCCACTCGCCTGGTTCCTGCACCGTGCGTTCGGGCGCTGGCGCAACGCGGTGGTCGGCGCGTACTTCCTGCCTTTCATCACGTCGACCGTGGCCATCTCGCTCGTGTTCTCGTCGCTGTTCTCCAAGGACTTCGGGCTCGTCAACGCGGCCTTCGCCACGCTGCGCCAGGTGCCCGTTCTGGGCTGGCTGATGCCGGGCCAGGCGATCGACTGGAGCCAACCGGGCTATACGAAGTGGATGATCTCGGCGGTCGTCTTCTGGCGCTACGTCGGCTGGAACACGGTGCTGTACCTGTCGGCGATCCAGACCATCCCGCCCGAGTTGCTGGAGGCCGCGCAGATCGATGGCGCGAGCCCGCGCCAGCGCTTCGTGCACATCGTGCTGCCGCTGCTCAGGCCGATGGTGTTCCTCGCGGTGACGCTGTCGCTGATCGGCAACCTGCAGCTGTTCGAGGAGCCCTTCATCCTGACCGGCGGCACCGGCGGCATCGACCAGGCCGGCAAGACCGCCGCGATGCACATGTACGCGGTGGCCTTCATGGACGGCGACTTCGGCACCGCCTCGGCCATCGCCTGGCTGCTGTTCCTGCTGATCGTGGGCGCCACCGCGATCAACAAGCGCCTGCTGGGAGCACGTGCATGAACACGACTTCTCCCACGCCCGTCGCTTCCCTGCCAGGGGCCGCCCCGCGCCGCGCCGCGCCCGCCCGCCCGCACGCCCGCATGCGCGAGGGCCGCGGCGCGCTGCTCGCCGGCCGCGCCATCGTGCTGGCCGGCGCGGTGGTGATGCTGCTGCCGTTCTGGTTCATGTTCGTGTTCGCCACGCACAGCAACAGCGAGATCCTGTCGATGCCGCCGCCGCTGTGGTTCGGCCACTCGCTGGGCGACAACCTGCACGAACTGCTCGAGCGACTGCCCACCTTCTGGCAGAACCTGGGCTGGAGCTTCTACGTGGCGCTGGCCACCACGCTCCTGAACCTCGTCTTCTGCAGTCTCGCGGGCCACGCGTTCGCGCTGCTGGAGTTCGCCGGCAAGGAGCGCTTCTACGCCGCGGTGATGATGACGATGCTGCTGCCGGCCTTCCTGTTCATGGTGCCCACCGCGCTGACCATGAGCTGGCTGGGCTGGACCAACGAGGAGCGAGCGCTGGTCGTGCCGGCCGCGTGCAGCGCGCTGGGCATCTTCCTGATGCGCCAGTACATCGAATCCGCGATCCCGCGCGACCTCGTCGAGGCCGCGCGCCTGGACGGCTGCAGCGAGTTCGCGATCTGGTGGCGCGTCGTGCTGCCGCTGCTGGGCCCGGCCCTGGGCACGCTGGCGCTGATCACCTTCATCGGCTCCTGGAACAACTTCATCAGCCCGCTGGTGGTGATGCGCGACATGGATCGCTACACGCTGCCGCTGGCGCTGCGCTCGCTGCAGGGCTCGGGGCAGACGCCCTGGGGCGCCCTGTGCGCCGGTGCCGCGATCGCGGTGCTGCCGCTGCTCGTGATGTTCGTCCTCGCCTCGCGCCGCCTCATCGACGGCCTCACCGCGGGAGCCGTCAAGCACTGAGTCCCACCCCCACGCAAGCCGCGGCGCACCCCACGCGGCTTTTTCAAGAACTCCCCTGATAACGATTTCAACGCCACGGAGACGCGGCGCCTGATCGAACACCGACCGATGTCCAACCCGCACGCTCCCCTCACGCTCTCGCCTCGCACCCGCGCCACGCTCTCGCGCGACTTCACGTGGGGCGTGGCCACCAGCGCCTACCAGATCGAGGGCGCCGCGTCCGCCGACGGCCGCGGGCCGTCGATCTGGGACACCTTCTCGCACACCGCCGGCAAGACGACACGCGGCGAGACGGGCGACGTCGCCTGCGACCACTACCACCGCTGGCCCGGGGACGTGGCGCTGATGGCCTCGCTGGGGCTGGAGGCCTACCGTTTCTCGATCTCCTGGTCCCGCGTGCAGCCGCTGGGCCACGGCGCCTGGAACGAGCCGGGCCTCGCGTTCTACGACCGTCTCGTCGACGGACTGCTGGCCGCCGGCCTGCGCCCGCACGCCACGCTGTACCACTGGGACCTGCCGCAGGGGCTGCAGGACGCCGGGGGCTGGGCCTCGCGCGAGACGGCGCTGCGCTTTGCCGACTACGCCGAGGGCATCGCGCGCCGGCTGGGCGATCGCCTCGCATCGATCTCGACGCACAACGAACCCTGGTGCACGGCGGTGCTGGGCCACGAGCGCGGCCAGTTCGCCCCCGGTTTCAAGGACGCGGCGCTCGCCGCCGACGTGTCGCACCACCTGCTGCTGTCGCACGGGCTCGCGCTGCAGGCGATGCGCGCGACGGGCTGCCGCACCCCGATGGGCATCGTGCTGAACCAGTCGTCCGCAAGCGCCGCCACCGACAGCGCAGCCGACCGCGCGCTCGCCGCCACCGAGTACGCGCGCTTCGTGCGCTGGTACATGGAGCCGATCTTCGCAGGCGGCTACCCGCAGGACGCGGGCATCGACCACTACCCGCGCAACATCCGGCCCGGCGACTTCGCGACCATCGGCCAGCCGCTGGATTTCCTCGGCGTCAACTACTACACGCGCATCTGGGCCAGCGCGGCCACGCCGCCGCTGCCCGCACCGCGCGTGCTCGGCGTCACCGACATGGGCTGGGAGATCCACCCCGAGGGCCTGACCGAGCTGCTGGTGGACCTGCACCGCCGCTACCCCGGCCTGCCGCCCATCTACGTGATGGAGAACGGCATGGCCAACGCGGGCGACACCGTCGTCGACGGACGCGTGGCCGACACGGCGCGCATCGCCTACATGCACGACCACCTCGAGGCGCTGGCCCGCGCGCGCGAGGCGGGCGTCGACATCCGCGGCTTCTTCTACTGGAGCCTGCTGGACAACTACGAGTGGGATTCCGGCTACGACAAGCGCTTCGGCCTCGTGCACGTGGACTACGCGACCCAGGCACGCACGCCCAAGGACAGCGCGCTGTGGTACCGCGACACCATCGCCGCCCAGCACGCCGGCGTCGCGCCCTCCGGCCAGGAGACGGTCGATGGCTGAACTCCAGCTGCGCGGCGTGCGCAAGACCTTCGGCGGCACGACGGAGGTGCTGCGCGGCATCGACCTCGATATCGCCGACGGCGAGTTCATGGTCTTCGTCGGCCCCTCGGGCTGCGGCAAGTCGACGCTGCTGCGCCTGATCGCGGGGCTCGAGGCCGCCACCGGCGGCGAACTGCGCATCGGCGGCCAGCGCATGGACGGCGTGCCGCCCGCCGAGCGCGGCGTGGCGATGGTGTTCCAGAGCTACGCGCTGTACCCGCACATGACCGTGGCGCAGAACCTGGGCTTCGCGCTGAAGATGGCCGGCCGCCCCAAGGCCGAGATCGCCGCCGCGGTGGGCCGCGCCGCCGAGATCCTGCAGATCGTGCCCTTGCTGGGTCGCAAGCCCAAGGCCTTGTCCGGCGGCCAGCGCCAGCGCGTGGCCATCGGCCGCGCGATCGTGCGCGAACCGCGCGTGTTCCTGTTCGACGAGCCGCTGTCCAACCTCGACGCCGCACTGCGCGTGCAGATGCGCCTGGAGCTCGCCCGGCTGCACCGCGAGCTGGGCACGACGATGGTCTACGTCACCCACGACCAGGTCGAGGCGATGACCCTGGGCGACCGCATCGCGCTGTTCAACGGCGGCCGCATCGAGCAGGTGGGCGCCCCGCTGGAGCTGTACGAGCGCCCGGGCTCGCGCTTCGTCGCCGGCTTCCTGGGCCAGCCGCGCATGAACTTCGTGCCGGTGGCGCAACTGGACTCGGCGTGCCGCACGCTGTTCACGGGCCGCGCGAACCCGCTGCCCGCCGACTGGATGCTGGGCGTGCGCCCCGACCACCTGCGGCTGCACGCCGACGGCCCCGGCCTGCCCGGGCGCGTGGAGCGCCTGGAGCATGTGGGCGACGCCGTCCTGGCCTGGATCAGCCCCGCGACGGGCGGCGCCACGCTCGCGGTGCGGCTGTCTCCCGGCGAGGCGCTGCCCGACCGCGACGCGCGCGTGCGCCTGCGCCCGGTCGCCGGCCGCGTCCACGCCTTCGATGCGGACGGGCTCGCCCGGCCGCTGCCCGCCGCTGCGGCGTCCGCCATGGAGGCCGCCGCGACACCCTGCGCATGATCACGATCCCAGGGCACGAGGAGTCTGGCGGGCTCGTGCCCCGAAGCCGAACCGGACGCCACTCCCGCGTTTTCCCGGTGATGACAACAAACCGCCCACCGTATCCACTTTGGTGAGGAGACCATGAAGAAGACCATCCACACGATCCTGGCCCTGGCGCTGTTCAGCCAATGGCCCCAGCTCGCGGCGGCGCAGTCCGCCACGAGCCCCCCCGGCGCGCCCGCGAGGCCCGCCTCCGCCGCGCAAGGCAAGGCCGAGGAGCCCGCCGTCGACAAGGTGATCGTCACCGCCAACCGCCGCATCGAGACGCTGCAGAGCGTCTCGGGCGTGGTGCAGACGATCGACGCCGACACGCTGCGCAAGGACGGCATCAACGAGATCCGCTCGCTGCAGAACGAGATCCCGGGGATGAACATCGCCAACCAGGAAGGCAACGTCGAGATCTACATCCGCGGCGTGGGCTCGTCCAACAGCACCGAACTGGGTGACCCGGCGGCCGCGTCGCACATCAACGGCGTCTACATCCCGCGTCCGCGCGGGATGGGCACGATGTTCTACGACCTCGAGCGCGTCGAGGTGAACAAGGGCCCGCAGGGCACGCTGTACGGCCGCAACGCGATGGCCGGCACGCTCAACATCATCACGGCCAAGCCGCGCCTGGATCACTTCGGCGGCTACATGCAGTTCGAGGGCGGCGACCGCAGCAGCGGCGCCGAGGCCGCGCTGAACATGCCGCTGTCGCCCACGTTCGCGCTGCGCGCCGCGGCCTTCATGACGGACAAGACCTCGGGCTTCCGCAACGCCTCGCCGGATCCCAAGTCGCACGCGCTCACGCCTGCGGGCGAGGAGCACAACCAGGGCGCGCGGCTGTCGGCGCTGCTGGTGCCCACGGATCGGATGCAGGTCTCGATGATGGCCGACTACGGGCACGAGGGCGGCACCGGCTATCCGGGCGCCAACATCTACACCGCGGTCAAGGCCACCGGCCTGCGCGCCGAGCAGCTGCCGCTGCGCGACATCGTCTACCGCGGCGCGCAAGGCACGATGCACAACGACCTGTCGGGCGTGCAGGGCAAGGCCTCGTACGACTTCGACAGCTTCGGCGCCGAGGTGTCGCTGAGCCAGCGCAAGGTGGACTTCTACCAGCGCAACGCCCAATCGGAGGGCATCGCCTGGCCGGGCCGCGACTATTCGGGCGTGGCGTGGGACACCTTCTCGACGCAGTACTGGCAGACGAAGTCCGACAGCAAGATCGGCGAGCTGCGCCTGTACTCGGGCGAGGACGCCAAGGTGTTCCAGTGGAACCTGGGCCTGTTCGGGTTCAACGAGAACCAGAAGGTGGGCTACCTCTCGCTGGTCGACAACGGCTACTGCTGCTACTCCGGCACCGAGTTCACGATGCCCAAGGTGATCGGCAAGTCCGCTGCGCTGTTCGGCGACGGCACGCTGTCGGTGACCTCCAAGCTGCGCCTGATCGGCGGCCTGCGCGAGACCGAGGAAGCCAAGTCGCGCTACGGCATCGGCGGCAACCTCGCGCTGACGCTGGGCGGCGCCGATTTCGCCTGCTGCATGGCCACGCGCCTGGGCACCGAAGGCTTCGTGCCCGCGCTGCTCGATCGCCCGAACTTCGACATGAGCAAGGTGACCACGCCACAGCAGATGGCGCAGTTCCTCATGCAGACCACCCTGGCGCCCGGCGCGCGCGACACGCTCAATGCGCAGATCGGCCCGATCGCCAACGGCACGAACCCCAAGGGCGACTGCTTCGTGCGCTCGGACATCGACCACGGCTCCATCACCTGCCCCACCGACCAGAACGGCGGCTTCAGCTACGCGAACCTGGCCGTGCCCGAACAGCAGGTGGGCAGCAGCAAGTTCCACTACACCGACTGGCGCCTGGGCACCGAGTACGACATCACCAAGGACAACATGGTGTACGTGAAGGTGTCCACCGGCCACAAGGCGGGCGGCTTCAACGACAGCTTCCACGGCTCGACCGTGCCCGAGCTGTTCCGTCCCGAGCAGCTGCGCGTGCTGGAGGCCGGCTCGCGCAACGCGTTCGACCTCGGTGGCCGGCGCGCGGTGTTCAACCTGTCGGGCTTCTACTACGACTACAAGGACCAGGTCTTCCAGGATCTCACCTGCATCACGGTCGACACGACGCAGAACCCGCCCACCTGCAGCGGCTACTCGCTGGTCAACCGCAACATCGGCAAGTCGCACCTGGCGGGCCTGGAGGCCGAAGGCCGCTTCGCCCTGCCGATGGGCTTCAAGCTGGACCTGAACGGCGCGCTGCTGCACACGCGCATCGACCGCGGCGTCGTCGCCGACGTGCGCGCGATCGACTACAGCCAGGGCGGCAAGAGCCCGCTGATCGACCTGACCGGCAATGCGCTGCCGCTGGCCTCCAAGGTCAACCTGTCGGCCCGCCTGCAACAGGTGTTCGGCCTGGCCGGCGGCAAGGCCGACTGGCAGGCGCTGCTGAACTGGCGCTCGGCGTACTACCTGACGCAGTTCAACGAGAAGCCCGTCGTGGCCATCAACGGCGACACGACGACCGCCCTGCAGGCCGGCTTCCCGGATCGCCAGGTCGGCTTCCTGACGCTGAACCTGGGCGCCGGCTACACCTTCTCGGGCGGCCTGCGCCTGGAGGCCTACGTCAACAACGCCACCGACAAGCAGGCGTCGCAGAAGGCGCTGGTCGGCGCCTCGCTCGACATCCGCTTCCTGAACGACGCCCGCTCGTACGGCGCGCGCGCCCGGATGGACTTCTGACGCCCAACCGTCATCGCGGCGGCAACCGCCTGCGATGATCCCCGTGCCCGCGGCCGTCGGCCCTTCGACGCCGCGGGCATGTTTCCTTCCGGAGAGCTTTCCCATGATGACCAGGCGCCTGCTCGCCTCGACACTCGCCGCCGTCGCGCTGGGCCTGGCCGCCTGCGCCGCGCCCGTCGCACCCCACCCCACGCCGGCCATCGCCCCCGCGCCGGCGGCCGTGGACGCGCTCGCCGACTTCCCCCCGCTGCCGCCCGCGTCGCTGCCGGGCGCCTCGGCCGCCGCGCGCCGCTTCGCGGCCAGCCTGGGCCGTGGCGTCAACCTGGGCAACATGCTGGACGCGCCCGCCGAGGGTGCGTGGGGCTTGCGCGTGGACGAGCGCTACATCGCGCTGGTGGGCACGCGCGAGGGCGGCCCGATCGCCAGCGTGCGCCTGCCCGTGCGCTGGAGCAACCACGCGAGCCCGGACGCCGAGGCTCGCATCGATCCCGCGTTCATGGCGCGCGTCGACGACGTCGTGCAGCGCCTGCTCGCGCGCGGCGTGCCGGTGGTCCTCGACATGCACCACTACCGGCAGCTCGATGGCGACCCGCTGGACGCCGGCGAGGCCGCGGTGCCCGACGCCGTCGTCGAGCGTCGCTTCCTGGCGATGTGGGCGCAGCTCGGCGAGCACTTCCGCGCCGCGCCACCCACGCTCGCCTTCGAGCTGTACAACGAGCCCCACGGCAGGCTCACGCCGCGCTGGAACGACCTGATGTCGCGCGCGCTGCGCGTCGTGCGCCGGAGCAACCCCGAGCGCATCGTCGTCGTGGGCCCGACACAATGGAATTCCGCGCGCGGCCTGGTCGACTTCGTGATGCCGCCGGACGCCAACCTCGTGCTCACCGTGCACCACTACGACCCGTTCACGTTCACGCACCAGGGTGCCCCGTGGATCAAGCCGGCGCTGCCCGGCGGCGTGGGCTGCTGCTCGCCGCAGCAGCTGGCCGACATCCGCGGCCCGCTCGACACCGCGCAGCAGTTCGGCGCGCGCACCGGCTACCCCGTCTGGGTGGGCGAGTTCGGCGCCTTCGAGTCGGTGGCGCGGGACGACCGCGTGCGCTACACGCGCACCATGCGCGACGAGATCGAACGCCGCGGCATGACCTGGGCGTACTGGGAACTGGCCGGCGGCTTCGGCTTCGTCGACCCGGCGACGGGCCAGGTGCGCCCGAACGGCATCGAACGGGCGCTGTTCGGGCCGCGCGCGGTCGACTAGGCCGCGCGACTCCGAAAATCGCGCCGTCATCCTGCGCGCAGTCGCAGGATCTACCCCGGCCACGACACCGCCTCGGCGCACGTGGATCCTGCGACTGCGCGCAGGATGACGGCGCGCGACGGTGCGCCGATGGCGCGGGCGTGGGAGCCGACAGCGCCTAGTCTTCGGCAACCGCCAGCCCGTTGCGCCCGGCGGCCTTGGCACGGTACAGCGCGCGGTCCGCGCGCACCATCAGCGTCTGCGCATCGACATCGATCGAGCCGTCGAGCCAGGCCAGGCCCATGCTGGCCGTCACGTCCAGCGTCTTGCCGCCCACGCGCATCGGTGCGCGGATGGCGTGCAGCAGCTTGGTGGAGACGCCCACCGCCTCCTCGCGCGTGGACAGGCCGTCGAGGATCACCACGAATTCGTCGCCGGACAGCCGCGCCGCGACGTCCGTCTCGCGCAGGCCGGACTCCAGGCGCGTGGCGAATTCGCGCAGCACCGCGTCGCCGACGCCGTGGCCGTGCGTGTCGTTGATCGACTTGAAGCGGTCGACGTCCAGGTAGATCAGGGCCAGCGGCCGGCGCGCGCGGCGGTAGCGTGCGAGCGCATGCTCCAGCAGTTCGTCGAACTGGCGCCGGTTCGCCAGGCCGGTGAGCGTGTCGACGCGCGCGAGGCGCTGCAGCTCCCGTTCCGTGTCCTTGAGCGCGGTGACGTCGGTGCTCAGCGTGTAGACGCCGCGCACGCCGCCGTCCTCGCGCACGTCGGGCATGTAGACGGTCTGCAGGTTGCGCAGGCCCTGCAGCGTGCGCGAGACCACCTCGAACTCGACGCGCTGCCCGCCGAGCGCCGCGCGCAGGTGCTCGCGCCGCGCCGCGTAGTGCTCCTCGCCCACCACCTCGCGCAGCGGGCGGCCGATCGAGACGGCGATGTCGGCGCCCAGCCACTCGTGCAAGGTCGCGTTCATGAAGCGCAAGCGTTCCTCGGCGTCGACGTAGGTGATCAGCATCGGCAGGTTGTCGGTGACCGCGCGCAGCTGGCGCTCGCTCGCCTCGATGCGGTCGCGCGCGAGCTGCTGCTCGGTGCGGTCGGTGACCAGTCCGTAGACCCCGATGACCTCGCCGCGCTCGTCGCGGTCGGGCACGTAGTGCACCTGCATGAAGGCCGCGCCGCTGGGGACCTTGTTGGTCAGGTCGAAGACGACCTCGCGGCCGGCCAGCGCCTCGTCGATCCGCGCGCGCACGCCTTCGAAGACCGGCTCGCCGAACACCTCGGCCACCGTCCTGCCCACCGGCGATTCGGCCAGCGAGAACCAGCGCACGTAGTTCGCGTTGACGAAGGTGTAGCGGTACTGGCGATCCATGCGCGAGATCAGGCCGGGGATGTGGTCGGCGATCGCGCGCACCAGCGACTCGCTGCGTGCCAGCGCGAGCTCCGCGCGGAAGCGCTCGGTGATGTCGAGCACCATGATGAAGAAGCCCGGCACCGAGCCGTCGGCGTGCACCTCGGGCACGTAGCGCACCATGAAGTGCTTGCTGGCGTTGTCCTTCCAGCCCGTGCGCTCGAAATGCTGCGCCTGCCCACGCAGCGCACCCTCGATGTGGGGCAGCAGCGCGGCATGCGCGTCGTCGCCCAGGAACTCGCGCATCGTGCGTCCCACCACCGCGTCCGGCTCGACCCCCATCACCTGCCTGAACTGGCCGTTGGCGAAGCGGTAGACCTGCTGGCGGTCGACGTAGGCGAACATCGCCGGCACGTGGTCGGTGACGGCCTTGAGCCGCGCCTCGCTCGTGGCGAGCTGCTCCTGGGCGACGACCCGCTGCGTGATGTCGCGCAGGCTCATGTGCGTCTGCCAATGCCCGCTCGACTTGCGATAGCGCGCCACCTGGCACTCCACCACCAGGCGCTCGCCGCCGGGGTGCGCCAGCACCAGCTCCGTGGTCGAGGCCGGCGCGCCGTCGGCCACCAGCGCGCCGATGCCGCCGGCGGCATCGCGCAGCGCGTCGCTTGCGGGGCGGCCCACCAGGTCCTCGGCCTTCGCCCCGCACATCGTCGTGAAGGCCGCGTTGGCCTGCAGGATCCGGCCCTCCTCGTCGATCACCAGGATGCCATCGGCGCTGTGCTGCAGGAACGCCGCGAACTGGCGCCGGCTCGCCTGCAGGGCCATGCACAGGTTGCAGATCAGCAGGCTGGTGCACGCCTGCGCGGTGACGTAGCTCCACAAGGCCAGCGATCCGGCGCGCGGATCGTGCAGCGCGAAGGGCCCGAAGCCGCGCGCGGTGCCGAAGCCGGCGGCCGCCGACAGCAGCAGCACGCCGATCGACGCCGCGATCACGCCGCCGCGCACCGCCAGCAGTGCCAGCAGGAAAAAGGGCAGCGCCAGCAGCGGGTAGACGAACGCCGAGTCGCGGCCCAGCCAGCTGGAAAACGTGGTCAGTCCGCAGGCCGCCACGATCGACAGCAGTGCCAGGTTGCGCAAGCCGGCACGGCCGCCGAAGGCCTCCGCAACGCGCTCGCGGCGCCAGGCGATCAGCGGCACGCCCGCCAGCAGCGCTCCGACGGCGTCGCCCACGAACCAGCCGGCCCACGCCGGCAGCACGCGCGTGGCCTCGGGCGCGCCCGCCACGACCAGCCACAGCACGCCATTGAGCGACGTGACGGCCATGCCGAGCAGGATCGCGGCCAGGAACACGAGGATGTCGCGACGATGCAGCAGGCGGTCGTCGAAACCCCAGCGTCGCAGCAGCCGCGCCGCCAGCAGCGTGCCAACCGTGTTGCCGGCGCCGACGAACACGGCGATCCACAACGGGCCGCCGATCGACGCGTTGGCCGCCACCGCCGCCAGCCAGACGGCCGGCGCCATGCCCGGGCCCCAACGGCGAAACGCCGCCACGGCGATGCCGGTCGGCAGCCACACCAGCGAGATGTGCGTGCCCACGTAAGGGATGAGCAGGCCCAGTCGCGCCGCCAGGTAGTAGCCGGCGGCCACCGCGAGCGCGCGCAGGATGAGCGCGACGACATCGACGGGCGCGCGTGGCGGCGCGTCGGCCAGCAGGGGGTCGAGACGGGCGGAGCCGTCCTCGGTGCTATCCATGAGTGCAGTGCTGCCACGGTGCCCGGATCGTCGCGTCCGGTCGTGTCCGTGTCGAAGCCCCCCAAGGGTCCGATATTAGCGATTGCCGGGCGGCCTGTCGTACCCCGAAGACGGGGGGGCAGATCGGCGCCGGCGAGACCGCCGGGCGTCACACAATGGCCGGATCACCGCCACGCACCGCCGCCGCATGCCCATGACGCCCCTCCGGCCGCTCGCCGTTCTCGCCGCCCTCGCCTTGGCCGTCGCCCTCCACGGCTGCGCCACCCGCCCGCCGGAGCCGCCGGCCGCGCCTGTCCGGGTCAAGCTCCTGGCCTTCAACGATTTCCACGGCAACCTGCAGTCGCCCGGCCGCCTCGGCGAGAACCTGCGCTCGGGCAAGCGGCCCGTGGGCGGCGCGGACGCGCTCGCGGGCTGGATCGCGCACCTGCAGGCCGGTCAACCCAACCACGTGGTGGTGGGCGGCGGCGACTTCGTCGGCGCGTCGCCGCTGGTCTCCGCGCTGTTCCTGGACGAGCCGACGGTCGAGGTGCTGGGCCGCATCGGCGTCGATTTCACCGCCGTCGGCAACCACGAGTTCGACAAGGGCGCCGCCGAGCTGCTGCGGCTGCAGCACGGCGGCTGCAGGGTCGCCGACGGCCAGGCCGACCCGAACAGCTGCAAGGGCCTGGGCTCCAAAGCGCCCGGCACGTTCGACGGCGCGCGCTTCCAGTGGCTGTCGGCCAACGTCGTGGACACCGCCAGCGGCCGCACGCTGCTGCCGGCGTACGGCATCAAGACCTTCGACGGCATTCCCGTCGCCTTCATCGGCATGACGCTCAAGGCGACGCCGGGCATCGTGTCGCCCAGCGGTGTCGCGGGGCTGGCGTTCCGCGACGAGGCCGACACCGTCAACGCCCTGGTGCCGCAACTGCGCGCGCAGGGCGTCGAGGCGATCGTCGTGCTGGTGCACCAGGGGGGCGTGCAACCGGCCGGGGTGAGCGACATCAACGGCTGCGACGACGCGCTGCGCAACGCCGACGGCAGCGAATCGGACATCGGCCGGATCGTGCGGCGCCTCGACGACGCGGTCGACCTGGTGATCAGCGCCCATACCCATGCGGCCTACAACTGCTCGCCCGGCGCCGTGGGCGCAGCGCGCGCGACCGGCCTGCCCAATGCATCCGGGCGGCTCGTTCCGGTCACCAGCGCTGCGTCGTACGGACGTGTGCTGACCGACATCGACCTGCAGCTCGACCCGCGCTCGCACGACGTCGCCGCGGTCGCGGCCGTCAACCGGCTCGTGGTGCGTGACGATCCCGCGGTGCCCGTCGACGCCGGCGTGCGCGACATCGTGCAGGCCTACGCCACGCTCGCCGCGCCGATCGCCGAGCGCGTCGTCGCCGAGCTCGCGCAACCGTTGCCCAACGACGCCGGCGACGGCGGCCAGGCGCCCGCGGGCAGCCTGGTCGCCGACGCCCAGCTGAGCGCGACGCAGGCGCCCGCGGCGGGCGGCGCGCAGATGGCCTTCATGAACCCGGGCGGCGTGCGCGCCGCGGGCTTCGTGCCGCCCGCCGGCGCCGGCGCGCCCTTCGCGCTGACCCAAGGCGCGGCGTTCACCGTGCAGCCCTTCGGCAACAGCCTGGTGACGATGACGCTCACGTCGACGCAGCTCAAGGCCTTGCTGGAACAGCAGTTCGACCACTGCACCGCTCCGCTGCCCAAGTGTGCGCTGCAACTGTCCGCCGGCCTGCGCGTGAAGTGGAGCGCTGCGGCGGGCGCGGGCGCGCACGTCGTCGATGTCGACTGGACGCCCATCGACCTGGCCGCCGTGCCGCCGGCGGTGACCGGGCCGACGCAGGCCATCGTGAACGCGGGCGTGGTGCTGGAGCCGGCGCGCCGGTGGCGCGTCACCGTCAACAGCTTCCTGGCCAGCGGCGGCGACGGCTATTCGACGCTGGTGGCAGGCACCGAGCGCCAGGGCGGCGCGCAGGACATCGACGCGCTGGTCGCCTACCTGTCACCATACCGTGCGTCGCACGCGCCCTACGACGCGCACGTGCCGGCGCTCGCCGAGCCGCGGCAAGTCCAACTGCATTGAGCGAGCGGTGGCGAGCGCGCAGGGCCGGGAAGCGAACGCGCCGACCACGCCGCCGCACCGCGCCCACCAGGTGTCATCCTGCGCGCAGTCGCAGGATCCACGCGTCGGGCTGCGCTTCTTGCGGGAGAAGTGGATCCTGCGACTGCGCGCAGGATGACGAATCGGTGGCGCTACTTCCGGGAGAAGCGGTTTCTGCGACGGCGCGCAGGATGACGAATCGGTCGCGCCTGACGCCGCCCCGGCAGGCCCACGGCCGACGGCCGCCGGGTGCCGGACGCAGCCCCGATCACGCGCCGTAGTGGCTCAGGAACAGGTCGACCGTCGCGATCGCCAGCTTCTTCTGCGCGGCCGGTGCCAGCCGCGGCTGGCCCATCGCCACCTGCGGCCAGAACGCGACGCCCTTGACGAGGCATTCGAGCTGCTTGTTGGCCTGCGCGGCGTCGGCCGGCCGGAGGGCGCCGGCCTTCTGCGCGGCGCGGATCCAGTCCAGCATCGCGCCGTCCTTCTCGCCGATGCGCTCCACCATCTCGCGCGCCCGCTCCGGCGAATGCAGGGCGGCGGCGATGGCCACGCGCGCGAGCGCCAGGAAGTTCTCGTCGGCCAGCATGGCCAGCTTGGCGTGCACCAGGTCCAGCAACTGCTCGCGCACCGGCCGGGCCGGCTCCCAGGCGCGCGCGAGCTCGCCGGCACTGTTCTCCCACAGGATGTGCAGGATCGCGGCGAACAGCTCGTCCTTGCTCGCGAAGTGGTTGTAGAGCGTGCGCTTGGACACCTCCGCCCGCGCCGCCACCTTGTCGACGCTGGTCGCCTCGAAGCCGTTGTCGCGGAATTCCACGATGGCCGCCTGCACGATGGCGTCGCGCTTGCGGTCGGTCAGGCGAGGGGCGGTGGAGCGGGTGGTCATGACAGAACTTTACACCAGGCAGTTTACTTTTTGGGGGAACGCCCATACACTGGAAACTACACGGTGCAGTTTACTTGACGACGACTGCACACGCCCTCGAAGGAATGCACATGCCCTGCCTCACCTCGCGCGCCCGCCAGCTCCCCGCGTCCGACGCCATCGATTCCCCGCAGCACCGAGACGGCAAGTTCCACAACGTCGTGCCGCGGCGCTCGCCGGGATTTCGCAAGACGCTGGCCATCGCCTGGCGCGTGCTCACCAGCAAGCCCGACACCACCGTGCCGCGCGCGCCCATCCCCGTGCAGCCGCTGGACGCCGCCACGCTGGCCGCCGCGCCCGATGCCAGCCTGTTCCGGCTAGGCCACTCGACGCTGCTGCTGAAGCTGGCCGACGAGTTCTGGCTGACCGACCCGGTGTTCTCCGAACGCGCCTCGCCGGTGCAGTGGGCCGGCCCGAAGCGCTTCCACGCGCCGCCCATCTCGATTGCCGACCTGCCGCCGATCAAGGGCGTGATCCTGTCGCACGACCATTACGACCACCTCGACCACGCCGCCGTCCTCGAGCTCGCGCCCAAGGTGGAGATGTTCGTCACGCCGCTGGGCGTCGGCGACCGCCTGGTAGGATGGGGCATCCCGCCGGAAAAGGTGCGCCAGCTCGACTGGTGGCAGCAGACGACCTTCGCCGGCGTGCGCCTGGTCGCCACGCCCGCGCAGCATTTCTCGGGCCGCGGCCTGGGCGACGGCGACTCCACGCTCTGGGCCTCGTGGGTGATCCAGGCCGCCGACCTGCGCGTGTTCTTCAGCGGCGACACCGGCTACCACGCGGGCTTCAGGACGATCGGCGAACGCTTCGGCCCGTTCGACGTGACGTTCATGGAGACGGGCGCCTATGATGCGCAGTGGCCCGAGGTGCACATGCAGCCCGAGGAGTCGCTGCAGGCGCACCTGGATGTGCGCGGCCGCTGGATGATGCCGCTGCACAACGGCACCTTCGACCTGGCGATGCATGCCTGGCACGAGCCGTTCGACCGCATCCTCGCGCTGGCGCAGGCGCGCGGGGTGCCGCTGGCCACGCCCGCGATGGGCGAGCGCCTGTCGCTCGCGCAGCCGCACGCGGGCGAGCGCTGGTGGCAGGCGGTCGAGACGTCCCGGCAAGCCGCGGCCGCCACGCAGGCCGCGTGAGAAAGGCGTTCCCATGACGATCTCGGTCCTCCTCACCGGCGCCACCGGCATGGTCGGCGAAGGCGTGCTGCTCGAATGCCTGGCCGACCCGCGCGTGGCGCGCGTGCTGGTCGTCAACCGCAAGCCACTGGGGCGCACGCACCCGAAGCTCACCGAGATCGTGCATGCGGACTTCCACGACCTGTCGCCCATCGAGCGGCAGCTTGCCGGCTGGGACGCCTGCTTCTTCTGCCTGGGCGTGTCGTCGATCGGCATGAACGAGCACGACTATCGCCACGCCACCTACGACCTGACCATCGGCCTGGCCCGCACGCTCGCGCGCGCGAACCCGCAGATGACGTTCTGCTACGTGACCGGCGCCGGCACCGATTCGACCGAGCACGGCCAGGTGATGTGGGCACGCGTCAAGGGCGCCACCGAGAACGAGCTGCTGCGCCTGTTCAGCCGCGCGGTGATGTTCCGGCCGGGCATGATGAAAGCCACGGCTGGCCAGCGCAACCTCAAGGGCTGGTACAAGGCCATCGCGTGGATCTACCCGATCGGCCGCGCGCTCGCGCCGGGCAGGTTCTGCACGCTGCAGGAGGTGGGCCGCGCGATGGTCAACGCGGCCACGGCCGGCGCGCCGCGCCACGTGCTGGAGGTGCGCGACATCGTCGAGCTGGCCGGCTTGCGGGCAAGCTGACGTCGGCGCGCGCGGCGCGCCTTCCGGACGTATGCTCGGGCGTCCTTCGAACGCCTGCCCGTCCATGCCCGTCGTCTCCCAGCGCATCACCGTGCCCGTCGTCCTCGTCCTGATGGGCGTGTCGGGCAGCGGCAAGACCACCGTCGCCAAGCTCATCGCGGACCGCCTCGACTGGGCCTTCGAGGAAGGCGACGCGCTGCACCCGCCCGCCAACGTCGCCAAGATGGCGGCCGGCCATCCGCTCGACGACGACGACCGCGCGCCCTGGCTCGCGAAGGTGGCCGACTGGGTGGACGCGCGGCTGGACGGCGGCGAGTCGGGCGTCATCACCTGCTCGGCGCTCAAGCGCAGGTACCGTGCGCTGATCGACCGCCGCGGACAGGGCGTCGAGTTCGTCTACCTGCACGGTTCGCGCGAGCTCGTCGCCGAACGCCTGGCCACGCGCCAGGGCCACTTCATGCCCTCCTCGCTGCTGGCCAGCCAGTTCGACGCGCTGGAGGAACCCGGCGCCGACGAGCCGGTGATCCGCGTCGAGATCGGTGCCACGCCCGACGCCATCGCCGACGACGTGATGGCCGCCCTCGGCCTCTGACAAAGGAGCTCCGCATGCCCGCCGGCCTCGTCCATCCCGCGCTCGATGCGCACGACACGCAGGTGCTGGTCGTCGCGGCGATCGGCATCGCGCTGATCGTCGCGATGATCGTCTGGCTCAAGCTGCATGCGTTCATCGCGCTGACCATCGGCGCGCTGTTCGTGGGCGCCGGCTCCGGCATCCCGCTGGGCAAGGTGACGGCCTCGTACGAGACGGGCGCCGGCGGCGTGCTGGGCTACGTCGGCGTGCTGATCGCGCTCGGCGCGATGGTGGGCAAGCTGCTGGCCGACTCCGGCGGCGCCGACAAGGTCGTCGAGACGCTGCTGCGCGGGCGCCCCGCCACGCTGCCGTGGAAGATGGCGCTGATCGCGTCGATCATCGGCATCCCGATGTTCTTCGAGATCGGCCTCGTGCTGCTGATCCCCGTCGTGATGCTGGCGGTGCACCGCTCCAGGGAGCCGGCGATGCGGCTGGGCATTCCCGCGCTGGCGGGCCTGTCGGTGCTGCACGGCTTCATACCGCCGCACCCCGGGCCGCTGGCCGCGATCGCGATCCTGCATGCCAACGTCGGCGTGACGCTCGCGCTGGGTTTGCTGATCGCGGTGCCCTCGGTGGCGATCGCCGGGCCCATCTACGGCGCGCTCGCCGCGCGGCTCGTGCCCGTGGGCGCGGCCGGCGCCGGGCTGGCCGTCACGCAGGCCGGCGACGCGGGCGCGGCGGACGCCGATGCCCGCTCGACGCGCAGCCCCGGGTTCGGCGCGATCATGGCCACGCTGCTGTTCCCGCTGGTGTTGATGCTGGGCAAGGCCGGCGCCGACATCTTCCTCGCGAAGGACGCGCCCGCACGCCCGCTGCTCGATTTCATCGGCGACCCCGTCTTCGCCCTGCTGGCCGCGGTGCTGCTGGCCATGGTGACCTTCGGTACCGCGGTGGGCTTCTCGCCTGCGGTGCTCGGCAAGAAGATCGGCGCCAGCCTCGCGCCGGTGGTCGGCGTGATGCTGATCGTGGGCGCGGGCGGCGGCTTCAAGCAGTCGCTGGTCGACGGCGGCACCGGCGTGGCGATCGCCAAGATCGCGCTGGCCGCGGGCCTGTCGACGCTGGTCCTGGGCTGGATCGTGGCGGTGCTCATCCGCCTGGCCACCGGTTCGGCGACGGTGGCCACCGTCACCGCGGCCGGCATCGTGGCGCCGCTCGCCGCGGGGCTCGCGCCGACGCAGCTGTCGCTCGTGGTGCTGGCCGTGGGGGCCGGCTCGCTGTTCTTCTCGCACGTCAACGACGCCGGGTTCTGGCTGGTCAAGGAGTACTTCGGCCTGACGGTCGGCCAGACGATCAAGACCTGGTCGATCATGGAAACCGTGATCTCCGTCGTGGGCCTGGCGCTCGCGTTCGGCCTGTCGCTGGTCCTGTGATGCCAACAATGACCGGAAATCGCGAAAGTCGATACCTGGCGGGGTAGACAACCTTGTCACCCGTGCAACACTCCGCTGGCTGACGGGAACCTCGACCGGACGGGGCACTCGCGCGGCACAGCGACGCCCGGCCCTTGGCGGCCCGGCAAGTGACAGACGCGACGAGTCCAAGAGGTCCGAACCGGTGAACGTACCCCGCGAGCAGCCGATCCCGCCAGGCCCGAGCGCATCGCGCCCGCTGCGCGACCGACGCCTCGTGCAGGCCACCTGGGCGGCCGGCATCGCGATCGTCGCCTCGTCGATCCCCGATTTCGTCCAGCAGCAATGGCAGAACCTGCCGCCGCTGTTCGTCGGCCTGGCCGCGATGGTCCTCGTCCTGGTGCTGGTGCGCGGCGGTCGTCGCGACGCCGCGGTGGCACTGCTGCTGACGTCGCTGATGGGCATGGTCGGCCTGCTGATGTGGCAGAACGGAGGCTTGCGCGACGCGTCGCTGCTGGCCTTCCCGTGCCTGCTGGTGCTGGCCGCGACGATGGGCTCGCGCCGCCTGTACCTGGCCCTGTTCGCCACCATGATCGCGCTGGTGGCCCTCGTCCTGGCGGCCAACGTCAATGGCTGGCACGTCAACACGCAGCCGCCGCTGTCGGCCAACACCTTCGTCGACATCGCCGCCGTCCTGTCCGTGACCTGCGTGGTCGCCTGGCTGATGGCCGGCGACATGCGCAGCGCGCTCGACGCCGTCAGCGCGCAGAACGCCCAGATGGCCGCGACGCAGGCGCGCATGGCGCTGATGGCCACGCACGACGCGCTCACCGGCCTGCCCAACCGCAGCCTCGCGCGCGACCGCTTCGAGCAGGCCGCCGCCATCGCGCGCCGCGGCGGGCACGGCGTGGCGATGCTGTACCTGGACCTGGACAACTTCAAGAACGTCAACGACACGCTGGGCCACAGCTCCGGCGACACCCTGCTGCGCGAGGTCAGCGACCGCCTGTCGGCGCTGCTGCGCACGGCCGACACCGTGGCGCGCCTGGGCGGCGACGAGTTCCTGCTGCTGGTGCCCGAGGTGGCCGACGCCGACGCCGTGGGCGACATCGCCGGCAAGGTGGTGGCCGGCCTGATGGCGCCGTTCGACGTGATCGGCATGGAGATCTTCTCGGGCTGCTCGCTCGGGGTGACGATGTTCCCGACCGATGGCGAGGACTTCGACAGCCTGCTCAAGAAGGCCGACATCGCGATGTACCGCGCCAAGGAATCGGGCCGCAACGCGTACCGGTTCTGGGACGGCGAGATGAACGCGAGCGTGGTGGAGCACGTCGAGCTGCTGTCGGCGATGCGCGCGGCGCTGGCGCATCGCGAGTTCACGCTGTCGTACCAGCCGCAGTTCGACCTGCGCACCGGCCGGCTGATCGGTGCGGAGGCGCTGATCCGCTGGCGCCACCCCGAGAAGGGTCCGATCTCGCCGGCGCGCTTCATCCCGCTGGCCGAGCGCTCGGGGCTGATCGTGCCGATCGGCGACTGGGTGCTGCAGGAGGCCTGCGCGCAGGCGCAGCGCTGGCGCGCGGCGGGGTGGACGGACCTCACGGTCTCGGTGAACGTGTCGCCGGTGCAGTTCCGGCGCGGCAGCGTCGAGGCTTCGGTGGCGCAGGCCCTGGCCGACTCCGGGTTGCCCAGCGAGAACCTCGAGCTGGAGCTCACCGAATCGCTGCTGATCCAGGATTCGCTGCAATTGGCCGAGAGCCTGGCCAACCTGCGGCGCATGGGCGTGCGCTTCGCGATCGACGATTTCGGGACGGGCTATTCGAACCTCGCCTACCTGAAGCGGTTCGAGGTGGAACGGCTGAAGATCGACCAGACCTTCGTGCGCCGCCTGACCGACGACGTGCAGGACCAGGCCATCGTGCGCGCGATCGTGCAGATGGCCAGCAGCCTGAACCTGTTCACGGTGGCCGAAGGCGTGGAAGACGGGGCGACGCTGGCCCTGCTGGGCGACCTCGGGTGCCAGCAAGGCCAGGGCTTCCATTGGTCGCCAGCGGTGCCCGCGTCTGAATTCGAGACGTTCCTTCGCTGCTAGGCGGGTGGGCCTGCGACAACGCGGGCCCTGCGAGGCGCCGGCCTGCGAGGCGCCGACCTGCGAGGCCCCGGCCTGCGAGGCCCCGGCCTGGGGGGCCCCGGCCTGCGGGGCGCCGATCCCGCGATGCGTCGTCATCCTGCGCGAAGTCGCAGGATCCACCCATCCCTGCGCAAGCGTGCCGCCATGAAGAGGAACGAGGTGCGAGCCTGTCCGGATATGCAATTCACCAACTCGGCCGGGGTGAGGACATCGCTCCTCGCACCCCATTGAACGGCCATTCCGTGACACCGGATGACGCCGCGCGGGTGACAAATGTTCGATTGGGTAAGCCTGGGGCGCTGTCGAGCGTGGCGGGCCTCCCGCGTGCCGGGTCAGCGTGCGAGCGCGGCGCGCAGGCGGTCGAGTGCGCGCGCGAAGCGCTCGAGGTCGAAGTGCTGCGGGTCGTCGTGCGCGCCGGCGACGCCTTCGTCGAGCGTGGCATGGAACGCGGGGATCAGCCAGTCGCCGCGGCGGGCGCTCGCGGCGGCGTAGAGCAGCGCGGCCTGCGCGTATTGCGCGTCGGTGAAGCCGGGCGTCGGGGCGAGCGCGTCGTTGCGCGGCGGCCCGGCCGGGTCGCGGCGGCGGGGCTGGGCCAGTTCGACGTGCAGGAACAGGCCACGCGCGCGGGGGCCCACGCGGCGCACTTCGAGTTGCGTCGCGCGCCACGGCACGCCGAAGTCGTGGGCCGTCAGCGTTTCCCCCTTGCGGTTGACGAACACGTGGGCCACCGCGTCGGGGCCGGCGAAGCGGGCGAGCGCGTTCAGCGACGGGTCGTCGTCGGGCGGGAAGGCCGCGTCGGCAAGCCACGGCGTGCTGGTGTCGTGCAGCACGAAGTAGCGCGCGGCGGGTGCGTCGGGGGCGTCGTCGCGGGCACGCGCGAGGGGCGCGGCGAGCGCGCCGCCGATCGCCGTGTCGGGGATGCCCTGCGTGGCGAGGTAGCCCTGCAGGCGCGGCCGCAGGTCACCGACCGGCTGGCCCACCAGCGCAGCGAGCGACCCGGGCAGGTCGGCGGGTCGCGACGCGACCGCCCCGCCCTGCGCCACGGGCCGCAGCAGGCAGCGCGCCTGGGCGAGCGCGTCCCCGGCGAACTGCAGCGCCTCGACGTCGAAGCCGCAAGGCCCGATCGGCCCCTCGACCAGCCGCGTGAGCGCCGCGCAGCCCGCGAGCGCGACGCCCGCGGCCAGCGCCAGGCCCGTTCGAATCCGGATCATGCAGGCATTGTCGCCCGCCGGCGTCAGCGGGTCGCAGCGGCCTGGCCCCTGGCCTTGGCGGGCGGCTTCCAGCCGTCCGTGAGCGTGCGCAGGAACGCGACGATGTCGTCGATCTCGCGCTCGTCCAGGCGCGGACGGCCGCCGGGCAGCGGCTGGAACGGCACCTCGCGCGTGACATTGCCCCAGTACTTCCCGGGCAGGTCGTCGTAGCCGGGCTGGCCGTGCGAATCCGGATACCAGCGCGCCGGGTCCGTGTCGCGCGTGGCGTAGAAGGCGACGGCGTCGCGCAGCGAGCGGATCGCGCCGTTGTGGAACAAGCGCTGGCGCAGCGCCACGTTGCGCAGCGACGGCGTGCGAAACAGGCCGCAGTACTCGGGATGCGCCGCGAGGTCGGTGCGCAGCGGGCCGCACAGGCCGAGGTCGAAGAACGTCGGGTCGTGGTTGGCCGGCAGCGCGCGGTTGCGCGGCACGCCGGTGGCCACGAAGCCGAAGTCCGTGAAGATCGGCGGGCGGTTGGCGGCGGACTTGCGCGTGCTCGGGTGGCAGCTCGCGCAGTTGCCCTTCTTCATGTCGTTGAACAGCGCCATGCCGCGCGCCTCGGCGGGGCTCAGCGTGGCCTTGTCGTTGAGCCACGCGTCGAACTTGCTGTCGAACGGATGGAACTCGGGCGCCGACTGCTCGTAGGTCTCCAGCGCCACCGTCACCCAGACCAGCGTGGAATCGGGATCGTCGAACACGTTCTCGCCGGGCGCGCTCAGCACCCGGCGGAACTCGTCGGCGTACGCCGTCGTCTGCAGGCGCCTGACGACCGCGGCGCCATCGGCGTTGGCCATCTCGTTCGGATCCATCAGCGGCATCAGCGCCTGGTCGTGTGCGGTGTCGACGCGGCCGTCCCAGGTGCGGCCGCCGGTCGGGCCTTCGTCGTCGACGCCCAGCGTCACCTGGGACTCCAGGAAGTGCTGCGTGAACGCCACCGGCGCGTGCGCGTAGCGCAGCGACGGCGTGTTGCGAAAGCCGGTGCGATCCAGGTTGGGGCCGCCCAACTGCACCGCACGGTCGTTCGGCGGGCCGAACGCCCGGTCCGGATCGTGGCAGCTGGCGCACGACTGCTTGCCGGAGGCCGAATACGCCGGATCCATGAAGATGCGCCGGCCGAGGTCGCTCAGTTGCGCGATGGTGGGCCGGTCGCCGTACATCAGCGGGAAATGCGTCTCCGTGCCGTCTGGC
>Ga0207667_10000819_pt1 | contig 40205 bp, 34 predicted proteins | sample KBSCornC52_FD_184301 | JGI IMG/M metagenome (GOLD analysis project Ga0207667, IMG submission 184301) | Corn rhizosphere microbial communities from Kellogg Biological Station, Michigan, USA - KBS Corn C5-2 (SPAdes) (version 2) | ecosystem: Host-associated > Plants > Roots > Rhizosphere > Soil ...
CCTTGCAACTGAGGAGAACGAGGTCATACGGGCCGTCGATTTGCGATGTCAGGACGGTCTTGACATCGGAAAGCTTGGCCTCGCCGCGCGGGCTCTTGATGATGAGGCCGTTCGCCGCCAATTCGTCGGCGCGCGCTTCACGCACCAGAAACGTCACGTCCTGTCCCGCCAACGCCATCCGCCCGCCGAAGTACCCGCCGACCGCGCCGGCGCCTACAACCAGAATACGCATCATCCCTCCTCCACGAATCTCACCGCTACCTAAGCGGCAGCGCCACTGTAATGCAGATGGCGAAATCGCGCCGGGCTCGTCGGCACGGCACTGCCTTGTCCCATCGTGCTACGCTTCACATCCGTTTCAAATGTAAGCGTATGTCTCATTATCCGTTTAACCCGCCCGCGCGGTGGTAAAACTAGCGCCGGACCGACGAACATGCGGCAAGCATGCGCGGTCCAACGAGCCGGCGCCCTTCGCCGGCTCGGGTTTCGTCCACACGACTGCAGGAGGTTCGATGAAACGAACAATCGTCATTCTCGCGTCCGCCCTCGCCACGAGCGGGATGCTCGGCATGAGCGGAGCGTTTGCACAAGCTTCGGCGCCGGCCGCTTCGGCGCCCCAGGCCTCGTCCAGCACAGCGGCCGGCACGCATGCCGCTAAGCGCGAAGCGCGCGTCGAAGAGCGGATCACGTATCTGCATTCGCAGTTGAAAATCACACCGGCTCAAGAGCCACAGTGGAACAAATTCGCCGATGTCATGCGCGCGAACGGTCAAAACATGGGCCGGCTCTATCGCCAACGCACGCAAGCCGAACAAACTCAATCGGCGCTCGACAACATGAAGCAGTACGCCGAGCTCGCGCAAGCGCATGCCGACGACATGAAACAGCTCGTCGACGCATTCGAGCCGCTCTACGACAGCCTGTCGCCCGAGCAAAAGAAGCTCGCCGATACGACATTCCGTCAACGCGAGCACGAGCACCACGGGCATAAGGCCAAGTCCGACGCCCCGGCCAAGCCGTAATCGGAGAAAGCGTAATCGAAGATGCCCTTCGGCCCTCGGCCTTTCCGATGGCCGTCGCAACCCTGTCATTCGCGTGAGCAGGGCCTAGGGCGAACGGCCGTCGGCCGAACGAAAGGCGTGCGCGTCGCGCGGATTCCCGCTACGCTCACGCCTTCTCGTCGTGTACGTTTGGTTTATTTCCCCATGATCGAATTGAAAGACATCGACCTGCGCGAGGATCCCGCCGCGGCGCGATACGTGAAGGATGAGGTTGTCGTTGTCGAGTTCGCGCATATGAGCGGCGAATTGATGAGCCTCGAAGGCGCGAACCGCTACCTGCCCGGCGACGCCCTGATCACCGGCACGGGCGGTGCGCGCTGGGTCGTCGATCGCATGCGTTTCGACGGCAAATATGTGCCCGCCGAGGCTACCCTCCCGCACGGCCAGCCCGGCCGCTATCGCAATCGGCCCGCCGTCGTACTCGCCAAACGCATGGACGCGCCTTTCACGATTGCGCGGCGCGCAGCCGGCGACATCCTGAGCGGCGCAGCCGGCGATTGGGTCATGCAGTATTCCCCAGGCGACTACGGTATCGTGCGCGCCGATCGGTTCGCTGAAGTCTATCGAACCGAGGGTCGATAGCCGTGCCGAGCCCGACACGCTTTTCATGCGGCTGCTTCGAAAGGGGCCCCGATACGGCGTATCGCCGCTGTAGCCGTTGCGGAGCGCGCCGGTAGCCCGTAGCCGCTAGCCGGTAGCCGCTAAACGCGGCCAACTATCCCTTACCGGGCTTACGCGAACTCGTCACCCAGCTCGATCGTCACTTCGCGCGGAACGGCTTCACCCGCCGCATAGTGCTCCTCGAGCGAACCCAGTTCCGCTTCCACATAAGCGCGCACGACGGCGTAGCTGCGCGCCCGCGCGGGCGGCGGCAGCGCACGGTAGCGCGCGAACGCGCCCGCCGCGAAATCCACCGTCAAGGTCATCCGGCGCGCGGTCGCGCCGAATCGCATCGCCACCCACTGCACCGAAAGGCAAGGCGTGCCGCTCGCGCCCGCGCGCTCGGCGAAAACGGTCTGTTCAGGAAAAAGATCGCTGACGACGCGGGCAAGCGTCTCTATGTCGGCGCTCTGGCATTCGAATCGATAAGGTTCCATCGTGGGGCTCAATGCAGCACGTATCGTGGGGGCAAGCGACGCTGCGGGCGAAAAATGCCGCGCAGCGCCGTCTTCAGTCGTCGTCGCGCCAAACGGTCGAGCGTGTCGATCGGCGCACGACGAGCTCACCTGGCAGCATCGATTCGCGGGCCGGTTCCACCCCGCCCTCGATGCGGTCGTGCAAGAACTCGACCGCGCGATAGCCGATCTCATAGGTAGGCTGGCGGATCGCCGTCACACCGATTAATTCCGCCCATTCCGAATCATCGATCGACATCAGCGCTACACGCTCTTGCCAACGCGAACCGTATCGGGCATTCAGATGCAGCGCAAGCGAGAGCGCAACGGGGGCGTTGGCGGCAAAGTACGCTACGCGCTTGCCGCCCGTCTTCGAAGCCGCCTCCAAATGCCGGTCGAGCGCTTCGTGCGTGCTCGCGAGCCCCTCGGCGTCGCTCAGGTCGAGCACAATCGTCTCCCCGTGCGGCGCCGAGCCGGCAGCGCGCGCTTGCTCGAGCGCGGCCCGAAAAGCAGCCTCGCGCAGGCGACGGGAGCTCACTTGCTCGTACGGCTGCACGACGAAGCGAATGTCGTCGAAGCCTTGCGCGAATAAATGGTGCATGCCGACTCTGACGGCCTCGCTGTTGTCGAGCCCGACCATATCCGCGGTAAGTCCGTCGATCGAACGATCGACGAGTACGGCCGGCGTGCCGCCCTCGCCGAGGGGGCGCAGCATCTCTTCCCTCACGCCGAGCGCATTGACGATTACGCCTTCGACGCGATAGGTCGTCATGAGCTGCAGGTAGCGCCGCTCCATCTCGACTTCATTGGCCGCGTTGCACACGAGCGGCATCAGGCCGAGCGCGTGGCAGGCAGCCTCGACGCCGCGCGCCACACCCACGGTGTACGGGTTCGTCAGATCGGCAACGAGCAATCCGACGAGCCGGTTACGCCCGCGTTTCAAGCCGCGGGCCATTTGATTAGGCCGGTAGTCGAGCCGTTCGATCGCCGCTTCGATGCGCGCGCGCAAATCGGCCGACAGGACGTTCGTCTCGCCGTTCAGATAGCGCGAAACGCTGGTCTTGCCTGTGCCGGCCTCGCGCGCAACATCGCTGATGGTCGGGCGGCGCATCGTGCTCGGGGGCCCTACGCCCATCGCGCGGCGGGGCGCACCGCGCGCGCGCCGTAAGCAGCTGAAACCAAAGGGAATCTCCTTGTCGAAGGCGAACGCCGCGCGACTTCGCGCAGCCGTGTTTGCGCACAGACAAAAGCGCGCCGTAGCGCGCTTTACGTATCGTTCAGTGGCGGCATCATAGCGCACGGTGGCGCGTCACACCACTCGTGCAAGGGTGCAGGCCACGGCTCCGACAAATTCAGCGTAAGCACCGACGAAGCTAGCGCACGAGCACCTCGGGGTTCGCCACGTTGCGCGTGAGCGTTCCCGCCAACGCAGCGACGAGATTCTCGGCGGCACAGCGCGCCATTGCATGCCGTGTCTCGTGCGTGGCAGAGCCGATGTGAGGCAGCGCGACGACATTGCGCATCGCGAGCAGCGGCGAATCGCTCACCAGCGGCTCGTGCTCGAACACGTCGAGGCCCGCGCCGGCGATCGTACCGTCGGCGAGCGCCTCGATGAGTGCAGGTTCGTCGACGATCGCGCCGCGGGAAGCATTGATGAGAATGGCACTGCGTTTCATGGCCCGCAACTGCGAGGCGCCGATCAGATGCCGGGTCTCCGGCGTGAGCGGCACTTGCAGGCAAACGAAATCCGATTGCGCAAGCAGTTCGGGCAGTGCCACGCGCCGAGCGCCGTATGCGCGTTCCGCCGCTTCGTTCGGATGGCGGTTCGCATAGAGTACGCGCATGTCGAAACCCAGCGCGGCGCGGCGCGCCAGGGCCCCACCGATGCGGCCGAGCCCGACAATGCCGAGCGTCTTGCCGTGCACGTCCACCCCATAGTGTTCCGGGCCGATGCTTGCGCGCCACTTTCCGGCCTTGACCCATTCGGCTAGATCGACCACGCGCCGCGCCGTCGCCAGCACGAGCGCGAAGACGGTATCCGCCGTCGATTCGGTGAGTACGTCGGGCGTGTGCGTCAGCACGATGCCGCGGCGTGTCAGATCGTCGACGTCAAAGTTATCTACGCCGACCGAGATCGTCGAGATGGCCTTGAGCCGGGTCGCGCCCGCCGTCATGGCCGGCGTCACTTTAACGCTCGCCCCGACGGCGCCGTCGGCATCCGCCAGCGCCTCGCCGAGCGCGCGCCCCAGTGCTTCGTGCGAGCCGCCGGATGCGCCCTCTAAGAGCACCACCTGCGCGTGCTGGCGCAGATAGTCGAGGACATCTTCCGGCATCGCCTTGTAGACGACGATCTTCGGAGTCATCGAATTACTTTCCGTGTGCGTGGGCTTGCGCGGCACCGCTCACCAGCAGCGGGCTCTCTTCAGGTTTCGCTTTGACCGACAGCGTCAGCACGACGGCGGCGACGAGCGCGGCGCTCATGAACGCGTAGGAAGCGGCCGGCGAACCGGTCGTGCCGTTCAGATACCCGACGAAGTACGACCCGACGAACGAGCCAAGCGCGCCCATGCTGTTGATGAGCGCCATGGCACCGCCGGCCACGTTCTTCGGCAGCAGTTCCGGCACGATCGCAAAAAACGGTCCGTACGGGGCGTACATCGCAGCGCCGGCTATGACGAGCAAAGCGTAGGAACCCCAAAAATGCGTCGAACCCAACGCATAAGAACCGGCAAACGCAATGGCGCCGACGAGCAGGAATGGCCAAACGAAGGCCTTACGCGCATCGAGCTTGTCGGACGCCCACGAGGCGGCGAGCATGGCGATAGTCGCCATCAGATACGGCAGCGCCGACAACCATCCCGTCTCGACCATTCCGATGGTCGAACTATTCTTCAGAATCGACGGCAGCCACAGCACGAAGCCGTACACGCCGATGCTCCAGCAAAAATACTGCGCGCAAAGCTTGATGACGGCCGGCGAGCGGAACGCCTGCGCATAGTTGCGCACGGGTTTGATGGCTGCTTGCTCGGCGGCGAGCACGGTGGCCAGGGAACGTTTTTCGTCCCCGGAAAGCCATTTGACCTCGGTGGGCTTATCGCGCGCCATGAACCACCAGCAGACCGCCCAGAGGATCGCCGGCACACCCTCCGCGATGAACATATGCCGCCAGCCGAACGAATGCACGAGATAGCCCGACACGATCGACATCCAGAGGACCGTCACGGGATTGCCAAGAATCAAAAACGTATTGGCGCGCGAGCGTTCATTCTTCGTGAACCAGTTGCTGATGAAGATCAGCATCGCGGGCATGACCGCCGCCTCGACCACGCCGAGCAGAAAGCGGATGACGATCAGCGACGCCACGTTGCTGACCATGCCCGTGAGCGCCGCGCAGGCGCCCCAGAGCACGAGGCTCACGAATACGAGCCGCCGCACGCTGCGGCGTTCCGCATAGACGGCGCCCGGAATCTGAAAAAAGAAGTAGCCGAGAAAAAACAGTGCTCCGATGAGCGAAGCGAGCCCGGCGCTGATACCGAGATCCTTGTTGATACCGGCTGCCGACGCAAAGCCGTAATTCGCGCGATCGAGATAAGCGAGGCTGTAGGTGATGAATACGATCGGCATGATCATCCACCAGCGGCGAGGTGCAAGCGTTGCATTCATGGGTGTCTCCTCCATGGACTATGTCGTAACGAAGACGGCTTTTACGCCGGTGTGGCCAGCTTTTCGAGCTGGTCGAGTTCCTTGCGCGTAGGCAGCCCTTCCGAATCGCCGATCACCTGGATCGCAAGGGCGCCGATCCGGTTGCCGCGCGCAACGGCGGTCGGCAAATCGCGGCCCTCGAGCAGCGCGCTCACGACGCCGACGGCAAATCCATCGCCGGCGCCTACCGTGTCGACGACGCGCGAAACGGGTTGCGCCGCGATATAGCCGGACTGGTCCGCCGTGCGAAAGTAAGCACCTTGCGCGCCAAGCTTGACGATGACCCCGCGCGCGCCCAAGTCGAGATAAAACCGTGCGACCTCCTCCGGCGTGTCGTAGCCGGTGAGCACGATGCCTTCGCCCAGCCCCGGAAGGACCCAGTCGGAGAGCGAGGCGAGCGCATTGAGCGAGGCGACCATCGCGTCGCGCGACGGCCACAGCGTCGGGCGCAGATTAGGATCGAACGAGATGGTCTTGCCCGCGGCGCGCATCGATGCGGCCAGGTGGAAGGCGAGTTCGCGCGACGTGGCGGAGATCGCCGGGGCTACGCCCGTCAAATGCAGATGGCGCGCGTTGCCGGCGTATTGCGCGTCGAAGTCCTCGAGCGACAGGTGGCTTGCAGCCGACCCTTTGCGGAAATATTCCACGATCGGGTCGCTGCCGTCGGTCTGCTTCCCTTTCAATTGAAACCCGGTGGGATAGCGCGTGTCGACGCTTACATGACTTGCGTCGATGCCTTCGCTCGCAAGCGTATCCAGCACATAGCGCCCGAAAGCGTCCGCGCCGACGCGGCTCACGTAGCCCACGCCAAAACCGAGCCGAGACAGACCGATCGCAACGTTCAAATCCGCACCGGAAATCCGTTTCGTGAAATGACCGACGGCCTCGAGCGGCCCCGTTTCGTCCGCGACGAAGAGCGCCATGGCCTCACCGTAGGTCAAGACGTCGAGTGGGAGGGACATCGATGACTCCTTATTCACCTGGTTCATGTTCAACGGCGCAATGCGCCGGTTCCTTCGTAACAGCAGGGCGTGTTGGGCTTCATCCCGCCAGGTTTCATACCGCCGCCAGCCAGGCGACGCGGTGACGCGCATCGTCAGCCAGCCCACGCTCGGCGAACGGGAACTCGATCCCGCGCGGCGCGGTGCGCGGCAAAATGCGGAAGAGCGCGGGGAACAGCGGGTCCTCGAGCGAAGGGGCGACGGGGAATCGGCGGGCCCCCTCCCCCTCGGACGACTTGCAATGAACGTACTCGACCCGACCGGCGAGTGCATGAGCGGCATCGATCGGCGCTTCACCGGGCCATTGCCAATTGCCGATGTCGAACGTCATACCCAGCGCCGCCGATGCGCCCTCTCGGTCGAGCGCCGCGAACAACTCGACAAAACGTGCAACGGTGCCGTTCTGGGCACCCTGACCGTTCTCAACGAGCAGTCGCGCCCGATGGCCCGCGCTCGCGCGCACAATGGCCGCGCCGTCCGCTTGCCCGGCAAAACCGCCCAGTTGCAGCTTCACCCAACGCGCGCCGAGCGCATCCGCCTCGGTATACGCAGCGGCGAGCGCCGTGGTGTTCAGCGCCCCATCGTCGTCATAAAGGCCGGACGGCGTCGAATAAACAGCCCACAGCCCGCACGCGGCGATCGCCGCACCCAGCGAACGCAGGGCCTGCGGCGCTGTGTCGGCATCCTGCGCGAATAACTCGCGTCGTACTTCAAAACCCGCCGCGCCTGCGTTTGCGGCCACCTCGAGCCAGGCCGCGTGACCGCGCTGGCGCACGGCGCCTGCCCCGAACGCGCTGGCGACGATTACGACTTGCGTGACGGGTAGCTCGTAATTCGTGTCCGACATATCAAATGGAACCGGTTCCAATACACTTCGAAAAAAATCGAGCGAAGGGCTCGATAGACGTAATCTTGCACTTCTCATTCTGCCTGGCGCCATCGTGGTAATCCCTATCTATCGCCGCCCAGGCCCTGCGCACCCGTGCAGGACCCACTCGCCGACCCAGCCCGCTCACGCTGTCAGCGCGCCGGACTCTCCGTCTGCGCCGCACACAGCTCGAGAAACCCCGTGGCCACGCGCGACGGCGCGCGCTCATGCGGCACGAGAATCGAAAAGTGGCGCGTCAACGGATGCGGGGCCAGCGAAAGCGGTACGAGTGCGCCGTCTTCATGCCGCATCGCCATGGCGGAAATGAAGCCGACACCCATGCCGGCGCGCACGGCCTCCTTCACGCCTTCCACGCCGGCGACGGCCAGCGCCACGCGCGGGACCACGCCGACCGCCTCGAACGACTGCTCGACGAACTGCAGCACGCCCGAGCCCTCCTCGCGCATGACGAGCGGATAGCGCGCCACCTGCGCCAGCGTCGGGCCGGTACCCCGCTCGCTCGCCTGATCCGCAAGCGGATGCCCGCGTGGAACGATCGCGACGATCTCATCCTCGCGCCAAACCCGTACCCCCGTTCCCTCGGGCAGGTCGGCCCCCACGGGCCCCTCGATCATGGCGACGTCGAGCGAGGCGAGCGACGCCACGATGTCGCCTGTATTGCCGCCGGCGGTTTGGATTTCGACCTCCGGGAATCGACGCTGAAACGCTGCGATGAGATAGGGCAACAGATAGCTCGCGACCGTCGTGCTCGCGCCGATGCGCAGCGTGCCTCGCGCCACGCCCCGCAGCGCATCGCGGTAGCCCAGCGCTTGGCGGTAGGTCTCGCGCAACTTCAGCGCGTACTCGGCCAGTTGCGCGCCGCTCGGCGTCAGGCGCACGCCCCGGCCTTCGCGCCGGTAAAGCGGCTCGCCGAACTCCTCCTGCAATTGACGCAACTGCCCGGACACCGCGGGTTGCGAAAGATGCAGCGCCACCGCAGCGCGGCTGATGTTCAGGTGCTCGGATACGGCGGCGAACGTTATCAGTTGATCGGGTGTCATAGGACATCAAGTATCGCGATAGCCTATATATTACTTCGCAAATCACGATTTTTCATAAGCTTATATGCCCGATAGGATTAGGCCATCGAAACACCCGTTGAAGAGGCCTTCGGAATGTCCATTTCGCACACGTTGTCAGCGCCGTCGCAGGCTGCACAGCAGCACGGGCAACTCAACGGCATCCTGTTCGTCGGGCTGTTCGCAGCCGCGGTGACGCGGCTCGCCGCGCTACCGGCCATCGCGGGGCTCGGCGTCAGTCCGCTCATCGTCGGCATCGTCGCCGGCGCCATCTACGGCAACACGCTGCGCCCGGGCATGCCCGCGCACTGGGCCGCCGGCGTGAACTTCTCCGCGCGCAAACTGCTGCGCATCGCCGTCGCCTTTTTCGGGCTCCGCGTGAGCCTGCAAGAGATCGCGGCGGTCGGGCTTCCCGGGCTTACCACCTCGGTACTCATCGTGGTCAGCACGCTGTTGCTCGGAACGTGGATCGGCATGAAGCTGATGAAGCTCGATCGCGATACGGCGATCCTCACCGCGGCCGGCAGCGCCATTTGCGGCGCCGCGGCCGTGCTCGCGTTCGAGTCCACGCTGCAGTCCAAGCCCGAAAAAAGCGCGGTCGCCGTGGGCAGCGTGGTCTTGTTCGGTACGTTGTCGATGTTTCTCTACCCGTTGCTGTACCGTGCCGGCTGGCTCCATCTCGATACGCTCGGCGTGGGGCTGTTTTTCGGCGGTACGATTCACGAAGTGGCGCAGGTGGTCGGCGCAGCCAGCAACGTCGGCGCCGAAGCGACCCACGTGGCAACGATCGTCAAAATGACGCGCGTCATGCTTCTCGTACCGGTGTTGCTCGTGCTTGGCGTTTGGCTTGCGCGCTCGGCGCGCCATGCGCGGGCCGACGCGGCCACCACCGGCGGGCGTCGCGCCCCGGACGCGCCGCGCAAGCTTGCGGTGCCGTGGTTCGCGTTAGGTTTTCTTGCCTGTGTGCTCGTCAATTCGCTGCATGTCCTGCCGGCGGCCTCGACGCACGCACTCAACGCACTCGATACCTTCGCGCTGACGATGGCGATGACCGCCCTCGGGATCGAAACGCAGATCGCGCTAGTGCGCAAGGCAGGTCCCCGCGCGCTCGCGACGGGCCTTATTCTTTACCTCTGGCTCGTCGTCGGCGGCCTCGCCATTACGTGGGGCGTCGAGCGCGTGTTTGCGTGAACTTGCCCGCAGGCAGGCTGCGTGCTCGGCGAGCCTACAAGCGCGGCACGCCGCGGCTTTCCGGAGGAAGAAAATGGCTTACGAACTCTACTATTGGAACGGGCTGCAAGGCCGGGGCGAATTCGTCCGGCTCGCGCTCGAAGAGGCCCAGGCGCCGTATATCGATATCGCCCGGGGCGCCGAAGAAGACGGCCAAGGCCAATCGGCGATGATGGACCTCATGAACAGCAGGACCGAGCCGTTCATCCCGTTCGCGCCGCCGTTCTTGAGGGACGGGGAGCTCATCGTCTCGCAGACGGCCAACATCTTGCTCTACTTGGGGCCCAAGCTCGCGCTCGCACCGCAGGGCGATCTGCGCTATGTCGCCCACGCCGTGCAGTTGACCATCGCCGATATGGTGACGGAGGTGCACGACACGCATCATCCGATCGCAAGCGATCAGTACTACGAGGATCAGCGCCCCTCGGCGAAAGCGCGCGCGGCCGATTTCCTCGCACACCGCCTGCCCAAGTTCATGCACTACTTCGAGCGCCTGCTGGCGCACAATCCGCACGGCGACGGTCATGTCGTCGGCGACTCGCTCACTTATGTCGATTTGTCCCTGTTCCAACTGATCGAGGGTCTCCACTACGCCTTTCCGCGTGCGACCGCTCGATTTGCCTCGCATTACCCGCGGCTCGCGGCGCTGCGCAAGGCGATCGCGGCGCGGCCGAACATTGCCGCGTATCTCGCGTCCGAGCGTCGCCTGCCGTTCAACGAGACGGGCATCTTCCGGCACTACCCCGAACTCGATGCCGCGGCGCATTGACGCGCAACCGCGCCGATCGCAGCGGCCCTTACCGACCGGCCAAAGGCATGGCCGATCCGTTCCTAGGGACGGAGCCGATGCTATGCTTGCGCTCGTCCCGAATCCCTCGAACCCCGAGTCGACGCCTTTCCCCGTGCTCTCATTCTTGCTTCGACTGCGCACGCGCGCACAGTCGCTCTTCCGCTTGTCCGAGGCCCATACGATGCTGGTCTGGGCCGTCATCGTCGGCGTGCTGGGCGCGTTCGCAACGGTCGCGTTTCGTCATGCCATCGATGCCTTCCAGTGGGTCTTCACGCGTCATACCGGCAGCTTCGTCGCCATGGCGCATGCGCTGCCGTGGACGATTCGAATTTGGCTGCCGGCCGCAGGCGGCCTCGTCGCGGGTGGTTTTCTGCTCGTCGCGCGTCGCAGTGCGGATAAACATGCCAGTTCCGACTACATGGAGGCCATCTCGATCGGCGACGGCGTCGTGCCGGCCTGGCCGAGCTTCTGGCGCAGCATCTCGTCGCTATTCACGATCGGCACCGGCGGCTCGATCGGCCGCGAGGGGCCGATGGTGCAACTCGCGGCATTAGCCGGCTCGCTCGTCGGCCGTTGGGTCCATTTCGATCCGCCGCGCTTGCGCCTGCTGGTGGCCTGCGGTGCGGCCGCCGGTATCACCTCGGCCTACAGCGCACCGATCGCCGGTGCCTTTTTCGTCACGGAGATCGTGCTGGGCTCGATCGCGATGGAAAACTTCGGCCCCGTTGTCGTCTCTTCGGTGGTGGCCAACATCGTCATGCGCGAGTTCTCGGGTTACAAGCCGCCGTATGAAATGCCCGAGTTTCCCGCGGTCGCCGGCCCCGAAGTGCTGCTGTTCGTCGCGCTGGGATTGCTATGCGGCGCCGTGGCGCCCCAGTTCCTGCATCTGATCGAGTCGTCGCGAGCGCGGTTTCGGCGCTTGCCGCTGCCGCTGCCCGTGCGGCTTGCGCTCGGCGGTCTCGTCGTCGGGATCGTCTCGGTCTGGGTACCCGAGGTGTGGGGCAACGGCTACAGCGTCGTCAACGCGATTTTGCACTCGCCATGGACATGGACCGCGCTTGTCGTCGTCCTCGTGTGCAAGATCGTCGCAACGGCAGCCACCGTCGGTTCCGGCGCCGTCGGCGGCGTCTTCACGCCCACGCTTTTCGTCGGCGCGACGCTCGGCTCGCTGTTCGGCCTAGTGGTCCACGGCTGGTGGCCGCACAGCACCTCCGCCGCATTCGCGTATGCGATGGTCGGGATGGGCGCCTTCCTCGCCGGCGCGACGCAAGCACCGCTGATGGCAATCCTGATGATTTTCGAGATGACCCTCAGCTATCAGGTGGTACTGCCCCTGATGCTCTCGTGCGTCGTGGCGTATTTTGTCGCGCGGGCCATTAACAAGACATCGATGTACGAGATCACGCTACGCCGCCATGCCGACGAACAAGAGCGAACGCGGCTTCGGGCCGCGCAGGTGCGTGAACTGGTCAAGCCGGCCGACACGATCGTGCGCCTCGATGCCACGGTGCGCGAGATGACGCGCGTCTTTCTCGAATACCCGGTGAAGTATCTGTACGTCACCGACGACGCCGGTCGTTTTTGCGGTGTGGTGGCGCTGAAGGACATCACCTCCGATCTGCTCGAAAGGCGCGACACGTCGACGCGCACGGCGGCCGACTACCTTCAACCCGAGTTTGCCGTGCTCACGCCCGACATGCCGATCGGCGTGGCATTGCAGCGCTTTTTGGCGTTTCAGGGCGAACGTCTGCCCGTCGTTGCGAGCGCCGCGGACCCGATTCTCGTCGGCGCCGTCTACAAGACGACGCTGCTCGATACGTACCGCCGGATGAATCCCGCTATCTGAGCCGATCCTCCGCGACAGGCGGCTCGCGCTTGCCCCCATGGTAAAGCTCGGCATATTTTCTACAATGAAAGCAGGCCGCCGAGCCCGCCGCGCGCCGCACCACGGTGCGCCGAGCGCAGCCCTTTCGATCGATGAATCGATCCGGAGCGAAGATGAGCGAACCGTCTCTCGATGCCGTGCGTCGTGACCACGCTGGCTGGATTTTCGTGCATGTGGAAGGCGAGCCGTACGATCGCGGCGAACAGCACGGTCAGTTGCTCGCCGCTGAGATTCAGAATGCAATTCGCACTGCGAAGTACCTGGCGCGCTGGGACACGGGGGAAGACTTCGAAACCTTTACGAAGGCGGCCGTCTCGCAGTTTGCACCGAAGCTTGACACCGAGTTCGCGGACGAAATCCAAGGGATCGCCGACGGCGCTAAACTGCCCTTCGACGAGGTCTTGGCTTGGAACGGCTACATGGACCTGCTGCAAAGCTGGTGGCCGGCGCAAGCCGCGGCGCGCGAGCCGCGGCTTGGCATGAAGCCGTGGCGCGGCCGGCGCGGACATCACTGCAGCGCATTCATCGCGACGGGCAGCGCAACACGCGACGGGCGCATCGTCATGGCCCACAACTCGTGGGATCGATATGCGGCGGGCGATGCGTTCAACGTCGTATTCGACATCGTGCCCGATTCCGGGCATCGAATCCTCATGCAGGGACTGCCGGGCTGCATTTCGAGTCTGACCGATTTTTGGCTGACATCCGCCGGGCTCATGATCACCGAGACGACGATTTCTAATTTCGTGGGGTACAACAGCGCGGGGGCCCCGGAGTTCTACCGGTCGCGCCGTGCGACGCAGTACGCCAACAGCATCGGCGACTGGTGCGAGATGTTCGCGCTGTCGAACAACGGCGGTTACGCGAACAGTTGGCTGCTCGGCGACACGAAGACAGGTGAGATCGCGCGCTACGAGCTCGGTCTGCACTACTCCGGCTTCGAAAGCACGAAGGACGGCTTCTATAGCGGGTATAACACCGCGACGGATTTGAAGATCCGTAACCAGGAATGCGTCGACGAAGGCGAGGACTTCACCGATGTGCGCAAAAACGGAGCGCGTCGACTGCGATTCATGCAGCTCGCGCAGTTGCATCACGGCGCGATCGACCTCGAGCTGGCCAAGCAGATGATTGCGGATCATCACGATGTCTACCTCGATCGCGACGACAACCCTTGTTCACGCACGATTTGCGGGCATTTGGAACTCGACGATGCGCGCTTCGGCGCATCGGATCAGGGACCGTTCAATCCGTGGGGAGCGAACGACGGTAAAGTCGTCGACAGCGAGATGGCGCGCGACCTGGCATTCTGGGCGCGGTGGGGCCATCCATGCGGCCGGCCGTTCGACGCCCAGGCGTTCATGAAACGCCATCCTCAATGGAACTGGCTCAACGGATACATGCGCGACCGGCCTTCCTGGCCCTGGACGCGCTTCGAAGTGCTGCGTTAGGTCTCGCCAACGCGGATGCGGCCAGGCACGGGGCGTGCTGCTCCGAGAGTCGGCAACGAAACGTCGTCGTCGAATCCGATCCATCGGTCCGGCTCATCGGCGCTATGCCCTATCAAGAAGGAGGTCGAGCGATGAAAGTCTCGACACTGACAACCATGGCATTGCTTTCGGCTTCGTGCTTTGCAGCACCGACGCACACCACCGCACTCGACAGCGTCACCGCCCGCGCGGCGCTGGCGGCTGCCCGCGCGAACGCGGCGCCCGTCGCCCCACCCGCCCCCGATGTAAAAGCCGACAAGGCTGGAGCGAAGGGACGCTGGTCGCGCATCACCTTGCCCAAGCAGCACGAGTTGGCGAATCACTTTGCGCCGCACGAACGGCAGGCACGCACGTGAGCCCGCGCGGGAAGCAAGCGCCGAAACCGGCAGCCGGCGCGCCGGCACGCCCATCGTCGACAGCCGGTGTTCAGCGTGCGCCGGATCCCGCGTCGGTGCCCGGCGAATCGATCGATTTGCAGATCGCGGACGTGCTGGGCGCCGTGCGTTATCCGGCCAATAAAGACCATATCGTCGACGCCGCGCGCGATGCCGGTGCGAGCAACGAACTCCTCGCGATTCTAGACGGCCTGCCCGAACAGGATTACGCCAACGCCGATGCGGTGACGCCGTTCATCGGCAGCAACTATGGGCCAGGACTTGGGCTCTGACGCGGCCGGCCGACGAGCGGCAGATTAGCGGGTGCCGCCTAAGGGCGACCGGCGGGGCTGCTTGCGCCCCTCACGCGAGCCGTTGGCGACATCGCGGTTGGGCTTACGCTTATGTTCGGCCGGGGCCGCTCGCGCCACCGAACATGACCTTCGCGAAAAAGCCGGCGAGTACCGCCTCCGTGAGATCGTCGGTCACATGCTGCGGGTCACACAGGCGGAAAGCGTGCACGCCCTCGCATAAGCCGATCAGGCCGAGCGCGAGAACCTCAGCCGGCAACGGCAGCGGCGCCCCTACCCGCTCCGAAAACAGGCGAATGTACCCCGCGAGAAACTCGCGTTTTTCATGAGAGAACGCATTGAAGTGCACGCGAAACTTCGCGTCGCGCGTGGCGAGCAGCTTCGCCTCCGCCCACAGCAGAAAGCAGTCGTCCTCACGAAAGAACCGGCTGTAGAGCGTGAGCGCACGCCCCTCCATTTCCTCGCGGGTGGCGGTATCGTCGATGATCGAATGCAGATCCGCTTGCATCCGCGCATGGTCGCGCCGTAAAAGCTCCATCAAGAGCTCGCCTTTGTCACGGAAATTCGAGTAGAACGCCCCCCGCGTATAACCCGCTGCCTCCGCGACGTCCTCGACACTCGTGGCCAAGTAGCCGTTCTTGATAAAAATGGTCTGGGCAGCGTCGACCAGGCGCTGACGCGTCAGCTCCTTGCTCTCTTCCCGGGTCAAGCGTTTTCGTTTCATGACGCGAAGTTTAGCATCGACGTTCGGTGAAATTCTACTTTGCACTCAGATACAACTATGTATTAGAATGCAACGCTGAAGCTCAAGGCGAGGCGCACCGGATAGCGGGAAACGGCCGGCGAGCCTCGCCCCGCATGCAAGGCGTACTTGTCCCGTTCACATCTCTTCTTCTGCTTGGGGTCATCTTGATTCGTCCCGATCTTGACGCACCGAGCAAGACGCGCAGGCGATTGCGCGACTTCTCGCTGCTCGTTTTGCCCGGCACCGTCCATCGGTACAGTGCTGCCGTTGCCGTTCTCGGCGCGCTGGCGCTGGCTGGCTGTCAGCCGCGCGCGCCGGTCGCGCTCGCGCCGCAGCCTGTCGTAGCCGTCGCCGTCCATCCCGACGGCACGCCGCCCGAGGCCAGCTTACCGGGCGATGTCGAAGCGCGCTACAGCACCCCGCTTTCGTTCCGAATCGGCGGCAAAATCATCGAGCGCGATGTGCGTCTCGGCGACACGGTCAAGCCCGGGCAGGTGGTGGCCCGTCTGGATCCGGCGGATGTGCAGAAGAGCCTCGCCAACGCTCAAGCTCAGTTGGACGCGGCCCAGCACCGGCTCGTCTATGCAAAGCAGCAACTCGAGCGCGACAGCGCGCAAGCGCATGAAAATTTGATCGCGCCCGCGCAGCTCGAGCAAACCCAGGACGCTTATGCGTCCGCCGCGGCGCAGCGCGATGCCGCGCAAGCGCAACTGTCCCTCGCGCGCAACCAGCTCGCTTACGCGGCGCTCGTCGCCGACCATGCCGGTGTGATCACCGCAGAGCAAGCGGATACGGGCCAGAACGTCGCGGCCGGCCAAGCCGTGTATGGCCTTGCTTGGACCGGCGAGATCGATATCGTCTGCGACGCACCCGAAAGTGCGCTGGCCGCTCTGGCGATCGGCAGCAAGGCCGATGTCACCCTGCCGGCCCTACCCGGCAAGCGTTTCGCGGCACGCGTGCGAGAGATATCGCCCGCGGCCGACCCACAAAGTCGCACCTATCGCGTCAAGCTGACGCTGGGGGCCCCCGACGCTCAGGTGCGGCTCGGCATGACGGCTCAAATCGCTTTCGCTTCTGCTTCCGCTTCCGCGCAAACGCCCAATGGCGCGCATCCTTTCACGCTGCCCGCTACGGCGCTCTTCCACGACGGCCCCGCACCGGCCGTATGGGTCGTGCGCAGTGGCTCGGACACGCTCGAGTTGCGACGTGTGAGCGTGGGACGCTATGACGAGCGCACGATCTCGGTGACGCAGGGCCTGCAGCCGGGCGAACGTGTCGTCTACCAAGGCGTGCACACCGTATCCGCGGGCGAGCATGTCCGCGTCGTACCGCCGCTGCATCCCGAGGACTTCGCATCATGAGCGGCGAGGATCGCCGCAACTCGGCGGCGCTTCCCGGCGGCGCATCCGCATCGTCCACGGCCGATACGGCCGCCGCGCCCCCGGATGCGCAACCGAGCCTGCACGACGAGGGCCGTTTCAATCTATCGGCTTGGGCGCTGCGGCACCAAGCGCTCGTCGTCTTCCTGATCGCCCTCGCTACACTCTCGGGCATCCTCGCCTACACACGCCTCGCGCAATCCGAGGACCCGCCGTTCACCTTTCGGGTAATGGTCATCCGCACACTCTGGCCGGGCGCGACGGCACGTCAGGTGCAAGAGCAAGTCACCGATCGCATCGAGCGCAAGCTGCAGGAGACACCCCATATCGATTTCCAGCGCAGCTATTCACGGCCCGGCGAATCGATGATCTTCTTTTCGATGAAGGATTCGGCGCCTGTCAAAGACGTGCCGCAAACGTGGTATCAAGTCCGCAAGAAGGTGGGCGACATCGCTCAAACGCTGCCGCCGGGGGTCATCGGGCCGTTCTTTAACGACGAGTTCGGCGACGTCTATACCAATGTCTATACGCTCGAAGGCGACGGCTTCTCGCCGGCGCAGCTTCACGACTACGCCGACGAGCTGCGCACGATGCTGCTGCGCGTACCCGGCGTTGCGAAGGTCGATTACTTCGGCGATCCCGATCAACATATCTACGTGGAAATCACGAATGCGCAGCTCACGCGGTTGGGCATCTCGCCGCAGCAACTGGCGCAAGCGATCTCTTCGCAAAACGCCGTGACGTCGTCCGGGACCGTCACGACAGCCGACGACCGCGTGTTCGTGCGCCCGAGCGGGCCGTTCACCGATGTTCGCGCGTTGGCCGATACGTTAATCACGGTCGGGCATCGCAGCATACGGCTCGGCGACATCGCCACGATCAAGCGCGGCTACGACGATCCGCGCGTGACGCAGATGCGCAGCCATGGGCACGCCGTGCTCGGCATCGGCGTAACGATGCAGCCGGGCGGGGACGTGATCCGCCTCGGCAAAGCGCTCGACGCCACCGGGGTGCAACTGCGCGCGCACCTGCCGGCCGGGCTGAAACTCGAGCAGGTATCGAGCATGCCGCTGGCGGTGTCGCACTCTGTCGACGATTTTCTCGAAGCTGTCGGCGAGGCCGTCGCAATCGTCTTGGTCGTGAGCCTCGTGTCGCTCGGCCTGCGCACGGGGATGGTCGTCGTCATCTCGATCCCGATCGTGCTAGCGGTGACGGCGCTCGTCATGTACCTGTTCGACATCGGCCTGCATAAGGTATCGCTTGGCACGCTGGTGCTTGCGCTGGGGCTACTCGTCGACGATGCGATCATCGCCGTCGAAATGATGGCCGTGAAGCTCGAGCAAGGATGGAAGCGAACACGCGCCGCGGCCTACGCCTATACGAGTACGGCATTTCCGATGTTGACGGGGACGCTCGTCACGGTGGCCGGCTTTTTGCCGATCGCGCTCGCCAAGTCGAGTACGGGCGAGTACACGCGCTCGATCTTCGAAGTGTCGGCGATCGCGCTCATCGCATCGTGGTTCGCCGCCGTCGTGCTCATTCCACTGCTCGGCTATCACCTGCTGCCCGAGCGTAAGCGCACGCACGGGCAAGCCCACGACCATGAGCACGACATCTACGACACACGCTTTTATCGCCGCCTCGGCGGCTGGATTTCGTGGTGCGTCGAGCGCCGTTTCGTAGTGCTGGGCATCACCGTTGCGCTGTTCGTGGTCTCGCTCGCCGCGTTCTCGATCGTGCCGCAGCAGTTCTTCCCGAGTTCGGACCGGCCCGAGTTGCTCGTCGACGTGCGGCTGCCCGAAGGCGCATCGTTCGACGCGACCCTCAAGCAAGCGCAACGGATTGAGAAAACACTGGACGGCCGGCCGGAGATCGACCATTTCGTCGATTTCGTCGGCACCGGCGCACCGCGCTTTTACTTGCCGCTAGATCAACAATTGCAGCAGCCCAATTTCGCTCAGTTTGTCATCACGGCGAAATCGGTCGAGGAACGCGAAAAGCTCGCACGCTGGCTCGATACGCGATTGGAAAACGACTTTCCCGCCGTCAGAACGCGCCTATCGCGCCTCGAAAACGGCCCACCGGTCGGCTATCCCGTGCAGTTTCGCGTGAGCGGCGACGATATCGCGACGGTGCGTGCCATTTCGGAGAAAGTCGCCGCGGCAATGCGCGCCGATACCCGTACGCGTGGCGTGCAATTCGACTGGGACGAGCCGGCTGAGCGCTCGATGACATTCGAGGTCGATCAGAACAAGGCACGTCGACTCGGCGTGAGCTCTGAGGACGTATCGAATTTTCTCGCCATGACGCTGTCCGGCTATACCGTCACGCAGTTTCGCGAGCGCGATAAGCTCATCGGCGTAGAACTGCGTGCGCCGAAGCGAGAACGAGTCGATCCGGCCGGTTTGCTGGGTTTGGCGATGCCGACGCCGAACGGCGCGGTCCCGCTCGGCTCGTTGGGACACATGCGCAATACGCTCGAATACGGCGTGATCTGGGAGCGCGATCGCCAACCGACGATCACGGTCCAATCGGACGTGCGCGGCAAGGCCCAAGGCATCGACGTGACGCACGACGTCGATCGCGCACTCGCGCCGATCCGCGCGTCGCTGCCGCTCGGTTATCGGATCGAGGTGGGCGGCTCGGTCGAGGAAAGCGCGAAAGGCCAAGCATCGATCAATGCCCAAATGCCGCTGATGGCGATTGCCGTGCTGACGCTCTTGATGATCCAGCTGCAAAGCTTCGCGCGCGTTCTGATGGTCGTGCTGACTGCGCCGCTCGGCTTGATCGGCGTCGTCGCAACTTTGCTCGCTTTCGGCAAGCCGTTCGGCTTCGTCGCCATGCTGGGCGTAATTGCGATGTTCGGCATCATCATGCGCAACTCGGTGATTCTCGTCGACCAAATCGAGCAAGACATTGCGGCCGGCCACCGGCGTTTCGATGCGATCGTCGGCGCCACCGTGCGCCGCTTCCGGCCTATTACGTTGACCGCGGCGGCAGCCGTGCTGGCACTGATTCCACTACTGCGTTCGAACTTCTTCGGGCCGATGGCAACCGCGCTGATGGGCGGCATTACGAGCGCTACCGTGTTGACGCTGTTCTATCTGCCCGCGCTCTACGCGCTGTGGTTCCGGGTGCGGCTCGACGAACGCGATCCGCCGCCGGACGCCGACGCACATACGGGGAATTGATCATGAGCGTCTTGCGAACAATGCATAAATACCGCGTATCTGCTACGACGCTTGCCGCGACGCTTGCGCTCACGGCTTGCTCGCTGGGGCCGAACGGCGAGCCGCCGGCCATGCCCTCGCCGGCCCACTACGGGCAAACGCCGTTACTGGAGCACACAGCGACAGCCGACGGCGTTGCGCAGCGCTTCGAGGTGGGGGGCCAGCCGGTGCCCGATTGGTGGCGCCTTTACCGTTCGGGCAAGCTCGATGCGCTCGTCGACGAGGGGCTGAAGAACAGCCCCACGCTGGCGGCGACCGAAAAGACGCTGGCGGGCGCGCACGAGCAATTGCGTGCGCAGATCGGCTCGTCCCTGCTGCCGACCATCGACGCGGGGGCCCAGGCGACGCATGAACGCGCACTGGGCATCCCCAACGCCGGACCGCCGACGGTGCGCTACAACGTCTTCCTGGGTCAAATCCAGGCGCACTACACGTTCGATCTGTTCGGCGCGGTCCGCTATGCCAACGCTGCGGTCAATGCGCGCGTCGACGTGCAAGCGTTCGAGGTCGACGCTGCGCGGCGTGCGCTGGCCGCCAATATCGTGACGACGTCGATCACAGCCGCCGCGCTCGACGAACAGGTCGAGGCGACACGGCGACTCATCGCGCTGGCGCAACAAACGGCTCGGGACGACGCGCGGCGCTATGCGCTCGGCGCGGCGCCGCACGTGCAAGTGCTGACGTCGCAGCAGAATGCATCCGCACTCGAAGCCAGCTTGGCTCCGCTCATCGCGCAGCGCCAAGCGGCACGCCATGCGCTGGCCGTCCTGATCGGCCGCACGCCCGACGCCGTCCCCGATCTCCCCGCCCTCGCCGATCTCGCCTTGCCGGAGCACGTGCCGGTTGTCGTGCCGTCGACGCTCTTGCACACGCGCCCGGACATCGCGGCCGCGGAAGCGGCACTGAAGGCTTCGGCTGCCGACGTCGGCGTGGCAACGGCGCAGTTGTTCCCGAGCTTGTCGCTGACCGCATCGATGGGCCAAGGCGGTTTCAGTTGGCCGGCGGCACTTTCGGGTGCCGGCGCACTTTGGAGTATCGGAGGATCGCTCACGCAGCCGCTGTTCCACGGCGGCGCGCTGCTTGCCCAGCGGCGGGCAGCAATCGATTTTTACGAAGCGTCGGTCGAGCAGTACAAGGCGACCGTGCTCTCCGCCTTTCAAAACGTAGCGGATACGCTAGCCGCGCTAGAACACGACGCACAAGCGGCGAGCGCGACCGAGATGCAGACGCAGGCGGCACGGCAAGCGTTCGATGAAACCGCTGCGCGCGGACGGCTTGGCGCGCTGCCCCCGTCGAGCGTAAGAACCAGCGAAACCCAATATTGGAATGCGCGGCTCGGCGCAATCCGGTCGACGGGTCAGCGCCTGTCCGACACGGCGCTGCTCTTCCAGGCAATGGGCGAACTACCCGGCGAATCGCACACCCACGATTGATGTCCCAGATCTTGAAAGCTTGAAGGCGCGGCGCTCGACAGGGCGCTTTCTGCTGACGGCCGCTCCGCTAGACTAGGGTGCACCATACGATAAATCGTAGCTCGACGTGCCCGTCGATGCCGCTTAAATGCAGACGCGGCGAGCGGGCGGGCGGCCTATGATCCACGATCTGATTTCGAAGCGAACCGACGAGCCGCCTTCGGCTGCAGGGCCCCTGCAAAGGCAAGCGCACGCCAGCGCCGGAAACCGCAATGGCAATGGCAGCGCCACCGGTGATTCCCCGGCCCTCCTCGGGCCGAATGCACGCTTCATGCCGAGCAACTATCCGCTCAGTCTGGTGATCCCGTCCGCGGGCGGAGACCCGCCGTCCGGGAACACACCGGCCGGAGATGGGCAACCGGCTTGGCCGAACGACGGTCAAGAATCATTGATCGCAGAAGACCCGAATGCGGCGGTGGCCAACATATGGCCCGCTGGCATCTTGCGGCGAAGAAGAACGACAAACGCGGGGAGTGCCCCGCATTCATCCTTGACTCATTCGTCCAGCGCGCCCGTTCTATTGCGTCTGCCGTCATTCCCGGTGGCTAGGTCCTATTCCCGCTCGCCATCGCGTTCGTCTGCGTCATCTACGTCGAGTAGCGACGGATTGGTCGGCAATACCCCAATGGCCGTCTCGATGTCCGCAACGCCCGCGACGCTCATGTTGAGCGACGCATTGCAAATCCTGGAGCGTTTCGCGACCGATTCACGCACGGTTCTCGCGACCGAGCTGGGCGCGACCCTTAGCGGCTTCCTATCCACGATAACCGGGGGTGCTCTGCCGGCTAGTCTCCTCGCGCGCGCAGTCGGGCCGCTGCTGATGGCCAATGCCGTTCAATCGTTCTTTGGGAATTGGACCAGTGACGGCCCGGATACGCGGCCCAGCAGACTGGGCGTCACCGCGAGCGGCTTTACCGGCTTTGCCGGGTGGACGGCCTTCTCGACCGCCTATTGGGGCGATCAAGCGGCCAACTATCTCAATCGTTGGGGCGGAGCGTTCTCGCTGATCCCGGAACTGGCCGATTTGAGGGAAGCGTGGAACATCCGGAACACCGGGCGGACACGCAGTGTCGTGCTGGTAGCGCGTGCGGTCGCGATCGTGGTTGCATTCGTATTTATCTGGTTGGCCACTGCCGATACCCAGGAGACTAGCGACGAAGACACGCAGAGAATCAACGGCATTCTCGCGAGCCTATTTCCCTTTATCGCCACGATGTTCGGAATAAGCGCGGAAGCGTTGCGTCATGACCTCGGACTTGCGAGACTGCTCCAAGAACAGGTGCGGCGGCTGCGTCCGCAACGGAACGCTCAGCACACCGCCCTGGGAACCGATCCGGATATCGAGCGAGGCCCTATGTAGGTCAGACAACCGTGAACGACTGCTAGCTTGCAAGGCGAGTCAATGAGAAAACGCCGAATCGCTCGCCACAGCCGACCTCTTTTTCTCTGCTCGTAACATAAAGTAGTTGATCGCAATGACGCCGACCGTCACCACGCCGATAAAGAGCGTCGCCAACGCATTCATCTCCGGATTCAGCCCCAATCGAACGCGCGAAAACACGACCAGCGGCAAGGTCGTCGAGCCCGGCCCGGACAAGAATGCCGACAGCACGAGATCGTCGATCGACAGGGTGAACGACAGCAGCCACCCCGCCATCAACGCTTGCGAAATCAGCGGCAGCGTAATCGCGAAAAAAACCTTGAGCGGCGTGGCACCGAGATCGAGCGCAGCCTCCTCCAGCGACGGATTGAGTTCGCGCACGCGCGACTGCACGATGATGGCAACGTACGACATGCAAAGCATGACGTGGCCGATCCAAATCGTCACGAGCCCGCGCCCCTCGGGCCATCCGAGCCACTTGCCCATCTCGATGAACAGCAGCAGCAGCGAAATACCCTGAATCACTTCCGGAATCACGAGCGGCGCGTTGATCATCCCTGTGAATAGCGTAAAACCCCGGAATCGCCCCATGCGGGCAAGCACAAAACCGGCCCAGGTGCCGATGAATACCGACGCGAACGCGGTCAAAAGCGCGATGCGCAGCGACAGCCAGAATGCCGCGATGAGTTCGTCGTCCTGCGCGAGTGCGCTGTACCAGCGCGTCGAAAACCGCGTCCAAACGGTGACGAGCTGCGACTCGTTGAACGAATAGACGATCAGGCTCAGGATCGGAATATAGAGAAACGCGAAACCGATCCCGAGCGCGGTCAGTTGCAAGGTACGATTCGGTTTGATCATCGCCGCGCTTCCAGTTGTTTGGCCTGAAAGTGCTGGAACAACGCCATCGGCACGAGCAGCAGCAGCACCATCGCACACGTGACCGCGGACGCCATCGGCCAGTCGGCGTTGTTGAAGAACTCGTTCCACATGACGCGGCCGATCATGAGCGTATTGGCGCCGCCGAGCAGTTCCGGGATCACATACTCGCCCACCGCCGGAATGAACACGAGCAAACAGCCGGCGATGATGCCGTTCCTCGACAGCGGTAGCGTAATCTGCAGAAAGGCCTTCCACGGCTTCGCGCCGAGATCGTAGGCTGCTTCCAACAGCGTCATATCCATTTTCACGAGATGCGCGTAAAGCGGCATGACGAGAAACGGTAGATACGAGTAGACCATTCCGATGTAGACGGCCGTATTGGTTCGATAGAGTTCGATTGGCGTGTGAATGAGCCCGATCGTGATCAAGAAGTTATTGAGCAGCCCGTTGTTCTTCAGAATGCCGACCCATGCGTAGACGCGAATCAGAAACGACGTCCAGAACGGCAGCATCACAGCCATCATCAAGAGATTGCGCGAGTTCGGATTCGAGCGCGCGATGTAATACGCCATCGGATAGCCGAGCAGCAGACAGAATAGCGTCGTCACGGCAGCGACCACCACCGAGTTCACGTAGGTCGCGAAGTACAGGCTATCCGTGAACAGGAACGCGTAGTGCGCCACGTTAAGCGAAATCTGCACGACGCCGTCTTTGAACGCCGCCAGTTCGGTGTACGGCGGGATACCGAGCCGCAATTCGGCAAAGCTGATCTTGACGACAAGCAGAAACGGCACGAAGAAGAACAGCAGCAGCCAGACGAACGGCCCCGCGACGACGGCCGTGCTGCCCTTCAGCCGCAGCCGCCGCACGGGCGCTGTCGCGAGCACAAGTAGGAGCGCCTTCATGCCGTCAGCACCACACCGGCCGACGCGCTCCAGCGCACGTAGATCTCGTCGCCCCATGTCGGGGAGTCGATTTCGGTCAGCGCGAGGCTCGATACGTTGGCGATCACTGTCTTACCGGAATCGAGCTTCACGTGATACAGCGAGTAGCCGCCCATGTAGGCGATATTCGAGACCATGCCGCGGCCCCAGTTGTACGCCCCCTCGGGCGGCTTGCGGGTCAGTGCGATCCGCTCGGGTCGAACCGAAATCGTGACGGGCATGCCGAGCGGGCCGGTAATGCCGTGGTTTACGTAGAGACGGCAAGACAACTCGGCGGTCTCCACGAAGACATGATCGGGCTCGTCCTCCACGACACTGCCGTCGAACAGATTCGTCGAGCCGATGAACTCCGCCGAGAAACGCGAGTTCGGGTATTCGTAGACCTCGTGCGGCGTACCGATCTGGACGATCTCGCCTTCGCTCATGACCGCGAGACGATCGGCCATGGTCATCGCCTCTTCCTGATCGTGCGTGACCATGATGCAGGTGACGCCGACGCGATCGAGGATGTTGACGAGCTCAATCTGCGTGCGTTGGCGGATCTGCTTGTCGAGCGCCGACATGGGCTCGTCGAGCAGCAGCAGCTTCGGCCGCTTCACGAGCGAGCGTGCGAGCGCCACCCGTTGCTGCTGCCCGCCCGACAACTGGTGCGGCTTGCGCTTCGCGAACCGGCCCATCTGCACGAGATCGAGCGCATCTTGCACACGCGCCTTGAGTTCAGCCTTCGACACGCCCTCTTGCTTGAGCCCGAACGCGACGTTCGATTCGACCGTCATGTGTGGAAACAGCGCGTACGACTGGAACATCATGTTGACGGGACGCTTGAACGGCGGCATCTGCGCAAGATCTTCTCCGTCGATCAAAATCCTACCCGAGGTGATCGATTCCAGGCCGGCGAGCATGCGCAGCAGCGTGGACTTACCGCAGCCCGAACTGCCGAGCAGCGCGAACAGCTCGCCCTTACCCACAGACAAACCGACATGCTTAACCGCGACCGTTTCCCCAAACTTCTTAACGACGTCGACGATCTGCACAAAGTCATTGACCTCTGCGCCGCCGGCCGACGTTGAACCTGCATGGCGCGCGCCCGCGGGCGGCTGCGAGCTCGACTGATCGCTCATGATGTCCTGCGTAACTCCAATCGTTTGACGTACAAAGCCCCCGGCAACGGCTCCCGGGGGCTTCTCTGACTGCGCACCGCGCGCAGCGATGCGGTTACCGGCCCGACTTGAACTCGGTCCAAAGCCGCGTTTGCAGGCGCTGAATCTCAGGCGGCAGCGGTTTCAAGAGAAACAGCGTCTTTACGACGTCGGCCGGCGGATAGACGGCCGGATCGTTTGCGATTTTCGGATCGACGTACTTCTTCGCTTCCGCATTCGCACTCGGGTAGTACACGGCGTTCGTGATGGCGGCGTGCACTTGCGGCGTCTCGATATAGTTGATCCACTCGAGCGCGGCTTCTTTATGCGCGGCGTCCTTCGGGATCGCCATGACGTCGAACCAGATGGGGGCGCCGCCCTTCGGGATGTAGTACTCGATCTCGAATGCCTTCTTCGCTTCGAGCGCACGATGCTTCGCGATCACCACGTCGCCGGACCAGCCGTAGGCGAAACAGATGTCGCCGCCGACCATGTCGTTGATATAGCCCGACGAGTTGAACTGCGTGATGTACGGACGGATCTTCTTCAGCATGGCAAGCGCGGCCTGGTAATCCGCCGGGTTCGTGCTCACCGGATCCTTGCCGATGTAGTGAAGCGCCGCGGCGAACACTTGGTCGGGCGCATCGAGCACCGACACGCCGCAGGCTTTCAGCTTCGAAATATTTTCGGGCTTAAACAGAATGTCCCAATCGTTCAGCGCAACGTTCTTGCCGAGAATCTGTCGGACCTTCGTCACGTTGTAGCCGAGCCCCGTCGTGCCCCATGCCCAAGGCACGACGTACTTGTTGCCCGGATCGGCGCCGGCAACGAGCGACATCAGTTGCGGATCGAGGTATTTGAGGTTGGGCAGCTTCGATTTGTCGAGCGGCGCGAAGATGCCAGCCGCGATCTGCTTGCCGGCGTAGTTGCTCGTCGGCACGACGATGTCGTAGCCGGAATTGCCGGTCAGCAGCTTGGCTTGCAGCGTGTCGTCGCTGTCATAGTTGTCGTACTTGACCTTGACGCCCGTTTGTTTTTCGAAGTTGGGGATCGTGTCCTTGGCGATGTAATCGGACCAGTTGTAGACGTTCAGCTGCGTATCCTTGGCTGACGCTGCCCATGGCACCGCGCACAAAAAGAGTGCAGCCAGAGCGCCCATCACTTGTTTTTTCATCCCGTTCTCCGATCCGGACCGGTTCGCCCGGCCTCAACCCCGCCGTGCCGCGACGCAATGCGCGCGGCGCCTCTAAAAAACCCGAAAGCTACCATCAATCATTGGCAGGCGGCATAAAAATGCAGGAGGATCGGACCGCCTGTCGCACAAACGGCACAACTGCACCTTCGCCGCGGATGCTCACGCTTGCGGCGCCTCGCGCCCAATGGAAATCGGGCGCAATTTTATCGGGTTATAGGCCGCTGTCTAGCGGAATAAAACCCGGGCGAGCCTTAGGCGAGCCTTTCGGACAGCCCGCGGCGGCGCTCGAGACCGCTGCGCCCGGCATCCCCGCTCGCGGTATGGGTTCCGCAACGCGGGCCCGCCGTCGGCTACCATACGGGCAGTTCCCGCATTCGAGACCGTTTTCTGCGATGGCTTCCAATCTTCACTCGCTCCCCGATAGCCCCTGCATCGGCGTCTGCTCGACGCTGTTCGACGAAGTCTGCAAAGGATGCGGCCGAACCGCATCGGAAGTGTCCCAATGGGTGTTTATGAGCGATGCCGAAAAGCGCACGGTCTGGGAGCGCATCGAGCGCGAAGGCACGGCCATGCGCTTTCAGAACGACAAGCTTTGAGCATGACCGGCTCCTAAAAAGGCCGGACACGACTGCATGACCCAAACCCGCAGGCACGCCGCGCTATGGCTTGGCGGACCGCTCAGCTGGATCGCTCAGCCTCCAGGCTTCTCGGCGTCTAACTGCATCGACTTGTACTCGAGATATTCCTCGAGCCCGTAGATGCCATTCTCGCGGCCGTGCCCTGACTGCTTGAAACCGCCGAACGGCGCTTCGGCGTTCCAGGCCCCACCGTTGATGTCGACCTGCCCCGTCCGAATGCGCCGCGCGACGCGCATGGCGCGCTCGTCGCTGCCGGCCCATACCGCACCGCCCAGGCCGTAGGGCGAATCGTTGGCGATGCGAATGGCCTCTTCCTCGTCCTTGTAGGTCAGGATCGAAAGTACAGGCCCGAAGATCTCTTCCTGCGCAATCGTCGCCTTCGGATGCACCCGGCCGAAAACCGTCGGCTTAACGAAGAAGCCCTTCGATAGACCGTCCGGCATCTGTGCTCCACCGGTCACGAGTTCGGCGCCCTCGGCAATGCCGCGCTCGATGTACTCGCGCACGCGTTTGAGTTGCGCCGCGGACGCAAGCGGCCCAAGACGCGTGCCCTCGCTACGCGGATCGCCCACCACGTACGCCTCGGCCGCGGCCTTGGCCAGTTCGCGCACCGACTCGTAATGCGATTCGGGCACGATGAGCCGAGTGTGGGCCGAGCAAGTCTGTCCCGAGTTCAAGTAGCAAGCAGCGATCGTGCCCTTCACGGCTGTCGGGAGGTCCGCATCGTCGAGCACGACCGACGCCGATTTACCGCCCAGTTCCAGCGCTACGCGCTTCACGCTCGCGGCCGCCAGTTCCGCTACGCGTTTGCCGGCCCGCGTCGAACCGGTGAACGACACCATATCGACGAACGGATGGCTGGCGACGATTTCTCCGACGACAGGCCCGTAGCCACTCACGAGGTTAAAAACACCGGCCGGCAAGCCGGCTTCGTGGATCGCCTCGGCCAGCATGAATGCATTGAGCGGTGCGACTTCGGACGGTTTGAGCACCACGGTGCAACCTGCCGCGAGCGCTGCGGCCACCTTGAGCGTGATTTGATTGAGCGGATAGTTCCACGGCGTGATGGCGGCCACGACGCCGACCGGCTCGCGCACCACGAGCGAATTGCCGACGCGCGCTTCGAATTGGAACTCGCGCGCGAGCTTGGCATACGTGTTCCAGTGATAGACGGCACTGCCGACTTGAATCGCTCGCGACAGCTTGAGCGGCATGCCGACTTCCCCGCTGATCGAGGCAGCGAACTCGTCGGTGCGCGCCTTCAGGTTTGCTGCGATTTTCTGGAGATAGTCGGCGCGGGCGGAGGCCGGAATGCCGGCCCAGCCGTCGAATGCGAGCTTCGCGGCCTCGACGGCTGCTTCGGCGTCAGCGCCCAAACCCTCCGGGATCCGGCCCATGACGGCTTCGGTGCCGGAATCGACGACGTCTATCATGCCCGTGCCCGAAGGCTTGAGCCATTTGCCGCCGATATAAAGATGATCGTAGATCTTCATGCGCGTGCCCGCCTTTCGGGTTTCGACTCGCCCATTTTACTCAGCGGAGCGGATGCCGTCGCTCAATACGGCCGCGAACTTTCGCAATCTGAGATCAGGGCTTGGCGGCTGCGTGGTGCTGCTGCTCGCGCGCTGACCGGCCATACGCCGGCATGGCGCACGATCGATCGCCTACCCAGTCCTTTACTGCACGCCTTGACTCGCCAAAAACTCCTCATAGTTCCCGCCGAAGTCATACAACGTGCCATCAGTACGCACCTCGATGATGCGATTGGCCAAGCCGCTCACGAACTCGCGATCGTGCGACACGAAAATAAGCGTGCCCTCGTACTTTTCGAGCGCGATCTGGAGCGATTCGATCGACTCCATATCCATGTGATTGGTCGGCTCGTCCATCAGCATGACGTTATGGCGGCCCAGCATGAGCTTGCCCCAAATCATGCGTCCCTTCTCACCACCCGACAGTACCTTGACGGACTTCTTGATGTCATCGGCATTGAAGAGCAAGCGCCCCAGCGTGCCGCGCACCATTTGATCGTCGTCGCCCTCTTTTCGGTAGGTGTCGATCCAATCGGTCAGCGTGACGTCTTCGGGGAATTCTTCGTACGTGTCTTGCGGCATGTAGCCGACGTTCGCATTCTCCGCCCATTTGACAGAGCCACCGTCGAGCGTCAGGTTGCCGTACAGCGAACGCAGCAACGTCGTCTTGCCCGCCCCGTTCTCGCCGATGATCGCAATGCGCTCGCCCGGCTGCACGCTCAGATCGAAGTTCTCGAAGATCGTGCGTTCGTAACGCTTCGCGATGCGCTGCGCCACGACCGCGATGTTGTGCAGCTTCTTCTCGTACTCGAAGCGAATAAACGGATTCTGGCGCGACGACGGTTTGAATTCCTCGATCTTGATCTTGTCGATCTGCTTCAAGCGGCTGGTCGCTTGACGGGCTTTCGACTTGTTCGCGGAGAAGCGGCGCACGAAGTCTTGCAGATCGGAGATGCGCTCCTTCGCCTTCGCATTGGCCGAGGCCTGGCGCTCGCGCGCCTGCGTCGACGCGAGCATGTAGTCGTCGTAGTTGCCCGGGTAGACCTTCAGCGTGCCGTAATCCATGTCCGCCATGTGCGTGCAGACCTGATTCAGGAAGTGCCGATCGTGCGAGATGATGATCATCGTCGAGTTGTACTCGTTGAGGACATTCTCCAACCAACGAATCGAACTGATGTCGAGGTTGTTGGTCGGCTCGTCGAGCAGCAAGACGTCGGGGTTCGAGAACAATGCCTGCGCAAGCAACACGCGCAGCTTCCAGCCCGGCGCGATATTGCTCATCGGACCGTTGTGATCCTCGATCGCGATACCGATGCCGAGGAGCAGCTCGCCCGCGCGAGCCTCGGCCGTGTAGCCTCCATACTCGGCGAACTTGGCCTCGAGTTCGGCCGCATGCATGTAGTCGTCGTCGCTCGCTTCGGGGTTGGCGTAGATCGCATCGCGCTCGGTCATCGCCGCCCACATCTCGGCGTGGCCCATCATGACCACGTCGAGCACGCGCATGTCTTCGTAGGCGAATTGGTCCTGGCGCAGCTTGCCCAGGCGGACGTTCTGCTCGAGCATGACCGTGCCGGAGCTCGGCTCCAGGTCGCCGCCGAGAATCTTCATGAACGTCGACTTGCCGCAGCCGTTCGCGCCAATGAGACCGTAGCGGTTGCCCCCGCCGAACTTGACCGAGATATTCTCGAACAAGGGCTTCGGCCCGAATTGCATGGTGATATTGGCGGTAGACAGCACGGCACTTCCCTTCGAATGGTGATCGGCGAACAACCCAACATTTTACCAAGCTTTCGCCGACTTCACCGGCCAAAGGCTGTGCACGGACCACAGCCGTCCGCGCGATGCCCGCAGAACGGCCCGCCGAAAGGCTCGCCGAAAGGCTCGCCGAAAGGCTCGCCGAAAGGCTCGCCGAAAGGCTCGCCGAAAGGCCCGCCGAACGGCTCGCCGAAAGGCCCGCCGAACGGCTCGCCGCATGGATCATTTGCCGTCAGTGCGGCGGATGAGCGCCGGGGGGCGGCGCATGCGGAGCCTGGCGCATTTGGGCCAGCAGCGCGGCGCAGGGAGGCGGATGTGAATGGCTCGGCGCGATTAGCGGAATCAGCGCTGCAAAGGGATTGATGAGCCCGAGACCGACGGCCGCCCCGGCCCGCAGCGCGATCGCCGTCTTGCTCACGCCGACATCGGGATGTTTGAAGGTGCCCTTGACGTACAGCGGCGAGCGCAGGGTGAAAACGCGGAACCCTTTGGTATGAGGATGGATATCCAGATCCATCGTCTCGTTGCGCAAATCGATCTTCCCGTCCATGCGGATGACGGCATCGGACGTGTCGAGCGCGAAGGTGCGCGCATCGAGCACGCCGTTGTTAGCCGCGAAATCGGCCGCCATGCAGTTGATGTCGATGTCGCGCGTGCCGAACAGCTTTTCATAAACGACGTTCGCGACATTGAGTCCCGCCGCCTCCATGAGCAGCAGGCTCACCTTGCCTTGGCTGACAAGCGCCTTGACCTCGCCGTCGAGCGTGCTCGCGAGCGCGGCCGGCGAGTTGCCGGTCGCCGAGAGCTGTGCGTCGCCGTTGACTTCGCCGAGCGCCGATTGCATGGGTTTTTGCGTCGAAAACAGCTGCTTGAGCTTTAAGTGCCGCGCCGACAATTGCATGCGCGCACGCAGCGGTTGCCGGGAGCCATCCAAATAGACATCGGACGTGAGCGTCCCGCCCGCCACGCCGAAACGCAGCGGACGGAACGACAGGACGCCGTCTTTCATCACCACATGCGTGTCGAGGTGAGTGATCGGCAACGCGGGACTCTTGACGATGCGCTGCCCCGTGAACACGACATCGGCATCGATCGCCTTCCAACGGTCGGTGTGGAACGGCTCGACGGGCAGCGCACGGTCCGCCGGCTGCTTGACGGTCTCGCCTCGGCGAGCCTTGTTCGCGTTGGAATCGGCGCCGACAATCGGCCCAAGATCCGAGAACTGCAGCAACTTCGAGGAGACGTGACCCGTCAGCGACGGTCGCGGTTTGGCCGATCGGTAGGTCAGCGTCCCTTCGAGGTCGCTTCCGCCGACGCGGCCGGTAAAGTCGCTGTACGTGAACACGCTTGCGCCGGTCTCCAAGTGCCCCACCAAGTGCCCGTCCGTTGCATACGGCGGGGTTTGCGGCAGCGTGACGCCAAGGATCGAGTACAGATGCGACAAGCTCTCGCCTTGCAGCCAGAGCCGCAGATCGAGCGCCGACAGATGCGCCGGGTCGGTTAGTGTGCCGACGAGCGCGAGACGTGTATCGCCGATCTTCAAGTCCGCTTGCAGCGGAAACGGCCGGCTCGCATCGCGCAACGCGAGAACACTGCCCAATTTGCCGTCGCCCGAGATGTCGGTCCGCCGATAGCTGCCTTTTGCCTTCCATGCGAGTGAGTAGATCAACGACGCGCCGCCGCGTGCAACGGCGCCTGAAGCCGATGATGCCGAGGACGCGCTTTGCACGTGTGACGATCCCGCCGATGCGGCGCCCGCCGAAGCCACTGCGCCCGCCGAAGCTTGCGTGCCCGATGCGGCGGGTGGATTAGCGCCAGCGATCTCGGCGGACGCCGCCTGTGCGCCCGATGCTTTTTGCGCCTGCATTGCCAGTTGACGAGCGCCGTGCTTGCCGACCGCTTTTGCGGCGGAGCCGTGGGAGGCCGTTTCTTGCTGCTTCATGACTTCGCCGATCGGCAGCGGTTTGCCGAGGGTGTCCAGATCGACGTGCAAATCGACTTGCTTGAGCGCATCCGACAAGGCGATATGGCCTGTGGCAAAACCGAGATCGGCGAGCCGCAACGTCCAGCGTGACGGCTCGCGGGACTTCGGTAACTGGAACGTCCAGTTGTCGCGACCGTCCTTGAGCCGCTCAAGATCGATCGATGGATTCACGAGATCGATCGACGGAATCGAGATAACGCGCGCCAAGAGCGGCAAAACCTCAACGTCGAAGCTGATCTTGTCGATCTTGGCGAAGGTGGGGGCGGCAGCCCAGGACGGATTGCCGATCGTCACGTCGTAGGCCGTGAGCCTCGGCCAGGGCACCCAGGCGCGCCAGCCGTGCTCGCTTACCGGGCGCTGCCAGCCCAGGCGCAAATCCCCGTTGATCGCGAACGGTCGGCCGACGGCTTGCGAAACCTTGTCGTCCACCCACGGCCGCGCGCGGTTCCAATCGAAGGTGACCACGAATACGGCTAACGCCGCACACAGGACGAGCACGACGACGACTATCCAAGCAAGGATCTTGCCGGTAGTGCCAGCGACGGTGGAAGAATGCGCCATGCCAATGCAGCTAGTCGATTGTTCCTCGAGCGGCGTCGACCCGCGCTGCCTGTGGCTCATGCGGCGGCGCGTCGTGCCTTCATGGCCCTATCGGCCAGCAATTGCCATGCCGCAGCGCGCGCGATGATCGCCTATCATGTCGGGCTGCGCGACGCGGGCGCGAAACCTGCCCCGCGATCCGCGGCGCAGTCGAAACTGCTGACCGTTGCATCGCATCACCCGACAATAAACCGCCCGATGAACGTCCCTCTCCTGCTCGAAGCTCACGCGCTCGTGCGGCGCGATGCGCGCACGGCCACGGCGCTACTCGCTGCAATCGACTTCTCCCTCGCGGCCGGCGAGCGCGTCGTTATCAATGGCCCCTCCGGCTCGGGCAAGAGCGTGTTTCTGCGTGCACTAGCCCTACTCGATCCGCTCGACGGCGGGCAAGTCCTTTGGCATGGACGCCCCATCGAGCGCCGCGCCATTCCGCGCTTTCGGCGCAGCGTCGCCTACGTGCGGCAACGCCCGGCGCTCGTCGGCGGGACCGTCGAAGACAATTTGCGCTACCCATACGCGTTGCACGTCTATCACGACGCACGGTTCGATCGCGACCGCGCTGCGCGGCTTGCCGCGGCCGCCGGCCGAGGCGCGGATTTTCTTGATAAACGTGCGAGCGATCTGTCCGGCGGCGAAGCTCAGGTGACCGCGCTCATTCGCGTGCTGCAGCTCGAGCCCGAGGTGCTGCTGCTGGATGAACCCACGGCCTCGCTCGATCCGCAGGCTGTGCTTGCAATCGAAACGCTAGTAGCCGACTGGTTCGAGAGCGATCGTTCCGGCCGCGCATTGATCTGGGTCTCGCACGATCCCGCGCAGGCCGAGCGTGTCGGGCAACGCCGTTTGGCAATGCGCGCCGGACACCTCGTCGCCCCGCAGGAGGACTTCGAATGAATCCGGTCCTGCACGATCTGAGCCTCGTCGATGTCGCCATTGCGGCGCTGCTGATCGTCGTCAACGGCGCGATCTCAGTCGCGCTCTCGCTCGGCCTCGGGCGCCAGCTGGCGCTCGCGGCCGTGCGCACCGTCGTGCAGTTGTTGGCGATCGGTTATGTGCTTGGCTGGGTGTTCTCCGTCGATCGCTGGTATGTCGTTTTGGCATTGATGGCACTCATGACTGCCATCGCCGGATTCGCGGGCGCCGCCCGCGGCGCGCATGCGTACGCCGGGCAGCGCGTGGACAGCGTCGTTTCGATCTGGATCAGCACCTGGCTTATCGCGGCCGTCGGCCTGTTCGCGGTCATGCGCGTTCATCCCTGGTATCAGCCGCAATACGCGATCCCGATCCTCGGGATGATCCTGGGCAATACGCTAACCGGGGTCTCGCTTGCGACCGAGCGGATGACAGAGGAGTTGACGGCGCGGCGCGAGCGCGTCGAAATGGCGCTTGCGCTCGGCGCGACGCGCTGGGAGGCCGCACGCGGCCCCGCTCGTCAAGCGGCCCGTGCAGGCATGATTCCCACCCTGAACCAAATGGCCGTCGTCGGCGTGGTCAGTCTGCCGGGCATGATGACGGGCCAGGTACTGGCTGGCCAGTCACCGCTGCAGGCCGTCCGGTATCAGATCGTCATCATGTTCCTCATCGCCGCGTCCTCGGCGCTGGGAACGGTTGGTGCGGTGCTGCTGACGTACCGGCGCCTGTTCAGTGCCGACCATCGCTTCATCGCGGCTCGACTCGTCGAGCGCGCCGCCTCGGGAACGCAGCGACGCTGAAATGCAGAGGCTCGCCGGCCGCGGCCGCTATCGCAGTGCCGACACCGTCACCTGAGAGCCGTCGCTGAGCGAGACAGTCTTTGCGCTGCCGTTGGTGGGCATCGTGAAGCGCACGATTTGGCTCAGCGTCGAGATGCCGGGGCATTGCAGCGCCTTGCCGGCCGCCTTCGCGCTGACCTTTCCGTGCGGTGCGCTGGCCTGCACGCTCAACTGCACATTCGCGGTGCCGTCCGCGGCCACCGTCGGCGCGAGCCGAATGCGCATTTGGCGCTGTACGGCACCATTGGCATCGAGCGAAAACGATCCATAGTTGGGGCATCGATCCGACGCGGTTACCGCGCCGCCCGGCGGCACCGTCTTCCAGGTGTAGTCGTCGGTTTGGCCCGAACGGATCGTGCGCGTTTCCTGGGCGTTTCCGTATGTCTTCGAGACAACTTTGACCGTGTATTTGATCGGCCCGTCGGGGGGCGTCTTTGAGGTGACGGTGATGGGCGGCGCCGCTTGCGCAAGCGCGGCAAAGCCGCCGGCCGCGAATGCGGCGAAGCAAACCAAAACGGCTACAGGTTTCAGACGAACCCTCATGCTCACCTCCTGGCTGGGCGGGCGCGCCGCTGCGCGTGCGCGTAGCGGTGCGCGGCCGAATGGTCAACGATGCCATGCCAGTCTAATCCCAACTCGCGGGAAAGACTGCGTCCGCCGCTCGGGGGTTGCCCCGCTTGCGCACCGCGTCGTTGTGCGCTTGCGCCACGGCTGCGCGAACCGAACGCCCCTCGACAGGGCACGAAAGCCGCGCTTCCACCGGCTACAATAGCCGGATTTTCCGGTCCGCCGCATCCAGTCGGCACTCCTTGCCCATCGCTCATGAACCTCGTCGTACAAAGTCCCGAGCCGCTAGCGGCTGCACACGTCAAGCCGCTTGTCGCGCTCGCCCGCGGTTCGCAGGCGCATTCGATCGATGCCTGCGCGCTGCGCATCGCCGATGCCGATTCGGCGCAGCGCCCTGACATCGAATCGTACTGCGCGACACATGCGTTCGACTTCGCCTACGTGCCGGCCGGCCGGGCTTTGCGAGACTTCGGCCTCGTCGCGATGGACATGGACTCGACCTTGATCACCATCGAGTGCATTGACGAAATTGCCGATTTCTGCGGGCTCAAGGCCGAGGTATCGGCCATCACGGAAGCGTCGATGCGAGGCGAGATCAAAGATTTCAACGAAAGCCTGACTGCGCGCGTTGCGCTGCTCAAGGGCCTCGATGCATCGGCGCTCGAGCACGTCTTCACGCAGCGGCTGCGGCTGTCGCCCGGCGCGCACGCCATGCTCGCGGGCGCCAAGGCGGCGGGCTTGCGCACGCTCCTTGTCTCGGGCGGATTCACGTTCTTCACCGAGCGGCTCAAAGCCCAACTTGGCCTGGATTTCACCTGCGCCAACACGCTCGAAATCATCGACGGTAAGCTGACAGGTAAGGTGACGGGAGAAATCGTCAATGCGAGCGTCAAAGCGCGGACGGTCCGCGAGACGTGTGCGAAGCTGGGTATTCCGACATCCCAAGCGATCGCGCTCGGCGACGGGTCCAACGATTTGGAGATGATGGCCGAAGCCGGGCTATCGGTCGCATTTCGCGCCAAGCCGGTGGTGCGGGCCGCGGCCAACGTCGCGTTCAACCACGTCGGCCTCGACGGCCTGCTGCGCTTGTTTTGAGATCGTCGAGCGCGCGTCGATCCGAGCGGCATTGAAGCGCACACCGGCCAAGCGCGGCTCCGTCGTCCGCGCTTGCCCCACCCTGCTGCACGCCCATCAGCCGAGCGTCACCGTCATGGCTCGCTCGATGTCCGCGCGCAAATCGGTTTCTTCCTCCAGCCCGACATAGAATCGGACGAGCGTGCCCCGGTGCGGCCATTGCGAGGCTGAACGCATCGACGCGACATCGTAGGGCATCGCCAGGCTGTGTGCGCCGCCCCAACTCCAGCCGATGGCGAAAAGCTCGAGCGCCTCAACAAAGGCATCGATCTGCGCCGGGCTGTAACGCTCGTCGAATATCACCGAGAACAGGCCCCCCGCCCCCGAGAAATCGCGCATGAATTCGGCATGCCCAGGACAATCGGGCAACGCAGGATGCAGCACAACGGAAATCTCAGGCCGTGCTTTAAGCCAATGCGCAAGCGCCAGTGCGCTGCGGTCGTGGGCCTCGAAACGCGCCTTCATGCTCGGCAGACTGCGCAAGATGAGCGAGCAATCGTCGACCGACACCCCGATGCCCATCCGCATGCGCGCACGCTTGAGCTCGCTGTGCAGCGCGTCGTCGTTGGTCATCGTGGCGCCCATGAGGACATCGCTGCCGCCCGACTGGTATTTCGTGAGTGCCTGCACGCTGATGTCGACGCCATGCTCGAGCGGCCGAAATGCCAGCCCCGCGGAATAGGTGTTGTCGATCGCCGTCACGACGTTATGCGAGCGTGCTGCCGCTGCAATCGCCCCTACATCGGGGACCTCCATCGTTACCGAGCCCGGGGCTTCGATCCAGATGAGACGCGTATTCGGCCGAATGAGGTCGGCAATGTCCTTGCCCATCATCGGGTCGTAATAGCGGACCGAAACGCCGAAGTCGTGCGCGAGCCAATTGCCGTGCTCCCGATTCGGCGAATAGACGTTATCGGGTATCAGAACATCGTCGCCGGATTTCACCACCGCGAAGTACACGTTCGAGATCGCGGATAGACCCGAAGGCTGCAGCAACGCATGTTTGCCGCCTTCGATTTGAGCGAGGCGTTGCGTGAGCGCGGAAGACGTGGGTGTGGCATGCAGGCCATAGCGCCACTGCGCGTCGCTGCGCCAATCGGCGCTTCGCACGGCGGCCAAATCGGGGAATACGACTGTCGATGCGCGCATGACCGGCGTCGAAAACGATTCGAAACCGGGGGCGAGATCGAGGTCGGGATGGACGATGCGCGTCTGGCGCGCGCGCGAGGAGGCGGAATCGGTCATGGTGACGGTGTCGGTAAAGGGCCCGCGAGCGGGCGGAGGTCGAATGGCTGCGGGTTGGAATCGTCCACGTTCATGCGCTCGCCGGCAAGCGAGCCGTCGGCTGCGAAGCGGCCGACCCAGTTGCCCGTAATCGCCGTTCCATCGTTCGACTCTTCGATTTCGAGCAGGTCGCCTTCCCGGTCTCCAGCGACGAGTATGACCTCGCCTGTATCGGCGAACTGGTATTCGCCATGCACGCCGGACGGATCATCGCTTTTTTGGCCGAGGCGCAAGACGATTCGGCGCGCGCCAAGCATGCCGCCGTAGCGGGGGAAATTTGCGAATTCGGGGTTGGGCGAGAGCGGCGCCGGCGTACGCGGCACGGTAGCGGCGGCGGCATCGACCGCCTGCTGGGCGATCGAGCCGGCAGCGTCCGATGCTGCCTGTGCCATAGAAGCGGCGGCATGCGAGGCCTTTTGTCCGACCCAGCCGGCCGCGTCAGAGCGCTGCTGCGCGATCCGATCGGCAGCATCGTCGGCTTGTTGCCCGATGGCGCGGGCCACCTGTGTGGCCTGCTGCGCAATGGCCGTCTGGCACGACAGCGCGGTCAGTGCCGCCGCAAGCGGCAGCGCTGCACATATGCCCCCGCGAACGAGCGCTGCGACCGCACGCTGAATCGGGCTACCCGGCCCTATGCTCATCCGCCCCTGCCCCCTCAAACCTCTCCCCATAGATCGTGCCCGTCGGCACCCGTGATCCTGACGGAGATGAAATCGCCGGCCTTGTAGCGCTTCGATGCCTTCGTTGCCGGCGCAACATAGACGACCCCATCGATTTCTGGCGCGTCTGCCGCCGTTCGGCCGATACCGCCATCCGCATTGACTTCGTCGACGAGCACTTTGAGCGTTTTGCCGACCTTGCGCTTCATGCGCTGCGACGAAACCGCTTCCGCCACTTCCATGAAACGCGCACGCCGCTCCTCGCGCACCTCGTCGGGCAACGCGCCGTCCAGTTCGTTCGCACTCGCGCCTTCCACCGGCGAGTAGGCGAAGCACCCGACGCGATCGAGCTCCGCGGCCCGAATGAATTCGAGCAGCGTTTCGAATTGCGCTTCCGTCTCGCCGGGGAAGCCCGCGATAAACGTGCTGCGAATCGTCAGATCGGGGCATACGCGACGCCACGCGGCGACGCGCTCGAGCGTGCGCTCCGCATTGGCCGGGCGCTTCATGCGCTTGAGCACCTCGGGATCGGCATGCTGGAACGGGACATCGAGATACGGCAGCACGTGCCCCTTGAACGGCCCTTCGGCCATCATCGGAATGATTTCGTCGACGTGCGGATAAGGGTAGACATAATGCAGCCGCACCCACGCACCGTATTGCGCAGCGAGTTCGCCCAGCGCGGCGACGAGTTCGGTCATGCGTGTCTTGAGCGGGCGCCCATTCCAGAAGCCCGTGCGGAATTTGACGTCGACGCCGTAGGCGCTCGTATCTTGCGAGATGACGAGCAATTCCTTGACGCCCGACTTGAACAGATTCTCGGCTTCGAGCATGACCTCGGCCACGGGCCGCGAGATGAGATCGCCGCGCATCGAAGGAATGATGCAGAACGTGCAGCGATGATTGCAACCTTCCGAAATCTTCAAGTACGCGTAATGGCGCGGCGTGAGCTTGATGCCGGCGGGCGGCACGAGATCGACGAACGGATCGTGCGGCTTCGGCAAATGGCTATGCACGGCTTGCATTACTTCGCC
>Ga0207667_10000820_pt1 | contig 40163 bp, 47 predicted proteins | sample KBSCornC52_FD_184301 | JGI IMG/M metagenome (GOLD analysis project Ga0207667, IMG submission 184301) | Corn rhizosphere microbial communities from Kellogg Biological Station, Michigan, USA - KBS Corn C5-2 (SPAdes) (version 2) | ecosystem: Host-associated > Plants > Roots > Rhizosphere > Soil ...
AACCCGCAACTAAAGCAAATTTTTACAATTGCATTAAAACTATTTTGAAAATTAAACAATCTGAAGATTAAAACTAATGCCGCCACAATCTGATAACTGGCGCAACAACAGAAAAATCTATGTCTTTGCTCTTTAAGTAATCCGTTGATTTTGGATGAAGGTGTGAAATTTCAAATCCTTTTTTAGTTTTTTTTATCTTCCTGACGCGTAAAATACTACCCACTTTAACAATACAAACTTGACCATTAGATACTAGAGTGGGATTACGCCATATTCCACCTACAATATCAGTAGACAAAAATAAAGGCAGCATCAAATCATCTTCTAGTTTTGCTGCAACAGCATTTGGATTTAAGCTCAAAAAAAGTGCTATTTCACGTTCCAGACTCGAAATAGGATTATAAATATTAATTTTATCTTCTCTATTAGCATCAGCAATAAGATTTTTATTCATGTTTTCTTGAGCATTATATACGGGCTCATGCCCTTCCCCTAACCACAACCATCCTAATTCACATCTAATACCCTCTTTCAGCAAAGCAGCGATAATTTTTTCAGCGGCTTTGCGGGTCAGTCCAACGTGGGCATTTTCCCAATAGCTCACTGAACAGCGGCTTACTTCGGCTATTTCTGCAAGTTTGGTCGCTGTCAGTCCTGCCAATTCACGTGCAGCCCTTAAACGCTGGCCTCTAGCAATATCCGACTGTTGTTCTATTTCTGTACCCAAAAAATACCCCTAAAAAGCTTGACACAGTTTTAAATTCGACATATATTCGACAAATAATAGACTATTTTTAATATTTGATAGTAAGTTATCAGTTAAACAATCTATCACAAAACAGGTGAAAAACAGAATAGAACTGCATGACTGATTCAAGCACCCGGAATTGAAAACACAAATGATTAATGAGGAGCAAAAGGATGAAAGACAATGAATTTTTTGAACCCAGTATCATGTCTCAAATGAGCCACGAACTAAGAACTCCTTTAACTGGCATTTTTGGCAGTATTCACCTCTTAAACAAAACAACACTGACCTCTCAACAGAAAAAATATTTAGGATTTATCTTGAGCTCCTCAAAGCAATTACTCGACATGGAAAGCAAATTACACAACATCTTAAAAAAGCAAAACAACACACATCAGTTTTAATTTTATTTTTAATGAGTAGGAGTAATAAGAAATGCTTATTTTAACAAGACGCATCGGTGAAAGTTTAATCGTTGGAGATAATGTGCTTGTTTCAGTTTTGGGAATAAAAAGCGCTCAAGCACGTCTTGGTATTTTGGTATTATAGCGCCCCTAAAGAAGTTTCAGTACACCGTGAAGAAATTTATCACAGAATTTAAGGAAAAGGCTAATGAGACCCATGAAGAAATCACTGAAGTTTAAAAAAATCTTATTAGTTGAAGATTCACCTATCGTCCAACAAGTTCACATGGATTATCTAAAAGAATTAGGATATAAATCTGATCTTGCTCAAGATGGCGAAGAAGCGCTTAACATGTTTAAGAACGGATATGACCTGATTTTGCTTGATATCAGATTACCTAAAGTGAATGGAATCGAAGTCACCAAAGAAATTAGATGTTATGAAAAAGAAAAAAACTTAAAGCCCATTATAATTATTGCGCTTACAGCATTTAATCAAACTGTAAAAGAAGATTGCGAAATTGCTGGTGTCGATGATTTTTATGTAAAACCAATTGAAATCCATGATTTAGAAAAAGTGTTAAAACGTTGGTTACATAATTAATAATTATCAGCCATACAATGATTTCATTATACTGTTATAGCTGCTCTTAACACGATAAAAATATTTCGCGTTATAAGAAGGTGTTACAGAATTGTAATTCCCTATACTTTGCTGAAAGTGTGAATTATCAGCGATATTCTTACTTAATATCCAAGCGCCAATTTTAACGTTAACACAAGGATCGTACTGTAAATCATTTTGAGTAATATGACATTGAATTAGCTTAGGGATCCAATAAGAGTTAATCTGAAAAGCACCATAGTCAACTGATCTGTTATGATTTAATTTAGCTAAGCCAGTATACCCGCCTTCTGTTTTAAGAACAGATAAAATTAAAATTCCAGGAACATGATATTGTATAGCTGCTTGGTTGATGCAATCCAATGGGACAGTATTAATTAATAGCATTACAACCTACAGATAAATTCCAGTGATCGCGATACGCTCATGACCCAATTCTTGGCTTATTGTTAATCTTGCCAACCTGTCAGTTTTTTTAAGGTTACCTTTTAATGATTTTGACTCAGGACCACATTGTTTAGGACATTTCCAACCTGTTAATTGGAAATATCGTTCTTGAGCATAGGCATGACGAAGCCCGTGCGCATGTTTAATGCCCGCCCGTTGGATTTGTTTATCATATAAATTTCTATGTTGAATATATTTCTTATTTTTGGGAATTAATGATTGATCTGAGCGGACTATTTTTTTTGCTTCATCTAACCAGTATCTTGCTTCTGCTGAAAGTATTGGAATAATGCGGCCTTTGCCGCCTTTACACCAAGATGGCTGCAAAACCAAATATTGACCTTTATCTGCGAGATGCGGCTTGAGTTTAATACACTCTTCGCGGCGCAAGCCTAAATATCGCTGTAAATGAATTTGTATTTTCACATAATCATTGGTGATTTTACTTAAATCAACCTCTTTTAAATCGATGGCTTTAGATTGAGTGCTTGCATATTTTCTTTTTCCCAAACCTAATTGATCATTGGTTGGAACCATATTGGATTTATTAATTTTTTCACAAAGCCATCGCAAATGGGCATTTCTATTTTTGATGGTCGCTGTACTTAAATTTTGTGACTGCCATAATTGATTTAAAAAAACAATATGCTTTTGTTTTAATCCATTAATATGTCTTAATTTGTAATTTTTTGCAGATAAATCTGTTGCGGCTTTTGACAAAGTTTTTTGACGCGCGGATTGAGTTTCAAAAGATCCGTCTTTATTATGTTTTAAAATACTATACAAGCTGCGCTGTAATTGATGTTTTATCGACATTTTAACTTAGGGAAGTAATAAAAATAAAAAATGGAAATTGGTAAGTGCTAAGGTATCCACGACTATCATTGTCCATAAACAATGACAATACGGTAGTAAAATCTACTACAACGGATACAAAAAAGAACAAAGCGCACCACGCTTTGTTCTTTGCGGTCAATGACCGCATGCCAACCAGACTATCGTCTGTATTGGGCATAAAACTACTTGTGTAAATTAGTGTTATTCACAAGTGTTTACAGCTTTTATTATTATAAAAACTAAATATTACAATTTAAAAAAACATTAAAAAACAATGACATAAAAAACGACTAAAACATCTTTGTAAAATAAAACCATTTCACAAAGACCGACAGGAGCCTAATAACCTATATCCACGCCAGTGAATACAGCCTATTAGTTAACAACAAATTCTGAATGGAATTCTTAAATTACAACGTTTTCACCCTAATGTTTTTTAGAATTCTTATATTGAGATGCTACAAAGCCGCATCTAGCTTGATTTTGTACGGCGCGCCTGTGCGCGTCACTATGCCTTGTAAACTGCGGCTTAGTGACGCGCTTTGCGTTTGTGCTTCCAATATCCACCGTTTTTTACACCGCGCTTCGCTTGCCGTGCAAAAAACCGTGGATATTGGAGCTGAGTTATCCACAGACGAGCCAATGTCCGCATCGGGGATATTTTGCTTATCCCCTAAATGCTGCCAGTAGCTCGTCTGTGGATAACCTATAGAATTTTTAATTGGGCAATAAGCTTGATTTAAAAATTTGTTTGTTTAATATTAAAAGATAATAACGTCTAATACCGGCAAGATTTTAAGCTTATTTAATGTCTGAAGATTATTTTGAGACACTAATATTTTATTTTTTTTACCGAGGGAATCAGAAAATGAGGTATTGGGAACATCAAAAACAGCTTTTAAAAAATCGCTCATTTCAATTCTATTTACTTTCCAGCATTGCTGGAACGTTTGCAAGCGGCTTGGCTTATATTGTCATTATTTGGTTGGTTGTCAGTTTTCATCCTACTTTAAATGCAACATTAATAGGGATGATCTTATTTTGGGTACCCTCTTTAATTTTAAGTCCTTATTTTGGATCGATTGTTGATCAATATGATCGAAAAAAATTGATTATTATTGCTGAATCAATACGGTCAATTATGTTTATTGTTTTTGGATTATTCTTGTTGTATCAACCAGATTTATGGATTGTCTACCTTCTTTTAATATTGTCTGGTTGTTTTGCAGCTTTTTATCAGCCTCTGGCACCAGCATTTGTGCATGAACTTGTACCCATGGAACAGCTTGTTTATGCAAATACGAATATCAACATGGCCTATGAATTTGGCAATATTATCGGCAGGGGAATTATAACTGTTATTGCATTAACTTTTTTAGGAACTTATGGTGCACTATTTCTGGTAGGAATATTATATTTCATTAGCACTATTACAATTATCCCAATTCAACGCCATCACACAATAGAGCCTATTAATTCATCAAAAAATATTAGCTTAATTCAAAATATTATTGACGGATACAGATATCTTTTTTCAAACAAAGAGCTGCTGAGTTATGGATTTGTTCAAGCAGTTATTCTCATAGGCCTAATGGCAGCACCTGTATTGGTTGGACCTTATGTAAAAATAGTTTTACATGCCGGAAATAGAATATTTGGAATCAGCGAAGCAGCTATTTCATTAGGTGCCATAGCCGGTGCATTTTTTTGGAGTTATATTGCCAATCATGTTTCAAATAAAATATGTTTAGTATTTGCAAGCATACTGGCAAGTCTCAGTTATTTAACTCTAGCCAATACAATAAATATAACTTATTCTTTAGCGGCATTTTTATTGCTCGGATTTAGCTGGGGTAGCTTTTCATTAATAATGTCACTTGTACAAACGCTTACAGATAAAAACTATCAAGGACGAGTTCAAGCTTCAATCTCAATGGCTGTCACTATTATATTTATATTATTTTCTGTTTTTCTTCACATATTTGATAAAAACTATAACGCCCAAAGTGCGTTTATGCTTCTAGCTTTTTTGTGTATATTTGTTTTTGTTGGAATTATTACTGCGCAAAAATTTAAAAAAACATGAAATAAATAAAAAACTCCCTGTAAGGAGAACAAATCTCCCCACAGGGTAACAACATTAAAAAAACAACAGATTATGTTTTAACTAATTCACGATATCGCTTAACAAGACATAAAAATTGTTATCGACCATGGGCAATTCATTTAGCAAGCAGCATTTACAATTTTTTCAAGATTATTGCCTTTATAATTTATAAGATATTTTGCATTCTATTTTTCTTTTTGTCTCGCAAACCAAGCAAGCGAACGTTGCAAATATTGGAAGAAGAGGAGCGGCAAAAGAAAAGTCCTTATGTATTTGGTGGTCCTGTTTTCGGGAATCCGCAACAAAATCCACTTGGTGGAGTTGATCCAAAACATGACCAAGACAGTTCGATTTAAAAAAATCAGAAATTAAAAATAAAATTTTTTTATAGAAAAAATTATAGCTGCTTTTTTAACTTTTGAATTTTATCATTTAGCAGGTTTTTTCCGGGTATTTCATTGTCTTTAGCCCAAGCTTCTAAATCATCTACATCAACAGTAAGATTAATATTGGGTTTATTATCAATTTGAAAATTAATTTCATAATTTTGATGAATGTCTTTCACGCACATTTTAGCTTCAATTGAATGCCCAAGTTTTTTAATTTCTTTCTCAATATGATTAATAAATTCTTTGATATACACTTCACCTTCTTGTATATCTTTCATGATAAATTCTCCTTGATCATTTACATCTAAGAACAATTATACTCCCTTTTATTATGGAAGTAATTTTCTTACAGAATTCCCTGATCTTTCAGCTGCCGCATTAGCTGGTGCATTCATAGCGTTAAGTACCCCAGAAATAAATCCTCCCGCCTGAAACCCAACCCATCCCATCACTGTTATCCATAGAATTGGTAGTACAACATATAATGTCCCAATAACCATATCGACAAACATTTGATTTGTTGTTCCAGCAAGTGTCGTGATATTTTCTAATATTCCCATACCTGGAACGCCACCCAGCGCAGGGTATAATGCTTGAATCAAATAATTATCAAACCATTGCACTAAATGCCACAAATAAGAACAAAAGATCACTGAAAAAATCATCACTGATCCTAATACACAAAATCCAATTCGATAACTTGAAAACGGCACCGCTAATGCTAAAAAAGCATATAAGGCAAAAATATTGATCCTTGTATTATTGGCAGGGCATTCATTAACAAATGCAATTTAGAATAAAAACTTAAACTTTCATACAATACACTGCAGGTGCGCCTGCAAATCGACTGATATAGTCTCCTTTAGTATTGTCATTCAACGATTCATAACCTCGTAATCTATCACCCATCGTTTCATTCGCATGAAAACTATGATTAATTAATCCTTTGATACTTTCATCTTGTAGTATTTGTGAGTCTCCACCTGAATGCATCAAGCTGCTTAATAAACTTGGCGGCAACGTATTTTTTAATTTTGCAGATAACCCATTTTGCGGATCACTCCACCAAGTTTTACAATCAGGTCTTCCCCAGATTGAATGGTTCGGCACTTGGCCTTCTTCAATATCTCGGTTCGGGTCAAAATCAAAATCTTTAACGGGATGCGTTGCGCGCTGTGAATCATACAATCCAGAGATGTTTAATAATGTCTGAGATCCTAACCAGCCTGTATCATCCTTGCCATTTTTTTCTAATGATTGCTGAATTTGATTTTGTTGTTGTGGACTTAATTGTCCACTTAAATAAGTTGAATAAGCAGGTGTGTAACAATCATTATAAAACTGTGTGACTTCTTGTTTTAATTCAGGATCTTGGATTTTTGCTGTATCTAATTGCGCATGTAGTCCTCTAAAATCAATCGGTGAACAAGGTAATCCTACATTTGCGGCATGTGTAATGCCGTTTGAAAAAGCCATTACAAAATACCAAAGGATTGGAACTTTTACACCTGTCGGTACTTTAAATGCATTGTCGTATGTTGTTCCCGTATTTCCTGGTGTTGCATCTTGTTTTTCATGATTAAAACTACAAAGCGGTTCATAGTGTAATACTTTTGGTTCTAACGGAACCGCTGGAACTGCTGCAAAAGCAATCACAAATAATGCTGTAAGAACAGTAATAGTTAATCTTCTAACTGAAATTTGTGCAGCATCTTTTGCACCCATGGATAAAAATGGACCCATTGCGCTTTTTAAAATTAATCCAATAAATGGTAAATAGATTAAACCTGTTCCTGATGCAATTTGCCAAAGATTATTATACTGCTGCCAACCCAATAATGTGGTGTAGAGTGCTAAATAACTGGTGACACTCACAGCGTTGTCTCTCCGCTATTAGAATTATCTTTTTGAATCGCACCTTTATTCATGACTGCTGTAGAAGGTTTATTCGGTTGAATCAAAGTATGATTTTCTACTTGATGTTGTGTTTGATTCAATAATTGTGTGACAGTATTCGATACCAATGATTTTCTGACGTTAACTTCAAACAATAAATTGTTGATTTCTTGATCTAATCTTTCAGATGATTGTTTCAGCGAGACTTGAGCGGCAGAATTGGCATAAATAGCAGGAACTTGTCTTCCTTCTTGTAATATCTGTTTTGCCAATAATGCTTTATCGATTAATTTTGACGTTGCAATCTCTTGTGATAATTTTTTAATTAGAATAGATTGTGAAACGGCTGGTTGTTCTCTTATGGCATTAATGACTGCACTGTTAATCATTACACCTGGCGCTGAGACAGCTTGTAGATTTTCTATCGAAAGTGAATCTTTATTACTTACCAGATTTTGTAATTTTTGATTTATTTCAGTCATTATTTTATCAATATCAGATAAAAGTCCAACGCCTGCCGTCGATTGTTTATTCCCACCATTATAAGTGGTAATTTTTTCATCACCTAAAACATTGCTGATCCAATCTGCTGCTATTTTAGGATTAGAAAAAGTATCTATTAAATGCGCATTGGCATCTGTATGAACAGGTGCACTGTCATCATCATAATTTCTACCAGCTTGCAAAATAACGTTGTATCCTGCAATAATTGTGTCATGCATTAAAATAATTGGCGGTTGACCATCACCACCTGCATATTTGGCATTTCTTCCAATATCTTGACCATGAACCCAAGGTACACCATTTGTGCCATTATCTTTATCTACTTTTTGTTTAACCTGATTAATATCATCACTGGTAGAATCTTGAGTAGCAGTCATTGAATTATTACCTGCTAATGACATCTGATATTTCCAATCATTACCCATGGATAATGATGCCCAGTTTGCATAAGGATTTTGACCTTTTGAAATTTCGCTTTGCATGGCCTGACAAGATTTAGTGGATAATTCAAAATCTTTGCGTGCACCAAGCAGTCCATTATTTAATAAGTTATAAAGTGATGGATCAGCGCGAGCGATCACATACATGGGAAATTCAGCTATTGCACTGGTTGCATTATTCACCACAGACTGTTCAATATTTTCAAAACTATTTTGAATGGCATTTAAAGAATTAGTAATAGATAACATGGGATTAAACACACCGCAGTTATAACCTAATCCTAAATCACCTTCTACATGAAGAGGAATACTTGATGCACCCTGGTATGCAGGAGCTGCTATACTTTTACCGCCACCCATTTGATAATAAAAGCTATTATCATTAGTGGGAATTAAATCAGTCGGCAATGCAACTGATTTAGATGAAAAAATTACACAACAGAGAATAATAAACTGGATTTTATTCATTAGATCATCTCTTAAAAAACGCGAAAAACACTTGACTTTTATGTAAGATTATGTTATAGTATTCAATATATAGAGCTGTATAGATGTTTCTTTTTTTTCATGAAATTTACTTCAAAATCCTACTTCTTTTTGCCCAAAATCAAACGAATTAATATAGTGAATATTGGCCCTGGTAGTTTAAAAAAATTAATCAGTTTTTTGGACTGCTAATCATCGAATTTATCCGAAAAGGAGCTTAAAATGTAAAAAATCTGTAATCACAATTAAACATATATTCATTTTTTTAATAAAAGAGATTTTAATGATCATTAACACTAAAAGACTACCCTGGATTCTAATTATTTTTTTAACTTTACTAAACACCAACTTTTATCATGAATACCATGAAAAATTTCCAAAGCCTTCCTCTCCGCATGTAAGCATATTTAAACTAAAAGAGGAACATCATATTGAACCAAATCATAGGCCATTAGTTCAAAGAAAAAGGAAAAAATACAACCGACCTTATTTTTAGATGTCTGTACTACCAAGATATTTCCCTTCACCAGGAATACATCCTTGATACTGCCGCCATAAAATCCAAACATAATTTCCATCAGAAGATTTTTGAGCATCACTATAATTTTGCTCACCAAAGATACTGCATTGATTTTCAGCGATGGGGTATAACATTTGCCACCGTGTGTTTTTATTGTTTTCTTCAGCAGCTGAGACTTTACATTCTGTTCCGCATGTTTTTGATTCAAGATAATGATAGATATGAGGTTGAAGCTCCTGTGTTGCAATACTTGCACCTCGTTGAGCAATTACTGCTGCACCTTTAACGTCTTCTGGTTGGATTAAAAATCCTGTTCTTGGATACACCGATCCCCAATTATTAGTTAGATCTCCAACAATATCCACACCAGGTATTAAATTTTGCGGATATCGTGCCATTTCAATTAATGGCGAACGCCAAATATATGCATCAGCTAAAGAAAGATAATAAGGTATAAATGGTGTTGCCACACTTGGAATCAGCCAATTATGACCTATTTTTTTGATAATACTAACAGCAGGATTTCCTATAACATCAACTTCTTTAAAATGTGTATTCTGATCTGTTGGTAGACTTGTGCTTTCATTGCCAAAACCAATATTTTTGCCTGTGATTGCTTTCATCTGTTGCTGGCCTAATTGGTAAGCAGGTGGATCTATAATATTATTGGCATAATCCCAGGGATTACTATTATTTTTTCGATAAACACTTACTACAGCATCTGGCAAATAATGTTTAACTTTTAAAGTTGTTATTGTATGGCATATTGATCCTTTACAGGTCAGCCAATAACAAGCGCCTGTGATTTGATAGTGCAGGCAGTTGTGTAAGGCTGAAATACTGGATTGGGTGAGTTGAGGAGTTGTTAATTCACTGCTAGTTTCAGCCAAAGCAGAAAAGCAAATAAAAACATTTAATAAAATGAAATAAATTAATTTTCCCGCTATACAGATTAGAATTTTCTGTAAAGCAAAAAATGTTTTCATCAATATAAAGTATTAAATTTTAATTTCTATAGCAGAACATCCGTTTTTATTTTTTTACTACAATATTTTAGTATTTTTTTAACTTCATAGTCTCCTCAACCTCTTTTTCTTTTTCTTTTGCAGTTGTGTAAGCGGTGGTTTTGACACCTGAGAGGCGCCCCCCATCTTTTCTATTTAAAAAAGTACTAATATGGTTTGTTATATCTGAAGGAAAAAATTGAAAAGCCCCAATAGTCGCACCTTGCGTGTAGGCTAATGCTTGAGGCGTTCTCATTTTTAAAAGGCGTTCTGCCCCTTCGAGATTGTTACTTTGAAAAATATCATATTGAGGAAATTTCGTTTTTAAAAACTTGAGAGCAGCTGGCTTCTTAACCCATATTTTAAATTCTACCGGATTACTTAAAATAGGATGGAGAAGCGCTTCAGCATGTTTTTCTGGACATACCGCAGCAACTTGCGCTAGTTCATATGCACTCTTAAATACTCGTTTAAATTCATTTGGATCACTGAGTACAGGTTGAAGTATTTTTTTTACATGATTTGGAAAGCGGTCTACCAACTCGATTAATTCATAATGAAACTCAATTAATCGTTTAAATTGTATAGGATCGCTTATCACTTTCTCAAGTAGAATAGTTTTATGATCAGGATATTTTTTAAATGCATCTTCTAGGTCTGCAAAATTTGTGACTAATCGTTCAAATTCATTTTTGTCACTCAGCGCCAGTTTTAGCTCTTCTAAAGTATTGATCATAGTTCACCTCGTAATATAATAACTGTTAAAATTAAATTTGAAGCAAGTATATAGTTATATTATTAATTTAACCTTAATTTTTGAGAAAAAGATGAAATTATTGGTCCACAACTCTCTTTGCCGCCTCAACTTCCGAACACTTAAACGCTTTCATAATTTTCTTTCGCTCCGCTTTCTCATCTTTTTCGGTCATAGCTAGAGCCAGACTTAGCCTTGGCGGAATATTTCTAAATAATCCTTTAAATCTATTACATAGAATCACACCTTCAACATATTTTTTGGCTTCTTTTCTGACCGATCGAAACAAGCAGCGTTCTTCTTCTGTAAGAGATTTAAACCGCTCAACTTCAGCAAGCTCTGCTTCACTCATCCCAAGACAAATCCAAAATTCCATCATGGATAACATCTTTCTGGCATCATTGGGGAAGTCTTTAACGTTTTGGGTGGCGAACCACAGCCACAGGCCAATTTTTCTCGACATCTTGGCGCACTTAGTTACCGAAACAGCAGTTAAAGCATTATTAGTGACTACATGACATTCATCTACAAAAAATACCGTAAACCGCTCATCATATTGATTTTTTTCAGCCAGTGAAATTGTTTTATTCATGGCACCCATAAAAGCAAGTGCACGCTGCGCCTCATAACCTTGATCTTTAAATAATCCCATTTCTAATACTGTAATGTCAGCTTCAGGCCAAGGATTGCCTGGTGTATTAAAATACTGAAATGACAAATTATCCTGACAAAATAAATTCAAATTAGATGCCATTTTTTTAAGCCGTTGTATTATTTTTTGATCGCTTTTTTTATTTTCTTTTTCTAATTCTTGAGATAAATTTAAAAACGCATCGATGATATCACTTGCTATCATCTGATCTCGTTTTTCAGATTCAGCACTTTGCGCTGCCATGACAACTGCTTTTAAAATCCAATAGCGATCTTCTCTTGTTATTTGCGCCTCTTCTTTTTTCTCACCACCTGTAATCATTAATTGTGCGGCCAATAACATCTCGCCCATGTAATCACGATTTTCTGTATCTTCTTTAATTGATTCTTCTTTTGTGGTTTCAGATAATTCATCTTCTATTTCTTGGAGCATTTCTTGTGATATCGATAATTGTCCTTTTGATCTAAGTTGTTCAAGCATCTTTTGACTGTCAGAAAATGGATTCAGTGAAACAGGATTACTAAAAGAAATCTCAACTCGATTAACACTTAAACCACACTCTTTAAAATAATCACTTAATAATCCAAATGAGTTACCTGCATCAATAATCACTAACCTTGGTCGATAAACTGCCATTAACTGCATCATGAGATAAACACATAAAGCAGATTTTCCTGACCCTGTGGTTCCTAATAATAAAAGATGTGAATTAAAATCTTTATCATTAGGATTAAACGGATCAAGGGTTAATGGTTCACCAGCTCGATTATATAAAGTAATGGCCGGATGCTGTGTTCCACGCTCTCTTCCATATAATGGCAGTAAATGCGAAAGCTGAATGCCGGAAAGATATCGACTTCTTAAAGTTCTTTGTTTATCAAACTCATAAGAATAACTCATCGACAAGTAATGCAGATAACTATCAACAGGTGTTAATTCCATATCACCATGCAGTGTGTGCAAGCCATTACTGGATAATAAAGTTTCTGTTTCTAATTCTTTATCATATAAATCAGTAATATTATTGCCTTTTAAATAAACCACCATGACGGTTGGAAAAAAGTAATTTCCGCTCTCAATCGCACGTTTGGCTTTGGCGCAATCTTCCATCGCCATTTGAGATTCCATACTTGTTGCACGATGCGCTTTTTTCAATTCTAAATAAATGATTTTTAACGGCTTCTTGATTTTGAATGATAACCGTCATCTGAAAGATACTACCTTCAGGGAATTTATCTAATAACGCATAAAAATGATTACCGAATTGTCTTTCTAGTGAAAGATGGCCTATTTGCGGCAATGAATTTAATCCAAGAATAGTTAAATATTTATGCGGTTGTTCATCATAATACCAAATACCTTTTTCGTGGTCAGACTCTGGTACTGAATAAAATAATTTTTCTGTAAAATCATATCCCCAAGGTTTATTCTCTTCATCGGGAAAAGGCAATTTTCCAGCAAAGCATCAGGATTATTATTAAACTGAATAGGGGCAGGATTAAACCATCGCAGCATCCAGTCATGAAACTCTTTGCCAGTGACTCTTTTGACTTTAATACCAGTGCTTTCTAATTTCGACGTAAATGCGTGAGCAATAGTATTTAAATCATCGACAGCATCTCTGCCTTTTCTTAATTTTGATTTAGATGTTAAGCGTCTATAAATCACTGCACGTATTTTTCTGATTTTTCCGCGGAATACTGTGCCGCTGACTTTAGTATCAGTAAACAAACCTTCTTTACGTGTCATCAAATCTAAATGATTTTTAAATAATCTTAAATACTCAGTCGTAAAATAAGAACCTTTTGCAGCAGGTTTAATATAATTTTCAACACTCTGATAAAAGTTTTTTAAACTCAATTCATCTTGCATATAAAACTGAACAATCCATGGGCTTTCATCATCAAAATATTGCTGGAATATATCTTGAAAAATACTTTGAAGTCCTTTTTGTAATTGCTGTAAATAACTTAATGGCCGAGATTCTGAAGGGATATCTGATAACTCAAATACTGCACCGACACTTTTACCGTCATTCAATAAAAAGCATTGATTGTCTGAATCATATTCTACCCAAGGAAGTTTTTCACTAATGGATGGATAGCGCAAATATGATTGAGCAAGTTCTTTTTTGGTCGGAGTATTTTTTTTAAATACTAATTTTAAAATTTTGTTCACAGGTGAAGTTATAACATCAATAGATAACAAAAAAGCAACGTAATATATAGAAACACCGTACAATTATTAAATTGTAAAAACAACAAAAATAGATTTATAAAACTATCCATTCATTAACGCATAGCCATTACCGGCTGTTCAGGCGGCTCGGCTGTATTTGCATTAATTGACTCATTGATGAGATTCAATTGCTGCTTATACACATTTCCAAAAAATACGCAGTTTTTTAGCAATTTATATCTTTCATCAAAGATATTATCTTTTGATAAGTCAAGAAAAGCATATACGTTCATAGGTGAGGGTTTACTCATATTATTAAAACAGTATTCAGACATAATTTGTAACTGTTTTTTATCAAAATGGTCTAATAAATTATTTACCTTTTCAATCATGGGTTCTGAGAAATAAGCATCACCCACTGGCTTAGACCAGATGAAATGCCCTTTGCAGTGAGAAGTGCATTCGTCACCTTTTTTTTCTAAAAACAATAACGTGTTATTGTTTACTTTTTCGTAAAAACTTAGCATATGACTTCGTTTTTCCAATGTTTTAAATTTTTCTAAAATCATGGTTAAATTTGAATTCGATGAAGAATTAGCGAGCATATTTTTTAGATTCTGCAATTCAGTGATTATCTCTAATTTTTCTAAAACCTCCGAGTACTTTGGGAAAGTTTTCAATTTAGGGTCAGCTAATTTAGCTAAAATAGAATTAATTTTTATTAAGGCACTATCGAAAGATTTTTCGTTTTCAATACATAGTCTAGTTTGAGTGAGAGGTGTAACTATAACTTCTACAAAAAAAGGAATTTTAAGTTCGTTCATATCAGCCACCTCTTTTTTTGAATTCAAAAAAATTCTAACATATAATTGAATATAAGATCAAATATCTAATATTTAATTACCCATAAGGAATTTATTTTTACCAGCATACATTTAAAATTTATATTTCACCAGGCAACGAATAATAAACTTTGTCATACAAAGGAAAGGCTGTTGAATATCCAGGCACTGGTAATTGATCGTTCCCTGCAAAATGTGGATAGACATACATCACTAATTCAGGATTTGGCAGTATTGGAAATAAATTATTGATTTCATTTTTTGTATCTCGCGTTAATTCAGTATTATTGACATGTTGATTCAAATTAATTTTTTGTGAAATTGTATTCCTTGCTTTATCTAATGTTTCACCTTTCGATTGCTGCATCGCTTCTTCATACACTTGAGCCATCGTAGGGCCGCCTTGTGGAATAGCAGTGCCGCTGGTTGCACAACCCGATAAAACTATACAAAAGCTAATCGAGAGTAGAGAATAAATTGTCTTTATCATGTGAGTAAAACACCTTTCGTTTCTGAGGATCATAATCAACTGCAATTTCTTGAGTGATGTTGATATTGAGTTTTAATTTTTCTCTAGTCTTTAAATCAACATTGGGAACATACACAAAATCAAAACTACTTTGGACTCTATCGTTCCACCATTTTTGCTAAGCTTGAGATGCCGCTGAAAATCCCTGTCCAAAGGCATATTTATTTGCGCTGCCTAATAAGCTTGAAATACTACTTCCATCTGTTGTTGTGACATGATTAAGCTGAGATTGTGATAAAGCATTGCCATAACCCTGTAACCCAGCTAAGCTTGCGGTGACTCCTAAAAATAATGGTGCATCCGTATGAAAAGTTCCTAAAATACAGGGATTTCCATTAACGGCTGCAATTGTTCCTAACACATCATTATCTTTGGCTTGTGTTGTACTGATTCTTCCATCGGTAAAGACAAATGTCATAGAGCGAATATCACCGCGTGCGCAGCTTCCTAACAAATCACCTTCAGCAATACCTGAAGCCACAATCCCTTGTAAATCTTCAGGCATATCAATACCATTAGCGGCAAGATTTTTTGGTCCAATGATCACTTTAAAAGTATAAGGGTCTGGCACTTTGCCATTTATAGGTATACGTCCAATAATCGGCTGCATTGCAACTGCGCCTGTTAAAGTCGCATTTATTGGAATTGTATAATAAGGTATGGCAGGTTTTGATTTTTTAATTTCTTTGGTATTTTCAATATTTTGCAATGCAAATAATGGATCATTGGTTGCAGGAATTATTTTAGTATCCTTATCATTAGTATTTTTAGCATCTTGTTTGATTAAGTGCGCAAAATCCAAATCAGGATGAAAATTTTTGCTTGATTTAACTTCAGATGAAACATTATTATCATTTTGCATATCTGATATCCATGTCCAAATAACACCGGAATCAGAATCAACAGTCACATTGTTTTTGTCTGTATTATTATTTTCTAATTTTGATAATAATGTCTGAGCGGAATCATCATCGTGATGATTATTACTTAAACCCGTTTGAAATTTCTGCATTTTTTGTTGGACTTGTGCTAGGACATCACTTTTAAACCCTGCTAAAGTTGTTTTATCTTCATCAGCAAGAGCTTTATTTTTTTCAATAATCTTTTGGTTCTGTTGTTCAACCGCACTGATTTCTGTCGTCAGTGTTTTAAGTGTTTCAACAGGCGTATCGTTACTTGCTTTATCATTAAATAATTGTGGTTTTCGTATTTTATCATTTGAACTTGAATGTCCTGAAAACACCGCAAGCAAAGTTCCACCAACTAAAATCGCCCCCATAATCAAAGCAGCTATTTTAATAAAATTTGATTTCATTAATTTATCCTGCTCCACATCCAATAAGCGCATTGCTTGCAGATTGATTGGAAATTAAAAACACCGTGCTGGAATCATCTGTTGATCCAGCAGGCGATAATTCATGCCTCGGATAAAACGTCGCTGTTTGCCAGTTACCGCACAATACTCTTGGATCTAAATTTAATGATTGCTTTAATGTATTATGCAATAAAAACGCTGTAATCGTTAAATCATCACTTCGCCAAGATGCCAATGGCATTGCAATAACACTATCATCAAGAAATAATGATGCTGTTTTTTTAAGATGCATCGGTGTACGATAAATATTATTAGGTTGAGTTAAAAGTCGTTTTGGTGCATAAAGCTGTTGTACCGCAAAGCGCATTAATTCAACTTCACTTATTTTATTTTTTTTGATTTTTATTTCAGTATTATTGTCAGCATCATTATTGATATTATTATTTGAAGTAATTTTATCACCATCAGACAATACAATATCAATTGGTGTAGTATCCGCCTCTTTTTGGGCTGATAAATTTAATAAAATAATTTTGCCAGAATTTGTAAGTTTCACAGCAACTCTTTGAACGGCAAAAGCTTTTTTGGCAGTTAAATACAAAGTACCATTATTATTTTGAATAGTGAGAGTATCACTCGGTAAAATATTTTTATCATAGCCAAATTCAATACCTGCTGGAAAAGTTATTATTCTCTCTTTGCCTAATGGTAACACTACATTAATAGGTTCTGTTTTCCAGACAATATGCTCGGGGTTTGTAACCATGTGGTTACAAGGCTCTGCATCTGACTCTCGAATATCAAATAATTTGTCTAATTTTTTGATTTGCTGTAGAGTTAATGTTAATCCACTTTCCTGTGCAAAAATATCAGTTGCAGAAAACGTTAATAAACCAACTAAAATGATTTCAAATAAATTTTTCATAAGATAAAATTAATTAAGTATAAGTTTGTAAACGTGTTGGATTTTCTTCAAAACCATCAATGGCAAGACCCCAGGGATTAGCTTTAGCATCGATATCGTACCGAACAATTCTCAACACATATTCAATATCTACGTCTTTAACAGAATCACTGTTGATGTTCATGTGTTCGCTTAATCGCATTTTGAGATGTACAGTCCAAACCTCTGGACTCACTTGCTTAACATCATTGATATCAAATACCGTACCATTTAAACCTGCCAGTGTTCGAATTCGCTCTTGTAATTCACCTTGATCTAAACGCTGTTGATAATCTCTTAATAAAAAACTCTTAAATCGTGGTGTTAAAAATGGCGTAAATTTTTGAATGGCTTGTTTATAATCTTCTGTACCATTTGAAGGCCAGTGATTGATACTTTGCCAGATATAATAAGAGAAACTATAAACTATCGCATTAGGATAAACTCCTGCTTTTAATGTAATACCCGCTTCAGGAATTTGCGGTGGAAAATGCACATTGATCTCAGATACTGAATGACACCACCCTAAAATTAATAATATATTTAAAATAAAAGACGAAATCAGGGCTAATATTAGAATTTTTAATGCGAGTCGAGCATTCTCTAAAGCATTTTGAAATTTTAAGATCATTTCTCTTATCTTCCAACAGACCACTTGCCGCTATATCGAATAAATCCAGATTTTATAAAATGCTTATCTTCACACCAGAGTAAAAATCTTTGTTTAACATACCCTTTAGGTTTACCAAATTTTGCTTTTTGAAAAACCATCGCAATTATCCAACTCATACCAATAGCTGCGGGAAAAGCTAAACCCATGCCAATCATGAACATATTAAATAAAAATTTTGTAATAAATCCTAATATAAAAATACAGATGATTAAACTTATTAATCCAATAAGCTGCATTTCTTTCATGGTGCAGCCGCAGAAAACTATGGCATCGAAATTGAGGCGATGCGCTAATAAATCAGAAGAATTTTCTTTCATAAAAAATTATTGAATTTGTGCGGAAAACGCTGTCCAACCAATGCCAATTAAAATAAATCCAATTGTTATTCCAATGGCCAGTAAAATAAAAGTCATAATCAAATTTCCATGATCTCTTTCACGACTATCTTCACGTAATCGATGAATCAATACACCTATACACATTAAAATCAACAATCCACCGACACCAATCAATGCATATTTCATTGCTGTTTCTAAATGAGAACCAACAGCTTGTTCAAAGTCTCCGTTATCAACAGGAATGCTGGGAAATGGATTGTTGTCATTACCTGCAAATGCACTGGCAGTATAAAAAATAAAAATTATTTTTAGCCAAGCAGATTGAAATAACCTTGTAATTATTTTCACTCAATTTCCCTACGCCACATAAATAAATATCAGCATCAATACAAAACTTAAAGTACATACACTTAATACAAAAAGTGTTTTATCCCACGAGGAATGCGAGTCTAATAAATGCATCAATCCTGCAAGTATTAATAATGAAACAATAATCGCAACACCGCCGACCATTAATTTCATATCAAAGGTTAATGCTGACGGCTGAAATCCAGAAGCACTTGCAAATGCACTGCTTTGCTCAGGAGTCATTTTTTTCAAACTCATTCTTTTGAATGTAATCGCCGTAAAGAGGAGTTACTCGTCTTGGTTCTAATGGAGAAGCTTTAATTTTTTGATCAATACCTTGTTTAATTTGATTTATATCAGAACGCAACCAATCATATTGAAATTGAATTCTCGCAGATTTATTTTGCTCCTGCTCTGCTTCATTAATTAATGGGGTGAGAGAATTTAAGACTTGCTTTATGCGCGCTAAATCCTCATTTTCTAAATCTGTGTCTGCATATACCGGATTAATAAATACTGCCATTATCACTGACAAAATTATAATCCCAGATATTTTTTTGATATGCATATAAAATCCTAATTCAATTTAAATTTTTATATATATTTTTTAAATGTTCTAATTGCCACGGATATTAATAATCCAAACATAATACTAAAGGGTAAAAATAAAACTTCTGGCTGAAATTTAAAAGGTAAAACAAGATAAATAAAAATACTAAAAGTGATGCAGACAAAAATGTACTGTTTTGCTAAATGATAAATCAATGCACTTTCACGTCCGCCACCCAATCGTCTTAAATATCGCTGCACTAAACCGTCTGTTAATCCTACGAGCCCGAATAAAATAAATAATGGTAAAAATAATATCGCCGTCGATAATCTCAGTATGCAAAGTGAAACGCTTAATATAATCGCAGTAATAATATTTTTGATTAAATTATTTTCAATAAAATTAAATTGGCTTAATGTATTAAATAATTTTGTCACCAAATGCGGTGTGTTTTTTAGCCATTCTAATTGATAACTACAAAGCTCATAAAAATAGTGTAGTCCTGATTCTTCACCTAAAAAATATAATAAACTTAGCGAAATGATAATTGATAATAAAATTCCTAAAATAATACTGGTTATAAATTTTATGACTGTCCAAAAAATAATCGACATAATTTTTTATTAATAGAAAGCAACTAATTTATCAACTGAATCTGGTATGTTGTCCATATTATCTTTTGATAATGGGATTCGAATTTTCCAAAGCTGTCCGCCATCTAATAAACAAAACGCTTGTCCTTTGGGTAATTGAATTAAGTCACCTGCTGTGAGCATAGGCATCTCGATATTAATTACTCTATCTTCATTGTGACTTGTAAAATCAGTTTCGTTTCCTATCTCTGTATGGTCATTGACAGAAGAGGCTGCCTGCAAAATTGGAACATTTACTCGCTGAGGTAATTTGTGTGTGAGTATCTGCGCTGTTGCTTCTTCTAATACTCGCATACAAATCAAAGTATTGAAATTTCCGCCGACTTGTCCAGCTTTGGCTTTGCTGCCTAATCGTGCTTCGACATCTGACCAGGTTTGAGTATAAGCTGTGACTTGTATTCCTGCTCCGCCTGATTTATTTAATAACGGCACAAACTCATCGCCAATCAATTCATTGAACTCATCGCTGTGCACACAGACCAAATGAAATTCTTTCTTTTTTGAATTTTCTGAAAATCCACCGTTAACACCATATTTATATAACTGTCCTGAGACTGAACATAAATCAGCAAACATGGAATTACCTACAGCAGCTGCAACGGTTGCATCTGACAAAGCATCTAATCCGACATAGACAATTTTTTTACCTCTAATAATTTGCAGCCAATCAAAAATTGGCCGCTTATCATCTAAATCAGCATAGTTAGGTGAGATTAATTCCGCAACTCGACCTGTTGTTAGTTTTTCTACTAACGGCAATAAAGATGCTGTAATTTTATCAAAATAAGTTTTGTCATAATTAAAGGCAGAACATAAGCCTTCAGCCACCGAATCATAAAAAGCAGACTGTTCAATATAATTGACGATTGCAATCAAATGACGAGATCGTGTCTTTAAATGAAAAGGTAAATGCTTTTCATCAATCGCTTCTTCAACAGCTTTGACTGCACTTCTCCAATCAGGGTTGATTTGAGGTAATTTAGTGCAACAGTAATCTAATAAAAGATCATCAATATTTAAAATATATCGTTGTATTTGTTGATAATCAGGTTTTCTGCCAAGCGCAACCAAAGCTTTGGCGATAATATTCACAAACCGCCAACCAAATTCTTTAAAAGCTGCTGACTCCCCTGAGCTTGGCAATTGATTTGCCAATCTATTAGCAACTTCAGTAATTCTTGCAAAACTTCCAATAAGATTATATCGTGCTGAAACTTCAGGAAATCCTAAATGAAAAATAACGACATCATTTTCTCTGCCTGATGATTTAGCCTCAAAAACAATTCTTCTTAATAAATTTGTATCACCTTTAGGATCAAAAACTATTACAACTTCACCTCTATGAATATCTTGCGTGACCAATAATTCTAATAATCTTGTCTTACCTACTCTTGTTGTTCCAAGCACTAACGTGTGACCAACACGTTCGCTTAAATTCATAAATACATTTTTTTCAATAGGTTCGACACCATGTAAAGCAGGGTTACCACCGAGAGAATTTATATTTTCATTTTCTAATAAATCAGATACTTTTAGTTTTAAATATTTTTCTGTGCTTGGCTGCTGTGCATAATACAATCTTTGTGTGTGAATATTTTTCCAGCGAAATCCTTTACCTAAAAATAATTTCTTATCAACAACAGGGATATTGTCAGAACAAATTTCATATTTGGGTTGATGGATTAAATAACACTGATAGTGTTTTATTTTATAGCCTTGCATAAATCGCACTAGGCTAAAAATTAAAAATCCAACACCTAAATAGTGAGCAGGAGATGAAGAAATATAAAAAAATTTAAGATTAATAAAAAATAATATTGCTGTAACAACACTGACAAATGACGAGCACCACTCCACAGGTGGCCGCAGTAGATTTTCAACCGGATACTTTGCCACTATTTCCAACGTTAAAAAATGAATTCATCACATTTTTGAGTGCATTAGGATTTTTATCTTTTTCAGAAAAATCATATTGAATCTGCAAATCATTGGGATACAATTCTTTTTGCAGCTGAGAAAAAACCCTCTGAAAAGCCAATTCTTTATCAATCCTGAGCCGTTCATTTTTAATCGCAATGAGTGCATATTTTTTACGTTCTTGATCATCCTTCGCATTAAAGCCTAAAATCCAACTTGGGTCTAAGTGTTTATCAGAATAATATAGTCCGTTTGGTGAATTTTCCATGAACTGTAAATATTCTGAATAATCAGCAGTATCCAAATTCCACCGTTGAGCAAATATTTTTTGCTGCTCTATTGGCAATTGTTGATATTGCGTTGTCGTCAGCTTTAAAAACTCCAAAGCGGGTTTGCTGCTTTGAATAGCTGCAGATGTAACAGTCTGTGCAAGACCGTTTTGCCAAATACCCAACAATAAGAATAAGTACAGTAGACTAAGTTTTTTCATAGAATTAAATCATTTTAAGAAATTTCGTTGGGTTCAACATAAATCTGTTTGGCTAAAGGCTGGCTTAAGTCTGTATAAAGCACCGAGCTTTCTTTATGTGCCAAAGGCTTATTAGATACACACCCACATAAATTAATCGTTGAAATTAATAAAAGAAAAGATGCGATGAATTTCCATGATAAATTATTCATTTTAAAATCTCACTTTAATTTGATTCTTTTGGGAATTTTGAAAAACCGCATAAGCCGGATCAAATGAGACGTCAGTTAATGTCCAACCGAGATAAAAATCATCTAAACCGATTAAGTGATATCCTTCATCAGTGTAAATAGTTACTTCAGGACGGTCATTCCAGATATCAATGCTGGTAACTTTAAAAGGTAATTGACTTATCGATAAATATTTTTGTTTTATAAATTTTTTTAATACTTCTGATTGTATCTGCATTGAATTTATTTTTTGTAAAATAGCTTTATTATTAGCAAAAATTAATTTCTGTAATTGTTTGATTTCATCACTCGAATTTAGTTTTGGTAAAAACTGTTGAATTGAATCTAATCGCTTCTCTAATACACTAACTTGCTCAGGCGTTGCAACAGGTTTTGTTTCTAACTGACTCGAAAGATTTTTCAAATTATAATTTACTTGGCTAAATTGTGAGAGCATAAGTGTTTTTAAAGCTTGCTTTTGCTGATGAGTTTTTATTACACAAATTGTCATTAACACTGCGGTGATAAAAATACTCAGTGTTAACATCATTTGTGAAAATGATATTCTCTGCTTAACAGCATTAATGAGAGTTGTAAATTTTTGCATAAGAAGGTTTCAACGAAAAAGAAATTAAACGGTGTACAGGGTCGACAATTAATTGAAACGGTTCGCCTGCAAGTGTAAGTAATCCATCTTTTAAACTTAAAGGCCCTAAGTTTCTATCGATTTCTGGTAAAGGCTGGATTAATAAACTTTGTGCAGCAGGACAAAGTTTTCTTGTTTCTATTAATCGATATCCACTAAAGTGCAATAGATAATTTATTGCATCGCCGATAGTGTTAATATTATTTGGAAAACGAACTTCAAATGTTTGCGACAATAAATCGGCTTGTCCAACTAAAGGTATTTGAGAGACGGTTAAATACCTCCCTACAACAGATTGATTTTTTTCTTGAGCAATCGCAGGCAAAGACAATAATCCCAATAAAAATAGTGAAATAATTAATCTTGGAAAATTCATGAGGACAGACTCTAATAGTGATAGGCAATAAAAAACCCCGAGTGATTTAATTCATCTCAGGGTTTTGGACACAACATTAAAGATGAGGAAATATTACACCAAACCGACGGCGGGTGTCTACGTCTATTTTTTATTTGCAAGCAATTTTGGTAATTTGTAAACAGAGTTTTACGTATTCATTATTGTAATGTAAAAACTATTAAAAAACTATATTGATTGAATAATAAAAAAAATGGTATTGTAGATACTCTCTGTTGGCCACTATATTTTTTGAAAGGAAAGTTATGTTTGACATTGAAACTTTACCACAAGATGTTTTAAACGAAGTTTTTTCATTATTGAGTGAAACTGAACAGGATAATGTTAAGTTTATTAATAAAGCTTTTTATAAATCTTTTCTCTTCTTACGCAATCAAAAATGTTTTGCTGCTTGCAAACAATTCTTTGGTTTTGAACCCCCATCAGAAAATGCGTTTATTATTTTCCAAATTTGTGCTTTTATTGAATCAAAAGGCGCCTCGCATAAATCTAAAGACAAAAATATACTTATTAAGTCTGCCAATGATCTTTTAAAAAATTATCGGTATTTAAAAGAAACCAGAGATTGGGCTTATTACTATTCGTCGTTATTATGTTTAAATTTTGGCGCTCCTGCTATGCTGGAATTGGCAGCGCAATACTGTGTAACAGCAGTAGGTTTTGAGTTCACTCCTGCACTTTGTTTATTGGCTGAATTTTATTACAAAGGTGAGGCTGGATTTCCTAAAGATAAAAAATTAATGTTCAAGTATTTTATGCTCGCTAGTGATAAAGGAAATGTTGTTGCAAAAAGAAAAATAGGAATTTCGTATCTTAAAATAAAGGATAACCGAGGATTAACATTTATAAAGGATGCAGCAAATGCCAATGATATTGAATCTTTAATCATTTTAGGAAACTTACACAAGGATAATAAACTCATCGACGCAAGCGCAAATATTGCGATTGGCTACTTTAATAAAGCGATTGAATTAGGATCCTCAAAAGCAGCAGATATATTAGCCAAAGCTTTTTCCAGTTACGAAAGTGGAATAATACAACGAGATGATGCAAAGGCCAAAACCTATCGTATGAAATATTATGAAATAGAAGCAAAAGCTAAAAATGGTGTTGCCGCCAGAATGCTGGCTTTATTATATATTAAGGATAATCAAGATGACAAAGGACTTCAATTTTTAAAATTAGCTATGGAATTTAAAGATGGTATAGGAACCCTTGAATTGGCCAGACTTTATCGTAAAAGAGGTGAAGATAAAACTAAAATAATTACTTGTTATGCATCTGCATACACTTTTTTGAGCACAGCAAAACGAACCGTTGAAATTGATGACATTTTGTCGAATTCTGGCTTAGATGGACTGTGGTTAATATCACAAGGTGAATTAAAGTTAGGGGCTCAATTTTTAACTGAAACAAATGCATATTCTCGCAACAATAATTCAGATTCTGAGATCTTATATTTCAACTGAAACAAGTGCATATTCTCGCAACAATAATTCAGATTCTGAGTTCTCATATTTTGGCCCAATGTAATTATGCCTTCGCTTTACTCTGATTCCCATCCAATCATTAGATTAGAAGTTGTCTAAAAAATTTTTGATGCCTTATCATATAATATATTTATTTTAATTATATTTAATGTTCATTTTTGCTACCACCCACAATCTCCCCATTTCCACATATTTCTTAAAAGTACTCGCTGTCAAATTTAATGATTTAGCTTTCAATGCTGTTGTCAATTCAGTACCAAGGTAAGATTTTTTCAGTGCTTCTGCAAATTTTTTGTTATATTTATCCAAATCTATAACCATTTTTTCAATTTCTTCTGCTCCTTCATTCACAGGCATAAAATTATGCTGCTGATATTTCGTTTTATTAATTGTCATTTCTTTTTGAAATAGATTAAATGCTGACTCAGCAGGATATCCCTTGCCAAGTTTTCCACCTCTAAACCAATCTGCCCATTCTTGAAGGCGGTATTCCACATATTCTTCAAAGTTCATTATTTTTCTCCTTGAAAACTAAAGATATTTATCAATAAATGTTTTAATCTCATCTTCAACTTTTTTTATCTGTTCTCTTTTATTTTCAACAGTTGAAAGCAATCGGATTTCATCATCTACTGAGCGCTTTTTTGAAAAAAATTTGTGTGATTTTTTACCTGAAGCAACACTATAAAGACGAAGCAGATCAATGTAGTTTTTATAAATTTTTAAATTTAATTTCTGTATGTGTGATAAATTAGCATCAGCTAATTTTTGAATATTTTGGAGAGATTGTTTCATGATTACTTTTCCTCAGTATGTTTAGATAATAAATTTGTTGGTTGATACTCTATTGTTGTGTTTTTTTCTTCTCCTTCTTGATAAACTTTCATCGCTAATTCCTGATCACCAAAAAAAACTGGGGGTTTAGTTAAATAGCCATTTCTTAGATTTACTCCATCCATGGTTCCAGTTAACTGTTTGGGATGTCGAAATGGTTTTTGATGAACATAGCGAACATAAAGCTTTTGAAAATCTAGTGACTTGAATGAGAACTCTTTGTCATATAGTTTACATAATTGCATCCAACCCCCCATTTGTTCAATTACCACGTGGGTGATTGGGTCATCAAATACGATGCTAGAATAACTTCCGACTTGTTCAACTGCTCGTTTAACCTTGTTAAATGCCTGAAGAGCTTTGGTAATGTTACCGCCTTCCAACAGACGGACAATGTCTGCTGGCTTTGGCATGAATTGTCCCTGATCAGGATTTAAAACATGCGCATCAAGGGCTTTGCGTAATGTTTCAATGGAATAATGCTGCAAACATCGCCAATAAATTTCTAATCTCGCTACAGATAATTTATCTTTATAAAGCTCAGCAATGTTTGACATGAGACTTACAAAATTAGGTTTGTCTTCGGGAAGCATATTAATTATCTCCTGAGATTGAGAGTGATGTTGATAACTGACATGGTTGCGATGATTGCTCTGTAGCGTTCAGCCACATTTCACCAATCGCTGTGTTGAAATCATGTAACGGTTGTGCGCTAAAATTTCTTGGTGGTGAGTGAACAGAATGAAAAGATTGATTTTGTTCTTTGGCTAACCATTGTGTGATGTGTCTTAAAATTCCTGAGCGTGTTTTGCGTTTTGTGGGATTTGATAAATTCCATCCTCGAATGTTTCTTAGTGTTTGTAAAATATCCACAGCTGGATAAAGTGTTTTCCATTCATCAATCTGATTTTGAAAAAGTGGAAATTCTGTTTTGTTTGAAAGTGGAATTGAAATAACTTCGAGATTTGCCTCACAACTGTTAGGATTTAAAATCTGCTCGGCGCATATATCCTGTTTCTGATTCTGTTCCTGTTCCTGGTTTCGAAACCGTTTCGAAAGGGTTTCCAAACGGTTTTGAAACGGTTCTGTTAAGTATTCAGAATTTTGAGATACAATATCAATTAAATCATTATAAATACTGATATTATGAGAAACCTGATCAAATAATTTTTCTATACTTTTTCCCTGATTGGGATTCTCAATAGGGTTCCAATCTAAAAACCGATGTATTAACACCCATCCTGAAGCTTTATCATGTGTTGCAAAACCACTTTCAAGTAGTTCACTAAACCCTTTCGAAACTGTTTTGTTACTCCAACCTAAGTCTTCTGCAACATATCCAATAGGCAATCTAAAACATCCCAGCATATTTGTATGAGGGCCTGTTAAGAGATATAGCGCTAATAACTTTGCTTTATCAGATAATTGTAGAACATCAGAGCTTATCCAAAAACGTGTGTGTACAGAACCGTATTCACGCATATCAATTCTCCATCGAATAAAATGATTTGTTTGGAGAGGATGATTGAGTAGAGGTGAACGTTGCAGTCAAACCTAGGTTTTTTAAAATCATTGCTTTTTGAGGCAACAAATCTTCAGCCTTGATTTTTCCACAAGTTAAGTGTTCTATAGCAATCGCATATTCGTAGCCCATCGATTTATAATCGTTAAGCCATCCATTTAAACGTTGGCGAGTAATACCTAAAAACTTCACCAAGTTTTTGCGTGTGCCCAATATTTTAATTGCGTCGAGCAATAAATTATTGTTGTCCAGACCCCAGCACTCCAATCCTAACCAAAAATGATTTTGATTTTTATCGTTAATTATTTTTGTAAAACGGATAAAGAAATGATGTTATCGAACAACGTGTAAAACTTTGTTTACAAATTAATGAGTGTTTTTCTTTTGATCTATTACTGTAAGCAAAAATAAAACTTATTGTTATCGAAAAACTTTTTCTGAAAGAATATTTATTCTATTAACTCACTTAATTTATTATCAATGAGCGCCCATTTTTCAGAATCTGGAAGTGCCTGATGTTTTTCTTTGATAACAGGCCATGTTTTAGACAAGCGTTTATTAATTTCAATAAATTTTCTTTGATCTGTAGGTAGCTCATCTTCAGAATAAATTGCACTCACAGGACATTCTTGAGCACATAAATTGCAATCAATGCATTCGTTTGGATCTATCACGACAAAATTAGGCCCATCATGAAAACAACTCACTGGACAAACCTCAACACAATCAGTATGTTTACACTGTATGCATTTTTCTGTTACTACATACGACATTATTTTCTCCCAACTATAGTAGCAATTGCTTGATTAATAATTTTCTTACTATCACTGTTAAAATAAATTTCTGGTGAATCATATATTTCTTTTTTGACATCTCTAAAAATACCTATCGGCAATGGAAATTCTGGTCGAGATAATCGACTTAACATATAGGCATAGAATTCATTACTGACATCATGATTGGTCAAATCAACAGAATTATTTTCATGAATATTTTTTATGCTTATTTTTCCGTCGGATAAAACTACGGCTTTATCAAAATTTTTCCCAAAAATTAAAGGCTTGCCATGATTTAATAAAACAGTGTTTCCTTCACGTAATCTTTTATTTTTAATATCATCAAATGCTGTTGGATTAAACACATGGCAGTCTTGCAAAATTTCTACAAATGCTAGCCCTTTATGAAAAGCGGCTGTATAAAGAATATCCTCTAGATTTTTTGTATCATTATCAATGCCTCGAGCCACGAAAGTTCCACCAGCAGAAAGCGCGAAAGTTATCGGATTAGCTGAGTCTTCTTTTTTACCGTTGGGTGAAGTTGACGTCACTAATCCTTTGTCTGAAGTGGGTGAGAACTGGCCTTTTGTTAAACCATAAATTTTATTATTGATTAGTATAATTTTAATATCACAATTTCTTCTTATGGCATGATATAGATGATTCGCACCAATACTCAAACCATCCCCATCTCCAATAACCACCCATATAGATAAATCAGGGCGAGCTAATTTAAGACCTGTTGCAATCGCAGGCGCACGTCCATGAATAGTATGAAATCCGTAAGTATTCATATAATAGGGAAATCTACCAGAACAACCAATCCCAGATACAATAACAATTTTTTCTCTGGGGAGGCCAATTTTTGGCAATAATTTTTGCATCACAGACAAAATCGCATAATTGCCACATCCAGGACACCATCTAACTTCCTGCTTGGTTTTAAAATCTTGCGCCTGTAACATATATTATTCACCTAGATGTTTTTTAAAAAATTCGACTAACTCACTGACTGAAAAATTTTGGCCTGTGATTTTGTTACAAGGTATTGTTGGAATTAAAAATTTAGCCTGAATTATTTTTGATAACTGACCATCATTAAGTTCAGGAATAATAATTTTTTCAAATTTATCCAAGATTGTTTTGAGTTGACTCGAAATTGGATGTAAGTGTCTGAGATGCAAATGTGATAGTGATTTATTTTCTTTGAACAGACATTCAACAGCAGAATATGCACTGCCATAAACACTCCCCCATGTTAGTACTAGAATTTTTCCCTGTTTTGGACCATGAATTTTAAATATTTGATGTTTGCTGAGATCTTCTAGTTTTTTATTTCGAACATTTGTTCGTTGCTGATGATTATGAGGCTCATAGCTAATTTGACCTGACACCATGTCTTTCTCAAGACCGCCTGTCTGATATTCAGCGTTTTCTGTGCCTGGTAAAATCCAAGGACGCGTTGAGTTATCTAAATCTGACAAATAGCTACTTTTATGAGAAGAAAAATCTAATGAACAACTTTCAGAAGCATTCGCTAAATACGCGTCACTTAAAAAGATGACAGGCGTCATATATTTAACAGAAATTTTAAAAGCTTCTAATAATGCATAATAACAATCTGCTGGTGATGCTGCTGCAACGACAGGTACTGGACACTCTCCATGCCTTCCATAAACAGCCGCTAATAGATCAGTTTGCGCTGTTTTTGTCGGCATTCCAGTAGAAGGCCCTGAACGTTGGACATTTATTACTACTGTTGGGAGTTCTGCCACAACCGCCAAACCTATTGCCTCTGCTTTAAGATCAAACCCTGGACCGCTAGTAATAGTCACGGATAACGATCCACCATAAGCAGCACCAATAGCCGCACTCATCGCAGCGATTTCATCTTCAGCCTGAAAAACTTTAAGCTGCGAACAATTAAATTTGCTGAGAAGTTGTAATACAGAAGATGCTGGTGTAATGGGATACCCTGCGACTAATAATGATCGCTCAAATTTTTGGACTGCATCAAGGCATGCAACAGAAATCGCCTCATTGCCTGTTAGCTGGGAGACATTGTTTGAAGTTTTACAAGCTCGGCTAAAATCATATTCTTCATAAGACAGCTCTGAAATTTCAGCAAAGTTAAATCCTGTATCAAATGCTTTTAGATTAGCTTGTTGTATATCTTGTTTTTTTTTAAACTTTTCTTCAATCCATTTTTTTGCGGTATCTCTGTTTAAAGACAGCATGTACATTAATACACCAAATGCCAGCATGTTTTTACATTTTGATGATTGCGAATAAGATAAATTATCATTTTTGAGAGCGCTTATTATTAATGTTGTAATTGGAATCTCAAGGAATTTATAAAATTTAAACTCTTCTGATTTGATAGGGTTATCTATATATCCTGCTTTTGATAAAGCCCTTTCATCAAAACTATCACTATTGACAATAATTAAAGTGTTTTTATGGGTATTAATCATTCCTCGCTTTAAAGCAGCAGGGTTCATTGCCACTAAAATATCCACTTTATCGCCAGCAGTAAATTTTTTAGTCACAGAAAATTGTAATTGAAATCCAGAAATGCCTGGCAAAGTTCCTGCAGGCGCCCTAATTTCAGCAGGATATGAGGCAATTGTATTGACATCAATATTATAGGCACCTGCACTTTTAGCTAAAGATGCACCAATCAATTGAATACCATCACCCGAATCTCCAACCAAACTAATAACGACTTGTTGATCAGTGCTTCTTTTAAAACTTTTCATTAAACATTTCCTTTCCTTTCCATTTTAGGTTTTTGTTTTATTCAAATTTATTCTTCACTATCACAGGTACACCTTTTGATGGCGCAATAACAACACCTTTTCTAATTAATTTAGGATGCTTTTTATCTTTCAATGCAAGTTCTGTCTTTAAAAATAAAGTCGCTATGACAATTTTAACTTCGTATGTTGCAAAAGATGCGCCAATGCATCTGCGTATTCCCCCACCAAAAGGCAAAAAAGTGTAAGGTTTTTCAGAAGACTCTAAAAATCTTTCCGGATTAAAGTTATCAGGATTAGTCCAATTTTTAGCATCACGGTGCGCAAGATATATAGAAGGGATGATAGCTACGTTCTTTGGCAAAATTCTGTTTTTTAACTGATATTCTGTTTTTGTTAAGCGAGCAATATAAGGAACAACTGGCATCATTCTTAAAGATTCCTTTAATACAGCATCAAGATAAGTTAATTTATCAACAACTTCATATAATTTTTCAGGGCAAATTCCAGTTGTCTTAATTTCAGCGAGAATTTTTTCTAACACATTATCATTCGCTAAACTGTAATAAACACACCAAGCAATTGCTGTTGCAGTCGTTTCATGACCTGCAATCAAAAAAGTTAACATCTCATCTCTTATTTCTTCATTTTTGATAAATTCACCATTTTTATCTTTGGCTTCTATCAGTAAACTTAATATATCAACTCTAGAGGATAAATCTAAATGTCTTCTGCGCTCTATTTCTCCAAATAAAACACTATCAATTTTCTTTTTTAATCTCTGAATTTTTGCCCAAGGTGTAATAAACCCCATATTTTTATGAAGTTTTGTTGACATTAATGTAATAAGCCCAAAAGGTGATTTGATTGTGGTTAATAATTCATGTAATAAATTTTTTATTTCTAAATATTTTTGATTTTTTTCTTCTATACCAAAAATAGTTTGCAATATAACATCAAAAGTCATATCTCTCGCTTCGTAAAAAACTGATAAACTTTCTCCCAATTCATATTGCTTAATTCTATCTAATGCAATTTTCTGCATAACCTCACCATAAAATTTCATTCTTTGTCCATGAAAATGTGGCAACATAAGTTTTCTATGCAGCATATGTTTATCACCGTCAAGCGTCAGCAAAGAAGAATTGCCCAATACTGGCTTTAAAACACTACCATTAATTTCACCTGCATTGATATCATCTGAACTTGATGTAAATAATTTCTTAACATCGTCAGGATCGCTGACGATTACATACGGTGGTTGACCTGGAAATTTTAAGGTAAAAGTATTGCCGAAATTATTTCGACAATCAATTAGCATAGTCGTTGGATCTTTCACAAAGTTCACAAATTGTATGAATTTTGATTTAGAAGGCCCACAAGGTAAATTACTGACGACATTCATACCCTCTCTCCAGATTTAAATTTATTTCTAAAATTCAGAATTGTTAAAAATTTTCCCAGCAAATAATTTAAAAGTTTTTTTCTGTTTGACAAAGACAATATATAACGGATCAAAATCATCTTAATTTCTAGCATATGATGAGGAGAACCATGAACATCATCAAACTCATATAAATTAAGTTTTTTAATAAATTTAATTAATAAAGATTTTTCTTCACAAGGAATAATTTCATCTTGTAAACTAAATACATAATTAACAGGAATATTTAAAAGCTTTAATTCATTATTTGAAATACCATTTTGCTTGATAGCATCAAACACAGAACCATCATCTACTAAACACAAATGAGACAAAATTTTCTTTGTTAAATCAGGGACTTTAGAAAAATAATAGTTATGATAAAAATACAAAATCGGCGCTCCAACTGTAAATATACTTTTTACGCGATTGTCTTTTAAAGCATATCTAATGGCCAAATTTCCCCCAAAACTCAATCCTATTATGTGTATCTGATTTATATTTGCATAATTATTCATTTTGATTATTACTTGAGCGAACAATTTAAAAGAACATTCATTGTAAATAGTTGCATTTTCACCAACACCAGGCATCTCAAGTACAGCAGTGGTTATATCTAATTTGCGTGCAATATTTAAAATGTTTGACCATTGTTCTTTAGTTGAAACAATTCCTCCAATGACAATTAATAGGGGGCTCTCTTGATTTTTTGATTTATGGAAATAAAATGGAATAGATTTCTCTTCAAAAACATATTCATCTCTGATAAAAAAATATCCATTTTTTATATTCCAGAGATTAAAAGCAATTATTGATTTTTTTGTAATATTTATATTATTCGCTTGATTAAAACATGCAAATCTAGCCAAGTTATAAAAACACATGGCTTTATCGTATTTTTTCTGCTGATAATAATTATCTCCAACCTGAGAAAACTCACCCACCCAACTGCCAGAACCATCTCCCTCTATTCGATTAATTTTTTGAAGAATATCATTAAGCTGAGATTGTTTTATTCCTTGAGCAATTCCATGAAGCTTGACGAATTGATTTAGTCCAGCTAAATAATTTATATTATTCATATTCTGCAACCCGTTTTGATTTTTGATATTGATATAGGATCTTTTCCCATAAAATTTTTTGAAATAAAAATGAAGTATTCATGAATTTATACAACGCCATTCGAAAATTTGTTCCAATAAAAGACGATAAGGAAATTAATCTCTCTTGTCTGACTTGAAATCCATGAACCCTATTTACTTCAGCTCGACGAATTTTTAAATATTTTTTAAAATTAGATTTACATAAAATCCCTGACTGGTTTTTAAGCGCTGATTGAATCACGGGAGAAATAAAAACTGCATCTTTGATGGCTTGGTTTACACCTTGCCCTAAAATGGGTGTTAATGTATGTGCAGCATCACCAATTAAAATTAATCCATCAAGGCATTTTTTTGGTACTTCCATAGTAAAAATGTCCAAAAGAGATAAATCACTCCATTTTTTTATTTTTTCTTTTACAGAACTCTCCAACTCAGGTGCGAGCTGACTAACCATTTGATACAAATATGAAATAGGTTTTTTTCGAATTTGATTAAATTGGCCAGTTTTAATATTTAACCCTACCCTTAAAGTATCAGGATAGGTTGGCAAAGCAATAATATGATTATTTTTATCCATAAAAAGCTTCGCAGTACTGCCCCAAGCTTCTGGCATTGGCAGCATGAACCAAAGCACATCGCGTTGTAATGGTTTTATAGTAGCAGGAAGATTGGCTAATTTTCTGACTTTTCCATACCTACCATCTGCCCCAACAACTAATCTACTATAAATTTGAATTAATTCATCTTCTTTTCTACAGATAATACCCGCTATTTTATTATCTCTTTTTATTAAAGATTCACAGTGCGTTCCATTGAAATACAAAAAATTTTGATATTTACGAGCTTCATTAAGCATTGCCAAAATTAACACAGGTTGCGGAACATCAATAGAAAACTTTTTAGGAAAATCAAATTTTTCAAAATTCACGTCAAGCAGTTTCTTGGTTTTATCAAACACTTGCATTTTTTTTGTTTCAATATATCCATGTGATTCAATATCTTGAATAATGTTATATTCATGCAAAATTGCAACTGAATCAGGAGAAATGGATTCCCCCCTGAATTCTCTGTCTAGTTTTTTTGTGCGTTCTATTAAAATAACATTTGTTCCATTTCTTGCAAGTAGCATCCCCAACATTGCACCGCCTGGGCCTCCCCCCACTATAACAATATCTGTCTCAAAAATTTGCATGATAAATATTCTCCTAATTTTCAAGACATTATGTTTTTTGAAACGACATAGTCGGATAAATTACGGTTCATCATTTCAAAACCCTCTTGAGTAATTTTACCTCTCTTTTTTTTAAAAATTAATGCAAGAATTCCGGTAAACTTTTCTCCATGAATTAATTGCGTTTGATGTTTATTTATCTCTTCCAATATAAAATAATGTTCTCCTCGAAATATCCAGCTAAATCCAAATATTCCTACCCATCTCAATTCCTGATTTTTTTTAACTGTGATACATGTAGGCGTAAAATTCATTACTTCATTATCTGGCGCAACAAGATTAATATTTAATTTTTTGCTCTCAGTAAATTCACCTTCTATCTTTCTTAGAAATTGATTCCAAATAGAATAATTTCTGGTATTTGTTAAACAACTCCAAACAGCCTCAACTGAGGCATTAATTAATATACGTGTTTTAATTTCAAACATTATTTTCTCCAATAAATTACTGTAAAATAAATCTTTCCATATTGTTTTTAATTTCTGACAAAATATCTGAGGCCAATGCCCCATCTAAAATTTTATGATCAAAAACCATTGTTAATATCATTATAGGTTTTATTGATAACTTACCATCACATACAGTCACACATTCTTTAATTTGGCCTGCACCAAAAGTTAAAGTACCTCCTGATAATGGCAAAAACAAATTAACAGGCCGATGCCCAAGTGATGTAACCGTAAAGCTTCCTAATATTTTTGAATGTTGTTTAGAAGAATTTGCAAACCATTTAAATAATACGGTTCCTAACCACAAAGGTAATTTATGCAGAGTTTTTATTCCTTTAAATCGTTTATCGGTTTCAAAATTAGCATTTTTATAGCTATCAACAATTTCTTGTATTTCATAAAGTGAGAGTGTATCTGATTCCGGTACAATTGCAGAGCCTACAATACGTTCATTATTAGTTTTAATATCTATCGTAAATTTTGCATTAATATTTTTATGTTTGATAAGTTCATGTTTAAAAATGGATTTATAAAATACATTTGCCTCATGATATTTTGAAATGACTTTTGAAATAACAAAAATCATAAAACTAATATAGCTAATGTTTTTTTGATTTTTAATATTAATAATATTACTCATTTCAATTTCTGCTGTCAGATATACAGGAAATACTGATTTTGTATGCCTTAGAAAACAAATCGTATGGTTTCTTTTATTTAGTTGCATTATTTTTTCCATTGACTAGAACCATAATGTCCTTAATATTCTTTATTTGTATAAACTTGTATAACGGTATTTTAATTTTATATGCCTTTTCAATTACCGTCATCAACTGTAAAGATTTTAAAGAATCCCATGAAGAGATATCTGCAATATTCTTTTCTAGCGATATTTCATTTAGATTAATATGAAGCGTATCGCAAATAATTTTAATTAAACGCTGATCGTTTTTATTAAGCAGTCGCATATATTTTTTCCTCAGCATTTATATTAACTTCATCTATTAGAATAACTGAAGTGTTTTTTAGACACTCGTGATTCTCGAAATCGCTTAATAGATAATGCTGTATATTATTTGGATCATTTTTAAATTTATTTATAAGATAAAAATCTTTGGCGGGTATGTTTTTAGGCATAGGAATGTAAATACCGATAATTTCACTAATACTCATTTTTTTTGCATAATTTACTATCCATGTCATTAGCGCATTTTCCACTCCGCGACTAAAGACTCGGCAACTTAAAAGGAAATTTCTAATCACAAGTTTTTTGAGATTTATTTCATTGATAATTTCTAGAATTACTGCAGCTATTAGACCATTTTTACCAAATTTATCTTCATAATCTACTGCTATAATTTTAAAATTGTTCTGCTGGGTCATACGCTTAATTTCGTCAGCAGTAAATTTAGCGCCTGTCATATTAAATTGATTTGTTCTAAGACTTAGCTGCGAAACTCTCTCGCTCTGATAGATATCAGGAATAAATACCCGTAGATAAATTCTAAGCCCAATAAGAAAACTTTCATATGACCCAAATTTTTTAGAATAATTTTTTCTTTGATTTTCACTTAAATAATTATTAGTCCGATTAATATCTTCTTCAGTTAAATTAAGTTTATTAAACAATCCCCTTGAAAGTAATTCATCCGAAAACAAAATAGGGTCTTCAGGCAAAAGAATAGCACTAATATCCGGTAAGAATTTTTTTATGCTCTCACACTCAAAGGCGCTGTCATCTACAAAAACAATACTCTCTCCTCCAATATTAATATCTTGTTGAATGCAAAGTATATTTTCGTGCTTAGGCAACCAGTTTGCTTTTATATTAACAAAATCTTTGTTTTTTAAATGCATTTCAGGATGTTGGCTAAATGCCTTTTCGACATTGTCCAATTCATTCTTACTGCTAATTGCTAAAAGTACGCCCTGACTATTGAGTTGTTTGATAATCTTTTGAAAATATTGATAAGCCTGGCCTTCATATTCCCCGCCAAGCTTTATATTTTCAATGCCATCATCACCTAATACACCTCCCCATAAAGTATTATCCAAGTCAAGCACTAATAATTTTTTAGATAAACCTGACCTAGCTTTAATAATATTGATTAATTCACCTGAAATTTTTTCTAATAAGCTGGAATGAAATCCCATACCCGCGTAGAAAGCTAATCGCGAATCCTGAAGATAAACATTTTCATCTTGCAAAAAGACATTAGAATCTAAACAAATAAAATTAGTATTTACAAGTGATAAATTAAATAAAAACTGATTAATATTATTCAAATATTGAAAAGCTAGCGATTTAGATCTGTAATCAATTAATTGGCTAAGAGTTTTTTTGCTAAATACAAGCGTACTTAATACAAACATAGCCCGACTATTATTTTTTTGAAATTCTGATATTAATTCTTTTATTAAATCATTTACTTCTTCGCAAACTGTTTTAATATCATTAATGTTCCAGGGCGCAGGTAGTTTTTCGAGTATTATTTTTTCATCTAGTAATAGCAAAACAAAATGTGGATCAAACTTATATAGAGCACTGTTTTTATCCAATATATCTGCATATATCAGATTATATTTACTCAGATAAACTGAGCAAGATATATTTTCTAGTGTTAATTTTTCTTGAATAAAGTTCTCTATTTCATCACAAGTTGTGTTAGATAATACTGCTACTTTTACATTTTCTTTATGCATGAAAGGCTACCCCGGCTTTAATCCACTTAGACGACTCAATAGCAACAAGTACAGCTTTATCTCCTACCTTAGCCTTTCCAAATAATTGATCTATTTGAATAAATGCCAGTGCATTACCATTGTTGCCCGTATATTCAACGCAATTAATCACGTTGGTTTTTTGAAAATTAATATGAATATTTTCGACAATTTTTTCTGTCATGTTTTTACTTAACTGTGGAGGTAAAAGATAATTAATTTCATCTTTATCCCAGCAGGTGTTATAAATTATTTCATCGAAAACTTCTTTACTTAAACGCGGCACTGATACCTCAATTTCTTTATAATCTTCTTGAGTAATAGGCTCACAAAAATCTATTAGGTCTTTTTTACCTGCAAACCAGTGAATAATCTGACCAGGGTTTTTATCAAGCCCTGTCAGTTTATTAATTAAATAATCAATATAAAGACCATTTTTTGAGGGATCAGAAGATAATATTAACGCTCCAGCACCGTCACCAAATAGTAAATAATTTACTAATTCTTTTCTGGAAAGTATCGAGAAATTTTGACTGATATCTAAAAATTTATTACAAGTATCACCGCCTATAACCAGTATATTTCTAAACTTTTTTGAACCCATAAGATAACAAGCTAAATCCAATGCTTGAACCGATCCTGCACATCCTGATTGCACCTGAAATGTGGATATATTATTAATCCCCAATTTTTGTGCAACAAGATTAACGGTTGCTGGCATTAAATGATCAGGAGTTGCTGTTGCAAGAACAATAGCATCTATATTTTTTGAATCAATACTTGCTTTGCTAATAGCAATTGTAGCAGCAGATGCGCATAAATCCGTCAGATTTGATTTTTTTTCACCCGATTTTAAATCGACAGAAAAATATCGAGTCTTTGTGCCAATAAAATAATCAATCCATTCTTGATCAATACCAATAAGTTTGGACAGTGTATTATTATCAACTGCCTGCCCAGGAAAATAGGCACCTGTTCCAATAATTTTTAAGTCTCTCATATGAGATATTCCTTATTTCTATTTTTATTTTTATTTAAAAATTCGATTAATTCTCCTACTGTTCCTATAGATATAAATTCTTCTAATGAAACCACTTTAGATAATTTAATATTTTTCAGAATTCGACTTTTTAAATCTACAATCATCAGAGAATCAAAACCCAGGTCATTAATAAAACTTGAATCTAAATCAATATGTTTTTTAGATATCTCACATGCCTGTGAAACTAAATCAATAATTTCATCTCGAAATTTATTTATACTTTCTTCATTTTTATTGTTTTTATCCGCAGGTATCCAATATTTTTCCCCAGAAAAGTCATGAGGTATAATTTTAGTTGTGTTATTTTCTTTAATATTTTCATAATTTGAAATAATGATATGTGCGTTTGTACCCCCCAATCCAAAAGAGCTAATTCCCACTACTCTATCCAATTGTCGATCAGGCCATTGCACTAATTCAGTCACCACTCGAAGCTTAGATTGTTCAAATTTAATATATTCATTTCCTATACCATAATTTATACTTGGAAAAACCTTGTTTTTATATACTGACAGCGCTGCTTTGATAAACCCTGCTATTCCTGCTGCACCTTCTAGATGACCAATATTTCCTTTAACAGATCCGATTAAACAGGGATTATCTAAAGTTTTAGCACTTCCAATGACTTCTATTAATGCACCTGCTTCGATTGGATCACCTAATAGAGTTCCTGTACCATGCGCTTCAATATAGTGAATTTTATCTGCTGAAATATTTGCTTGATGTAATGCTTTTTTGATAACTGCAATTTGCGACCATTTATTGGGTGCAGTAATACCATTAGTCCTGCCATCTTGGTTCACTGCTGATCCTTTTATAACAGCATAAATTCTATCCTGATCAGAAATGGCAGACTGAAGTTTTTTTAATACAACAACACCCGCACCTTCACCTCTTACCAATCCATCAGCATTGCTTCCAAATGGCTTACATTTACCTTCTTTCGATAATAGACCC